>ERZ650302.974-NODE-974-length-16158-cov-22.002484_pt1 | contig 16158 bp, 14 predicted proteins | sample MGYA00376238_ERZ650302 | MGnify/ENA primary metagenome ERZ650302 (study PRJEB26733, sample SAMN07839298) | wastewater metagenome | biome: urban; feature: wastewater treatment plant; material: waste water | place: USA: North Carolina | collected 2016-04-28 ... | reverse complement strand
CCTTCACGGAGCTTTCTCCATGCTGACTTTCCTGAATTTGATCTGGCGCGTGCGCCTGGGTGTGGCCTTGCTGGTGGCGCTGTTTGCGGTGTTGGGCCTGACCGCCGGTTATGGCGCGGCGCACATGCAGGCGGCGGTGCAGCGGCTGGCGCAAGTTGAGGCCGCGCAAGTCGAGCAGGCCACTCGCACCTTGTTTCTGGTCAACGACCTGGAGCGCGATATTCACTTGCTGGTCAACAGCAACCCCACCGCCAGCGAGCTGATGCGTTTCAAGCAAAGTTTGCCCGGCCGTGACAAAGCCATTGGCGCGGCGCTGGCCGGCGCCGCCAGTCAATTAAATCAGCCCGCCGAGCGCGCCGCGCTGGCGCGGCTGCAAAGTCTGCATCGCACGCTGATCACCCTGGCCCCGCAATTGGCCTCGCTCTTGCAAAGCGGCCAAGAGCCGGAAGCGCGCGATCTGTTCGCCCGCGAAGGCGTGCCGGTATTGCGTGAATACGGCCAGCGCATGAGCGCCTTTCTGGCCGAGCGTCAGCGCGCGCTGCGTCAGGCCGGCGAACAAGCCGGCGCCGATGGCCGCCAGCTGACGCACTGGCTGTGGGCGCTGGCGCTGGCCAGCGGGGTGACGGCGCTGGGGGTCGGGCTGGGCATTTTGCACAGCGTGCAGCGCCCGCTGGGCGGCGATCCGCGCCAGGCGGCGCATGCGCTGGCCTCGATTGCGGAAGGTGATCTGGGCCACAGCGTGCAGGCAAAAAACGCCCACCCGCACAGCCTGATGGCCAATCTGGAGCGCATGCGCGCCCAGCTGCATGATCTGGTGTCGCGCATTCAGCACGCCACTGGCAGCGTCTCCGGTGCGGCCTCATCGATGGGCGAGCTGTGCCACTCCATTCACCAGGGCGCGGAAGGGCAAAGCACGGCCACCGCCGCCATGGCCAGCGCAGTGGACCAGTTGGGCGACAATATCCAGCGCCTGTCGCACAGCTCGCAGCAGGTGCAGGCGGTGTCTGAGCGGGCGCTGACCTTGTCCGAACGCGGCGACCAAGTGCTGCGCGACGCCGCCGGGCATATCCAGCGCATGGTGGATTCTATCCATGCGTCGTCGCAAGAGGTGGCCGAGCTGGCCGGCAAGACCGACGAAATTCACCGCGTGGTCGGCGTGATCCGCGAGATTGCCGAGCAAACCAATCTGCTGGCCTTGAACGCGGCGATTGAAGCCGCCCGCGCCGGCGAGCAAGGGCGCGGCTTTGCCGTGGTGGCCGATGAAATCCGCAAGCTGTCGGAACACACCACTCGCTCGACCCAGGAAATCGGCGTGACGGTGGACGCCATCCAGCAGCAAACCCGCGCCTCGGCGGCCAATTTGCTGCAAGGCGAAGACCTGGTGGCGTTTGGCGTGCAGTTGATTGGCGAGTTGTTGCAGCCGTTTGCCGAGCTGCGCGAAGGCGCGGCGCTGGCGCACCGCGAGCTCAACGGCCTGATCAACGCCCTGGGCGAGCAATCGCTGGCCACCCGCCATATTGGTGAGCGCACCGAGCATGTGGCGCAGTCGGCGCAGCGCTTCAGCGTGGACGCCCATCAGGCCATGGGGCTGGCGGAATCGCTGCGCAGCATTGTGCAGCAGCTGGATCAGGAAGTCGGCCGCTTCCGGCTGGCGGCCTGAATGCACCCCGCCCCCGGCGCAGAGAGGCTGCGGCGGGGGCGGGCACGAAAGGTCTGGGTGCGGGCCGGGTGCTTACTGCTTGGCGGCTTCCGGCTTTTCAGCCTTCTTTTCTGCCTTGTGCTCGGCCTTGTGTTCAGCCTTCTTCACGGCTTTCTTCTCGGCCTTGTCGGTTTTCTTCACCTCGGCCTTCACTTCCGGCTTGGCTTCGGCCTTGGCAGCCGGGGCGGCGGCAGCAGCGGCCGGGGCCGGCGCGGCGGCGGGTTTGGCTTCCGGCTTGGCGGCGTCGGCGGCAAAGCCCAGGCCGGCGGACACGGCAAACACACCAGCGATCAGGGATTGGGTCAGGGTCTTGGCGTTCATGGCGGTTATCCTTCTATCTCTCAAGCGTTCAGGGTTTGGGGCATATCCCCAGGGGTTTGGGTGTCGCTGCCTTGTCTTGCAGTCGATGAGTGAAGATTACCCGCTGCCCTGAATGCGGTCTGTGAGTGAGGCGTGTCGGAATGTAACCACGTGTATACCACTACATCCGGAAGCGCTCCACCTGGGTTTTCAGTGCCACAGCAATGCCGTTGAGGTGGGCGACATTGATGGCCGACTGGCGGATGGTGTCGCTGGTTTCGGCCACCATGGCGGCCACCCGCTGTACCTGGCCGGCAATGGCGTGGCTGGCTTGGGTTTGCCCCTGGCTGGCCTGGGCGATGTCTTCCACCCGTGCCACTGTGCGTTGGGCGCCATCGCGGATGGCATCCAGCGCCCCTGCCGCCTGGCTGGCCAGTTTCTGGCCGTCGTCCACTTCCGGCAGAGCGGCGTGCATGGCGTGCACGGCGGCATCGGTATCGTGCTGGATGGCGTTGACCAGGCTGTCGATTTCCAGCGTGGTCTGGGCAGTACGTTCGGCCAGCTTGCGCACTTCGTCAGCCACCACGGCAAAGCCGCGGCCTTGCTCGCCAGCACGGGCCGCTTCGATGGCAGCGTTCAGCGCCAGCAGATTGGTCTGGTCGGCGATATCCTTGATGACCGAGGTCATGCTGGCGATCTTGTCGGCGCGCTGATCCAGCACCTGGATGGTGTCGGCGGCCTGGCTGACCGTGCGCGACAGGCTGTCCATGCGCGTGGCGGCGCTTTGCGCCAGTTGGGCGCCTTCGCGTGACAGGGTCAGCGCGGCGTCTGCGTCGTGGCGGGTGGATTGCGCGCTCTCGGCAATGCGCGCGGCGCTGTCCAGAAAAGCATTGACGCTGTCGGTCAGTGCGCCGGCCGCCAGGGCTTCCTGCTGGGCGGTGTCCGCCATGCTGGCCGAGGCCCGGCTGGTTTCATCGCCATCCAGTGCCAGCTCCACCGCCTGTTTGTCGATGGCTTCCAGCAGGGTGCGCAGCGCGGTAACCATGTCGTCCAGAGTGGCCAGCAGGCTGCCGGCCGGGGCGTCGATATGCACGGTCAGGTCGCCGTCAGCCACCCGGCGCATCATCTGCCGTGCGGCACGCGGTTCGCCGCCCAGCTCGCGCTTGAGGCTGGCCAACACCCGCTGGATCAGTACGGCAGCCACCAGCAGGCTGACCGCGCCCAGCACCAGCACGGTGTGCATGGCCTGCCGGCTGTCGGCTACGGTATCGGCCTTGATCTGTTCGGCAGTCTGGCGCTGGCTTTGCCGGGCATCCAGCAGCACTTTGCGCAAGGCACGCCAGGCCGGGGTTTCACTGGCATTCAGCGTGGCGACGGCTTCGGCGTGCTGATCGGCCGCCAGTTGGAGAGTGTGTTCCAGTGCGCGGCGGCGCTGCTGTTGCAACTGGTCGATCTGCTGCCAGAGTTCGGCGCGTTCGGGGCTGGCTTCGCGCGCGCTGGCCAAGGCGATGTCAAAGGCTTTCAGCGCAGAAGCCAGGTTTTGATGGCCCTGCGGGTTGCTGTGGTCAAGAATGACATTGCGCAGCGCCTGGCCGGTTTGCAATCCCTGCGCGTACATTTCGTCGATGGCGTGCAGGGTTTTCAGGTCGTGGTCAAAAAAGCGGCTGGCGCTGTGCTGGCTGGCTTGGAAGGCCAGGGCAGCGTAGCCCAGGCCAATCAGGGCGAGCAGCAGCGCACCGGCCACCATGCTCATGATGCGAAGACGAAAGCTCATGTGAAAGTCCGTGAAGTCAACGCTGGCCACCGGGTTTTCGCGTGACGCATCAGGCTGGGCGTGCTGGCACAGGCACAGCGCGCCGAGCAGCCAGGCTGCTTCGCCACACGGGAACATACGGTAAACAGCACCAGGAACGGCGGACAAACCCCGCGCAGCGGTTCAGGCCAGTCAGCGCGGCTCACAAAGCCCGTCTGGCGGGCTTGTGTCACCGATATGGTGGTGGTCACACGCCTGGCCAGGACCGTTGCGCTGAGTGTTGTAGGCAATGCTTGAGGATGGGTCAGCCGTTCCAAGGGGCCAGCGCAGCCCGCTGATTCATGGTCAGGCAGACCATCAGGCAAGGCATGCGCTCGGGTGCCAGCCTGCGCCTACGAAGCGCGCTCCGTATCCCGGCTGACGTTCTGTTTTATGTTTTGACAGATTGTAGCGGGATTCCACAAGCACAGAAGGGTTTTTGCCAAATATCAGTCACGCGGGGTGCGCACCACCAGCACCGGCAGGTGGCTTTCCCGCATCACATATTCGGCCACGCTGCCCATCAACGCATGGCGCAAACCACGCCGGCCGTGGGTGCCCATGATGATCAGGTCGGCATGGATGTCGCGGGCATGCTTGAGCAGGGCGCGGGCAATGTCCTTGCCGCCTTCCCAGCAGTGCCGCACGCTGGTGTGCAGCGGGCCGGCATGCTGGCCGGCGTGTTGCTTGGCCGGGGCCAGCACGGTGTGGCCATGCTGATCGGCCAGCGTGGCCAGTTGCGCCGGATCGTGCTGGCGGGGGTCTTCTACGGCCAGCTCCAGCAGATTGACCACAGTGACCAGATGTAGCTCGGCCGGGTGCAGACCAGCCAGTTTCAGTGCCTCATCCAGCACATGCGGCGTGCCGTGGCTATTGTCGATGGCAACCAGGATGCGGCGGTACATGACAAACTCCTGTCAACGGGAGAAATTCGGAATGCGCTGGCCACGGCAAGCTGCAGGCCAGCTTGGGCTGGTGGACCCATCCTCAGTCGAAACGTTCGCCTGGCGCCAGATAGCGCCACTGGCCCTGCGGCAGGTCGCCCAGCATGATCTTGCCGATACGGATGCGCTTGAGGCCCAACACGCGCAGGCCCACCAGATCGCACATGCGGCGGATCTGGCGCTTTTTGCCTTCGCGCAGCACAAAGCGCAGCTGATCGTCGTTTTGCCACCACACCTTGGCCGGGCGCAGCGGCTGGCCATCCAGGCTCAGGCCGTGGTTAAGCTTGGCCAGTCCTTCGGCCGACAATTTGCCGGCCACCCGCACCAGATATTCTTTTTCGACGCCGGAATCTTCGCCAATCAGCGTTTTGGCCACCCGGCCATCCTGGGTCAGCACCAAGAGCCCGGTGGAATCGATATCCAGCCGGCCGGCCGGGGCCAGGCCGCGCAGGTGTTCGCGCTGAAAACGCAACGGCGCCGTATCACCGCCCCAGCGCCGCTCGGGCAGGATCAGGCTGACAGCGGGTTGATAGCCTTTTTCCGCCTGGCCTGAGACATAACCCACCGGCTTGTGCAGCAGGATGGTCACCCGCTCTTGCTGGGCGCCGCGCGCCTGGGCCAGCAACTCGATGCGGGCGTCCGGGCTGACGCGCAACCCGAGGGTGGCCACTTCACCATCCACTTTCACCCAGCCGCGCTCGATATAGCTGTCTGCTTCGCGGCGCGAGCACAGACCGCGTTCGGCCATCAGTTTGGACAGGCGGGGCAGGGCGGCGGAGTCGCTCATGGACGGAAACTTTCGTGAACAAAACCGCATTGTAGCGCAGCCATCACGACAAATTACCCGGGCATCAGCCATGCCAGGCTGACAAACCGGGCAGCCATGGCATACCATTCAACTAAATCACGCTGGATATTGATCAAAATCAAACGATTAATCGCTTGTTGCCTTTGTGTGCAAAGGCCGGAGATATCGCCATGCTGAACCAATTGAGTATCCGCACCCGCCTGGCCATTCTGGCCATCATGGCATCGCTGGCCCTGCTAGTGCTGGGCTCGGTGAACTACTGGCAGACGCGCCAGCTGACCCAGGCACTGGAGCAGGCATCGGCCGGCCAGGGCAAGCTGCGCAACCAGGGCGAGGCCGACATGATGCATGACGCGGTTCGCGGCGATGTGCTGGAAATGTATTACCAGGCCAGCCAGGCCAATACCACGCCGGCCACGCTGGACGAGGTGCGCAAATCGTTTGCCGAGCATGCCAAGGATTTGCGCGAACATGTCGCCAAAAACGACGCGCTGCCGCTGTCGTCCCAGGAGCGCCGCGAGCTGGATGCGCTCAAGCCGGATCTGGAAGCCTATCTGCGCGAGGCCGACGCCGCGCTCAACACCCTGGCCAGCCACGGCGATGCCCGCCAGGTATTCGATACCTTCAACCAGCGTTTCAAGGCGCTGGAAAAATCCATGGATGCCTTCAGCACCACGCTGGAGCGCGAGGGCCAGCAAGAGCAGCAGCAGGCCAGCGCCCAGGCCGAGCGCACCAGCACCAATCTGGTGATTGCCCTGCTGCTGTGCATGGCAGGGTTGATTACCCTGAATGTGCTGTTCGGCCGCAGCATCGTGCGTTCGCTGAACGACATCCGCCAGTTTCTGGCCGGCCTTGGCAATCATCTGGACCGGCGCTTGCATAGCCGTGGCCGTGATGAAGTGGCGGATATCGCCCGCGCCATCGACAGCATGCTGGATAAGCAGGCTGACACCATCCGCATGATCCAGCATGCAGCCAGCACCCTGCGCGAAACCTCTGGTCAGGTGTCGTCACAATCGCAGACCGCCAGCTCGCGCGGGGCCGATATCGCCCACACCATGTCGGCACTGACTGCCACCGCCGAGCAGATGCGCGCCGGGATCGACGCCATGGCGCGGGCGATTGGCGGCCATGCCGAAGAAGTGCGTCAGGCCAATCAGGCCAACCAGCATGCTGAATCAGCCATGCTGGCCTCGCGTGATGCCAGTCAGGGGCTGGTAGACGCCACCCGCCAGCTGGGCAGCATGATGAGCGAGCTGAACGAAGCGGTGGGGCGTATCGGGGCCATGGCGCAAGTGATCAACGACATCGCCGATCAGACCAATCTGCTGGCCTTGAACGCGGCGATTGAAGCCGCCCGTGCCGGCGAGCAAGGGCGGGGTTTTGCCGTGGTGGCCGATGAGGTGCGCAAACTGGCCGAGCGCACCAGCAGCAGCACCGGCGATATCACCGCCATTATTGAGGCGATCCGGGGCTCGACCGAGCATGCCGCACAGTCGATGGGGGCGCTGACCAGCCAGGTGGAAGATGGCCTGGCCGCGCTGGATCAGGCTCGTCTGGCCCAGGACACCATTACCGGCCACATGCACAATATCCATCAGGTAGCGGGCGAAGTGGCCAGCGCCACCCGCCAGCAGGCGGCGGCCATGGCAGAAAACGCCGAAGGCATGCAACATATTCATGGCAGCTTGCAGGTTTTGCAGCAGGTAGTGGAGCAGCTGGATGTCTCGGCCAGCGCCCTGGCTGAAGAAGCTCAGCACCTGGCCGGCCATGCGTCGGCGTTTCATACCGGCTAGGCCACGTCCTCACGCTTATAATGGCGTTTTGCCGGAGCCCTTGCCATGTCTGATCCCGTTGTTGTCCGCCCCAGGGTGGAAATCCGCTATTGCACCCAGTGCCGCTGGTTGCTGCGCGCTGCCTGGATGGCGCAGGAGCTGCTGACCACGTTTGACGGGGATCTGGGCGAGGTAGCGTTGATTCCGGCCACGGGCGGGCTATTCAGTGTGCATGTGGATGGCGTGTTGCTGTGGGACCGCAAAACCGAAGACGGCTTTCCCGATATCAAGACACTCAAGCAGAAAGTGCGCGACCAGATCGACCCTGGCCGCTCGCTGGGGCACAGTGACCGGCCGGCCAATTAGCGCGGAGAACAAAACTCTCCTGGCCGTACTGGCGCATCGCGGGTCTTGTCCGCCGAGTGTGATTCGCGGCACTCAATGAAAAATAAAAACCCCCGCGCCATGCACTGGCGCGGGGGGTTTTTATTGAGCGGCTTGCGGGTTACACCACGAAGCGGCTGGCCATATCGCGCAGCGAGCCGGCCAGTTCTTCCAGGCGCTGGGCCGAACTGGCGCTTTCGCGGGTGGCCGCGCTGTTTTCTTCGGCCATGCGGGCAATCAGTTCGACATTGCCGGACAGCACATTGGTGGCTTCGCGCTGCTGGTGCAGTACTTCGGCAATCACGCCCACCGAATCCGAGGCAGCAGCCAGATCGTTGTAAATCTCGCCCATGGTGGCGCTGGCGCCATTGGCCTGATCCACACCACGGCCCACCTGGCTGGCGGCGCTGGCCATGCCATCCACTGCGCCAGAGGCGCTGTCCTGCACCTGCTGGATCATGCCGGCAATTTCGCTGGTGGCCACGGCGGTGCGTTCGGCCAGCTTGCGCACTTCGTCGGCCACCACGGCAAAGCCACGGCCCTGCTCACCGGCTCGGGCGGCTTCAATGGCGGCGTTCAACGCCAGCAGATTGGTTTGGTCAGCGATTTCACGAATCACGGCGACAATGCCGGAAATCTGCTGGGATTTCTCGGCCATGGCGTGAATGCCGGAGGCGGCTTCCTGCACCAGCGAGGCAATGGCTTCCATTTCGCTGGCGGTGGACGAAATCGCTTCGCGGCCGGTGTGCGAGCGGGTGCTGGCTTCGTGGGCAATCTGTTTGGTGGTGCTGGCGTTCTCGCTGACGCCGGAAATGCCGGTAGACAGGGTTTCCACCGCCAGGGCCATCGACGAGGCCGACTCGGCCTGTTCCATCGAGCGCGAAGCCACTTGCGACGAAGCCACCGACACCTGCTGGGCGGCGGCAGCAACTTCCAGCGAATTTTTCTGGATACTGCTGATCACTTCGCGCAGGCCGTCACGCATCGACGCCAGGTCAGCCAGCAGGCTGCTGCGGTCGCCAGACTTGACCGGCACATGGGCGGACAGATCACCCTTGGCAATCTTGCGCATCACTTCGCTGGCCACATGCGGTTCACCACCCAACGGCACGGTGACGCTGCGCACAATCCAGAAGCCTGTGGCGAAGGCCACCACGCATGCACCCAGGGTGACCACCACCAACAGAGTACGCAGCACATCAGCAGCGTCTTCTGCGGTTTTGGCATGGGTGTCAAAGTCCTTGTTTTGCTCGTCCACCAAGTCTTCGAGTTTTTTCATATAGGTCACCAACGGACCTGCCGCCTCGTTTTTGAACACCAGGCGGCCTTCGTCAAACTTGCCTTCTTCAAATAGCTTGAAGGTCTTGAAATAGACATCCGTATAGGCTTTACGCTTGGCAGTCAGATCATCAAGAAAGGCTTTTTCTTCCGGCTCGGTCATCAGCGTGGCCAGTTTCTTGAAATTTTCCGAGATGCGGCCACGCTGACCAGGAAATTTGGCTTTGACTTCTGGCAGCAGCGAGGGGTTATCAAACATCAGGAACATGCCGTCATTGAACTGGTTGGCCATGTAAATGATGTCAGCCGCTACGCGGGCGCTCTCCCAGTCTTTTTCCACCATTTTTTGCATGGTGTGCTGGCTTTGCGTCAGGCCATAAATCCCCAGTGCGGCTGTCACCAACAGCGATAGCACCATCATGCCAATGCCAAGCATCAGCCGGGCAGAGAGAGTCATGCGTCCCATGGTCATTAATCTCCGGTAAGTCTCAAATAGCGTGTGTGTTTAGCGCGAATACGTAGAAATACGTAGCGCAACCATGGGTTGCGCGGTTTTTGTCATTTTTGTGGCTATTGTAACACCAACATAGCACATGTTGCGGCGCAGCAAAAGAGTGTTTCTTGCGTTTGTCACAACAAAAAAATCTATTGCATTTACAGAGGCTTGTATGCATGCATGAAAAATTCCCGGTTGCCATCTCCACCGGTGATCGGGCTATCCAGCCAATTCAGCCAATTCAAATGATTTTCTACCGCCATACTTTCCATTCGCATACGAACATCAAGATAACGCGATGGGTCTTTTACCAGCCCACCACGGCCAATGCCTTCCCGCCCCACTTCGAATTGGGGTTTCACTAAATGCAGAATATGTCCGCCTGGCCGCAACAGGGCAAGCAAGGGAGGCAGGGTCAGGGTCAGCGAAATAAACGAGACATCGCCGACAATCAGATCAAACAACGCGCCGTCATTGGCCTGGCGCAGGCTGTCCAGCTCGGGAGCCCGGGCATTGACGCCTTCGAACCAGCGTACACGGTCATCGGCGCGCAAGCGCGGGTGCAATTGGTCGTGGCCAACATCAATGCCGACCACCCGCGCAGCGCCTGCCTGCAACAGGCAATCGGTAAAGCCGCCAGTGGACATCCCCACGTCCAGCGCCCGCCAGCCCAGCACATCCAGGCCCACTTCAGCCAGCGCGCCGGCCAGCTTCAAGCCACCGCGCGAGACAAAGCGGTCATCGGCATGTGGTTCGACATACAGTTCGACATCGTCATCCAGCTTGGCACTGGGCTTGCCTACCCGGTGGCGCTGGTTTGCCGGGCCATGATAGACCCGCCCTGTGTCAATCAAATGTTGCGCGGCAGTGCGCGAGACGGCCAGTCCACGACTGACCAGCAAGACATCGGCTCGAGGCATGTTGTGCTTGAGTGAGAATTATTCTTTTATTATATCCCAGGCCCGACCCGACAGGCTGCTTAGAGCGGCTAACAAAACTCAGCGCAACGCGCCTGGCCAGGCGCACGACCGCAGACAGTACGGTAAGCAACAACGCCAGGAGGGTTTTGTTAGCCAAAGCCGCACATGCCAGAGCCAGAATGGGCGCAGAAAACAGGCAGAACACCAGGGTAGGCCATATGGCAAAAGCCCTGGAAAAATCAAGCGAAGCATTGGAGCATGCTACGTATTTTTACGCAAGTTGGGCATGCTGTTTGGGAATGATGTACCGAAAAATGGCACATTCATGCAACACTTTTGTGATTGGCCAGGGCAAGGACGCGCCGTCATGGCTGATGTATGCCAATACGGCAGCGCCAGCGTATTGGCATTAAGAGCCCGTTGGTGGAAAGCTCGCTTACAGGTGGGCGCGTACCGCGGCGTCCAGTTGCGCCTCGCTGAGTTTGCCGGTCAGCCGGGCGACAATCTCGCCGCGCTTGTCCAGCACCAGGGTGAACGGCAGCACCCCCACCTGATTGCCGGCCGCACGCATCACGTTCAGCGCGCTGCTGTCGCCCAGCAGCACCGGATAGCGGATATTGAACTGCTGAACAAAATTGCGCACCGCCACCTTGTCGTCAATCGCTACGCCCACCACCGCCAGCGGGGCGGCGCCGTAGCGGTCGGCATACTGGTTGAGCATCGGCATTTCCTCACGGCACGGCGCGCACCAGGTGGCCCAGAAATTCAACACCACCACCTTGCCGCGCCAGGCGCCGGTCAGCCCTTGCGATTTGCCGGCCAAGTCAGGGTAAAACACCCCGTCCAGCGGGGCGGCGCGCGCCGGCAGGGCCAGGCTGCACACACTGGCGGCAGCCAGCGCCAGGGCGTGGCGACGGGTAAAGAGAGGCATGGAGGGCTTCCTTGTTGATCTGATCATGACATTCTGTGCACAAGACGGGCGAATGCTAGACTAGTGGCCATTGCAATCTTGATAATAAAGGCCTGCTTCGTCATGTCCGTGCTTGTTTGCGGTTCGCTGGCCTACGACACCCTGCTGCATTTTGACGGGGCGTTCAGCGACCATCTGCTGCCCGACCAGCTGCACAAGCTGTCGGTGTGTTTCAAAGTGCCGCGCCTGCGCCGCGAGTTTGGCGGCTGCGCCGGCAATATTGTCTACAATCTGCGCGCGCTGGGCGGGCATCCCTGTCTGCTGGCCAGCGTCGGTGAGGACTTTGCCCCTTACCAGGCGCATCTGGACGCGCTGGGGGTGGACAGCCGGCTGGTGCGCACAGTTCCCGGCCAGTATACCGCGCAGTGTTTCATCACCTCCGACCAGGCCGATAACCAGATCACCGCATTTCATCCCGGCGCCATGGACAACCCGCCGGCGGCGCACCCGTCGGCCGCCGGGCCGCTGCAACTGGCCATCCTGGCCCCGGGCGGGCCGCAGTCCACCCTGCAACTGGCCGATGAGCTGAGCGCGCTGGGTGTGCCGTTCATGTTTGATCCGGGCCAGGAGCTGCCGCTGTTCAGCGTCGAGCAATTGCATGCGCTGATTGCCCGCGCCCGCTGGCTGGCGCTGAACGACTACGAATCAGAGTTGCTGATGCAGCGCACCGGGCTGGACGTGGCGCAACTGGCCGCGCGCGTGGCCGGGCTGGTGATCACCCGTGGCGGGCAAGGCTCGGATTTGTACGCCGACGGCCAGCACTGGCGCGTGCCGGCGGCGGCAGCCGACGCGATTGTCGACCCCACCGGCTGCGGCGACGCCTACCGCGCCGGGCTGTTGCACGGCCTGGCGCAAGGCTGGCCCTGGCTGGATTGCGGCCGGCTGGCCAGCGTGCTGGGGGCGATCAAAATCGCCAGCCGCGGCGGACAGAACCACCCGCTGAATCACGACGATATTCGCCAGCGTTATCAGACAGCGTTTGGCGAGCCGTGCCCGCTGTAAGTGACGCTTAGGACAGCGCGGATTGCTCCAGCGCAATCGCGCTGGTCAAACACACCGCAAAATCAAACCCCTCGATGCCCAACTTTGCCGGCATCGAGGGGTTTTTACGTTGGCCGCGCTTAACCCAATCGCCCGCGCCGCAGACGCAAGCCGCTGTGTTGCAGGGCGCTGAGCGCGCCCTGGCTGTGGTTGGCGTGGCACAGCGCCACCGCCAGCGCGTCGGCGGCGTCGGCCTGTGGCGTGCCGTTGAGCTTGAGCAGGCGCACCACCATGGCCTGCACTTGCTCTTTGCCGGCGTGGCCGTTGCCGACCACCGATTGCTTGACTTGCAGCGCGGTGTATTCGGCAATCGGCAGATTGGCCAGCACCAGCGCCGACAGCGCCGCGCCGCGCGCCTGGCCCAGCAGCAGGGTCGAGGCCGGGTTGACGTTGACGAACACTTGCTCGACGGCGGCTTCGGTGGGTTGGTGCAGGCGGGTGACTTCGGCAATGCCGTCCAGAATGGCGCGGATGCGCTCGGGCAGCGGCGCGCCTTCTGGCGCGCGGATGCAGCCCGAGGCCACATACTGGCGATGCTGGCCGTGCAAATCCACCACGCCAAAGCCGGTGATGCGCGAACCAGGGTCGATGCCCAGCACCCGGCGCGGCGCGCTCACGCGCCGGCCGCCAGCGCGCGGGCGTCGTCCAGCCGCGCCGGCGTGCCCACGTCCAGCCACTGGCCGTCCCAGCATTCGCCGCTGACCTGGCCGCGCGCCATGGCCGCGCGCAGCAGTGGGGCCAGTTTGGCCGGCGCATGGGCCGGGGTGTCGGCAAACAGGGCCGGGTGATACACGCCGATGCCGGAGAAGGTCAGCCCCGGCGCATCGCGCACGCGGCCGTCGGCGTCCAGGGCAAAATCACCCTTGGGGTTGTGCTCGGGGTTGGCCACCAGCACCAGGTGCGCCAGCACGCCGTCGGCGTCCAGCTGCGGCGCGCGCGCCAGCAGGCGGGCAAATGGGTAGTCGGTGTAGACGTCGCCATTCACCACCATGAACGGCCCTTCACCCAGCAAGGGCAGCGCGGTGGCGATGCCGCCGGCGGTTTCCAGCGCGCGGGGCTCGGCCGAATACGCCAGTTGCACGCCCCAGGCGGCGCCGTCGCCCAGCCGGGCTTCGATCTGCGCGCCCAGGTGGGCGTGGTTGACCACCACCCGGCGCACGCCAGCGGCGGCCAGCCGGCGCAGATGCCAGCCAATCAGCGGCTCGGCGCCCACTTGCAGCAGGGGTTTGGGCGTGGTGTCGGTCAGCGGGCGCATGCGCTCGCCGCGTCCGGCGGCCAGCACCATGGCCGGGCAGGCGGGCGCGGCCATCAGAAGGTGTAGCCCACTTGTTCGTCTTCGCCCACCAGCGACTGAATCAGGCGGCCCAGCGGCAGCAGCTCGGTGTAGCGCTTGCAGGTGCGCTTGAGGTAGTGCACCACCAGCGGGATGTCGTCCAGGTAGGCGTGCTTGCCGTCGCGGTGCGACAGGCGGGCAAAGATGCCGGCCACTTTCAGGTGGCGCTGCACGCCCATCCATTCAAAGTCGCGATAGAACGAATCAATGTCCGCCTGCACCGGCAGGCCGGCCTTGCGGGCTTTTTCCCAGTAGCGGATGACCATGTCGAGGATGAATTCTTCCGGCCATTCCAGATAGGCGTCTTTCAGCAGCGACACCAGATCGTAGGTGAGCGGGCCGTACACCGCGTCCTGAAAATCCAGCACGCCGGGGTTGGGTTGGCTCACCATCAGGTTGCGGCAGTGGTAGTCGCGGTGCACCAGCACGCGCGGCTGCGCCTGAATGGCGTCCAGCAGCAGGCGCTGGGCGTCTTTCCACACCGTCAGGGTGTCGTGGTCAAACGGCTTGCCCAGATGACGGCTGGCGAACCACTCGGGAAACAAATTCATTTCGCGGGTCAGCAGCGCCTCGTCGTAGGGCGGCAGGCTGTCGCCGCCAGCTGCTTGCTGGATCAGCACCAGCGCGTCGATGGCGTCCAGGTACAGCGCGCGGGCCTTGTCTTCGGTGAGGCCGGCCAGATAGGTGGTCGAGCCCAGATCGTCCAGCAGCAAAAAGCCCTGTTGCAGATCCTGGGCGTGCACGCGCGGCACATGCACGCCGGCGGCGGCCAGCAGGCCGGACACGCGCACAAAGGGCTCGCAGTTTTCGTGCTCGGGCGGCGCGTCCATGACGATGGCGGTGGCGCCATCGGCAAAGGTGGCGCGGAAGTAGCGCCGGAAGCTGGCGTCGCTGGAAGCCGGCTTGAGGGTGAAGGTTTGGCCGGGACGTTGTGTCGCCAGCCAGGCGGAAAGGGTGTCAAAACGTGCAGTCATTGGGGGCGCCAGAATTGCGGTAAACGCTAAAGTATGCGATTTTATACCGCCTTGATTTCCAACGTACACGGGCGCTTGTGCCCCGGATGTTCCATGCCGCTCTTTCGCCTGACCCCGATTGCCGCCGCCCTGGTGGTGTACTGCGCCCACGCAGACCCCGTAGAACCCGCCGACCCGGTCGCCGGGCAGATTGCCGTTGAAGCCGACCACATGAGCGGGGTAGGCTCCGAACGCGTGCGCGCCGAAGGCCGAGTGGTGGCCGTGCGCGACGACGAACGGGTGGAGTCCGACTGGCTGGAATACTACCAAACCCGCCAGCATGTGCGTGCCGGCGACCGTGTGCACATGACGCGCGGCCCGGACGACCTCACTGGCGAGGCGCTGGATTACAGCATGGAAGCCTCGCAAGGCACGCTGGAAAACGCCGATGTCTACCGCAACCAGCCTGGCCGACGCGGTGCGCCTGGCTATCGCGCCGGTGGCGCACTGGTGCGCATGACCGGCAAGGATACCTACGAAATCAGCCAATCGCGCTTTACCACCTGTGAGCCGGGGCGCGATGACTGGTATGTGCGCGCCCGCGAGATGGATCTGGACTACGCCAGCAATCTGGGCGTGGCGCGTGGCGCCTGGGTGGAGTTCAAAGGCGTGCCGCTGCTGTACACGCCATGGATTGATTTTCCGCTGCAAGAGCGCCGCAAAAGCGGCCTGCTGGCGCCTACTTTCAAGCTGGGCGGCGGCAATGGCATTGAGTTTGCCCAACCGTATTACCTGAATCTGGCGCCCAATTACGACGCCACCGTCATCCCGCGCGTCCTGTCGCGGCGCGGCCTGATGCTGGGCGGTGAGTTCCGCTACCTGATGCCGGACTACAACGGGCAGATGGCCGGCGAAATCATGCCGGACGACCGCAAGCGCAATGGCGACACCCGCTTTGCCTATACGCTCAGCCACCTTCAGCAAGCGTCCAACCTGAATATGGCGTTTGGCTACAATATCCGCTACGCCTCGGATAATGACTATTTCCGCGACTTTGGCGACCGCCGCGCCATTGCCGACGGCGCCAACCTGCTGCGCGAAGGCTGGGCCAACTGGCATAGCCCGTTTGGCTTTTTCACCGTCAAGGCCCAGCGCTACAAAACCATGCAGGACAGCAAGGCGCTGGTGGATGAGCCGTATGCCCGTCTGCCGCAGCTGACCTGGAATTACGGCATCGGCTTGCCGGCTGGCGTAGAGGCCAATTTTTACGCTGAATACAACCAGTTCAGCCACGGCCAGCAAGTGGTCAATGGCGGCCTGAACGCTCGCCAGGATGGCAAGCGGCTGACGTTCTATCCGAGCTTGTCCTTGCCCTTGCAAGCCAGCTACGGCTTTATCACCCCGAAAGTCGGCCTGCACTACACCGAATACTGGCTGTCGGCGCAAAACGCCCCGGCGCAAGGCG
>ERZ650302.973-NODE-973-length-16181-cov-5.561516_pt1 | contig 16181 bp, 14 predicted proteins | sample MGYA00376238_ERZ650302 | MGnify/ENA primary metagenome ERZ650302 (study PRJEB26733, sample SAMN07839298) | wastewater metagenome | biome: urban; feature: wastewater treatment plant; material: waste water | place: USA: North Carolina | collected 2016-04-28 ... | reverse complement strand
AGCCAAACTGCGCGTTGCTAAGAAAGTACATAAATAGGAGAGAGTCTATGTTGGAAGAAAAACGTAGAGAAGCCACTATGCGGGTTATCGGTGATAAGATAAAAACATTTGATCGCGTTGAAAAAGCTTTCTATACTAGTATTATTATGTCGGGTATTGTTTTAGCGATTGGAATTGTCTTTTTGCAAACAAGGCTCTTACAAGTTCAATCAGAAATGGCTAAGGTCAACCAAGAAATTAGTCAAAAGCAAGTTGAAATTGATGATGCAAAACAAGCTGCCAACGAATTACTGCGTTCGGCAAGATTGATGGAGATTGCTGAGAAGGCAGGACTATCTTTTAATAATGATAATATTGGAGTAGCAGAGTAATGCCCAGAAAAAACAATAAACTCTTGCGATATGTCTTGAAAAATCGCTATATTCCTTCCAAAAATCGGCGGAGAGTAGGACAAAGTTTACTGATAGTGTCGATTTTTGTATTTTTTATTTTCCTGATTAATTTTGCGATTATTATAGGAACGGATTCAAAGTTTGGTGTTGACCTTTCTGAAGGAGCACAAGCAGTCCATCAAAAAGAAGTGATCATACAGGCGAAACGTGGAACCATTTATGATCGCACAGGGGTTCCAATTGCAGAAGACTCAACAACCTATACGGTTTATGCGATTATTGACAAGGAATATGTTTCTGAGTTAAAAGAAATCTTGTATGTCCAGTCGTCCCAATTTAATCAAGTGGCACAAGTATTTAATCAGTACCTTGGAATGGAGGAGGATTATGTTCTTAAGCAATTAAATCAACAAGATTTGAATCAAGTCTATTTTGGTACTTTAGGAAAAAACATTTCCTATAATACTATGACTACGATTCAAGAAAAGATGAAAGCTGCTGGAATTGAAGGAATACATTTTAACGCCAGTCCTGGTCGAATGTATCCAAATGGAAACTTTGCTTCTATATTTGTTGGATTAGCCAATCCGGTTGAAAACTCTGATGGAAGCAATAGTTTGCAAGGAGTAAGTGGTTTAGAATATTATTTAAATGATATTTTGGCTGGACATGACGGTAAAGTTGTGTATGAAAAAGATAGTCAGGGCCGTGTTCTTCCAGGAACTGAAGAGGTCGTGACTGAGACAATTGATGGTCAAGATGTATACACTACTCTGTCTGCAGATTTGCAAAGATCGCTTGAAACAAATATGGATACTTTCTTTAACAATGCTAAAGGTAAGTATGCAAATGCCACCTTGGTTTCTGCGAAAACTGGTGAAATTTTAGCTACAACACAACGCCCAAGTTACGACCCAGATACAAAAGAAGGGCTTGGTGCTGAAGGACTGCTAGAACGCTCCTTGCTATATCAAGAAGCTTATGAACCAGGATCGACTATGAAAGTTCTTACTGTAGCATCGTCTATTGATAACGGAACTTTCGATCCAAATGAAACTTATACCAACAATGAATATGTGATTGCAGACGCAAAAATTAATGACTGGACACTTAATGCTGGATACTCTGCGGTCACACTAAACTTTGCACAAGGCTTCTCTCTGTCCAGTAACGTTGGAATGACACTGCTTCAACAAAAAATGGGTGATGACAAGTGGTTAAATTATTTAACAAAATTCAGATTTGGTTACCCAACACGATTCGGAATGGGAGATGAGGCGCCAGGATTGATTCCAGAGGATAATATTGTAACTATTGCGATGTCATCTTTTGGACAAGGTATATCGGTCACCCAAACACAGATGCTTCGCAGTTTTACAGCAATTGCCAATAACGGCATTATGTTGGAACCCAAATTTATTTCTGCACTGTATGACCCGAATACAAATTCGGCTCGACTTTCTAAAGTGGAAGAAGTTGGAAATCCTGTTTCAGAAACAGCGGCAGACGACACTCTTGGATATATGATTAATGTCGGAACGGATCCTGTATATGGCACACTCTATTCATACGATTTGCAGGGACCTTCGATAGTTGTTGATGGATATGATGTTGCAGTCAAATCTGGTACTGCGGAGATTGCCGGTGAAGATGGGCAAGGGTATATTAAGGGTGCCTATACTAACTCTGTAGTGGCAATGGTACCTGCTGAAGATCCAGAATTTATCATGTACGTAACTATTAAACAACCGGAATCACTTAATGTTATGTCATGGCGAGACATTGTCAATCCAACTTTGAAAGAAGCTATGTTGTTGAAAGATAGTCTCAACTTAGATTCAAGTGCACCAGCTTTGGCACAAGTCTCAACGGAATCAGAATACCAGTTACCGAATGTAATTGGACAAACACCAGGTGAGACTGCTGAGGAGCTACGTCGCGAATTGATCCAACCGGTTATTCTGGGAAATGGATCAGAGATTAAAAAAGTCTCTGTAGAAGTCGGCAGTAATGTTGCAGCGAATCAACAGATTCTCTTGTTAACCAATAAATTTGAAGAAATGCCTGACCTTTATGCCTTAACCAAAGAGAATATGGATCTTTTTGCAGAATGGACGGGTATTGAGGTGACCTATAAGGGTACTGGTTCAAAAGTGGTTGATCAGAGTGTTGAAGTTGGAACTGCTTTGATGAATACAAAGAAAATTACAATTACTTTAGGAGACTAACATGCAATTTGCACTTATGTCAGGATTGGTTGCTTTTTTGGCAACTGTTCTCTTAATCCCACAATTTATCACTTTTTACCAAGCTAAACGCATTGAAGGACAACAGATGCATGAAGATGTCAAGCAACATCAATTTAAAGCAGGAACTCCGACGATGGGGGGAACTGTTTTTATAGTAGTTGCGATTCTGGTTAGTTTTATCTTCGCAGCAACGACTCACATGTTGACTGGTGGCGTTGTTGCCATTCTATTCATTTTAGCCCTTTATGGTTTGGTGGGATTCTTGGATGATTTTCTGAAAATTTTCCGTAAAATTAACGAAGGCTTGAATCCGAAGCAAAAGCTTGCTTTGCAAATCCTTGGTGGCATTGTCTTCTACTTTGTGCATGTTCGAGGAGCCGGTGGGGGTGAACTAAACGTATTTGGCTATATGCTAAATCTGGGAGTTCTCTATTTTCCTTTTGTACTATTTTGGTTGGTTGGCTTTTCAAATGCTGTCAACTTGACCGATGGTATTGATGGACTTGCCTCTATCTCAGTTGTCATTAGTTTATTAGCATATTCTGTTATTGCTTATAAAGAACAGAAGTTTGATATTCTTTTAGTCTGCTTGACCATGATTGGTGGTTTGCTTGGATTCTTTGTTTACAACCACAAACCTGCCAAAATATTCATGGGAGACGTAGGAAGTTTAGCGCTCGGAGGTATGTTGGCGACAATTTCGATTGCTCTCCGTCAAGAATGGACTCTCCTCCTTATTGGCCTGGTCTATGTCATTGAAACGTCCTCTGTTATGTTGCAAGTTTCATATTTTAAATACACCAAAAAACGCTTTGGAGAAGGTCGTCGTATTTTCCGTATGACTCCTTTCCATCACCATTTGGAGCTTGGAGGATTGACCGGAAAAGCTGAAAAATGGAGCGAATGGAAAGTTGACTTTTTCCTCTGGTCAGTCGGTCTCATCATGAGCTTGATTACCCTAGCTATTCTTTATCTATAAAAATCAGAAACAGCAGAAATGCTGTTTTTTTACCTTGACAAATATGGTTGAGGGGTAAAATGGAGAGAGAATTGATGGAGGATGGAAATGGAACAATTCAATCAAGAATAGTTATATGGAGTGGTTATTCAAATCATGACAGCTGCTAGTCAACTTCCTATGGTTAAAGTCAATCGGGAAGGAATTTTGAAGACTCGTTTTAAAGATAGTCCCTATCTAGATAAAATTATTGCGGATGGACCAACGGCGGTGTTCACTACAAAAGCTTTGCGTAAGGAAGCTGAAAAAATCATTAATGATATGACTATGAAAACATCTTTGATTTCTTTCGCAGCTGGTTTACCGGGGAATCCATTTACAGCGGTGGCGGCAGGTACTGCTGATATAGTTCAGTATTTTGGTTTTGCCTTGAATTTGTCGCAACAAATCGCTTATCTTTTTGGTGAAGATGAATTATTTGTTGGTGAAGGGAAGGAAATTTCAGAAGAGGTTCAAATCCGCATTATTGCCTACATTGGTGTCATGTTTGGAGCAGCTGGTTCAGCAGTTCTTCTCAATAAAGTATCCAAGACAGTCGGAGCTAATATCGGTAAAAAAGTAGCTATGCAGGCTTTGACCAAGACAACTTGGTATCCCTTGGTGAAAAAGGTAGCCGCAGTGATTGGTGTGAAAATTACCAAAAAGACTGTTGAAAAGACCATTGCCAATGCAGTTCCTATTTTGGGTGGTCTGATTTCAGGAGGTTTGACCTATTTTACTTTCCAACCAATGGGTGGTTTGTTAGCTGATACCTTTCTAAAAAAATTAAATGGTGATTTCGATAGCGAACTAGAACTCAGCGAAGCCTTCAAGGCTAGTTTGGCAGAGGTAAAAGAACTAGGTATTATCGAGGCAGAATTTACTGAAGTAATTGAGAGTTAATGAGGGCGGGTATCCGTCCTTTTTGCTTGTCCACCTAAATCGTGCTATAATAGGGGGAAATACAACTAAAGAGGAAACTATGAAATTTACAGATATGAAGCTCAAGCCTTATCTTCAAGAGGCATTGAAAGAAATAAACTTTGTCCAGCCGACAGAAGTTCAGGAAAAATTGATACCGGTTGTTTTGTCAGGGCGTGACTTGATTGGAGAATCAAAGACAGGATCAGGGAAAACCCATACCTTTTTGATTCCAATTTTTCAAAAATTAGATGAAGAAGTAGACCAAGTTCAAGCAGTTATTACGGCACCATCGCGCGAATTGGCAACCCAAATCTATCAGGCAGCTCGTCAGCTGGCTAGTCATTCTGAGACCGAAATTCGAGTCAGCAATTATGTAGGTGGTACAGACAAGAATCGTCAGATTGACAAGCTCCAAGCTGGGCAACCCCACATAGTCGTTGGAACACCGGGTCGGATTTATGATTTGGTGCAATCAGGAAATCTTGCTATTCACAAGGCGAAAATCTTTGTAGTGGATGAGGCTGATATGACACTGGATATGGGTTTTTTAGAAACAGTGGATAAAATTGCTGGAAGTTTGCCTAAAGATCTTCAATTTATGGTCTTCTCAGCGACTATTCCGCAAAAACTGCAACCATTTTTGAAAAAATACTTGTCCAACCCAGTTATGGAACAAATCAAGACCCACACTGTGATTTCTGATACGATTGAAAATTGGTTGATTTCGACAAAGGGTCGTGACCGTAATGCTCAGGTTTTAGAGGCAACCAAGCTCATGCAGCCTTATTTGGCAATGATTTTTGTGAATACTAAGACGCGTGCGGATGAATTGCATAGCTATCTGACAGAAAACGGTCTTCGTGTTGCAAAGATTCATGGGGACGTTCCGCCACGTGAGCGGAAACGAATCATGAATCAGGTGAAAAACTTAGACTATCAATACATTGTAGCGACCGACTTGGCTGCTCGTGGTATAGATATTGAGGGTGTCAGCCATGTCATTAATGATGCCATTCCTCAGGACCTTTCTTTCTTTGTACACCGTGTCGGTCGTACAGGACGTAACGGTTTACCGGGTATTGCCATTACCCTTTATCAACCGAGTGATGATGAAGATATTCGAGAATTAGAAAAACTAAATATCAAATTCTTACCTAAAGAAATGAAAAATGGTGAGTTTGTTGATACCTATGACCGTGATCGTCGTGTAAACCGTGAAAAGTCTCGTGAAAAACTAGATTTGGAAATGATTGGTTTGGTCAAGAAGAAAAAGAAAAAAGTCAAACCAGGCTACAAAAAGAAAATTCAGTGGGCTGTTGATGAGAAGCGTCGGAAGAACAAACGGGTTGAAGCGCGTGCTAAAGGTCGTGCGGAACGGAAGGCGAAACATCAAACCTTTTAAGAGTACTGAGGGAATACAATGTTACAAAATATTTTAAGCTTTTATTTACAAGGACTCTTGATTGCAGCGATTTTTGTTATTGTGATTAGTTTTATTTGGTTTTTAATCCGCGCTAGCAAGGGCGTAGATAAGACCTTACAAGAACGACACGACTTTTTATTTGATTTACTGATGATTAATGTTATGACGATTCCGATTGTGGCTTTTGGAGTCGTCAGTATCATTTTGATGATAAAAGTATAGAGGGAAAGAATCATGTACGATACAATTGTAATTGGTGCAGGCCCAGCCGGGATGACAGCAGCGCTGTATGCGGGGCGGAGCAATCTAAAAGTGGCCTTATTAGAACGTGGTATTTATGGCGGACAGATGAACAATACCGCTGAAATCGAAAACTATCCGGGTTACGACCATATCTCAGGTCCCGCCTTGGCGGAAAAGATGTTTGAGCCTCTGGAAAAATTTGGAGTGGATCATATTTTTGGAACCTTGATTCGAATTGAAGAGGATGGTCCTATTAAAAAAGTTATCACTGAAGATGGCGTTTTGGAAACCAAGTCAATCATTCTGGCTATGGGTGCAAAACATCGCTTGCTTGGTGTGCCTGGAGAAGATACTTACAATAGCCGTGGTGTTTCATACTGTGCAGTTTGTGACGGTGCTTTCTTTAGGGGTCAAAAACTCTTGGTTGTCGGAGGTGGCGATTCTGCGGTAGAAGAAGCTTTATTCTTGACTCAATTTGCCGAGTCAGTGACCATTGTTCACCGAAGAGACCAGCTTCGTGCTCAAAAGGTTATTCAAGACCGTGCATTTGCCAACGAAAAAATAAATTTTATCTGGGATAGCGTAGTGGAAGAAATCAAGGGTGATGACCTTCGTGTGCAAAGTGTTGTTATTAAAAATGTAAAAACAGAAGAAGTCAGTGAACTTGATTTTGGTGGCGTCTTTATCTATGTTGGTTTGGATCCGATGACAGAATCGGTTGCAGATTTAGGAATTACGGATGAAGCTGGCTGGGTCGTTACAAATGAAAAAATGGAAACGAGCAAAGCTGGTATTTATGCCATCGGCGATATTCGCCAAAATCAACTTCGTCAAATTGCAACTGCAGTTGGAAATGGAGCAGTTGCTGGACAAGAAGTTTACAACTACATCACAGAACTAGTTGAATAGGGGAATACAATGTTTCATATTTATGATATTCAGAAAAATCCAGATGGTATTTCCTTTGAAAAGACCTTGGATTTACATGAAGAATTGCAGGCACGAAATAGTGAAGTTCTAGGATTGTCACCTGTACAAGTATCTGGTAATGTTCGATTTGAGTCAGGCTTGTTTTTTTTAGATTATCAGATGACCTATGATATCACCTTGGCTTCTAGTCGTTCACTACAACCAGTGGTTTTACATGAGGCTCAAAAGGTCAATGAGCTGTTTGTAGCTAACGAAGCCGTACTCAAAGAACAAGATTTGATCGATGAAGATATGGTTTTAGTGGTGGAGAATGATCAGATTGTCCTAGATGAAAGCGTGGCGGATAATATCTTGCTAGCTATTCCAATCAAGGTATTGTCACCTGAAGAAGAAGCTGAAAAGGACTTGCCGGCAGGTCAATCATGGACATTGATGACAGAAGAAACCTTCCAGCAGCAAGCACAAGAAAAGAAAGAGGCTAATAGCCCCTTTGCTCAATTGCAAGGACTATTTGAAGAGGATGAATAGTCCAAGCCTTTGGATGGTTAAATTATCAGAAAATTCTTGTCAATTTTGGGTTTTCGGTGTATAATGAAAAAGATACTAACAAGAGGAGTAAACTAATGACAAAAGCAAATTTTGGTGTTGTAGGGATGGCTGTTATGGGCCGCAACCTTGCGCTTAACGTTGAGTCACGTGGCTATACAGTAGCTATTTATAACCGTTCTGCTAATAAGACTGAGGATGTTGTGGCAAGCAACCCTGGAAAAAACTTGGTACCTAGTTATGATGTAGAAAGCTTTGTTGCTTCTATTGAAAAACCTCGCCGTATCATGTTGATGGTTCAAGCTGGACCTGGTACAGATGCAACAATCCAAGCATTGTTACCACACTTGGATGAAGGCGATATCTTGATTGATGGCGGTAACACTTTCTATGAAGACACAATTCGTCGTTCTAAAGAATTAGCAAACTCAGGAATTAACTTTATCGGAACAGGTGTATCTGGTGGTGAAAAAGGTGCTCTTGAGGGTCCTTCTATCATGCCTGGTGGTCAAAAAGAAGCCTATGAGTTGGTAGCAGACGTTTTAGAAGAAATTTCAGCAAAAGCCCCAGAAGATGGTGCGCCATGTGTTACATACATTGGTCCGGATGGTGCTGGTCATTATGTTAAAATGGTTCACAATGGTATCGAGTATGGAGATATGCAATTGATCGCTGAATCATATGATTTGATGCAACATTTGCTCGGCTTGTCTGTTGATGAAATGGCTGATATTTTCACTGAGTGGAATAAGGGTGAATTAGATAGCTACCTGATTGAAATCACTGCGGATATCTTGAAACGCAAAGATGATGAAGGCCAAGATGGTCCAATCGTTGATTACATTTTGGATGCTGCTGGTAACAAGGGTACTGGTAAATGGACTAGCCAATCATCACTTGATTTGGGTGTGCCATTATCATTGATCACAGAGTCTGTATTTGCTCGTTATATTTCTACATACAAAGAAGAACGTGTGGCTGCAAGTAAAGTGCTTCCAAAACCAGCTCCGTTTGCCTATGAAGGGGATAGGGCTGAATTGGTCGAAAAAATCCGTCAAGCCCTCTACTTTTCAAAAATTATGTCTTATGCACAAGGCTTTGCACAATTACGCGTAGCATCTAAAGAAAACAACTGGAACCTACCATTTGGTGAAATCGCAAAAATCTGGCGTGCGGGTTGTATCATTCGTGCTCGCTTCTTGCAAAAAATTACAGATGCATACGGCCGTGATGAAGATTTGGCAAACTTGCTTTTGGATGAATACTTCCTTGATGTAACAGCGAAATACCAACAGGCTGTTCGTGATGTTGTTGCTTTGGCAGTTCAAGCAGGAGTTCCTGTACCAACTTTTTCTGCAGCGATTACATACTTTGATAGCTATCGTGCTGAAAACTTACCAGCCAACTTAATTCAAGCACAACGTGACTATTTTGGTGCTCACACATATAACCGTAAAGACAAAGAAGGTGTCTTCCATTACGACTGGTATAGCGAATCAAAATAAGAATAGATGGGTGTGAGAGCGCCCTTCTTTCTAGTCATGATTCGATTCCTAAACCATGCAACTATAGAAAAAGGATGAACAATGGCTAAGAAAATTTTGATTGCTGGGAAAGAGCGTAATCTTTCACATTTTGTTTCCATGGAACTTCAGAAGAAGGAGTATATCGTTGATTATGCTTCAACAGGGAAAGAAGCTTTATCACTAGCTCATGAGACAGACTTTGATTTGGTTTTGATGAGTTTCCAATTATCCGATATGTCCAGCAAGGAGTTGGCTAAGGAGCTTCTTGCAATCAAACCTGCTACGGTGATAATTGTAGTTGTCGAACCAACAGAAGTGGCTGAACATGGGGAAGATATATTGACGTATGCGGTATTTTACGTTGTGAAGCCATTTGTTATTAGTGACTTGGTGGAACAAATTTCCGATATTTTCCGTGGTAGAGATTTTATTGAAACAAATTGTAAACAGGTTCATTTGCATGCGGCCTATCGAGATTTAAAAGTTGATTTTCAAAACCGAACGGTCACTCGGGGAGATGAGTTAATCAACTTGACACGGCGAGAATATGATTTGCTGGCGACGTTGATGAATAGTCCGGAACCAGTTAGCCGAGAACAGCTTCTTGAACGGGTCTGGAAGTATGAAGCGGCCTCTGAAACCAATGTTGTGGATGTCTATATCCGTTATCTTCGTGGAAAATTAGATGTTCCAGGACAGACTTCCTATATTCGGACGGTACGTGGTGTTGGCTATACCATGAGAGATTAGAGACAAGAGAGAGTGTAAAGCTCTTTCTTTTTGTTTCTACCTATGTTAGAATGGTATAGATTGTAAGGAGTATGAATCTATGAATTCGAAATTGAAAGAGCAGTTGATTTTGCTCATTTTTGCTGGGCTGGTCTTATTAACAGTTTTAAATTGGTCAACAGTTTATAGCGGAATCTTAACGGTACTTGGGAGCATGAACTCACTTCTTATTGGTGGACTTTTTGCCTTTATATTAAATGTTCCAATGAAAAAAATAGAGGACTTGATTGAAAAAGTTTCTTTTTTAAAAAAATCCAAGCGAGCTCTTGCCATCTTGGGTGTACTCATTGCCTTCATCTTAATCGTCACAGGACTGGTTCTTATTGTTCTACCAACGCTTGTAACAACTGTATCGGAATTAGTTTCCGTTAGCAGTACAGCCGTTCCAAAATCGATCAATGCTTTAACAGCATTTTTACAGTCTTATGGCCTGCTATCTGGTCAGATTGGTGAACAAGTTACGAGTCTATTGGATCAATTGAAGAATTTGACCTTTGTATCCAGTCTCGTGACGCCGATACTTTCTGGACTCGTCTCAAATGTGACAGGGATTTTCTCGAATACAATGACGTTAGTCGTGGCTTTCTTCTTTACCTTAGCCATTTTGGGTAGCAAGGAACACTTACTATCTATGACACAAAAATTATTACAAGCTATCCTACCGACAAAAGCTGTCAAGGTAGTCAATTATATTGGAGAAGTGATCATTGATACCTACGATCGATTCTTGATGAGCCAGATTGTCGAAGCGTGTATCATCGGGGTTTTGGTATTTGTAAGTTACTCTGTTTCAGGAATCCCTTATGCAAGCATGGCTGGGATCTTAACAGGTGTATTGTCCTTTGTGCCCTATATTGGTCCATTTTCAGCATGTCTAATCAGTGCTCTCTTTGTTGCTGTTCAAAATCCATTGCTGGCTCTGTGGTCTATTGTACTCTTCCAAATTATACAATTAATTGAAGGAAATGTGATCTACCCCCGTGTTGTCGGGCAGTCTGTAGGACTTCCTACTGTATTTACTTTGGCAGCAGCATTGATAGGTGGTAATTTATTTGGTCTGTTAGGTATGGTCTTCTTCACACCGATCTTTGCAGTTGTTTATCGATTGGTAAAAGAATGGGTATATAGTCGACTAAAAACAAAAAATCAGATTTTGAAGGAAAGTGAATAAATACGCTTTCTTTTTTTGTTACATTGTTATGATTTGACAAACAAGAAGAAAAATGTTGAAATACTAAACAGAGAATTTTGCTATTCTGTAGTAAGGATCTAATAGATTAACAGGACATTAATGAAAGGAATGTGACCAGGTAGATGTGTTACATTCTTTAGGTGTTAGTCTTAGAGTGACTAGATTGGAAGTACATAATAAATGAGTTACACATATACAATTGGTATAACTGTGGAAGAGCATGATACATTTGTAAAGAATTCTCATCAGGCAAATCTCTTGCAAAGTAGTTTTTGGGCTGATGTAAAAGTTGGTTGGCAAAATGAGAGACTAGGTTTTTACAAGGATGGTAAATTGGTTGCAGTCGCCTCTGTGTTGATTCGAAAACTGCTTTCTCCAGCAAGCTTTACAGTCATTTACATACCAAGGGGTCCAGTGATGGACTATCAAGACAAAGAGCTGGTTTCTTTTGTCCTAACTTCTTTAAAGGAGTTTGGAAACCTACATCGAAGTATTTTTATTAAGTTTGATCCATTCTTGCTCCTTTCAAAACGGGATATGGATGGAAAAATAGAAGATAGTCAACAGACTTTTGAGATAAAAGATTTGTTGGTTGACTTAGGCTGTAACTGGTCAGGTCGCTCTGAAATGATGGGTGATACAATTCAACCAACCCATCATGCGGTTTTATATAAGGATATTTTTTCAGAAAATTCCTTACATAAACGGGTTCGTCAAAACATTCGCACTGCGAGAAATAAAGGACTTGAGATTAGCATTGGTCGAGAAGAATTGTTAGATGATTTTTCTGAAATAGATGATAAAAATAAAGAGATTTTCATTTCATTTAAGAAATACAGTGATAAAGTTGTCATATCTTACATAGATACTGCTGGAGGCATCAAAATAAAACCTATAGAATCTGTCTTTGATTATTTTGTATCAGAAAAGGAAAATGGTAAAAGTAGTGGATTTGGATTAGCAGTTGTAAAGATGTTAATAAACGATAGACTAAATGGAAAAATTAATATTGAAAATTTTAAAGAAGGTATTAAATTTACAATAATAATTTAAGGCTTAATTAAAAAATCGAGTTCTAAAAGTTAGTCAAACTGTCAAACTACAATACTACTATTTAAAATATTTTTAAAAATGAAATTATTTTGGGACTTCTGTTAAGTAGAATCAATCAAATAATTTTAATATCGGAGAATAAATGTTTAGTAGATATATAGATAATATTGATTTTAAGTCAAGATTCCGAATCCTAAAAGGTGGAAAAATTTCTCTTATTATAAGTGCAATGCTTATAGGAACAGTAACTGTGGCAAATGCAACTCCACCTACAGTAACTGTAACTGGTAGTACAGAATATAATCAAGTGCTAAGTGAAGATAGCTCTTTTATTATAGAAAATTTAGCTGTTGAAAATAATGATGCATTTATTGTAGATGCAAATAATTACAATATAATATCAATAAATGCAAGTAATATTTCTGCTACTGGAGAAGATTCTCAAAATATAAACGGAATCAGTATTTATAATTTAGCATCATATGGTGAGGATAATGGTAATCAGAAAATAAATATTAATCTTGATAGCATAAATGTAGAAAATAAAATCGGTGATGCATATGGTTTTTCTAAAGCAGATACTGGATCTGATGCTTTTAATCCAAGTAGTATTATTATGAATATTAGTAATTCTATTCAAAAAGACTATGGTATCAAAGTTAGTGGAGCAGGTTATGTTAATGGTATGTTTCTTAATAATTTATTAATAGATAGTGAAATTACAAACAATGGAAATATCATTGTCTCTAATGCAAATGATGATAATACAAGTGCTTATGGTATTGAGATGTTTGTTCGAGATGATAATACTACAAGTCTTGATAATTCAACTATAACAAACAATGGCACTTTTGAGATTAGTAGTAATAGAGAAGCTCATGGTATATATCTTCATGGAACAATGAAAGATTCAGAAATCAAGAATACTGGTTCGATGAATATAACAACAACTACAAATGGTGAACAAACTTATTCGTATGGTATCAGCAGCCTTAATTACCTGAATAATTCAAATATAAATAATGAAGGTGATTTAATCGTTAAAGCTACAACTACTTTTAATGGTGAAGATGATAAGGGAATACATACAAGAGCAACTGGAATTAATATTTATTCTTTAGATGGTTCTTCACTAATCAATAACACAGGAAAAATTGAAGTAATAGCACAAATTGATACAAATAGTGATGTTTATGCTTATGCTTATGCTAATGGTATAGTTGTTGATATAGAAGATATGGATATAAATGATAATAATGTTCCTAAAATTATAAATACAGGAACGATTACAGCTAATACTATAGTATCAGCAAGTGTTACAAGAGGAGATATTGAATCAACAGGTATAGATGTAGATCATTATTCAGACTCTGATTTTGTTTTAGAAAATACTGGTACAATCGAAGCAACTATTAATAATAAGTTAGATAAAAATGGATACGCTTTGGATATTGATAGTTATGATTACTCAAATAAAGTTAAGACAATCAATAGTGGAATCCTCAGAGGTAATATAGAAGTGGATGGTTTACTTGAAAATAGTGGAACAATTGAATTAGCATATAATGCAATGGATGAAGATAGTGCATATATTAAAAATTTCACAAATGAAGCTAATGGTAAATTGAATATTGGATTAAAAACAGATGGAACATTAAACGGAACAACTTATTCACAATTAACTACAGAAAGTGCAATATTTAAAGATGGTTCAATAATTAATGTTAATGTTTTAAATACTTCTTCAAATGTAGGACTTTTAGCAGGAAGTAAATTAGAAAATGTAGTAACAGCGAGTACAGCATTGACGATAAATGGAAAACTAAATATTACAGATAATTCAGCACTTCTTAACTTTAAATACTTAACAGATGGTTTTGAAGGTGAAAATTGGACAAATGGAAGTTCAGGAGTTATTCATTTAGATGTAGTAAAAGCTAGTAATGAAGATGGAACAGATAAAACAATAGTATCATCAACAATAGCAGGGAATGGAAATCAAAACTCACAAAATGCAGCAGTAGCACTACAAAATGTTTATAATAACAATGCAGCAATACAAAGCGCATTTAATAAACTTTCAACAGATAGTGCAGTAGCAAGTGCAGTAGAAAGTACAACTCCTGTAGCAACAAGTGCAACAGTTGGAGCAACAACACAAATTTCAAATGGAATTGCAGGAATAGTAAGTCAAAGACAAAATGCGAATATTTCAGGTGGTGGTATGAACTCAGGAGATGGAATGTTTAGTGAAAATAATCTGTGGATAAAACCATTTGGATCAATTGGTTCTCAAAATGATAAAGATGGTATAAATGGATTTGATTTAAAAACATATGGATTAGGATTTGGAGCAGATACAGAATATAAAAACAACCAAAGATTAGGATTGGCATTTTTCTATACAAATGGAAATGTAGATGTAAATAATATGAATCAAAATGCAGATTTAGATGTATTTACTACTTTAGTGTATGGAAATGTACCTGTAATAGATGATAAAACAAATTTCTTATATCAAGCTGGATACTCTTGGCAAAAAACACAAACAGATAGAGCAGTATTTACAGGCGATATTGCAGAATCGAAATATACAAGCAAAACAGCATCTTTAGATTTAAAACTGATGAGAGATGTGAATGTAAATAAAGATTTATTATTACAACCCTTAGTAAATACAACATACAGACATTTTACAAATCCAGCATATAACGAAATTGGAGCAGATGCATTAAATTTAAATGTTGATAAATTTACATCAAGTGATTTAATTGTAGGACTAGGAACATTAGCACATTATAAATTAACAGATGATTCAAAAATAGTTGGAAATGTAAATGTAGGATATGATTTACATGATAAAAATCAAACAATAACTTCTGCATATGAAGGTGCAAGTGGAGTTAACTTTGGAACAGATGGAATAGATAATGGAAGATGGTCGTATGAAGCTGGAATTGGATATGAAATGGATATAAATAAAACAAATAATATCAATGTATCTTATGATTACCAAGGACAGGGAAGCGACTTTAGTAATAATGTAATTTCAGCAAAATATGTATTGAAATTCTAAAAATAAAAATCTCAAGATTTATTTCTTGAGATTTCTTACAAAAAAGATAGAATAGATAGTTAATAGTTCTCCTTAACTATCTATTCTATTTTTAAAAGAAAAAAGTAATTGGATTTTTATGAAAAAAATTAGTCTAACAATGATTGATAAAAATAATCAAGCGCCATTTAAAAATATAACAGTGAAAAATATAACTTATTATTTGGGTCATCAAATAGCAAAAGGTCATTTTAGTACTATATATAAAGCAAGTGATATGTGGAGAAATAATCTTGTTGTAAAAGTTTATGATGATAGAATTAAAGAAAAATTATTTTTTAATGAAATTGAACAATTAAAAAGATTTGCTTCATTAAATGTAGTCTCTTTATACGAAGCTTTTAGTCATGATAAATTTCATTTTTTAATAATGGAAAATTTTGGTTTTGCAATTTCAAGAATAAAAATAGAAGATTTTAATACAAAAATAAAGATTTTTATGGAATGTGCAAAAAGTTTACTTCAAACTCTGCATATAATGCATCAACAAAATTTTATTCATGGAGATATTAATCCTCAAAATGTACTCATAAATATTCAAGATAATAAACTTTTAGGTGTTAAATTGTGTGATTTTTCTTTTTGTAGAACTGAAGATAATATGGATAAAGATTATATGGGTATTGCAAATTGGTTATATCCTCCTGAATATTTTACTCTAGGAATAGAAAAACTTTCTACTTCTATGGATATTTATCATACAGCTTTAGTTCTATTTTCAATTTTGAGTGAAAAAAAATTATCTTATACAAAAGAAGAGTTATAGATCGGAAGAGCGTCGTGTAGGGAAAGAGTGTCTTCG
>ERZ650302.972-NODE-972-length-16187-cov-8.147037_pt1 | contig 16187 bp, 10 predicted proteins | sample MGYA00376238_ERZ650302 | MGnify/ENA primary metagenome ERZ650302 (study PRJEB26733, sample SAMN07839298) | wastewater metagenome | biome: urban; feature: wastewater treatment plant; material: waste water | place: USA: North Carolina | collected 2016-04-28 ... | reverse complement strand
TAGGCAAACGCCCAACTTCTTGATTTTCAATCAAAGTCCAAATTAGAGCGAGTTAGTAATTTTAACTTTTTAGCCCATTTTCTATCTTTTTTGCGCCTAAACGGCTCAAAACAGAGACTTTTAAATCTTCTTCTTATAGCAGCGATGACGGCGATGCTGTTCGCTCTCCAGATACTGCCACTGGCTCTGAACACCGGTATTGGTCTCCATCTGCGGCATTGCCTCAGCCCATTTAAAGCCATAACGGTGATACTGCTCTATCAGATCGGCAAAAATAAGCGCGTTGGCTCCCTTCTTGCGATATTCCGGAAGAACACCAATCAAAAGCAAATCTACCGTATCCGTCTTGTGCCACTTCAGAACCTTCAGCACCTTCAGCCAACCCGTAGGGAAAAGCTTGCCATCGCCTATCTCGCGCAGCGCATCGGTAAACGAAGGGAAGGAAACACCAAAGGCTACCAGCTTGTTGCCAGCGTTGCCATCTACCACACCCGTTACCAGGTTCAAGTCAGCCTTCTTGATATAAGTATTTACATATTCATCTATCTGCTTCTCCGTAAGCTGCTGGAAATCATAGAGATTCTTGTAAGTCTCGTTCACGATTTCGAACACCTTCCTGCCCATTCCTCCCGAGGTCAGTTCCCGGCGGGTAAACTTATGAACCTGCAGATTATATCGGCTCTCTATCATCTGGGCAGTCTTGGCAAACTTAGCCGGCGTCACTTCCGGAATCCTGATGCGGTACTCCAGCCAGTCGTTATCCTTCTCATAGAGCGAATAACTCTCCAGATGCGTCTTATAATAAGGATAATTGTAATTGATATACATCGTAGACTTCCGGTCGAAGCCCTCGATGAGCAAGCCCTCACGGTCCATATCCGTAAATCCGAGCGGACCTACGCATTCGTTCATTCCCCTGCTCTTGCCCCAGTTTTCTACCGCGCGCAACAAGGCACAGGAAACCGCTACATTATCCACGAAATCGAACCAGCCGAAGCGAACCTGCTTCTTGTTCCACTCTTCGTTGGCACGATGGTTGATAATGGCAGCAATTCTACCTACGATACGAGCCTCGCTGTCAACCGCCAGGAAGTATTGAGCCTCGCAGAATTCGAAGGCAGGATTCTTCTTTGGGTCCAGCGTATTCATCTCGTCGAAACGCAAAAAAGGAATGGCAAACTTATGGTCTCTGTAGAGATCATAATGAAACTGAATGAAGGTTTTCAGCCCTTTTTTAGTCGTTATCGGTATGATTCTTATCTCATCATTCATTAGTATATTGTTTTATGTATATATATTCAATTGCGGTGCAAAAATACAATAAATTTATGAATAATGCAACTCTTTTCTTATAAATTTATAAAAGTTGGTTCATAATTGTCCAACTTTGTGGATATTTATGTACCTTTGCAGGTTGAAATGCCCCAAAAGAGCATCATAAAGTTATGAAGAAAGAGAAAAGAGACAACTATACGTTCCTCACACATGCCCCTGTGCATCATGTGATTTTCACGATGGCCATACCAACGATTATCAGTATGCTGTCGACGAGCATGTACAATCTCGCCGACACCTATTTCGTGGGCAGCATCAACACGCAGAGTGTGGCAGCGGTAGGCGTTTCCTTTGCAGCAATGGCTGTGATTCAGGCGATTGGTTTCTTCTTCGGTCACGGAGCGGGCAATTATGTTTCGCGACAGTTGGGCGCCAAGCATACGGAAGAGGCACAGAAGATGGCAACCACGGGCTTTGTGCTGAGTTTTCTTACCGGTCTCCTCATCGCCATTCTGGGTCATGTGTTCCTCACACCGCTCTGTCTTCTGATGGGTTCTACGCCCACCATTCTTCCTTATACAGAGCGTTATCTGGGCATTATCCTGCTGGGTGCTCCCTTTATGACCACATCGCTTACGCTGAATAATCTGATGCGCTTTCAGGGCAATACGATGTATGCGATGAAGGGCATCATGTCGGGTGTGCTGCTCAATCTGATTCTGGCTCCTCTGCTCATCCTCTACTTCCAGCTGGGCATTACCGGAGCCGCCGTAGCCACCCTCATCAGCCAGTGTTTCGGCTGCGCCATGCTCTTTTGGATGACGCATAAAGGCGAGAACATCCGCATCCATCTCAGCAATTTCACCCCTACCCGCGCCTTTGCCAAGGAGATTATCTTCGGCGGAACCCCTTCGCTGTCAAGACAGGGACTGGGAAGTATCGCTACGCTGATGCTCAATGTGGCAGCAGGTGCGTTTGGCGATGCAGCCATTGCGGGCATGAGCATCGTTACCCGCATCTCCTTCTTTACCTATGCGATGGTCATCGGTCTGGGTCAGGGATTCCAGCCGCTCTGCGGATTCTGCTACGGCGCCAAACTCTATGGGCGTGTAAAGGAAGCCTTCTTTTTCTGCATCAAATGCGGCACGGTTTTCCTCAGCGTCTGTGCCCTTCTCGGCTTCATCTTCTCAACTTCCATCATCAGCATCTTCCGCGATGATGCAGCGGTTGTAGCCGTAGGTTCGGTGGCTTTGCGATGGCAGGTGCTCAGTTTTCCGCTCGTAGCCAGCATCGTGCTCACCAACATGCTGATGCAGACCATCCGTAAACCGGTGAGAGCCAACATCGTAGCGGCAGCACGCAGCGGACTTTTCTTCATTCCGCTCATCTTCATCCTCCCCTATTTCTTCGGACTGCTGGGCGTGGAGATGTGTCAGATGTGGGCAGATTGCTGTTCGTTTGCCGTTGCGGTTCCGATAGCCTGGAGCGCTTTCAGGGATATGAGAAGAGAGAAGATGGAACTTGGGAAAAGCCACTAGAAGATAAGAAGATACTAGAAGATAAGAGAAAATACTTGAGATAAGAGAAATGGAGAAGACATATTACATAGGATTGGACGTTGGCTCTACGACAGCCAAAATAGCCGTTATCGACAGCGATAACCGGGTAATTTACTCAAAATACGAACGCCACAACGCTCGTGTAAACGAACTTGTGTCGCAATATTTCGATGAGATTTTAGCCCTCACGGGCGATGCAGAGGCAAGAATCTGCGTAACGGGAAGCGTAGGAATGGCTACTGCCGAACAGCTCCAGGCGGAGTTTGTACAGGAGGTGGTGGCTGCATCGGTCTATGCCCGTACTGCCCATCCTGAGGCGAAGGCGCTCATCGATATTGGTGGCGAGGACGCGAAGGTTATCTTCTTCAAGGAAAACGGAAATATGGAACTGCGCATGAACGGCAACTGTGCCGGCGGAACGGGCGCTTTCATCGACCAGATGAGTGTGCTGATGGGCGTAGAGAACCAGAAGATGAGCGAGTTGGCGATGAAGGCAGAGCACGTTTATCCGATGGCTGCCCGCTGCGGCGTGTTCGCCAAGACCGACATCCAGAACCTGATGGCGCGCAATCTGCCCGAAGCAGATATTGCAGCCAGCATCTTCCATTCCATCGCCGTACAGACGGTGGTAACGCTTTCTCACGGCATCAGCTTCGAGGCTCCTATCCTGCTCTGCGGCGGTCCGCTGACCTTTCTTCCGGCTCTCCGCAAGGCTTTCTGCGATTATCTCCATCTCTCTCCAAACGACTTCATCGTATCAGAAAACAGCAATCTCATTCCGGCTCTGGGCTGTGCTTACCGGGCTAAATCGGCAGATTCTGCAGCCTCAGTATCTGTTCTCAGAAGCCGGATGAAAAAAGAAATACAAACGGAATGGACCAGCAGTCTGCTGCCTCTGTTCAAAAACGAGAAAGAGCACCAGGAATGGCTCAAATCAAAGGCGAAATTCGCTACCGAAACCCAACCGCTGAATAAAGGAAAACAGCAGGTTGTGATTGGTATTGACTCGGGCTCTACTACGACGAAGATTGTTGCGGTAAGGGTGAATGCGGAGACGCCTACGGGAGATATTGTCTTTACCAATTACCGCCTGAATCTGGGAAATCCGATCAAGGCAGTAGCGGATGGACTGAACGCCCTGAAGCAGGAAGCTGCATTGCGAGGCGCTGAACTGGAAATCGTAGGCTCCTGCTCTACAGGTTACGGCGAAGAACTTATCAAGGCGGCTTTCGGCCTCGACAGCGGCATTATCGAAACAATGGCGCACGAAAGAGCGGCTGCCTCACTCATGCCCGACGTGAGTTTTATCCTGGACATCGGCGGACAGGACATGAAGGCTATCTTCGTGGAGAAAGGGGCTGTGGTGCGCATGGAACTCAACGAGGCGTGCAGTTCGGGCTGCGGAACATTCATCCAGACCTTTGCCAACAATATGGGTTATTCTGTAGGCGATTTTGCCCAACTCGCCTGCCAGTCGAAGGCTCCCTGCGACCTGGGAACCCGCTGCACCGTCTTCATGAACTCGAAGGTGAAGCAGGTGCTCAGAGAGGGCGCATCTGTAGCTGATATTTCTGCCGGAATCTCTTATTCGGTCATCAAGAACTGTCTTTATAAGGTATTGAAACTCCATGGTAATGAGAACCTTGGAGGCAAAATCGTTGTGCAGGGTGGTACGATGAGAAACGATGCGGTGGTAAGAGCATTTGAGTTGCTCACCCATACCGAAGTGGCACGAAGCAACATGCCGGAACTGATGGGCGCCTACGGCTGTGCCCTTCATGCGGCGGCAGATTACAAGCATCGCACATCTGCAGAAGACGAGCACCCTGCCTCATCAAGATCCATCGATGATCTCCAGAATCTGGCTCATTATGAAACCAAACAGCTGCAATGCAAAGGCTGCGAAAACCATTGTTATGTTTCCCGCTACACCTTTGCCGGCGGCAACCGATTCTACTCCGGAAACAAGTGTGAGCGTGTGTTTAACAACAAGGGAGCAAACGGGATAAAAGGCAAAAACATCTACGAATACAAATATAGTTTACTATTTGATAGAGAAGAAGTTAACCCACTTGAAGTTGCAAAACACAACGTCAAAGTAGGCATTCCTCGCATCCTCAACATGTACGAGGAATATCCGTTCTGGAATGCGCTGCTCCGGGCAGCAGGATTGGGCGTGATTCTCTCTTCCGATTCCACTTTCAGCCAGTATGAAGGAGCCTTGAATACGGTGATGAGCGACAATATCTGCTTCCCGGCTAAACTGGCTCACAGTCATCTGAAGGAACTCAACGAGAACCCGAAGGTTGACCGCATCCTCATGCCATACGTGGTTTATGAGCATAATGACGACCCGAAGAATACGCTGAACAGCTTCAACTGTCCGGTCGTTTCGGGCTACAGCGATGTCATCAAGTCGGTCATCAATCTGAAGAAACCGATCGATACGCCCGTCATCAACTTTGCCCAGCCTAAGGCGCTGGAAAAACAGATTACCGATTATCTCAAGCAACTGGGAGTAAGCAAGAAGACTGCCCGTAAAGCGCTGAGAGAGGCCCTCTATGCTCAGGCAGTATATGCAGCTGAGATTAAGAAACAGGGCTGGGAGATTCTGAAGTCAAACAAGGGACTTACGATTCTGCTGGCGGGCCGTCCTTATCATACAGACCCGCTGATTCAGCACAAGCTGAGCGAGATGATAGCCAATCTGGGAGTCAACGTCATCAGCGAAGACATCGCCCGGGGTAATCTCTTTGCAGATTTCAAAGACTTCAATCTGGAGAACCTGGCGGCAGAAAGAAATGAGGCAGCATTAGCCAGCCAGGACAACAACGAAGCATACAACTGTCAGCCAGAGACTTATCTCGTGAAGCAATGGGCGTATATGAACCGCATTCTGAAGGCAGCGCAATGGGCAGCCGAACAGGGCGATGAGGTTCATTTCGTCCAGATGACCAGCTTCGGCTGCGGTCCTGACAGTTTTATCCAGGACGAGATTCGCGACATCATGAAGCGCCACAACAAGCCTTTCACGCTGTTGAAGATAGATGATGTGAGCAATATCGGCTCACTGAAACTCCGTGTCCGCTCGCTCATAGAAAGCCTGAAGGGAGTAAAGGAAGTGAAGAGTGAAGAACGAAGAGTGAAGAAACAATGTTCGGCGGCCGAAGGGAAAGCCAATTCAACACTCAACACTCAACATTTACAACAGACCAAGGTATTCACCAAGCAGGACATTCATCGCAAGATTCTCGCTCCTTTCATGACCGAATACCTCACCCCTATCATTCCGCCTATCCTGAAACTGATAGGCTATGATGTAGAGGTACTTCCGATGAGCAATGAGGTAAGCGCCGAACTCGGCTTGAAGTTTGCCAACAACGAAGTCTGCTATCCGGCAACACTCATCGTCGGCGACATCATCAAAGCCTTGAAATCAGGCAGATACGACCTGAACAATACAGCAGTAGTGATGAGTCAAACGGGCGGCCAGTGTCGCGCAACCAACTACGCTGGTCTCATCAAGCGTGCGATGATTTCCAATGGATTCCAGGACATTCCGCTGCTCACGCTCGGTGTAACAGCCTCAACAGGCGAAGCATCAGGCTCAACAGACGACAAGCAAGACTATAACGAGCAGGACGGTTTCAATGTGCCTTGGCTGAAATACAGTCAGATTATCGTTACCGCCATTTTCTATGGCGATGCAATCAACGAGATGTACAACGCCTGCATCGTAAGAGAGCGTAAACCGGGCATTGCCAGAGAGTTGCGCGATAAATACATGCAGCTGATAGACGGACCTATCGCCCAGAATTCAGCCAAAGAACTCATCCGACTCCTGGAACAGGCAGCCGAAGAATTCAACCAGATGACCCTCGACAGAGAACTGCCGAAGGTAGGAATCGTAGGCGAAATCTTCCTGAAGTTCAATCCTTTCGCCCACCAGTTCCTGGAGCAGAACATCATCTCGCGCGGCATAGAGGTGGTTCCGCCTCTGCTTGCCCCTTTCTTCCTGCAGGAATTTGTGAACGTGGAGATACAGAAACACATGCGGCTGAGTTGCACCAAAGTGCCCGATTTCATCATCAAGGGCGCTTATCAGGCGCTGATAGGCAGAAGATTGCGCCAGGTAAACAAGGCAGCCGGCAAGTTCCGCTACTTCCGTCCGTTCACCAATATCTATGATGATGCGAAGGACGTACAGGGACTGGTTTCGCTCGCAGCCCAGTTTGGCGAAGGCTGGCTTCTGCCTGCCGACATCGTAGGTTACATCCGTGATGGCGTGAACAACATCATCTCGCTCCAGCCTTTCGGTTGCATCGCTAACCACGTGATTTCCAAGGGCATCGAGAAACGTCTCCACGACCGTTTCCCAATGCTCAACCTCGTATCGCTCGACTTCGATTCCGGTGTTTCAGAGGTAAACGTCACCAACCGACTGCTCCTCTTCCTGGACAGCATCGCAAAATAAGACAAGCCAGACCCATGTACGGCAAAACACCGTATATGGGTCTTTCCGTCTTTCATCCCTCAAAAAATCACTCTAAAAAATACAAAAAACCGTAGCTATTTCTTTGTCATTCAAGAAAATAATCGTATCTTTGCACTCAAATTTTATTGAGACATTAAGAAAATGAGTAAAGATACATTAACTCATCAGCTGACAGAGACCATCGAGGAGCTTTCGAGCGCCGAATCTTTGAAGGGTCTCTTCCATCAGCATCGAGACGGGAATCCACTTCCTTCGGGCAAGGCGCTCGAAGAAATCATCAGTTTGTCCCGTTCTATCCTCTTTCCGGGATATTTCGGCAATTCTTCGGTAAATATCTCAACCATCAAATATCATATTGGAGTAAGAGTAGAGAAACTCTATGAGATGCTGTCAGAGCAGATTCTCGCCGGTCTCTGCTTCGCCAACGACTGCGAAACGGAAACCCAGGCTGAACTGCAGCACCAGCGTGCCAAGGCAGGCGTGATTGCAGCCAAGGCAATCATGGAATTCCCGAGACTGCGCAAGATTCTGGCTACCGATGTAGAGGCTGCCTACGAGGGCGACCCGGCTGCCATGAGCCACGGAGAAATCATCTCCTGCTACCCGGTCATCAAGGCGATTACCAACTACCGCATCGCTCACGTGCTGCACGAACTGGGAGTGCCGCTCATTCCGAGAATGATGACTGAGCTGGCTCATTCGGAAACCGGTATTGATATTAACCCGGAGGCTACCATCGGCAAGCACTTCACCATCGACCACGGTACGGGTGTGGTGATTGGAGCTACCTGCATCATCGGCGACAATGTGAAACTCTACCAGGGTGTAACCCTCGGAGCCAAGAGTTTCCCTCTCGATAAGGACGGCAATCCTATCAAGGGAATCCCTCGCCACCCTATCCTCGAAAATGATGTCATCGTCTACGCCAATGCCACCATCCTCGGTCGCATCACCATCGGAGAAGGCTGCGTAGTGGGAGCCAACGTATGGGTTACCAAGGATATGAAACCGAAAACAAAGAAATATAAAAAAGAAAAACAAAGTTTATTAGATATAGAATTCAATAATGGAACAGGAATTTGAACTCATTGCCAAGACCTTCATGGGCCTCGAGCCTGTCTTGGCTGAAGAGCTCACCCAGTTGGGTGCCAATAATGTACAGATCGGTCGCCGCATGGTGTCTTTCACAGGCGACAAGGAAATGATGTATCGTGCTAACTTCCAGTTGCACACAGCCATCCGTATCTTAAAGCCTATCAAGCACTTCAAGGCTAGAAGCGCTGAAGAGGTGTATGATCAGATCCAGAAGATCAAGTGGGATGACATCTTAGACGTGAAGAAGACTTTCTCTGTTGACTCAGTAGTCTACTCAGAGGAGTTCCGCAACTCACGCTTCGTAACCTACAAGGTAAAGGATGCGATTGTTGACTGGTTCCGCGAGAAGCAGGGTACACGTCCAAATATCAGCGTATCTAACCCGGATATCCGCCTCAACATCCACATTGCAGAAGACAATGCCACCTTGAGTCTCGATTCGAGTGGTGAGAGTCTGCACCGCCGTGGCTACCGCCAGGAGCAGGTAGAGGCTCCTCTGAACGAGGTTCTCGCTGCAGGTATGATTCTGATGACCGGCTGGAAGGGCGAATGCGATTTCATCGACCCGATGTGTGGTTCAGGTACCATCGCCATCGAAGCTGCCCTCATCGCCCGCAACATCTCTCCAGGTGTATTCCGCAAGGAGTTTGCCTTCGAGAAGTGGAACGATTTCGACCAGGATCTCTTCGACATGATCTATAACGACGACTCTCAGGAGCGCGAGTTCGAGCACCATATCTATGGTTACGATGTTGACATGAAGGCTGTCAATACAGCTAATCTCAACGTTCGTGCTGCCGGTCTCAGCAAGGACATCACCATCTCACAGGCTGATTTCAAGGACTTCACCCAGCCAGCCGAGAAGAGCATCATCGTGATGAACCCTCCATACGGTGAGCGCATCTCTACCCCTAACCTCCTGAACACCTACAAGATGATAGGTGAGCGCTTCAAGAAGGCTTTTGCCGGCAACGAGGCTTGGGTATTGAGCTACCGCGAGGAGTGCTTCGAGCAGATTGGTCTGAAACCATCTATCAAGATTCCTGTATTCAACGGAAGCTTGGAGTGCGAATTCCGCAAGTATGTGATGTTCGACGGCAAGATGAAGGACTTCCGTTCTGAAGGCGGTATTGTGAAGACTGAGCGCGAGAAGAGCGAGATGGCTCAGAAGCACCGTTTCAAGAAGGAGCGTGAATTCAAGAAGCGTGTAAGCGAGGAGACTGAAAACGAGGAGGACGATATCCGTTCTTTCAAGTTCCATACTCACCGTCTGGAAGACTTCGAGAAGAAGCGTGCTGAGTTCCATAAGGGCGGTCGTTCACGTATCGGTGGCGGTCGACGCAATGATGACGACGATGACAAGCGTGGCAGCCGCAGCTTCAAGAGCGACCGCAAGGGTGGCCGTGACTTCGGTAGCAAGCGCGACGGAAAGCGTTTCGAGAAAGGCGACAAGCGTGGTGGCTTCAAGGGCGACAAACGTGGTGGCCGTGATTTCGGAGGCAAGCGCGGAGGCAAGAAGAACTTCAGCGTTGACTTCGACGACGAGGATTAAAGACATATCGACCCATACGTCGTGTTTCACGACGCATGGGTGGTAAACCCGATAAAGTAAAGAATATAATGAATCTGAAGAATTCAATTTATAAATTATCTTTTGCTGCTATGATTATGATGGCTATGAATGCAACCGACTTACAGGCTCAGGGCGTGGTTCCTGCTCAGAAAGGCGAGAAAACCTTTACATTGGAAGACCTGAACTTCGGCGGCAACAACTATCGTAACATGGTAGCTAAGAATCGCTGGTGCACCTGGTGGGGCAATGAACTCGTTCGCCAGGATGTGGATGCCTGCTATCTCGTCAACAAGACGACAGGCAAGGAGACCAAACTCTTCGGCATCAATGACATCAACCAGTGGATTGCTCCTACCAAGGACATCAAGGTAAGAGCCCTCTACAATGCTCTCTTCCCTTTTGCAGGCAAGAGCATCGTGATGGTAAGCAACGGCAGCAAGACTTATACCGTAGACTTCAAGAAGCATAAGCTGCTGAGCGAGATGGATTTTGCTGACGGCGAGAACCTCCTGGAGGCTAATGCCCAGCAGAACGCCTTCGCCTATCTGAAGGGCAGCAACCTCTATGTGCGTACCTTCGATGTAACCAGCAACGCCCTGACAAAAGAGAAGAAATCTCACGATTTCCAGCTCTCAAAGGACGGAAGCCGCGAAATTGTTTATGGACAGAGTGTTCACCGCGATGAGTTCGGTATCAGCAAGGGAACCTTCTGGAGTCCGAACGGCGAACTGCTCGCCTTCTATCGTATGGACCAGAGTATGGTAACCGACTATCCGCAGGTCGACATCCCGGAAATCGGTTTCAATCATCCTGAAACACAGAGTTGCATTGCTACTCCTGCACCAGACAAGTATCCGATGACAGGCGAGACATCACACAAGGTAACCGTAGGCGTGTTCGACTGCATGACCGGCAAGACCGTCTATCTGAAGGCTGGCGATCCAACCGACCGCTACTTCACCAACATCGCATGGAGTCCGGACAGCAAGACCATCTATATGTTCGAACTGAACCGCGACCAGAACGACTGCCGTCTGACTGCCTACAATGCAGAAACCGGCGAGAAGACAGGCGAACTCTATCGCGAGACCGATGAGAAATATGTAGAACCATGTCATCCTATCCAGTTCCTGCCTTGGGACAGCAACAGCTTTATCATGCAGAGCCGCAAGGATGGCTACAACCACCTCTACCTCTGCACCCTGGGCAAGCACGGAAGCCGCATGGCAAGCAACACAGAATCGCTCGAAATCAAGCAGTTGACTTCCGGCAAATGGGAAGTGATGGAAGTACTCGGCTTCAACACCAAGCGCAAGAGTATCATCATCGCATCCAACGAGAAATCGCCTATCCAGAGAAACATCTTTGCCGTAGATACAAAAACCGGCAAGCGTACGCTGGTAGATGATTGCGGCAAGGGATGGCACAGCGCCACTTTGAGCGAGAACGGACAGTATGTCTTCGACAACTACTCTACTCCTACCGTGCCTCGCAAGATAGCTCTTGTGAACACCGAGAACGGCAAGCGCACCGCTTACTTCACTGCCGAGAACCCTTGGAAGGGCTACAATGTGCCTGAGTACAGCTGCGGTACCATCAAGGCTGCCGATGGCGAAACAGACCTCTACTGGAGAATGGTGAAGCCGGTAAACTTCGATCCAAACAAGAAGTATCCTACCATTATATATGTATATGGTGGACCTCATGCCCACAACGTAGATGCCCGCTGGAACTACTCTAGCCGTGGTTGGGAAACCTACATGGCAGAAAAGGGCTATCTGCTCTTCATCCTCGACAACCGTGGAAGCGAGAACCGTGGCAAGGCTTTCGAGCAGGCTACCTTCCGCCAGCTCGGACAGATTGAGATGCAAGACCAGATGAAGGGCGTGGAATATCTGAAGACGCTTCCTTACGTAGATGCTGACAAGATTGGCGTTCACGGCTGGAGCTTCGGCGGATTCATGACCATCTCGCTGATGACCAACCACCCTGATGTGTTCAAGGTAGGCGTAGCAGGCGGTCCGGTAATCGACTGGCACTGGTACGAGGTGATGTATGGCGAGCGCTATATGGACACCCCACAGACCAACCCAGAGGGTTACAGGAAGACCTCTCTGCTCTATCAGGCAAAGAACCTGAAGGGCAAGCTGCAGATTATCCAGGGCTTGAACGATGTGACCGTAGTGCCACAGCACTGCCTCACCTTCCTCAAGGCTTGCATCGCAGCAGGCACCCAGCCAGACTTCTTCGTCTATCCTGGCGAGCCTCACAACATGAGAGGTCATCAGAGCACTCATCTGCATGAGCGCATCAGCAATTATTTCTTCGATTATCTCAAGTAAATATCTAGGAGTAAACATCCCCCGAAAAAGGGGAGTTTACTTCTACATCAAATAACAAACAATAACTTACAGCAAATGAAAATTTTATTGTTAGGAGGCGGTGGCCGCGAGCACGCCTTAGCATGGAAAATCGCTCAGAGCGAGAAGTGTGAGAAACTCTTCATCGCTCCTGGTAATGCCGGTACACAGAATGTCGGCGAGAACGTAGATATCAAGGCAGACGACTTTGAGGCGCTCAAGAACTTCACAGTAGAAAATGGCGTTGATATGGTGGTAGTTGGTCCGGAAGACCCATTGGTAAAGGGTGTTTACGATGACTTCAAGAACGATCCTCGCACCCAGAACATCCCTGTCATCGGTCCATCAAAGGCTGGCGCCGTATTGGAAGGCAGCAAGGACTTCGCCAAGAAGTTCATGAAGCGCCACAACATCCCTACTGCCCAGTATGAGACTTTCGACGGCGAGCACGTAGAGGAAGGCTTGAAGTTCCTGGAGACACTGAAGGCTCCTTATGTATTGAAGGCTGACGGTTTGTGCGCCGGTAAGGGCGTTCTCATCCTCCCTACCCTGGAAGAGGCTAAGAAAGAGTTCAAGGAGATGCTCGGCGGTATGTTCGGCAACGCTTCTGCACGCGTAGTCATCGAGGAATTCCTCAGCGGCATTGAGTGCTCTGTATTCGTATTGACCGACGGCAAGAACTACAAGATTCTGCCTGAGGCTAAGGATTACAAGCGCATCGGCGAGCACGATACCGGTCTGAACACCGGCGGTATGGGTAGCGTTACCCCTGTACCATTCGCTACCAAGGAGTGGATGCAGAAGGTTGACGAGCGCATCATCCGTCCTACTGTAGAGGGACTTGCTGAGGAGAACATCGACTATAAGGGATTCATCTTCTTCGGTCTGATCAACGTTGAAGGCGAGCCTATGGTCATCGAGTACAACTGCCGTATGGGTGATCCAGAGACTGAGAGCGTGATGCTCCGTCTGAAGAGCGACATCGTGGATCTCTTCGAAGGTGTAGCAGCAGGCGATTTGGACAAGCGCAGCATCGAGTTTGATGAGCGTGCTGCAGTCTGCGTGATGCTCGTAAGCGGCGGTTATCCTGAGGCTTACAAGAAGGGTTATCCTATCCAGGGCATCGACGATGTAGAAGGTTCGGTAGTATTCCACTCCGGTACAGCCATGAAGGATGGTCAGGTAGTAACCAACGGTGGTCGTGTCATCTGCGTAAGCAGCTACGGCAAGGACAAGGAAGAAGCCTTGAAGAAGAGCTTTGCTGAGGCACAGAAGATCCAGTTCACCGACAAGTACTTCCGTTCTGATATCGGACAGGACCTTTAGTTTTTTAATGTTGAATTAGATGTTAAGAAAGAAAACTTTTCAAAATAAAGTAGCGGCTAGCCGCTACTCTTTACCTATTACTGCAACCCTTGCCACGCTGGTTTGGGTTGCAGTAGGTTTATTGGTATCCAATATCTGGGTAGAATTTGCTTTTACAGCCATGTCTACCCTGCTGATGGTGGAACTGAACAACCGTAATGCCCTGATGCGTACCTACAGCCGAATGGTATCCTGCAGTTTTCTGGCATTACTGACGATGGCAGGACTCCCCCAACTCTCTTTAAAAAGCAGTATTGTGACGATGTGTTTCATCGCCTTTTATCTCATTATCTGGAATTGCTATCAGGATAAACGCTCAACAGGCTGGACTTTCTACGCCTTTGCCTGCATCGGTCTGGCATCGATGGTTTTCGTGCAGATAGGCTATTTCATGCCTATCCTGTGGATTATGATGATGGTGTTTACCCTCTCGTTTAGCGTAAAGACATTCTTTGCATCCCTGGTAGGTCTCATCGTGCCCTATTGGTTTGCAGCCGGTTATTTCTTCTATACCGACAACATACAGGGGCTGGCTGACCATTTCTGCGAATTCATCAACTACAGCGAACTCTTTGATTATTCGCAGGTTACCGACCATCAGGTACTGAACCTGAGTTTCGTTACCCTGCTCACCATCATCGGTTCCATCCACTTCATACGCACCAGCTACGGCGATAAGATACGAACCCGCATGATCTACGAAACGTTTATCATGATATCGGTTGCCTGCATCATCTTCATCGTCCTCCAGCCTCAATATATACAGGAACTGGGCGGCATCCTGATTGTGAATACAGCACCGCTTATCGCCCATTTCATCACATTCACCAGAGGTAAGTTTACCAACATATCCTTCATCCTGCTGCTCATCATGCTGGTACTTATCATGGCTTACAACATACTCGTACCAGAGAGCATATTACTATGAGTTGGATTATAGATTTCTTAATGAGCTGGGGCTACTGGGGCATGCTGGTATCAGCCTTCCTTGCCGGCAGTTTCTTTCCCTTCAGCAGCGAGGTGGTCATGTCGGGCTTACAGGCTGCCGGACTGGAACCTATCCAGCTCGTACTGTATGGAAGCATCGGCAATGTGCTCGGTTCTATGTTCAACTATGGCGTAGGACGGATGGGCAAGCTGGAATGGATAGAGAAATATCTGCATGTAAAGAAAGAGAGTCTTGACAAGGCTCAGCATTTCATGGCCGACAGAGGAGCCTGGATGGGATTCTTTGCCTTCCTGCCCCTGTTGGGAAGTGCCATCACCATCGTTTTGGGACTGACGAGAGCCAACATCGTGATTTCTGTCATCAGCATCACCATCGGAAAGGTGTTGAGATATGTACTGCTGGTTTACGGACTCAGTTTCATCTTTTAAACAAGCTGCAAAGAAAACAAAGAATTGATTCATATAGATTGACTGCTTATGAGAAAGTATTTATACCTTATTATATTATGCGTGGCTTTCGCGGGCTGTAAAGGCAGCCAGCAGAAAGGCCACACCGCAGAAAGTAACGGAAAGGAATCTGTCGCCAACAGCGATGGCAAACCTGCTGTTACCGTAACTATCCCTCCCTACAAGTTTTTCGTTGATAAGATTGCCGGAGATAAGGTGGATGTCAACGTGATGGTATCCAACGGCAACAATCCTGAAACTTACGAGCCTTATGCCCAGCAGATGATGGAACTCTCCAGGAGTGCCCTCTATCTGAAAGTGGGAAGCATCGGTTTCGAACAGACCTGGATGAAGAAGCTGCAGGACAACGCTCCTGACATGAAGGTGATAGATACCTCCACAGGCATCACGCCTGCCAAGACACCAGGCGGCAATACCGACCCGCATGTATGGATGAGTTGCAAAAACGCCCGCATCATCTCCAGCAACATCTTCAAGGCACTCTGCAATCTGGAGCCGAAGAACAAGGCATTCTTTGAGAAGAACTATCTGTCGCTGCTGAAGATCATCGACAAGCGAGACAGCACCATCAGAGAGGGTTTCAAGAATCATCCCGAGATGGTACGCAAGTTTGTGATCTATCACCCTATCCTCACCTACTTTGCCCGTGATTACCAGCTGGAGCAGCTTGCCATAGAGGAAGAAGGCAGGGAGCCTAGTGCCTCCCAGCTGAAGAGCCTCATAGAGAGAGCCAGAAAAGAAAAGATCAAGTTCTGCCTGATACAAGCAGAATTTGCCAACCGCAACACCACAACCTTCATCAAGGAGAGCCACACCAAGCCAATGAATATCAATCCATTGCAGGGCGACTGGAACTGGGCGATGCAGGAAGCGGCAGCAGCGGTACAAGGCAAGAAAATCGTTGTTGGGAAGTAAAAACTACAATAATATGACTCCAATCATAAAAATCGAGCATCTTTCTGCTGGCTATGAAGGCAAGGAGGTGCTCCACGACATCAACCTCACCGTCTACAAAGACGATTATCTTGGCATCATCGGTCCCAACGGTG
>ERZ650302.963-NODE-963-length-16280-cov-11.273282_pt1 | contig 16280 bp, 18 predicted proteins | sample MGYA00376238_ERZ650302 | MGnify/ENA primary metagenome ERZ650302 (study PRJEB26733, sample SAMN07839298) | wastewater metagenome | biome: urban; feature: wastewater treatment plant; material: waste water | place: USA: North Carolina | collected 2016-04-28 ... | reverse complement strand
CGGTCGTAGAAAACTCTTGCTGAGACGATGGGCATTGGTTCGGCGGCCCTTGACCAAATCCCCGAAGCGCTGGACAAGGACGCCGCCGCCCAGCATATTTGACAGGGAAGCGATGTGTTTTCCGTAGCGGTGCGGTTCCTTGAAAGGTTCTGTAAACTTGTTGCTCACAAGAAGGGCAAAGTTTGTATTCTCACTGCGAAGAGAAGCATCAGAGTAAGAATGACCATTTACCGTGTTAATTCCTTCTACATTTTCAAATACAAACCAATCAGGTGAGAGTTCATCTACTTGTCTGATGTATTCCCAAAAGAGAGAGTTATTTGAATTATTTGAATTTCTTGTTTTAGTATTTGATGTTGAAAATCCTTGACAGGGTGGTCCACCGAATAAAATAAATGGATTTTTATATTTTTTATCCAAAGTTACTTTTCTTATATCATCTGTTATGATTTCAGATTTGGGATGATTTGTCTTAAATGTTGCCGCAGCGTGGTTGTCATATTCAACAGCAACATCTACATGTATTCCAGCCATTGAAGCACCAATACTCATGCCTCCAGCTCCGCTAAAGATATCAACTGCGTTTAATTTTTTCTTCATTGATGTAATATAATAAACAAAAATATGATAAATACTATGAAAAATTATTAAAGAAACAAAAAAAACACCAACATTGCTGCCAGTGTTTATTTATAAAATGTGTTGTATTATCTATTCCTCCATCAATATCTCCAAAATACTAATTGCGGCCTCACTAATTTTGGTTCCAGGACCAAAAACGGCAACAGCTCCAGCATCAAACAGGAATTGGTAGTCTTGCACTGGGATGACGCCACCTACTACTACCATAATATCTTCACGACCGTATTTTTTGAGTTCTTCAATCACTTGTGGTACTAAGGTTTTGTGACCTGCTGCCAAGGATGAAACACCAAGAACATGTACATCGTTTTCTACGGCTTGTTTGGCCGCTTCTTCTGGTGTTTGAAACAATGGGCCAATGTCTACGTCAAAACCTACATCGGCATAACCTGTGGCTACTACTTTGGCTCCACGGTCGTGTCCATCTTGCCCCATTTTGGCAATCATGATTCGGGGTCTTCTTCCGTCTTGTTTGGCAAATGCATCGGCTAGTTGCTTGGCTTTTTCAAAACTTTTGTCGTCTTTAATTTCTTTGCTATACACGCCACTAAAGGATTTAATTTGTGCTTTGTAACGTCCAAAAACCGTTTCTAAGGCATCGCTTATTTCGCCAAGGGTTGCTCGGTTTCGTGCAGCTTCAACGGCTATTTCTAACAAATTGCCTTCATTGGTTTTGGCACAATGAATCAATTTTTCGAGACTACTTTTTACTTTTTCGGAGTCTCTATTGGCTTTGATTTTTTCCAATTGCGCCAATTGTTGTTTGCGAACCATTTGGTTGTCTACATCCAAAATCTGCAAAGGATCTTCTTTCTCCAATCGGTATTGATTGACACCTACAATAATATCTTGTCCGCTGTCGATTCGCGCTTGTTTTCTAGCGGCAGCTTCTTCAATTCTCAACTTTGGAATACCGGCTTCAATGGCTTTGGTCATTCCGCCCAAGGCTTCTACTTCTTGAATCAATTGCCAAGCTTTTTCGGCAATTTCATTCGTAAGGCTTTCTACATAATAACTGCCTCCCCAAGGGTCTACAGTTTTAGTAATTTGGGTTTCTTCTTGTAAATAGATTTGGGTATTTCTTGCAATTCTCGCTGAGAAATCGGTAGGTAACGCAATGGCTTCATCTAGTGCGTTAGTATGTAGTGATTGAGTTCCTCCAAAAGCAGCTGCAGCCGCTTCTACTACGGTTCGTGCTACGTTGTTAAAAGGGTCTTGTTCGGTTAAGCTCCAGCCAGAAGTTTGACAATGCGTTCTCAAGGCCAATGATTTTTCATCTGCAGGGTTGAATTCTTTGAGCAATTTGGCCCAGAGCATTCTGCCCGCACGCATTTTAGCGATTTCCATAAAATGATTCATTCCAATGGCCCAGAAAAAAGATAATCTTGGCGCAAATTCATCGATTTTCATTCCGGTTGCTAAACCCGTTCGAATGTACTCTAACCCATCGGCTAGGGTGTAAGCCAACTCAATATCTGCGGTAGCTCCCGCTTCTTGCATATGGTAACCAGAGATGGAAATCGAGTTAAACTTTGGCATTTTCTTGCTGGTAAATTCAAAAATATCAGCAATAATTTTCATAGAAGGAGTAGGAGGATAGATGTAGGTATTTCGCACCATGAACTCCTTTAAAATGTCATTTTGTATCGTTCCCGAAAGTTGCTCTGGAGCTACGCCTTGTTCTTCTGCTGCTACAATATAAAAAGCCATAATAGGCAAAACCGCTCCATTCATAGTCATGGATACCGACATTTCTTGTAGTGGAATTTGGTCAAACAAGACCTTCATGTCTTCTACGGTGTCAATGGCTACACCTGCTTTTCCAACGTCTCCAACCACACGTTCGTGATCGGAATCATAGCCTCTGTGTGTAGGAAGATCAAAAGCAATGGACAATCCTTTTTGACCCGCGGCTAAATTGCGTCGGTAGAAAGCATTGCTCTCTTCTGCAGTAGAAAAGCCCGCATATTGGCGAATCGTCCACGGTCTACGCACATACATTGTAGCATAAGGGCCGCGTAAGTTAGGAGCAAAACCAGCCCCAAAGTCCAAATGCTCTAAGGTTTCAATTTCTTTTTCAGAATAGGTAGGCGGAATTGTAATACCTTCCGCTGTTAGGAAAGGCTCGTGACTAGGTAAACTAGCACTTTTTGTGGAATGGTCTAAGGTAATATGTTGAAGGTCTTTTCTTTTCATGGCTGAATAGTAATGGTGAAACGTTTTGGTTAGAATAAGCTTACTCTGTGGCGAGTCGTTCTTGTTCGATTTTTTCGGCCAAACGTTTTTCGATTATCGGGGTAATCAGTGTTTTTCGTGGATTGATTTTTACAAAAGGAAACAATTCCAAATCGTTTTTCATCCGATCGGTTGGATTGGGGTGTTTGTTGGTTCCCAATAATATTTTTTTACCAGCATCAAATAAAGCTTGTTCCTTGTCGGCACTTTCTTGGATTTTTCTTTTGACGGTACCTTCTTTCAATTGCTTTAAGAAACCTCCGTTTTTTTCGATGTCTTTAAACAATTGAAGCGCTTTTTCTGCCAATTGTTGTGTAATGCTTTCTATATAATAACTTCCGTCAGCAGGATTGTTGACTTTGTCGAAATACGATTCGTTTTTCAAAATCAACAATTGATTTCTAGCAATACGATCGCCAAATTCATTGTCTTTGTGGTACAAGGCGTCATAAGGTAAATTAGCCACTGCATCAGCTCCTCCCAAAATGGCACTCATGCATTCTGTTGTGGTTCGTAGCATATTGACATTGTAGTCGTAAATCGTTTTGTTTCTTTTAGTAGGAGTGGCTAGAATATGACAATCGATATCCAATTCATAGGCTTTGGATACAATTTCAAAAAGTTGGCGAATGGCTCTTAACTTTGCAATTTCAAAAAAGTAGTTGCTTCCTACAGCGACTTGAAACACTATGCTTTTTTTACAGTTTGGAATATGGTTGAAGTATTCATTGGCTTGCGCTAAAGCATACGCGATTTCTTGAACCATATTGGCTCCTGCATTTTGATACAAGCCCATATTGACACTCAATAATGAGCAATTTTGGGTACTGTTAAAAAGCGATTTAAGGGTTTCGAAATTGTCTTTTTCTGCTGATGAAAACCAATTGCCGTCTTGGGCTAATTGTCCGATAGGATCCAATAAGCAGAAAATCGTAGCTTCTTTTTCTTTTGCAATTTGGTTAATTTTTGTAACGAAATCGATTGAAAGAAATTGGAAATGAAAATAAAGAGTTGTTGTTGCTAAAGGAAGTGCTGCAAGTAATTTTTCTACAGCAATATTTTCATTAGGAATCGTAAATCGGAGGCTAGTTGCTCCGCGTTGTAGTGTATCTAAAGCTCTTTCGATGGATTTGTCTAAATCGTGTACAAAGATGTTTTGGCAAATACTGAAGGCAGTTGCTTGGGTGCTAATGCTAGCATTCCCTTTTAAATCTTCTTTGTCGTAGAATGGTTTTACTTTTATTTCCTCTGGGGAATTCCAAATCACTGTTTCGTTGTAATCGGCACCTTTGAGTTCAAATTGGATTTTTTGTTTCCATTGTTTTGCCGAAACAGGATTGAAATCTTCAAATAGATTGTTCGCCATTGTAGTTGTATTAGTTTGGGTCGTTTTTAGTAATGCTATCGCCTTCAAATTCTATGATATAGATGTCTTCGCTATCTTTTTTCATATAGTATTTTTCGCGAGCATATTTTTCTACTTGCTCAGAATTATGCAATTGTTGGATGTGTTCTTTGTCTTTTTTAATTTCTTGTTGATAGTATTCTTTGTTTTCTCTTAACTCGTTTATTTCTTTATCAAGAATTCGGTGATCAAAATAGGAATAATTGTCTAGAAAAGTCATCCAAACAATAAAAGACAAAGAAACCCAAATGTATTTGTTACTGAGTATTTTGAACCATCTTTTGTCTTTGTAAGGATTATTCATTGTTAAGGTTTTATGTAAGAAATTAAATTTTACAAGATACGTTGGTTAATAACCGCACGAACGACATCAATAGCTACGGTGTTGAACTTGTCATTAGGGATAATGATGTCTGCGTAGGCTTTTGTCGGCTCGATAAATTGTTCGTGCATCGGTTTTAATGTGTGTTGGTAGCGGCTCAAAACTTCTTCCATATCACGTCCACGCTCAGAAATGTCTCTGCGTAATCTACGAATTAATCGCTCATCAGAATCTGCATGCACAAAAACTTTGATGTCGAACAAATCTCTTAGTTCTGGGTTTGTAAAAATTAGAATACCTTCAACAATCATTACTTTTCGTGGATGAGTCACTATGGTGTCGTCTGTTCTGTTGTGTTTGATGAACGAATAAACAGGTTGATTAATTATGTTGCCTCGTTTTAGTTCTTTTAAATGTGTAACAAGCAGTTCAAAATCTATAGCTCTAGGATGGTCAAAGTTGATGTTCGAACGTTCCTCATAACTCATGTTTTTGTTCTCTTTGTAATAAGAATCTTGAGAGATAATACCTACTTCAGCATCAGGTAGTTCGTTCATGATTTGATGTACTACTGTTGTTTTTCCACTTCCGGTTCCTCCCGCAATTCCTATGATGAGCATACTAACTTTACTTTTAAAATTTGTTACAAAAATAAGAATTAAAAGAGATACCTATTTGTTTTTACGGACTATTTTTGAAAGACTTGCTAATTAAATGATTAGGAAATAAATTGTGAAAGAGTGTTTTTTTACTGCTTGCAAGAATGCCTTTTTTTGGCTTTTAGCCCCGGGAGGAGTGGCATCCTTTGCTGACATGGTTTGGCAGCAAAGATATAACGGATCACGGGACCATGTTTCCTGATAAGCCTATTTTCTCTGCTCCTATTTTTTGGGAATAAAAAAACCTGTAAGCTTTAGTTACAGGTTACTGGAATTATTTTAAGGCTTTTTCTCCTTGTTGATAGCCTTCATTAAAACTTTTTTTTGTGCCTTCCCAGTCATAAATGATTTCAAGTGTCATCCATGTGAGCATACCTAAAATAAATACGAACACGTCGCGTTTGGTGATTTTCATTAGTTATTGTATTAGTTAATGTAGCTAATATAATAAAAAACTTATAAAATTACATTTTGTGCACAATAAAAATAGTCGGACGCTTGTGTAAGTCTACTTTTTCTTTTTTCCAAGCCGCTATTTTTTTGGTTTTGATGTATTCGGTAGGTAAGGTGATATCGGTGGCTACGCAAAGATGGGTTTCGGGATGTAGGATTTGAATCAAATCTTCGAGTAATTTGTTGTTGCGATACGGGGTTTCGATAAAAATTTGCGATTGGTTTTTGTCGAAAGATAATTTTTCTAAAAACTTTAATGCCGATTTTTTCTCTTCTTTTTCGATAGGTAAGTAGCCGTTGAAGGTAAAGCTTTGACCGTTCATTCCAGAAGCCATAAGGGCTAGTAGGATAGAGGACGGGCCAACCAACGGGACAACTTGTATGCCTTTGTCGTGTGCAATTTTTACAATGACTGCTCCCGGATCGGCTACGCCTGGGCAACCGGCTTCGCTCATTAATCCCATGTTTTTTCCTTCAAGCAAGGGTTGAATCATGGCCAAATGTTCTTTGTTTTCGGTATGCTTGTTTAGGGTAAAAAGCACCAACTCGGATTGCTTTTTTTCAGGCTGTACTATTTTGATTGATTTTCTGGCTGTTTTTTCGTTTTCAACTATGTAATGGTCAATAAAATCGATGCTTCTTTTGATGGTTTGCGGCAAAACATCCATTGGGTCGCAATCGCCCATGGTGGTTGGAATTAAGTATAATTTTCCTAGCGAAAGAGTTGGTTTCATTTAGTTGTTTTCTTTGTTTATTCTTTTGAATACCTCGTCAACTGTAATTTGCATTTCTGAAAACAGTGGACTTTTAATTATTTGCCCTTCAGAGAAGGGTTTTAATCCGATGTATTCTTCGTTTTGTAAGGTGTACACTAAAACAAAACGTTCTTCGGGTTCTACTATCCAATATTCTTTTACGCCACTTTCTTGGTATAAATTGAATTTGGTATCTACATCATGCTTGCTGTTGTTGGGTGATAATATTTCTACAATTAAATCTGGTGCACCGTTGCAGCCTTTGTCGTCTAATTTGTTTTCATCACAAATAATACACAAATCAGGTTGTACCACAGTATTGTCTTTTTTTGAAGACGCGATCGGAAGTCTTACGTCAAAAGGGGCTACAAAAACACTGCAGGGATGATTTTGAAAAAACTTCCCTATGCTCAATGTTAAATTATAACTTATTGTTTGATGTTTTCGGCTTGGGGCAGGGCTCATTTTACGGATAAATCCTTTGATTAGCTCCACTCGCTCTGAAAATTGCCATAGCAAGTAATCGGAATAGGTGTAGGTTTTTGTCAAATCTAAGTCAGAAAATTTTTTTACTACTGGCATGTTCTGCGTTTTTCACAAAGTTATAAAACTATCTGAACTTGTTTATAAATTTTTGTAATTGAGTAATAATAACAGCTGTGTTTTTAACCTCTTATGGTCAATAAATATGTGAAGTTTTATACTTTATAGATGAGCAGGAATTCTTGTTGTATTTAGGAGTGTTTCTCAATGATTTTTTTGGCAATCACATCGCAAACTTCGTCTAGCATTTGATATACATTTTCAAAACCATTGGCTAATCCGTAGTAAGGATCCGGTACATCGACATTTTCTCCTGGAAATAATTCGTTCAAAATCATTTGAACTTTGTTTTTCTGGGTGTCGTTTTTTGCCATTTCAATCACAGTATCATAATTGGAGGCATCCATTACGTAGATATAATCGAAGGTATCGAAATCTTTTGTGTTAAATTGTCTTCCTTTTTGGTGAGCAATCGAGAGGTTATGGTGCTCTGCTACTGCAATGGAACGTTTGTCTGGTGAATGGCCAATGTGCCAAGAGCCTGTTCCTGCAGAATCAACAAAAAATTGATCCTCTGGTAGTTTTGAGGCTAATATTCCTTCTGCCAAGGGAGAACGGCAAATATTGCCTAAACATACCATTAAAATCTTTACAGGCATAATCCGCGTTTATAGCGTTAATTTAGAATTGATATCGTCCACAAATTTCTTGAATTGTTTGTCTGTCGCTACTAAGTTGTCTACTGTTTTACAAGCGTGTAAAACTGTAGCGTGATCGCGATCGCCTATTTGTGAACCAATATTCGCTAGTGAGGCTTTAGTGAATTTTTTAGCAAAAAACATGGCTAATTGCCGGGCTTGAACCACGTGTCTTTTTCTGGTTTTAGATTGTAGGGTTTCTAAATCCAATTGGAAATAATCCGAAACAATTTTTTGTATGTAATCGATAGAGATTTCTCTTTTGACGTTTTTGACAAATTTCTCCACCACACTTTTAGCCAACTCGATGGTTACTTCTTTTTTGTTGAAAGAAGATTGTGCGATTAACGAAATTATAGCGCCTTCTAATTCACGAACGTTTGATTTGATATTTCTCGCAACATACTCAATGATGTCATCAGGAATATCAACACCGTCACGATACAAAATGTTTTTAAGGATCGAAATTCTAGTTTCGTAATCTGGTTGGTGTAACTCTGCCGATAATCCCCATTTGAAACGCGACAATAAACGCTGTTCAATATCTTGCATATCAACAGGAGCTTTGTCTGAAGTCAAAATAACTTGCTTGCCGTTTTGGTGCAAATAGTTGAAGATATGAAAAAAGACATCTTGAGTTCCTGATTTTCCAGATAAAAACTGTACATCATCTATGATTAATACATCAATTAATTGATAGAAATGAATGAAGTCGTTACGGTTGTTTTTCTTAACCGAGTCGATATATTGTTGTGTGAAAATTTCGGCTGAAATGTATAAAACCGTTTTTTCAGGATATTTGTCTTTGATTTCAACACCAATAGCGTGTGCTAAGTGTGTTTTTCCTAATCCAACGCCACCAAATATTAGTAGCGGATTGAAAGAAGTTCCCCCCGGTTTGTTCGCTACAGCCATACCCGCAGAACGAGCCAGTCTATTTGAATCTCCCTCAAGGAAATTGTCAAAACTGTAATTAGGATTTAATTGAGATTCGATTTTTAAATTACGAATACCAGGAATCACAAAAGGATTTTTTAATTCTGGATTCAAATTTTTGATAGGAGCGTCCACTTCCTGTGGTTTCATGACCACTCGATTGGCACTTGGTAACTGTTCTGTAAACGGTTGTTTGTTACCATAAGTGTTCTCCATTTTGATTTTGTAAAGCAATTTGGCGTTTTTACCTAGTTCTTTGGTAAGGGCTACTTTTAATAATTTCACATAGTGTTCTTCTAACCATTCGTAGAAAAATTTACTAGGTACTTGAATATATAAAGCATTGTCGGTTAGTTCAACTGATTTAATAGGCTCAAACCAAGTTTTGTAAGCTTGCTCTTGGATGTTGTCCTTTATAAAAGATAAACAGTTTTCCCATACCGATTGTGCAGTTTTATTCATAGATTTGGCGAAATTATTTTAACTTTAGTTGTTTTTTTTGAATAAAAAAACGTGTTTTTTTGTGTGTTTTTTGGGTTAACAAAAGTGTGAATAATTTTTTGTATAAAAAAATATATTGAACAATTATTTTAGAAAAAAATGTCGTAAATGGCATTTCAAAATTTAATTTTTTTAAAGCATTATTAATGAAAGATCATCAAGTTCAAGTACGTGTTCGGTATTCCGAAACCGATCAAATGGGAGTCGTTTATCATGGAAATTATATTCCTTATTTTGAAATTGGAAGAGTGGAATGGCTCAGAAATAAAGGGGTTTCCTATAAAGTTATGGAAGAAAACGGAATTGCGCTCCCTATTGTTTCTATGAATATTAATTACAAAAAATCGGCGCGCTATGATGATTTGCTGACCGTCCACACGCGTTTCAAAAGTCAGACGTCTGTGAAGATAGAATTTGATTGCGCAATTTATAATGAAGCACAAGAGTTATTAACAACTGCCGAATTTGTGTTGGTTTTTGTGTCCTTAAAAACGGGTCGTCCAGTCGCTCCTCCAGATTATATTTTGGAATTATTGAAAACCATCGATTAACGACAGAAATTATCGACGAAAAGCAGTATTCTATATTTTTTTTTCGATTTGAATCTCAAACATGTTTTCAAAAATGCCGAATACCATTTCGGCATTTTTTTTTCGAATACTACACTCAATTTTGCCAATTGGTAAATTCGTTTCCGCATCAATTTCCATTTCTTGATTCACAATTTGAAGTTGCTTTTCTTTAATAACGCGCATGACTTTGTTCATGTTCTTATAATCGAAAGTGATTTCGAAAAAGACATCAATAGTTTTCTCCACAATTTCACTCGCTTCTATCGCTAATTGAGCTGTGGTTTTGTAAGCGGCAATTAATCCTCCCACTCCCAATTTGGTACCGCCAAAGATGCGAACCACCACAATCAAAATATTCGTTAGGCCAAACGATTGAATTTGTCCATAAATTGGTGTCCCGGCCGTATTGCTTGGTTCCCCATCGTCATTAGCTCTAAAAACCACCGTTTCGGTCCCAATTTGATACGCATAGCAATAATGCACCGCATGCGGATGTTCTTTTTTGAGTATTTCAATGATGGGTTTTACTTCCTCCTCGCTGCTAATCGGAAAAGTGTAGCCAAAAAACTTACTGTTTTTCTCCTTAAACAGTATGGGTTCGTTGGGTGCAGCAATGGTTTGGTAGGTGTCTTTCATTAGGTGTACTTCTCCAAAAGGATATTTTATGATGCAAAAGTAGTTTTTTTTGGAGCCCAACCCAAGGGATTTTTAGTAGGTATGGTTCCCGCTATCCGCTATATCTTTTTTTTATTTTACCCTGACAGGGTTCAAAACCCTGTCAGGGTAAAATAAAAAAAAGGATGCCGCTGCACACGAGCGAAGCGAACTGGCGAAGCAATCGGGGCTAAAGGAGGAGCAGTTGGCTTTTTTGGATGTATTTTAAAAGTTTTATCCCAAGTTGTTCTTTTCGAATAAATCCACAACATCTTCTTTGCCGACTTGCAGATTCCAAACTTGAAGTCCGAGAGCTTGAGCTGCATCAGTGTTTTCTTTTTTATCGTCTACAAACAAGGTTCTTTTGGGTGACAAATCATTTTGTTGCAATACGTGCAAGTAAATTTCGGCATCGGGTTTTCGCATGCCTACTTCAAAAGAAAAATACACTTTTTCAAAACATTGGTAAAAAGCCCCATAAAATGAACTTCCTGTTTTTTGCTCAAAAGTGTCAATATGAATTGCATCGGTATTGCTCAACAAAAACAAGCGGTATTTTTGTGACAATAATTGTAAAAATTCTAAACGATACAAGGGAAAATCAAGCAAAACCGCATTCCAAGCTGCAAGAATTTCTTCGTGACTCGCATTGGGAATTTGTTTTTGAAAACCGTTTAAAAAAGCATCTCGTGTACAATCGCCTTTTTCAAAAGCGATGTTTAGAGCGTCCAATTCTTCATTCCAAGCCTTGAGACCCAATGCTTGTAACTGGTCTTGCGTGGCTTGCTTGTCTAGATTGATAAATACATCTCCAAAATCAAAAATGATGGCATTAATCATAATTGCTAAGTATTAAAAGTTCGTCAGTTGCAATAGTTGACTTATTTGGATTCTTTTTTTGGAGTATCGGTGCTTTTATCCCAGAATGAAAAGAAATTGCTCCAATAAAAATCCGTGCTTCATCCCACATATTCAAATCGATAAAATGCTGAATGGTAGTGGTGCCACCTTCAATTATAACAGATTGAAGGCGGTGCTCATATAACCTTTGCAGGAGTTGTGGTACAATGTTTTGATTGAAATCTATGATTTCAAAAGTACAATTCTCCTTGTTTTCATTATCTTTTTTTGATGTAAAAATCAGTGTCGGAACACTTTGGTCCAAAACATAACTTTCTTCAGGTATGCGTCCTTCTCGGTCAATTAGTATTCGAGTTGGATGTTGTCCGTGCCAATCTCTAGTGTCTAATTTTGGATTGTCGGCAAGTACGGTTTGTGTTCCCACCAAAATTGCCTGCTCTTCGCTACGCCATTTGTGCACCAACTGTCGAGAGTAGGGATTGGTAATCCAAATCGGGGCGCGTTCGTGATTCGGTTTTGGGGATGGAGCGATAAAACCATCTTGGCTTTCTGCCCATTTTAAGATAATGTAGGGACGTTTTTGGTTGTGAAACGTAAAAAAGCGTTTGTTGAGTTCTTGGCATTCTTTTTCGAGTACACCAACTGTCACTTCAATGCCTGCATTTTTCAAACGTTCTATGCCTTTACCTGCCACTTGATGGTTAGGGTCTACCGTTCCAATAACTACTCTTGGAATTTCGCTTCGAACAATCAAGTCTGCACAAGGTGGTGTTTTCCCAAAATGACTGCAAGGTTCAAGACTTACATAAATAGTAGCGTCTTTTAATTGCGATTTGTCTTTTACTGAATTGATGGCGTGCACTTCTGCGTGAGGTTCTCCGGCTTTTCTGTGCCAACCTTCGCCAATTATTTTTCCATTGGCAACAATTACGCTTCCTACCATCGGGTTAGGGTACGTAGTGCCTAAGCCATTTTTGGCTAGTTCGATGCAACGTTTTATATAAGTTTCATTTGTGCTCACTATGCAAAAGTACTATTTTTTGGGCGTTAGATTTCGCTAATTTGTCAATTAACAATGCTATTTTTGTCAGACTAACCAAAGAAGATAAAGTACAATGACATCTTGGACCATCAGGAAAATAGAAAAAAAAGACAATCCAGCCGTAGCAAAGCTAATTAGAGCTGTTTTTGATGAATTGGAAATTCCAAAAGTAGGCACCGCCTATGAAGACCCCTATTTGGATTTGATGTTCGAGGAATACAGCAAGCCACGTTCTGTTTATTTTGTGGTGGAGCAAGAAGGTGAAGTAGTTGGTTGTGCAGGTATTGCGCCTTTGGCCAATGAAAAAGAAACCATTTGTGAATTGCAAAAAATGTACTTTTTACCAGCCACTCGAGGAAAAGGAATTGGAAGCGAAATGATGGCTATTTGTTTGCAAGCTGCCAAAGAATTTGGGTTTGAGCAATGTTATCTCGAAACGATGCCGTTTATGCATTCCGCTCAAAAGTTGTATAAGAAAACAGGTTTTGAGTATTTGTGCAGTGCTATGGGCAATACAGGGCATAGCAGTTGTCCGGTTTGGATGCTGAAAGATTTGTAAACTCTTCCATTAATTCGATATTTAGTACTATAAATTATGACAATAAGAGCCTACAGAACTCATTTTATTCAGGAACTTTCTTCTATTTATGAGGAAGGCGAGGCCGAAAGTTTTTTCTATTTGATTTTGGAAGCCAAGCTTCAGCTTAAAAGAATCGATTTGGCGTTGCAACCCGATTTGACTTTTTCGGAGGCTGAACTCGTGGTTTGGAACAGCATTTTAGAAGATTTAAAAAAAGAAATCCCGATACAGTACCTTTTAGGAAAAACCAATTTTTATGGATTGGATTTTGAAGTTAATGAAAACGTGTTGATTCCAAGACCCGAAACCGAAGAGTTGGTCGAATGGATTCTTGAGGATTGTGGCAAAACAGATACAACAGCAGAATTTTCAATTCTTGATATTGGAACGGGAAGTGGCTGCATTCCGATTAGTTTGAAGAAACAGTTGCCTCAGGCCAAAGTTTCGGCTATTGATGTTTCGGAAAAAGCTTTGGAGGTTGCTAAAGGTAATGCGAAGTTAAATGGAGTAGAAATGCATTTTATATTGCAAAACATTTTGGAAACAACCGATTTACTGGAAAGCTATGATGTCATTGTTTCGAATCCGCCCTATGTTCGCAATTTAGAAAAGCAAGAAATCAAGAACAATGTATTGGAATATGAGCCGCATTTGGCTTTGTTTGTAGCCGATGATGATGCTTTGATTTTTTACAGAAAAATTGGAACGTTAGCATTAAAAAGTTTGCGTCCCAACGGAAAGTTGTTTTTTGAAATCAATCAGTATCTCGGTAAAGAAACGGTTGATTTGTTAAACGATTTAGGTTTTCAAAACGTCGAGTTGAAAAAAGATATTTATGGAAATGATAGGATGATTTTGGCTTCTTTGTAAGGGAGTTGTTGAACTAAAATTATAGTAGATTTTGGCTAAAGCCTAATAAAAAACTCATTATAAAGAATGGGCTAAAGCCCATTCCTATTGATATTTTGATTTCAAATTTGAAATCTTAACTCGTTGTTTTGCGTGAGGGATAGCAGCTGGCTACCGAAGTAGCGCGTATAGCCCGACCGCATAAAAAAAAGGGACCGACTAGCACAATTGCTGAGTGGGTCCCTTTTTTTTATGGGGTCACGCCCAAATATTTATTCGTATCGCAATGCTTCAATTGGGTCGAGTTTCGAAGCTTTTATAGCTGGATACAATCCAGAAACAATGGCCACCATAAAACTAGTAGCAAAAGCGGCTAAGATGGCGCCCCACGGGATGACGAAGGCAAAATCCATTGCGCTCGCGATACCAAAACCGATTAAGATTCCGAAAAAGATTCCGACGAGTCCGCCGATTTGACCAATGAGTAAGGTTTCGATAAAGAACTGAATGGCCACGGTCGATTTCTTGGCGCCTAAGGCTTTTCGAACGCCAATTTCTCGGGTTCTTTCGGTTACCGAAACTATCATAATATTCATCAAAGCAATCGAGGAACCAAAAATGGTGATTACTCCGATGAGCCAAGCAGCTAACCCTAAATATTGAGTGATGCCTAGAATACGGTTGATTAAATCATCGCTACGCACTACACCAAAGTTGTTGTCTTTTACTGGGCTTAATTTTCGCACGCGACGCATTACGCTAGTGGCGTTGTCTACGGCTTGGTCTAGTAATTCTTTTTTGCCCACCATTACGCTCAAACTGTAATTGATGTTGGGTGCACTAAAGAGCGAACGCGCCACTTGAATCGGAATCAACACGCGTAAATCTTGACTGTTGCCAAAAGTGGAACCCTTTTCTTTGAGCACGCCAATGACTCTGAATTTGGCTCCGCGAATCGAAATGACTTTGTCGATAGGATTGACATCTTTCAAAAGTCCTTTCTCAAAATCCGAACCTACGATACACACAAAGGCGTTGTTGGCAATGTCAAAACTTGTAAAATTTCGTCCCGCACTAAATTCCAATCCCGAATTCACCGCATACATTTCGTCTACGCCCACGATTTTGTTTTCGGGGTCTGTTTTGGTGTTCAGGTATTTCACTTCGGCGGCCGAGCTTGCGGTAAACGAAATCGAAGTTTCGGTAAAAGGATATTTGTATTTGTTTCTAAACGCCACGGCATCTGGGTAGGAGATAATCGGGTTGATGATTTCTCGTTCGCCGCCGCCACGGTTTCGCGTCGTATTTTCGTATTGATTGATGTTGAAAGTATTGGCACCCATCGAGGCAAAATCCGACGAAATTTGATTTTCTAAGGCCGCCACCACGGTCAAAATTCCCACCAAAGCCGTGATTCCAATAGCAATAATCAGTACCGTAAGAATGGTACGCAGCAATTGCGTTTTGATTGAACCCAACGCAATTTTAATATTTTCTTTGAATAATTTTAGCATCATGTAAGTTTGTCACGAAAATACAATTTTTGTTACAAGTTTGGTTTTCAAAAAACACTAAATTTCAAATCCACAAACCTTCTATTTTTTTTAAAACCATATAAGGCATAAAAGGACATTTAAGTTTTTCTTTTTGAACTTGGCTGACATCTTTGTGTCTTTTGCAGTTAAATTTCACAGCTTTAAAATAAACTCCAATGACTTATATTTTTAGCAGTTTTGCTAACCTTGCGTAAAACTTTGCGTTCCTTGCGGTTAAAATTTATTAGCAAAAAGTTTCACTTTAGTGCAACTTAGGTATATTTGTATATTATGGATAAGCGAATATGAAAACGAAAAATAATAATCTAAAAACACTTGACCAGTTCAAAGACAAGCATTACGGAAAAATTGGAACTGCAGAAAGAGACGAATTGGATGCTGGATATGAGAATTTTAAAATTGGCGCAATGATTTATGAAGCTAGGGTTCAAAAAGGTCTGACACAGGAAGAACTTGCTGAAAAAGCAGGAACTACAAAATCCTATATCTCTAAGATTGAAAACAATGTTAAAGAAGTTAGATTTTCAACGCTACAAAAAATTGTTGAGCTAGGTTTAGGTGGGCATTTGGAACTATCAATTAAATTGTAGGGATTCGAAATAAACCTTTTTCGAACATTTTTGTAAGGGATTAGTATTATATTTGATAAGAAAACAAAGCAAACTTTCACTTCTTTATCCTATTATCGTTGTGTAGCTGAAAAATTTGTTTCTACTACATACAAGTTGCGCGTAAGTTTGTCAGATCGAAAACGGAAATCAAGACTAAATTTATAATTAAAATGAAAAAATATTTCGCTCAAAAAATGATAGAATAGAATTAGAATTTAAAATAAAGGAGGAGATACTAACAAGGCTGACTTTTATCAGCTGAGTGGTATAAGTGCCCCGATTGCAGATATTATCGTAGATATAACCATAAGCACCTGGAAATAAACTGTGCCAAACACACCACATATAGGACTGTTTCCAGCCTTTTTCCTTGACTTTCCATAAGTCAGCACAAGCATGATACTGA
>ERZ650302.959-NODE-959-length-16317-cov-12.176301_pt1 | contig 16317 bp, 13 predicted proteins | sample MGYA00376238_ERZ650302 | MGnify/ENA primary metagenome ERZ650302 (study PRJEB26733, sample SAMN07839298) | wastewater metagenome | biome: urban; feature: wastewater treatment plant; material: waste water | place: USA: North Carolina | collected 2016-04-28 ... | reverse complement strand
TCTAGCCCTGATGGGAGCGGCATCCTGTGGCTCTGGGGTTCAGAGCCACAGATATAGCGGACAGCAGGATTAAGCTCCTAAAAAAACTGAAAAGGGGTTTCTGTAAATTGCTTTCTTTTTTGTATTTTTGCCGTCCAAAATATAAGGACAAGAATATGTTAGATAGACTTCAATATGTAAAACAGCGTTTCGACGAGATTTCGGATTTGATTATTCAGCCGGATGTTATCGCGGATCAAAAACGATATGTGCAACTCAACCAAGAATATAAAAGCATCAAAGCCTTGGTTGAAAAAAGAGAAGAATACATTATTGTCTTAGCCAATATTGATGAGGCTAACGAAATCATTGCTGACGGTAGTGATGCCGAAATGGTGGAAATGGCCAAAATGCAGTTGGAAGAAGCCAAAGAGCGTTTGCCACAACTTGAAGATGAAATCAAATTTATGTTGATTCCAAAAGACCCAGAAGACGCGAAAAACGTGATGGTGGAGATTCGTGCCGGTACGGGTGGTGATGAAGCGAGTATTTTTGCTGGAGATTTGTTCCGTATGTACACTAAATATTGTGAAAGTCAAGGTTGGAGAACATCGGTTGTGGATATGAATGAAGGAACTTCTGGTGGTTTTAAAGAGGTGATTTTTGAGGTTACAGGAGAGGATGTTTACGGTACTTTGAAATTTGAAGCGGGTGTTCACCGTGTGCAACGTGTGCCACAAACAGAAACACAAGGACGTGTGCATACTTCGGCAGCCACAGTTATGGTGCTTCCAGAAGCAGAGGAATTTGATGTACAAATAGATATGAACGATGTTCGTGTGGACTTTTTCTGTTCGTCAGGACCTGGTGGACAATCGGTAAATACAACGAAATCTGCTGTTCGTTTGACGCACATTCCAACTGGTTTGGTGGCGCAATGTCAGGATCAAAAATCACAACATAAGAATAAAGACAAAGCGTTGAACGTATTGCGTTCTCGTTTGTACGAAATGGAATTGGCCAAAAAACAAGCGGAAGATGCTTCAAAACGTACATCGCAAGTGAGTTCAGGTGACCGTTCTGCTAAAATTCGTACTTATAATTACGCTCAAGGTCGTGTAACGGATCACCGAATTGGTTTGACATTATATGATTTGGGTAACATTATGAACGGTGATATTCAGAAAATTGTAGCCGAATTACAATTGGTGAACAATATGGAAAAATTGAAAGAAGCTAGCGAGGTTTTTTAATTAAGCAATAATGAACAACTAAAAAGGCATTTACTTACAATTGATAAGTAAATGTTTTTTTTTTTGTGCCTTTAGCACTAAAAAAAATTAAAATTCTAATTAAGTTTACATAAAAAAATAATTTAAATCTTAATAACTATTTAACCATTTTATTTCAATGAAAAAAACTATACTATTTTTCATGTTCATGATAGTTGCAATGTCTGCGAATGCTCAGTCTTATGTGGGCTATACTTCAGATAACTATGCAGGAATTCAAGGGGTACTTTACAATCCAGCCTCTATTGTTGACTCTCGTTTTAAAACAGATATTAATTTGTTTTCTATCAGTGCTACGGTTGCTAATGATTTATATGGTGTAAAGTTTATTGACATTTTTAAAAAAGACTACGATTTTGACCTTCAATCAAAATTTACTCCTACATCAAATAACAATGCAGTTGTAAATGTTGATTTTTTAGGTCCATCGTTTATGTTTAATATTGCTCCAAAGCATTCTATAGCAATATTTACAAGAGCAAGAACCATAACCAATGTGGTTAATGCAAATGGTAATTTAATTGACGAAGTGAAGGACGGACTTGACTCTTCGAATGATTTTGCTTATTCTGTTGGGAATTTAAATACCCTTTCAAATTCTTGGGGTGAAGTTGGGATATCTTATGCCGCAGTTATTTTAAATAAAAATCAAAACTTTCTAAAAGCTGGTTTTACGATAAAATATTTGCAAGGTGGTGTAAACGGTTATGCTAATACTAAAGATTTATCAGCAGCATTTATTAAAAATAATGCGAATCCTAATTTGAGTCTTTTGACTTCAAAAGGTCTCGTAACGATAGGAGGAAGTCAAGATTTTGAAAATAATTCAGATATTGAATTTGATGCCAATTCTAGTGGATTAGGTTTTGATTTAGGCTTTCAATATGAATGGAGACCTGATCATGAAGAATATGACTTGAATAACGCAAAGCCTGTAGATAATAACTTTAAGAATTTGAACAAGTATAAGTTGCGTTTTGGAGTATCTGTAACAGATATTGGATCAATTAATTATTCAAATGCCAAGCAAGATACTTATGATGTAACAGGCGTAGTGACACAAGAAACAGTGGATAATATCGGCGATGTATATGAGTTTTTTAACGATAATTATACCAAAGTTGATACAAAAAGAGGGATTAAAACAAGTTTGCCAACAGCTTTACATGCTAATGTGGACTGGAACATACACCATAAGTTTTATTTGAACTTAAACAGTGATTTTAGTTTAGTAAATAAAAATGCCGTTAATAAAAATAGTATTGCCAATGCCGTAACGCTAACGCCACGTTTTGAAACAAGATGGTTTACTTATGCAATTCCTGTTAGCTATATGGAATATACAGGGACTCAAGTAGGATCTTCTTTGAGATTTGGACCTCTTTTTATCGGATCGAGTTCTGTATTAACAAATTTAGTGTCTAGTAATTCAAAAGGCGCTGATATTTATGTAGGTGTTAAATATCCAGTTTACCAAAAGAAGTTTAAAGACACTGATGAAGATGGAGTTTTGGATAAATTTGATGCTTGTCCTAAGGTTGCTGGTCCTGTCGAAAATAATGGTTGTCCATGGCCTGATACAGATGGCGATTCAGTGGTAGATAAAGATGATAAATGCGTTACTGTAGCGGGGCCGACAGAAAACAATGGTTGTCCTTGGGGCGATGCCGATAAAGATACTCTTTTGGATAATGTTGATGGGTGTCCTACGGTTGCTGGTCCTGTTGAAAACAAAGGTTGTCCTTGGCCAGATACAGATGGGGATAGTGTTCTTGATAAAGATGATACATGTCCAAACGAAAAAGGATTGGTTGACAATGGAGGTTGCCCACTATATGATGCTGATAAAGATGGAATTGTAGATAAAGAAGATGCCTGTCCAACGATTTCTGGTCCAGCAAGTAATAAAGGCTGTCCAGAAGTTACCAAAGAAGTATTGAAAGAATTAAAAGTTCAAGCTAGTGCTGTATTTTTTGTTACAGGAAAGGCAATCTTACAAACTAGTGATAATGGAGAAACCGACGGGAGATTGGATGCTATTAAGGAAATAATCAAAAATTATCCTAATGCGAAATTCTCTATCGAAGGTCATACCGATAGTGTAGGAAATCCAATTGCAAATCAAAAACTCTCAGAAGCAAGAGCTAAAGTGGTGATGGATGCTTTGGTTGCTAAAGGAATAAATCCAGATAATTTAACATTTAAAGGATTTGGTGATACTAAACCAGTAGCTAGTAATAAAACGGCTAAAGGGAGAGCTCAAAATAGAAGAACTGAAGTGATACATGTAGGAACTATCAATGAAGGTAAATTATAATTTTTTTTAATTCTGAAGAAAGCCATTCTTAATTGAATGGCTTTTTTTATTTTTGCACACCATTTAAACAAATACACTTCTTAGAAAAGAGGATAAATTAGCAATAGAAATGACAACACAACAACTACTAGAACAAATCCAATTGAAAAAGTCTTTTCTATGCGTAGGCTTAGATGTTGACTTGAATAAAATACCATCTCATTTATTAGCAACGGAAGATCCAATCTTCGAATTCAATAAAGCCATTATCGATGCGACGCACGATTTATGTGTGGCCTACAAACCCAATACGGCTTTTTTTGAAGCGTATGGCATAAAAGGTTGGCAGTCGTTGCAAAGAACCATAGAATACATCAATGCCAATTATCCTGAACTCTTTACGATTGCGGATGCAAAACGTGGCGATATTGGGAATACGTCTTCGATGTATGCCAAGGCCTTTTTTGAGGATTTGAACTTTGATAGTGTAACGGTAGCGCCTTATATGGGGAAAGATTCTGTAGAGCCATTTTTGGCTTTTGAGAATAAACACACCATAATGTTGGCCTTGACGTCTAACGAAGGCGCTTTTGATTTTCAAACCTTATCGGTAAATGGTACAGAATTGTACAAACAGGTTTTGGAAACCTCAAAATCGTGGAAAAACAGTCATAACTTGATGTATGTGGTTGGCGCCACAAAAGCCGAATACTTTACTGAAATTCGTAAAATTGTTCCTGATAGTTTCTTGTTGGTTCCTGGTGTTGGCGCACAAGGCGGTAGTCTGTCTGAGGTTTGCAAATACGGATTGAATAGTCAAGTTGGTTTGTTGATTAACTCGTCTCGCGCTATTATTTACGCTTCGAATAAAGAAGATTTTGCCGAAGTTGCTAGAAACGAAGCTTTGAAAATGCAACAGGAAATGGAGGAGATTCTTAGGTTGCGGGGGGTAAATGTTTAAGGTTTAAAAGTTTAAAAGTTTAATGTTGTTTGTTGAACCGTTGCGTGCTTTGCTTAAATCCTTGTGTCTTTTGCGGTTAAATTTTTAACCATGTAAGGCATATAAGGTCATTCAAGTTTTTCTTTGTGAACCTTGCGTAAATCCTTGCGCTCTTTGCGGTTAAATTTTTTTAACCATTTAAGGCATTTAAGGTCATTGAAGTTTTTCTTTGTGAACCTTGCGTAAATCCTTGCGCTCTTTGCGGTTAATTTTTTTTAACCATTTAAGGCATTTAAGGTCATTGAAGTTTTTTCTTTGTGAACCTTGTGAAAACCTTTGCGACCTTTGTGGTTAAATTTTTTGCGGTTAAATCCAAACAATATGAAACAACTAACAGATCAAATCGGTACTTCTCATTTTTTTGAATCGACACCGCGTAGAATTGTTTCGTTGGTTCCTTCACAAACGGAGTTGTTGTTTGATTTAGGATTAGAAGACCAAATCGTTGGAATTACCAAGTTTTGCGTGCATCCAAAACATTTACTTAAAAACAAAAAAATAGTAGGAGGAACCAAACAGGTTCATTTTGATAAAATCAAAGCCTTACAACCTGATATCATTATCTGCAACAAAGAAGAAAACACGCTGGAAATGGTGCAAGAACTTTCTGCAATTGCGCCAGTTTGGGTGACGAATGTAGTTACCATTGCGGATAATTTTCAAATGATTACCGATTTTGGGTTGCTTTTCGATACAACTGCTGAAGCCCAAGCCTTGAATCAAAGTATAGACTTGGCGTTGGCTGATTTTACGACTTTTATTGCAACCATTCCTACTCAAAAAGCTGCCTATTTTATTTGGAAAAAGCCATATATGGTAGCAGGATCAGGTACTTTTATCAACGAGTTGTTGCAATTGAATCAATTCGATAACTTTTTTGGCACGCAATCCCGTTATCCCGAAATAGCTGTTGATGCGGCAACTCGATATGATGCTGTTGATTTGGTATTGCTTTCTTCGGAACCTTATCCTTTTAAGAATGACGATTTATCCGAATTCACTTCCTTTTTTCCAAATGCCAAAATACGTTTGGTCGATGGCGAGTATTTTTCTTGGCACGGCAGTCGATTGTTGAAGGCAATTCCTTATTTCCAAAAATGGCATCAAGAGTTGTTTTTGGATGTTTAAGTTGTTGTTAGTTAGTGATTTGTATTTGAGTTGCTAATTTCAATACATTGAATTGGCTTTTAAAATTATTATTCTATTTTTACAAAAAAAAACTAACGAATGCTTAATTACACTATCTACAAGAATGAAACAAGTACGCAATGGGTGACTTTTGTCCACGGTGCAGGAGGAAGCTCGTCGATATGGTTTAAGCAAATTCGAGATTTTCAAAAACAATACAACGTTTTACTTTTGGACCTCAGAGGACACGGAGAATCTAAACCAACCCTGAAAACGGCTTTTAAACAAAAATATACTTTCTCGGCTTTGGCGAATGATATAGTGGAGGTTTTAGAGCATTTAAAAATTGAACGCTCTCATTTTGTGGGTATTTCATTAGGTACGATTCTGATTCGTCAATTGGCTGAAATGTATCCGCAAAAAGTACAAAGTATGATTTTGGGTGGTGCCATTTTGAAAATGAATTTCCGTTCTCAAATTTTAATGCGTCTAGGTAATGCCTTCAAATATGTATTGCCTTATTTGGTATTGTATCGCTTTTTTGCGTTTGTCATTATGCCTAAGAAAAGCCACAAGCAGTCCAGAGTATTGTTTATCAATGAAGCTAAAAAATTATACCAAAAAGAGTTTATAAAATGGTTTAAACTCACAGCCGAAATCAATCCTGTTTTGAAGTGGTTCAGACAAGTAGAATTGAATATTCCAACACTTTACGTTATGGGAGAAGAAGATTATATGTTTTTGCCTTCTGTTCGAAAAGTAGTCGAAAATCACTATCACTCTTCAAAGCTTTTTGTTATTGAAAAATGCGGTCATGTAGTGAATGTTGAGCAACCTTTGGCTTTCAATACAGCCGTACTTTCTTTTCTAAATACAGCACAATAAAAAATGCCGACATCCAAAGACGTCGGCATTTTTATAACTAACCAAAACCAAATAATAAATAACCAGTTTATTACACTACAAAGGTCAGTAATAAGTTAGTATGTTATTGTTAAAATTATGTTATTACTTTGTTGTCAATAAGTTAAGTCTAATTAACAACGTTTTTTTGGTGTTTTTTATTGTTATATTATGTTAATCTTGCATAGCAAAAACCTTCTTTAAAACAGTAGAAGTTCTTGATTGTAAATCAGTTCTGATGTTTTTTTCTTCAATAGCAATCATTTTAAAAACGCCTTCTAGTGCTTTGTTGGTTACATAATCATTCAAGTCGGGATTGATTTTTGAAACCAAAGGAACGGTATTGTATTTTTGAATGATTCCATTCCAAATTTTATCGGCACCAACCTTTCCGATGGATTGTTGTACTACAGGAAGGAATTTAGTATATAATTCTTTATTGGTTGATTGCTGTAAATAGGTTGTTGCAGCATTTTTATTACCCATCAAAATGGTTTTAGCATCTGCAATTTTGATGTTTTTTATGGCGTTTACAAACACTGGAGTTGCTTCTTTTACAGCGTCTTCTGCGGCTCTATTCAGTGCTTTAATTCCGTCATCGGCTAGCGAACCCATTCCTAGTTTGCGTAATGTTTTGTCGACTTTGGTTAACTCTTCTGGCATCACGATTTTGACCAATTCATTTTTGTAGAAACCGTCTACTTGCGTCAATTTCGATACTTGTTCGGTGATTCCTTTGTTTAAGGCTTCTTTTAGTCCAGCAGCAATATCTACTTTTCCGTTTTTGTTTAAAATACCGGTTGCTGTTTCGGATGATTTTTTTAGAATATTTTTGAATTGGGCGTTACTAATAACAGGGAATAAAATAAGTAGGATTAAAAATTTTTTCATTAGGATTTTGAGGTTTTTTAATTGAAAAGGCTACAAAAATACTACAGTTTTGTTGTTATACACCATAGTTTTTCGTTCTGCATGCAATTTAATGGCTCTTGCTAACACCATTCGTTCTAAATCGCGTCCTTTCATAATAAAGTCTTCAATGGAATGGCTGTGGGTTACACGAGCAATATCTTGTTCGATGATTGGACCTTCGTCCAAACCTTCGGTTACATAATGACTAGTAGCGCCAATGATTTTTACACCGCGTTTAAAAGCTGAATGATAAGGTTTTGCCCCAGGAAAAGCTGGTAAGAAAGAATGGTGGATATTGATGATATTGTTTTGGTACTTTTCAATCAGTTTTGGGGTAATGATTTGCATGTAGCGCGCCAATACAATGAAGTCGATATTGTATTTATCTAATAACTCTAATTGTCCTTTTTCTCCAATTTCTTTAATTTCTTTGGTGAAAGGAACACAATAAAAAGGAATAGCAAATTGTTCGGCTACTTTTCTTAAATCTTCGTGATTGCTAATGATTACAGGGATTTCAAGTGGTAATTCACCAGCGCTATAACGTCCCAAAATATCGTATAGGCAATGATCGTATTTAGAAACAAATAGAGCCATTCTCGGTTTTTGCTGTTGCGGATAAATTTTCCAATCCATATCGAATGGAAGAGCTAGATTGGTTTCAAAATCAGCTTTTATAGCGTCGATAGGCCATTTTTCCGACTCTAATTCGCATTCCAATCGCATAAAAAAAACATTTTCATCGGCATCAACGTGTTGGTCCAAATAAATAATGTTTCCTTCTATCGAGGCGATATAGTTGGTAACTGAGGCTATAATTGACTTTTGATCTTTACAATGAATGAGGATGGTAATTTTTTGCATTTTTTCTTTTAATTGTGCTTTATTGCTAGGTTTTAAAATGTTTTTATCATTAAACGTACTGAATGACTATTTTTTTGTTTATTTGAGGACAAAATCTTGTTTGTTTTAGAATCAAAAGAAAACGTTTTCTTTTGATTCTATTGCGATTAGTTATCCTTTTTTACCAAAACTAACTTATTTTTTTTAAGAAATAGCAGCATTTAGTTGTTTTATAGTAATTCAATAAAATGCTAATTTTTATTTTAAAAAATGTGTAATTTGGCGCTATTAATTATCATATTCATAAAATGGAACCACAAAAACCTTATATTCCTGTTAATAAAGTAAGAATTGTTACCGCAGCCTCTCTCTTTGATGGTCATGATGCCGCCATAAATATTATGCGCCGTATTATTCAATCAACTGGAGTGGAGGTAATTCATTTGGGGCATGATCGAAGTGTAGAAGAAGTAGTAAATACTGCCATTCAAGAAGATGCCAATGCTATTGCAATGACTTCTTATCAAGGGGGACATAACGAATATTTTAAATACATGTATGATTTGCTTCAAGAAAAAGGAGCAGGACATATCAAGATTTTTGGCGGAGGCGGAGGCGTTATTTTGCCTTCAGAAATTGAGGAATTACATCAGTACGGTATCACTAGAATTTATTCTCCAGATGACGGTCGTGCTATGGGATTACAAGGAATGATTAATGATTTGGTGGAAAATGCCTCCCCCAACCCCTCCGAAGGAGGGGAGTTAGCTCAGGATAGTGTGAACCATAATACAGATGCATCCAGGTTACTAGAAATGGGGAGAGAAGGTATTTTGAAAAGTTTGCAAAAAAAAGATGTAAATACTATCGCCCGATTAATATCACTTGCTGAAAACAACCACGATGCTTTTGAAGAATTATTCGTAGCTCCCCCTTCGGGGGCGGGGGGGGCTGTCGCGGGGGCTCCCGTTCTAGGAATCACAGGAACCGGTGGTGCAGGAAAATCCTCTTTGGTAGATGAATTGGTTCGTCGTTTTTTAATTGATTTTCCAGAGAAAACCATTGGATTAATCTCTGTAGATCCATCAAAACGTAAGACAGGTGGCGCCTTGTTAGGCGATAGAATTCGTATGAATGCAATCAATAATCCTAGAGTTTATATGCGTTCTTTGGCAACACGTCAATCTAATTTGGCTTTGTCTAAATATGTAGCCGAAGCGATTCAGGTGCTTAAGGCGGCGAAATACGATATTATTATTTTAGAAACTTCAGGAATTGGGCAATCGGATACTGAAATTATGGACCATTCAGATGTTTCATTATACGTAATGACACCTGAGTTTGGAGCAGCTACGCAATTGGAAAAAATTGACATGCTTGATTTTGCCGATTTAGTAGCCTTGAATAAATTCGATAAGCGTGGTGCTTTGGATGCGCTTAGAGATGTGAAAAAACAATACCAACGTAATCATAATTTATGGGATGTAAATCCAGATGAAATGCCGGTTTTTGGTACTATTGCTTCTCAGTTTAACGATCCAGGAATGAACACGCTCTACAAATCGATTATGGATAAAATTGTAGAGAAAACGAGTTCGGACTTAAAATCGACTTTCGAGATTACTCGTGAAATGAGCGAGAAAATTTTTGTCATTCCGCCACATCGTACTCGTTATTTATCTGAAATAGCGGAAAACAACCGTAAATATGATGAAACGGCTTTGAGTCAAGAGCAAGTGGCTCAAAAGTTATACGGAATTTATAAAACAATCGAAACGGTTTCTAATAAGAAGCCAGAACTCAATAAAGCTGGAATTGATGACGCGTCTGTATTGCCATCTGCTACAGCGTCGCATGATGAAAACCGTATCTTTTTGAATTTACTTTTGAATCAATTCGACAAAGTAAAAATGGATTTAGACCCTTACAATTGGGAAATGATTCTGACTTGGAATGAAAAAGTAAATAAGTATAAAAATCCTGTTTATACTTTTAAAGTTAGAGATCGTGAAATCAAAATGGCGACGCATACCGAGAGTTTGTCGCATTCACAAATACCCAAAGTTGCTTTGCCAAAGTATAAAGCTTGGGGTGATATTTTGCGTTGGTGTTTACAAGAAAATGTTCCAGGAGAATTTCCATTTACTGCAGGATTGTATCCTTTCAAACGCGAAGGTGAAGATCCTTCTCGAATGTTTGCAGGTGAAGGTGGTCCAGAGCGAACGAACAAACGTTTTCATTATGTAAGTGCAGGTTTACCAGCCAAAAGACTTTCGACAGCTTTTGATAGTGTGACTTTGTACGGAAACGATCCACACATTCGTCCTGATATTTATGGTAAAATCGGAAATGCAGGAGTTTCTATTTGTTGCTTGGATGATGCTAAAAAACTGTATTCTGGTTTTGATTTAGTGCACGCTATGACTTCGGTGAGTATGACCATCAATGGACCAGCACCTATGTTGCTTGGATTCTTTATGAATGCTGCTATCGATCAACAATGTGAGATGTATATCAAGCAGAATGATTTGGTGGATGAAGTAGAAGCTAAGATAAAAGCGATTTACCAAGAAAAAGGAGTAGAGCGTCCAAAATATCAAGGTGATTTACCAGAAGGTAATAATGGTCTAGGATTACTACTTTTGGGAGTAACAGGGGATCAAGTGTTGCCATTGGAAATTTATAATGAAATAAAATCCAAAACATTAGCGCAAGTTCGTGGTACCGTTCAAGCGGATATTTTAAAAGAAGATCAAGCACAAAACACTTGTATTTTCTCTACGGAGTTTGCGTTACGACTAATGGGCGACGTTCAGGAATATTTCATTGCAAAAAATGTCCGAAACTTTTATTCGGTTTCTATTTCAGGCTATCATATTGCCGAGGCTGGAGCTAATCCTATTACGCAATTGGCTTTTACTTTGGCCAATGGTTTTACTTATGTAGAATATTACTTGAGTAGAGGAATGAATATCAATGATTTTGGACCAAATTTATCGTTCTTTTTCTCGAATGGTGTAGATCCAGAATATGCAGTTATCGGACGTGTTGCCAGAAGAATTTGGGCGAAAGCTTTGAAAAATAAATATGGAGCCAACGAAAGAGCTCAGATGTTGAAATACCATATTCAAACTTCAGGGCGTTCTTTGCATGCTCAAGAAATTGACTTCAATGATATTCGTACGACTTTACAGGCTTTGTATGCGATTTATGACAACTGTAACTCTTTGCATACCAATGCGTATGATGAAGCTATTACAACGCCAACTGAAGAATCGGTGCGTAGAGCTATGGCTATTCAGTTGATTATTAATAAAGAATTAGGTTTGGCTAAAAATGAGAATCCAATTCAAGGTGCTTTTATCATCGAAGAATTGACGGATTTAGTTGAAGCTGCCGTTTTACAAGAGTTTGATAGAATTACAGAGCGTGGCGGTGTACTTGGAGCTATGGAAACTATGTACCAACGTTCTAAAATTCAAGAAGAAAGTTTGTATTACGAAACATTGAAACATACAGGTGAGTTTCCAATTATTGGGGTAAACACATTTTTAAGTTCTAAAGGATCTCCAACAGTAATTCCAGCGGAAGTGATTCGAGCTACCGAAGAAGAAAAGCAATACCAAATCACCATGTTGAATAATTTGCAAAAAGCCAATGCAGATTTGGTTGCCCAACATTTGAAAACCTTACAGGAAGCAGCTATTAAGAATGAAAATATTTTCGATTATTTGATGGAAGCAACAAAAGTATGTTCTTTAGGGCAAATTACAGCTTCTTTGTTTGAAGTAGGAGGGCAATACAGAAGAAATATGTAATCCTATTTATTTATTGAAATAAATCAAGAAAGGCTGTCAATACTGACAGCCTTTCTTTTTAAACACACTTTAAAAAACCAATTTTTAGTTATTCGCAACAGCAAGGTATTTTTTTGGACTGTTTTTGTAAACCTCCGCTATTGCTTTTCTGTTCAAAACCGTTTCTTTTTTTGAAATAGTGATTTCATGTTTTACGGTTTTTAAATTGTTTTCTACCACCAAGATATACTTGCCTTCTGGGAATTCCTCTAAACTATAGGTTTTAGAAATTCCTTTTTTACCTAAAGCATATTCTGTGAATAGAAGGGTATTGTCTTTATCATAAATAGAAACTGTAACTTTTTGTTGTCCATTCATTGCAAAGCTAATTTCGTTTCCTTTTCCTTTTTTTACATTAAGTAAAAAATCGCCATCAACTGCGTAAGTGTTTAGACTGGCTAAAGCAAATACTAGTACCAAACTTAATTTTGAGATTGTTTTCATAATTCTTGTTTTTAAGTTGTTAGTTAAATTTCTATTGCTAAAGTATAGTAACAAACAAATTTATAACACAACAGAATTTTCTAATTATTATGTTATTTTCACTATTCGAAAACGATATAGTGATGTTTTGGGTAAAATAGAATATCTTTTGGGTAATTTTGAACATGCTGATTTTGTGATATATTGATAAATACGTTAAAAATGTGTAATAAAATGATGTAATTGATGCATTTGTATCAATAATTATTGTTTAAAATGGTTATTTTTTGAATATAATAAAAAATTGAAATTTAATTTATGTATTGTGTTTTTAATACGTTGAATTTTTATGAGATATTCAAAATCTTGAGATGTGTAAAAAAAAAAAGACTGCCTATGAAGACAGTCTTAATTTTGAGTAGTTTTTTTTTATTTTGTGTCAAGTAGTTTTTTATCATCTTCATCTTTCAAATAAACTTCTAATACGGGTTTTTTACTTAAAACAGCAGAGCCTCCATTTACTTTGATTGTGTGTTTTACCGATTTGAAATCATTAGTCACTATTAAGTAATAATTTCCTTCTGGGAATTCATCCAGATTGTAGGTTTTGGATATGCCTTTCTCACCAACAGCATTTTCAGAAAATAAAACTTTATTAGAAGTATCGTAAATAGATACTTTAGCTTTTTGTTGACCATTAAGAGCAAAACTAATTTCTATTCCTTTTCTTTTTTTTACGTTAAGTAAAAAATCACCATCAATAGCATAGGTAGTACTACAAGCCAATGCGAATAATGTCACTAAACTTAATTTTGAGATTGTTTTCATAATTCTTGTTTTAAGTTGTTGATAGGTTTTAGATTACTAAAATAATGTAACTAAAAGAAGTTTAACACAACAGAATTTGCCTATTAGAGTGTTATTTTGTCTTTTAGAAAACGTTATAGTGTTATTTTTGTTAATATAGTATAGGTTTGGGACAAAATAATACAGGTGCTTTTGTCTTTTCATGGTAAAAAAGAATAATAAAATTAGACGAATTGGCTTAAGTGTTACTATTTTTTTTATGTTTTTGCCTTTTTGATAATAAAAATTCAATTTATTGGTGTTTTTTAACGCAAAAAAAAGCTGTCATTTATGACAGCTTTTAAAAAGTATGAATTTTTATGGTCGAAGTACTAATTAATTTGAAGCAACATTTTTGTCAGCAAATGAAGTTTTGTAAACTTCTAAATAAGCTCTTTTGCTTAAAGTAACATTTGAAGCAGCTACTTTAATTTCATGTGTTACTTCTTTTAGGTCGGTTTTAACGATTAAAGAATAAGTTCCCATTGGTAATTCTTCTAAATTGTAATATTTTACAATTCCATTTTGACCAGTTGCGTTTTCAGTATAAATTAAGTTGTTTTCTGAATCAAATATTGCGATGGTAGCTTTTTGAACTCCATTCATTGCAAAGCTAATTTCGTTTCCTTTTCCTTTTTTTACGTTAAGTAAAAAATCTCCGTCTACTGCATATGTGTTTAAAGATACCAATGCAAAAAGTGCTACTAAACTTAATTTATTCATCATTTTCATATTTTCAATTTTTTAAATTATTAGTCATTATTTATTTTGCTAAATTAGTCTGATTACGTGTGACTAAGGACAACACATTTTTCAGATATGTGTGCTATTTTATCATTTACGAAAACGTTATATGTTAAAAAAGGTAAAATTGTATCATTAATTGTTTAGCTTTGTTAGAGACCAAACCGAAACTAAATGAAAAAAGTAGAAGCCGCTTTAGAAATTATTTCTCCGTCTTACGGAAGTTCATTTACAATTGCTAAGTATAATGAAAGTAGTAATATCAAATCCCATTTGTGGCATTACCACCCCGAGATTGAGTTGGTCTATGTTCATGGAGGTTCTGGAAAACGGCAGATAGGAAGTCATTTATCTTATTTTACAGATGGTGACCTTATATTAATAGGTAGCAATTTGCCTCATTGTGGATTTACGAATTCCCAAACAGGTAATAAATCAGAGACGGTCATTCAAATGAAGCCTGATTTTGTTGGAAATGACTTTTTTAATATACCTGAAATGGCTGCTGTCAAGAATTTATTACAGCAAGCTAAAGCTGGAATTGCATTTTTGGGAGAGAGTAAAGCTAGAATTGGAGCAAAAATCGAAATGATGCATCAATTGGATCCTTTTGATCGATTGATTGCGCTTTGGAGTATACTCAAAGAGATGAGTGAATCTAATGAAAGTATTATTTTGAATGCGGTTGGTTTTTCTTTGGAATTGCAGGTACAAGATAACGACAGGATTAATGTTGTCTTTAATTACGTAAAAGACCACTTTCAAGAACCTATAGCTTTAGAAGAAGTTGCTGATTTAGTGAGTATGACGATTCCTTCTTTTTGTAGGTACTTTAAAAAAATTACCAATAAAACTTTTACCACTTTTGTGAACGAATACCGAATTGTACATGCATCTAAACTTCTGGCTGAAAAACCAATGAGTATAAATGAGGTGTGTTTTGAGAGTGGTTTTAATAATTTTAGTCATTTTAATAAATCCTTCAAGGCCTATACAGGCAAAAGCGCTTCTCAATACCGTAATGAATTAAAAACCATTATAAAATAGACGGTCGTTTTTTACTAAAATTTTGAACCTTAAGTTTTGTAAATTGCAGAAAATAAATTTTACAAAATGAAAAAGTTACAATCGATTATCTATATGTGTTTGTTTTTTTGCAGCACATTTCTTTTTGCAGCCAAAGTAGATACCCTTCAAGTAGCAAGCGTAGCGATGAATAAAACTTATAAAGCTGCAATTGTACTTCCTAATTCCTATGCAAAAAGCAAAACAGCTTATCCCGTATTGTATTTGCTTCATGGTGCTTATGGGCATTTCAATGATTGGTTGAGTAAAACACCAAATAAAGAAGCAGTTAAAAATCTAGCAGACCAATACGATATAATTATTGTAATGCCAGAAGGGGAGACTTTTAGTTTTTATATTGATAGCCCAGTTAATTCAGGTAGTCAATTTGAAACTTTTATTACTAAGGAGGTAATTGGTGCAGTTGATAAAACATATAGAACAATTGCAGATAAACGGGCTCGTGCCATAACAGGATTATCGATGGGTGGTCATGGAGCTCTTTATTTATCAGCCAAACATCCCGATTTATTCTGCGCAGCAGGGAGTATGAGTGGTGCAGTTGATATGAGCACTATGCTTAACCGAGAATCTTCGCAGCAAGTCATTCAATTAATGCAGCCAGTTTTTGGCGAGCAAAGCGGAAATCAAGAAATGTATGTAAAGCATGCTGTATTGAGAATGGTTGATATTATCAAAGAAAATAAACTACCTTTAATTATTGATTGTGGTGTCGATGATTTTTTGATTGAATCCAATAGAGAATTGCATCGTAGATTGGTGTATAATAAAGTAGCACATGATTATACAGAAAGGCCAGGTGCACACACTTGGGAATATTGGGAAAATGCATTACCATATCACGTATTCTTTTTTAGTAAAATACTATCAAGAAAATAGCTGATTTTATTCTAATTGAATTTTTGGTTCGGTTTTTGAACAGAGCACTATATAACTTAAAACTTAAAAAATTATGAAACGTATAATTACATTATTTGCTATTATTGGATTATTAGCATTTTCTGGTTG
>ERZ650302.956-NODE-956-length-16337-cov-4.718892_pt1 | contig 16337 bp, 18 predicted proteins | sample MGYA00376238_ERZ650302 | MGnify/ENA primary metagenome ERZ650302 (study PRJEB26733, sample SAMN07839298) | wastewater metagenome | biome: urban; feature: wastewater treatment plant; material: waste water | place: USA: North Carolina | collected 2016-04-28 ... | reverse complement strand
TCTTTCCCTACACGACGCTCTTCCGATCTTCCTTTTGATACTTGCGTGAGCACCATCACCAACATTACAAACTTCATTTATAGTTTTTCTCTCCCACTTCATACGTTTTCTTTTTTCAATTGTTCAACAATTAATTCCATCATATTTTCCTCCATTTTTGAAAAAGCAAACCACTTTTTGCCTAAGTCTTTCAAGGATGCACCTAAATGATAAAGTTCTTTACCATCAATCATCAAAAATCGGTCATGGCTTTTGCTAAGCCCTCGGATTTCAAAAGTATTTCCGAATTGTTCATTGGCTTTTTGGATATCAAGAGCGAGCTGTTTGCTCACTGTTTTGGTATAAAAAATTACTTTTACTTTTTCGAATTTTTTGGTCAAATGGGTTATAGTGCTTTCGTCTATGTAATTGTCAATCAATACGATTTCTTTTTTTGCCTTTTTGATGAGGTTTGAGGCGAATAAGTAGGCATCAAACACTTGTCCATTGAAGAATATTCCTTGATTGGGCAGTTTTTGGGTTTTGAGTTGAAGAGAGATTTGCTTTACTTCCTTGGTAAGGTTTTCGTAGTTATTTTCTATTCTGTCTATTCTTTGGTTTAGGGCATAGCCTTTCATTAGATAGTCTTTCAAAACCTTGCTTGCCCAAACCCTAAATTGAGTTCCACGTTTAGAATTCACTCTGTATCCTACAGAAAGAATTGCGTCTAAATTAAAATGCTCCACTTTATAGCTTTTGCCATCAGCGGCAGTTGTTGCAAAAAATGCAACAACTGAATCTCTATCCAATTCATTGTCTTTGAAAATATTTTTCAAGTGTCTGGAAATAACTGATTTATCCCTTTCAAAAAGATGAGCTATTTGATTGAGAGCCAACCAAAAGGTTTCATTTTCTTCATCTAATCGAACTTCAATATGTTCTAGCAATTCATCTGACTGATACAGTATGATTTCGTTTTTCATGGTTGCTTAAATTGCAATGGATTTATAATTTGTAGCAATAACATTTGCCAAAGCAATGGCTTCTTCGTTGAGCCCTTCCAACTCAATATGTATTTCGTTTAGGCGTTCTTCGTAATCAAAATCATCATCGGTAGCAGTGTCCACGCCTACATATCTGCCCGGGCTTAGGCTCCAGTCTTTGGCTTCTATTTCGGCTTGGGTTACAACTTTGCACAATCCTTCTACATCAGTATAAACTCCATCAGGAAAACGGCTGGTAAGCCAATGTGCCTGTCTGTAGAAATATTCTGTTTCGTGAAGCAAACCTGGTTCTTCTTCATCAGGGTTGCCACTCAGTTGCGTTTGCAAGGCTTTCATTTGATCGAGCTGTTCTTTTAGGCTTAGCTCTTTCCAGTCTTTGTTTTTATTCAGCTGGTATTCTTTAGTGGCAGTGCCTACAGCATCTGTGAGCTGCTTAATGAGTTTGTCTTGTGGTTTTCTTAGTGCTTTCGTCTGAACTGTGATTTCTGTGATTAACTGATTGCCTTGATTTTTCTTTACGCTTTCAATTAGTTGGGTTTGCTGTTCAAAAATCGTTTTTGCATCATCTTCTATTTCCTTCCAGTTTGGAATAATCTTGTCAATCTTCAAATCCTGCGAATCCTGTTTCAAACTGAATGTGCTGACGATTTTCAACACTTTCTGCAATTGCTTTTGCAGTTCGGTTGTTGCTTCAGCTGTTGTTGTGGCTAAGTCGGCAGCATTTCGCAAATAGCTTTTTACGGTAGTTTCAAACTTTTGGGAGTTGCCTCTATACAGGTTTACAATACAAATCAGGTTTTGCAGTTGCTCAGGGCTAAAGTCGTTTACCTTGCTGGTTACTTTTCGGTAAATTTTTCGTGCATCGAGCATCAGCACTTTATCTTTTTTATCGGTGTCCAATTCTTTAGCACGGTCAAAAAACCAAAGGGTGCAAGGGAGAGAACGGGTATAGAAAAAGTTGTTGCCTATAGCCATCATCACATCTACAGCTCCTGTTTTTACCAACTTTTCGCGTATATCTTTTTCACTGTGCCCAGCATCACTGGCAGAAGAAGCCATTACAAAACCTGCTCTACCCGTAGGTTTCAGGTAATTGTAGAAATACTGAATCCACAAATAATTGGCATTGTCATTTTTTGGGAGGTTTACTTTTCCGTCCAAAATGAGACGTGGATCTTTTTTTACCACATCTTTGGCTTTGTCTACCCCATCCACATTAAACGGAGGGTTAGCCATTACAAAATCGGCACCTCCTACTAAATTATGTTTATCCTCGTAAAAAGTATTTCCTTCAAATATCTTTCCTTCCAAGCCATGAACAGTTAAATTCATTTTAGCCAACTTGGTGTTAAGTTCAGCTTTTTCCTGTCCGTAAAAAGTCACTTTTTCGGCAGGTTTAAGCCCTTCGCTCTCTATGAAATAGCCAGTCTGCACAAACATTCCCGCAGAACCACAGGCTGGATCAAACACGATGCCGTGGTCTGGTTCGATGACATTCACAATGGTCTGTACTAAACTCATGGGTGTAAAAAACTCTCCGCCTTCCTGTGCTCCAGTCATTGCAAATTTGTTGAGGAAGTATTCATAAATCTTCCCGAACAAATCGCCTTCAGCTTTTTGCAAAACTTCTTTGTTGAAAATGCGGAGTAATTCACGCAATAAGTCTTTGCTGAAAATGGAAAAATTCTTTGGCAAAACTCCGTTGAGGTTTTCGTATTCTTCCTCAATCAGTTTCATAGCATTGTCAATTGCTTCACCAATGTCTGCACTTTCAGGCAATGAAACGAGGTAATCAAATTGTGCCTTGTCTGGTAAAAACATTGCATTTTGCTCTTCAAAATCCTGTTTGGTTACTGGACGTCTTCCTCTTTGTGGGTGGTATGGAAGGGATTTTTCTACATCTTCTTTAGCTTTTAGAAAGCGGTTATAAGCGTGGCGTAGAAATATCAATCCCAAGACCGGCATGGAGTATTCGGAAGCGGTTAGCTTACTGTTTGCTCTAAGTTGGTCTGCGGCTCTCCACAGTTCTGCTTCTAATTTTCTGAGTTGTTTTCCTTGCATGTATTCTTTCTCTGTCGTTTTAAAAGGTCCTATTCTTCATTCCCTTCAGTGACTTGGCAAAACCAGTGCATCTTTAGATGTTGAGAATAGTCAGCAGTTCGTTTCAGCTTATTCGTTGACCTTTTGTTGTGTCATTTTTTTCTTTATCTAATCTATAAAAATGGTTTACTTTTCTTGTTTAAGTTCGTTTTGCTTGCCCTGTCGTTGTCATTCTAGTCTTGCTTTAGTTCAAAAACATTCAAAGTCAAATGTAAAACGTTTACCATCCGCAACTTGTCTCATTGTAAAAATTCATGTGTGTTTGATTGAGTATAGACATTGGGTACCTGCTTATTAGTTTTTAACAAATATAATTAAAATGAATTAAAGATAAAACTGAATATTTGATTTGAGTTGAAATATAAAATTCAAGATACCATCGAGAGTTCTCTGATCACAAACCCAATTCCTGGGATCATCAAAAGCAATGCATCTTTTTTCTGCAAAAAATTTTCACCTCAGCCAAGTTGGTGGAGATTTTGCGAGCTTGAATGGGCAAAGATTTAGTGTTCTTCTTTTTGCTTCCATCTTGAATATTCTTTTTGCAAAATGAATCGGCCAAACTTTCTTTTTCTTTTCGCGCAACTTTTCTTTTTCTTTGAAATTTCGGTTTAGTGATTTTTAGAAGAATTTCTTCATGTGGAATGAATAGCAAAAAAGCCTGTTTGAAAATTGAACAAGTTTCGGATGTGGTAATAATATGTTTATTGTTTAATATGTTTATATAGTTTATAGAAGGTATCAATGCTTGTTCAATACCTGTATCGATTTTGATATGGTGCTGGTTTAATGCTTGTGCAAAGCTTGTTCGATTTTTAGTATGGTAGCTGTTCAGATTTTGAACAGCTCTCTCATCGAAATTGTAAAGGTTTAATATGCATTTTTTGCAAAAATTGAACGAAGGTAAATATTCAATTTGTGGAAAACTTTTAATGTCTTTGATGCGCTTGTGGTAAGTGCCAAAAACTGCAATTCTACATAACTTTATCATTTCATGTTGAGAAATGCTGATGAAGCTCTGGAAGTAGATGAGGTTGCATAATTGAAATAAAGCCAAATATAAGCTGACATGAGTAGGATTTAGACGGATATTATCATAAAATTCCGAGAAATTTAGGGTGTATTTCATATTCAAGATAAAAATTATTTTCAAGTGTTATAGGTGTTTATATTGTACAGGTTTTACCAGAAATGAAGATTATGACGTTTTCATTTTTAGTTCTTTTTGCAATAATTTTTCTTTCAAGATATTCATATCATTGCTGACTTTGGAATCCAAAATTTTAGCGTAGTGCTGGGTCATTCTAATCGTCGAATGACCTAACATTTTACTTACTGTTTCAATAGGTACTCCATTATTCAAAGTAACCGTTGTAGCAAAAGTGTGTCTTGCTGAATGAAAAGTTAAATCAAATTCAATGTCGCATAGTGTAGAAATTTCTTTTAAATACTCGTTCATTTTTTGATTGCTTAGTATTGGGAGGACTAAATTTTGATTTAAACATTTAGGATTGTCTTTATATTTGGTCAAAATATTTTCTGCAATTGGCAAAAGTGGTATGCTGGCATCAACTTTAGTTTTTGTTCTTTTGATTTTAATAAATCTCGCTCCACTAATGTTTGTAGATATATCATCATATTTTAGATTCTTAATATCAACATACGCTAAACCCGTGAAACAGCTAAAAATGAAAACATCTCTAACAAAGGACAGCCTTTCACTTTTAAATTCTTTGTCAATTATTGACTCTAACTGCTCCTCACTCAGAAAGTTTTTGTCTACTGGCTGTAGCTTTGTTTTGTAATTTATAAAAGGGTCTTTATTTATCCATTCGTTATCAATACAAAGTTTGATGATTTTTCGGAAGTTTTTCAAATATTTTACCGAAGTATTATTACAACAGTTTCGTATGGTTCTAAACCATAAGTCATAGTATGAAATAAATTCTGGCTTGATATTTTTGACTTCCATATCTGAAACGTTGTATTTCCATTTCATAAACTCTATAGTATGGTTTAATGAAGTTTCATATCTCTTCCATGTTCCAAATGAGTATGATTTTCCAATAAGAGAAAACACCATCTTATTGTGTTCCTTGAAAACTTCTACAAGGGTAATTGCTTTTTCATCAATTCCCAAAAATTTATTCTTTAGTGTTTCTGCTGTAACCTCCTTATTAGCAAAAATAAGTTCATTGTAACTTGAAAAAACTTTTAGTTTATAGTTGTCAAATAATGAATTGATAGCTTTTGCCTGTTGACTATTTCCTTTTAGTTTACCAGATTTAGAACACCATGAAGCTGTTGGGATAGTTTGTTTTGTTGAAATTTCGGAGCGTCTTCCTTTTATTGTGATTCGGAGATAAATTGTAGAAAATTCTGATTTGTTTTTGGACTTCTTCGTATAGAAGAGTAAACTGTAATTGTTCATGTGTGGTGATATTTTAGGATTATAAATTTATTTTTCTTCCCAATCACCTACAAGATGTTCAAATTTTGAAACGCCTTTGTATAAGCAGTTTCAAGAAAGATAGGTGAGTACTTTGGTGATTTTTTGATACTCACCGAATCACTCTCTTTAAAGATTGATTTATTATGGTAATATTTGTTATTCGAGAAAATAAAAAACCCTTTAAAATCTACGTTTTAAAGGGTTTTAGTAAAATTTGAATTTTACATTGTGGAGTTGGAGGGATTTTAACCTATAGTTTCTTTAAGTGTCTTTAAAACTTAATTAGTTTGAAAATCAATGACATATGAAAAATTAATTTCTTTTAGTATCATAAATGTTCATAAAATTCATACATTTGTGGGTGTAAAAATGGGTGTGAAAAATGATAATAAAAAGAAGCATAAATTTTGATTTAGAGAATAGAAAGAACAAGGGTAATTTGATTTCTGACAATGTTCCAATTAGAATTAGGTTATCATATTCTAGCAATCGTATTGAACTTTCTACAGGGATAAGAATCGATAGAAATAAATGGGATGATTCAAAAAAAAAAGTTAAAAACAACTGCACAAACAAACTCAAACAATCTGCATCGGATATCAATGCAAAGTTGTCTGAATACGAACTCGAATTACAAAATATCTTTAAGAGATTTGAGATTGAAGAGAGAATCCCAAATAAAGAGGAAATAAAGTATTTATTCAATTTAGCTCTCGAAAATCAAGGAAATTCATCAAAAGAAAAAATGTTTTTTGACTATTTTGATGAATTTGTAAAAGAAAATGGTAGATTGAAAAATTGGACTACTTCTACTTACAAAAAATTTGGAACAGTAAAAAATCATTTGTGGGATTTCAACCCTAAATTATCCTTTTCATATTTAAATGAGAAAGGCTTAACGAATTATGTGGAATTTTTAAGGAGTGTACCCGAAATGAGAAATAGTACCATCGAAAAACAAATAGGATTTTTGAAATGGTTTTTGAGATGGGCAAAATCTAAAGGATATAATAATAATTTTGCTTACGAAACCTTTAAACCAAAATTAAAATCTACTCAAAAGAAAATCATATTCCTAAACCAAGAAGAACTGAAAAAGCTGAAAGAATATAAAGTTCCCAACAATAAATCTTATTTAGAAAGAGTGAAAGATGTTTTTATCTTCCTTTGCTACAGCGGAATTAGATACAGTGATGCGTATAATTTGAAACGTTCTGATGTAAAAGAAGACTTTTTTGAAATAACAACCGTTAAGACTGGCGATAGTTTAGTAATTGAATTAAACAAGAATACAAAAGATATTTTAGAAAAATATAAAGATATTCCTTTTGTCAAAAATAAAGCCTTACCAGTAATTTCTAACCAAAAAATGAATGATTATTTGCAAGAACTTGCAGAATTAGCAGGAATAGATGAACCTATAAGAATCACATTCTACAAAGGAAATGACAGAATAGACGAAGTAACGCCAAAATATAAACTTCTTGGCACTCATGCAGGAAGGAGAACTTTTATCTGCAATGCTCTTTCACTTGGCATTCCTGTAAACGTGGTAATGAAATGGACTGGTCATTCTGACTACAAATCTATGAAGCCTTACATAGATATTGCTGATAATATTAAGGCTAATGCTATGAAAAAATTTGATGAAATATGATAATTCCAGAAGAAATTTTAGCACAAATAAGAGAAATCAAAGATATTTTTAAGAGTTTAAAACAATCTTTGTTATTAGATACTTTTATCTATGATGAAAATGAATATAATATAGTAAAGAAAAACAAGTTTGATTTTACAAAATTAGAAAATATTGATTTTGAGAGATTGATTATGAATATCATTCAAAATAAAATTAATCCTGCCATATTAAATAGTTTGATCAAAACACTTGAAGAATATTACTTAAATTATAACTCTAATTATAATAAAATTAAGAATTTTGATAGAGATATGCTCTTTATAAAATTTTTAGAATATAGATATTTAAATAAAATTTCTATCCTTGAAAATGATATTAGAGAAATTAGAGATGAAAAAAATAAAATGCCTGATTGGCTAAAAGATAAGGAATGTGACTATTTCAAAACTGAGATAGTAAAAATAAATTCTGAATTTAAAATTGGTAAGGAGGTGTTTTTATGGATTAAGAAAGATTATTACACACTTGCTTATCATGCATCATCAGAAATACTAAAAGAGATTAGAAATTCTTTTCCCAATGAGGAAGTTTTAGAAATGGATGAAGATATTTTTAAGTTTGACTATACTTATGAATTATGGAAAATTTTGGCTGAAAATGAAATTATTAATATAGAAATCCTTACGATAGAAAATTTTCATTTGATAATCAATAATAGAAACCCAAAAACAGATTGTAAAAAAAGTGTTACAAATAGAACTTTAATCAATTTTCCTTTGAATGAATTATCAAAAAAAGTTAAAGGCTTAAAATTAAATAAAGATAAATGGGTAAGTCATGTTTGCAGTTTATTAGATTTAAACAAAGGATCAATATCAAAACATGGCTATAAAAAAGATGAAAATAAAATTTTTTACGATTTTTTTTGTGTCAAATAACAATGGTTTTTAAAAGATTTGATACCAAATAACATTAATTAAATGTTATATTGGAGAAAAACCACAAAACAAAATAAATACTTTAAAGCAAATGATTGATTTTCAATTATTTGCTTTTTTATTTTACAAAAAAAATATACTTTTTACCACAAAATACCACCAAAAAAACTTTAGAAATTTGTCCTGTTCGAGCATAGAAATGCCAAAGTACACGGCTATTGTTTAACAGAAAAATTTCAAAAAATGAACCTAAAAGAAAAGCCAATATGGCAGATGCAAGGTAGTGAGTTAGTGGAACTCATCCAGTCAAGTATATCAGGAATTTCAACAACGAATGAACCTACTGAAAAGAAATATGTTTATGGTATTTCTGGTATCCAAAAACTTCTAAATTGTAGTGAATCATCCGCTAAAAGACTTAAAAAAAGCGGTGTGATAAATGAGGCTATAATACAGAATGGCAGGAAGATAATTGTGGATGTAGAAAAGGCATTGGAACTTTTGAAGAAGAATCAAAAAATCGGTAGATAATGAACTCAATAAAATCTTTTATACCAAAGCATAGGAAAAAGGTTCTTATATCAAAAGATTTCAGAGAAATATTAATCACGCAAAACACCTCAATTATTGAGCAACGGATAATTGTAATGATTTTGTCAGCCATTAAAGAACAGCAGTCTCTTTTTATTAATGTGAAATCTTTTGATACTAAAAGAGAATTTCAGTTGTCCATTGACGATTATCACCAAGGCTGGACTAATCAAAGTATTGTTGAATTTGCAATTCCTTTGAATCAGCTTAATCCTAAACAGATAATGAAAAATGCTACTATACAAGAAGCCTTAATAAGCATGACAAATATAAACTGGATGAGGTTGAAAGATGAGAAAATCAATGGTTTTAGGGCAGTACCCTTTATTTTAGAGCCGAGTTGGAATCACAAATATATCTATTTTAAGATGGATAAAGCGGTGATGAAGAATTTGCTCAATATGAATCATTATTTTTCATTACTTAAAGATTTACCTTATGAAACATCAGTTAGTAACACGTTGAGATTCCTTTTGTGGATTTTAAAATTTAAAAAAATCAAACAAGTGACAAAAGAGTATGGACAGATTTTGAAAGAGCTTAATATTCCACCAAATAAATATGAAGGAAGCTATCGTTTTGATAGAGATTTTTTGAAAAGAGTAAAGGCAGATTTGGACACCTTTAATGACATAAGTTTCAACTATTCTCGAACAAAAGACACTTTTCTGTTTGTCATTTATCATACTAAAGAATCTGTTGGAAATATAGAGTTTCCTACACTAGAAACTTTACAAATCAATCGCGCATTAAACTATTTAAAAGTAAAGAGAAAGCTTAATGATAATCAAGTAAAAATAATGAAAAATCTTTATCAAATCAGAGATTATGAAAGCTTATCAAGAATTTTAAAAAGGAAAATTAAAAATGGTTTGGATGGAGAAAATTATATAAAAGCGGTTTTCAAACTTTTAGAAGAAATAAAAGGATAATGTTTCCGAAAATAGGGATTTTGTTTCCGCATTAGTGGATTTTATTTCCGTAATAAAAGATATTATCTCCGAGATTTTGGATAATGTTTCCGCAATTAGGGATAATGTTTCCGTTTTTTTGAAAAAAAGAAATCCAATTTCATAGTATCTATCAAAGATTTTAAGCATTAATAGATTGATGCTTAATTATATTAATGTTATTAATTTTTTAATTTCTATAAAAAAAATAATAAATGTGGATAAATGAACAAACTATAATATGTTCAATTTCAATAATTTAAAAATAATAAAAAACTCCATAAAGCAAGATAATGTTTCCGATATTTTTTGCTTTTGAAAAGAAAAAAAATCAAAAAAAATGAATATTAAACAAGCAAAGAATATTTTATTAACAGAATTGTTGGCAAGATTAAATGTTTTTCCAGCCAAAATTTCTGGAGATTTAGCGATGTATTTTGCCATTAATAGAGAAGAAATAGTTCCGAGCCTTTCCGTGAGTTTGAAAAAAAACACGGCACTAGATTTTGGTACAGGTAAAGTTTATGATTCAATTTCTTTGGTACAAGAAATCAAAAAATGTTCGGTTTCAGAAGCTTTGAAAATCATTTCAGAAATGGATTTTTCTTCTTCCTTTCAGAAGCAAGAGAATTTAGAAGAAATTGAAGAAAAAAATTATAAAATTTTAGTGGTAGAAGATGAAATTTCACACCCTGCTTTAATTCAATATTTATTAAATAGAAAAGTTTGGGAACAAAGAAAATTTTTAAAAGAAATTCATTATCGAATGAATGACAAAAATTATTTCGGAATTGGTTTTAAAAACGATTCTGGAGGTTACGAAATTCGCAATAAATATTCCAAAATTTGTTTAGGAAAAAAAGATGTTTCAATGATTAAAAATGGTTCTGAAAATTTGAAAATCTTTGAAGGTTTTTTTGATTTTCTCTCCTTTAAAAATATAGAAAAATCTTTGAGCGATGAAAAGTCTGATTACATCATTTTAAATTCAGTTTCGATGGTTTCCAAGATTAAAAATTCACTTGAAGAATATAAAAACATCAAGTTGTATTTTGATAATGATGATTCAGGAAATAGAGCCGTTGAAATATTGAGAAATGAATTGGAAAATATAGAAGATGTTAGAATTTTGTACGACACAGGATTTTAAGTCCTATGAACTTTGGTTCTAAATATCGTACAATGGCTTATTTTGGGGATTTTATTGCGATTTTGACTATTATAATAAACCAAAATAAACCAGTAAAAACTGCCATTTGTTGTACCTATGTTGTACCCATAATTTAAGAAACTTTAGCTTAAATAACCCTAGGGTTAAGTTGCCTGTGCCTGTTTTTATAGCTAATTTAGCAGTATATTAAACATTTTATTATGTCATCTATTACCGCAATTTTACGAAAAAAGCCGAATGCGAAAGGAGAATATCCCATCTATATTCGGATTACTAAAGAACGAAAATCTACTTTTGTTGCTTTGGGATACTACATTAAAATGGACGACTGGGACGAGAAGCACAAAAAAGTGAGAAAGTCCCATCCTAATGCTGTTCGTCTCAACAACCTTATCACAAAAAGAATTACGGAAGCAGGAGGAAAACTCATTGAGATGGACGCTTCTGATAAGAACGTATCAGTAAAAGCCATCCGAAAAAGAATCATTAACAAAGGAAACGACTTCTTTGCTATTGCGGAAGAATATCTTGCTAACTTGGAAAAGCTTAAAAAGTACAATCAACTCTCCGCAGAAAAACCAAGGGTAACTCATTTTAGAGATTTTTTAAAATGCAAAAAGTTTCCCATTGAACAGATTGATGTTCCATTATTGAAAGCGTATAAATCCTATCTAAAAGCAGAAAGAGAAATTTCTGACCGAACGATTGTCAACCATTTGATTGTGATAAGAACGATTTACAATTCAGCGATCAAAGAAGGAATTATTGACAACAAGAATTATCCGTTTGGAAAAGATAAAATACAAATTAAATTTCCGGAATCTATTAAGATTGGATTAACCCAAGAAGAAGTACTAGCAATTGAGCAATTGGAATTAGCAGTGGGTTCTAAAGAATGGCACACACGAAATGTTTGGCTCTTGAGTTTTTATCTGGCAGGAATAAGGGTTGCCGATGTTTTGGAAACTAAATGGGAGGATATTCAAGATGGTAGATTACGATATCGAATGAACAAGAACCAAAAAGTGGTTTCTCTAAAAATTCCGGATAAGGTTCTAACAATTCTTTCTTACTATGAACCTTATAAAGCCCTAAATGGCGGTTACGTTTTTCCTGAACTGAAAGGTGTTGACGAGAAAGATTCTAAAGCGGTATTGGCTGCGATTAGAAACGCGAACAAAACTTTGAATAAGTATTTGAAACGGATTGCCAAACTGGCAAAAATCAGCAAGAATATTACGATGCACATCTCAAGGCATACGTTTGGGAATATCTCGGGAGATAAGATTTCCGTACAGATGCTCCAAAAGCTGTATCGTCACTCCTCCATAACTACCACTGTGAATTACCAAGCGAATTTCATTAGCAAAGATATTGATGATGCACTAGATGCCGTGATTGATTTTTAGTTCTAAATTTTGATTACTGAAATCAAAATAATTTTCAGGTTTAGTGCATTTTTATTTTCTTCAATTGTTTTGTAATTGAAAACATAACTGTTTTTAAATCAATGCGTTCGAATATTCGAACAAAAGGATTGGGAAATAGCGTTTTTACAAAAGGGACAAAATTGATAGACGAAGAAAGATTCAGAATAAAAACTCAACATTTTTGAAAGATAGAAAAGAAATTGGTACTATTTGACCTTGCAAAAAGATAAAATGAAATTATAAAATCAATTAACTCTAAATTTTCTACCTACAGTTTTATCAATAATCATTCATTTTATTACGGTTAAATTGTGATTACGCAACTTCCTTAAAGGCTTTGCAACAATAATTCCTATTCGCTTCCAACCTTTTCTGTCTGGCTTCAGAAAGATCGGGTCTTGTTCCTTTGATTTCAGGATTGAGATGAACTTCATCGGGAGTATAGAGTTCGTGGGCATAATGGGGGCGCTCAGAATTAAAGTCCATATAGAAATGGTATAATTCCTGCGGAAAAGTGTTTTCAAAAATTTCTTTGCTTCTGAAATATTTGCTCTTCATCGTCTTGAACGGGTTTTCTACCATGTTGTTGGAATAGGTAACATCTTTTAAAGCAATCTTTTTATCAATATCAATATGGCAATCTTTAATAAAGTTGTGAACTGTCTTGTTGTTGTTTTCAGAACCACCGTCAACAATTAGGTTCAGTAATGGTGTTTTTTCATTGGTCTCATTGATTTTTGTATCTTCTTTATCTTCATTCAAGCTTACTCCAAACTGCTCCTCCACTGCTCTTCTCAAACTTTTTACCCGAATAGTGGCTGATAATTTCTTGGAATAATCATAGGCAAGAATTTTTCTTGAAAAGTTATCTACCACAGTATAAATATAAAACTTCACATTATCTGCCGTGATGTACTGGGAAACGTCCATATGCCAAATTTCATTGGGTCGGGTAGCTCTTACTGAAACTTCTTTTCTTTTGGCTTTGTAGGTTTTTCGGGTAATGTTCAATTTGAGCATTCTTGCATAATGATACCAAGTGGTTCTAGACATCGAAACTTTTCCCAATCTCACGGCTTTTGCCCAAACCGCAGAGCTTGACCATGAACGATATCTTTTCTTGAGCAACATTCTTTTTAGCTCCACCAATTCTTTGTAGGAAATCTGATTGGGTTTTCGTTGGAAGCAAATTCCTATGGGAGAGTTTTTGCATCCTGCCTGATAGAAAGCCTTCATCTGTCCATAAGAAATGGCATTGAGGAAGAAGAACTTGTAGAAAATAGATTTATCTACAAATTCTGGAAGCCTTTCCATAAGATTCACTACCAGGTCACGATTCTGCTTGATGAACATTTTCATTTTCTTTCTGCCAATGAAATTCACAAGAACAATATACAATCTGCAAAACGAAAAGTAAGCGGAAGTGAGTAAACGAAGTTTTTCGTCGAGGATTAATTTGATGTTTTCCAAATCTCCGTCAATTTTATGGGCGAATTCGCTGCCGAGATATTTATCACTTGGTGTTTGTCGCCATTGGAAATAGGTGGAACGTGGAATGTCTTTGGTGAATGTTTTGGGAAGTAACTCTTTTTCCAATCCTAATGAATAACAAATCTTAACCTGCGAATGGTAGGAATTATATTTTGCCATAAATAATCATTTGTGTGTGGCAAAAATAGAAAAAATCATAAAAAAACCACGCCCAAAAGCGTGGTTAAATTTTTATTCCTTTTTCCAAATTTTCGAACGAAAAAAGGGAGGTTAAATATTCGGTGTCGGGCGTGGTTATTTTTTATCCCTCTTGTTGTATTTTCGAACGGAAATCGGGGAGGTTAATTATTCGTTGTAAGTTAAAAGCGTTGAATTATTTCCAATCATTTTTTATATTTTCTTTGTGTTTGAAAATATAAAATTCTTCGCTATTAAGTGGTCCAATAATTTTTTTTTCATAATTAAATTCATCAAAATCTTTGGAAATTAAATAGTATTTTTTTTCACTGTAATAATCAATACATCTAAAAAAAATGTATTTATTATCAATATAATAATCTTTAACTTCAAAAGGGAAAACATTTAATTGATTATTCTCGTCAAGTTTAATTGCAGCTACATTATAATCCTGATTTTCTCCACCATTCGTTATATATAAATTTTTATAGACTTTCTTTTCAGAAAAATCACAAGAAATTAATATAAGTAAACAATATATATATATTATTCTTTTCATTATCTATAAATTTTTTCTTTCCAAGTGTATACCTGTGACATATTACCCATGACAGGTAAGGTGCTTCTATTCCAAGAAGGAACAGGTGCTTGATAAAAGAACGATTTAAAACTTGTTTTGTTTGATATCCTGAATGTTAAATATGCCCCATCAGAAAAAATATCTATAGACATACTTCCAATAAATTGTTTAAAAGGGCTAAAACCTGAATCTACTAATCCTTTAAGTCCAAATTTTCCACTAAAATTTGTAACTTGTACTTTAGAACTATTTAATCTATCGGCCTTTGCATACCAATAATCCCTTGCTTTGTTTACAGCAGGAGCATCTTTTAAAGAATTAACAATCCTTTCAGTATTAATTACTCTTTCTGAACTACCACTACCCTTAAACCAATCTAATGTTAAATCTGCAGCATCTCCAAAATTTGCGAAACTATCCAAGATATCTTGCTTAATTGAGTCAAGCCATTTTTTAATAGCATCGCTAGGCGTTTGCTTTTGACCAGGCCCTGGCCCTCCATCTTTAGAATCATTAAGAATAGCATCATCGTTTGCAACTTCTTTGTGTTCAAGAAAATTAAAAGCTGTTACTACTAGACCTTGCCCTGCACCCATCCAGAAATTACCACCACCTAAAACAGAACCTACACCACCAGATACTGCACCAATTCTGGGCTATTTTCTATAATTTAGTAATTACAATATAAATTATCAAAATAATTAATCCAAAAATTAAAAGTGTAGAGAAAAATTTCAAATACAATGCAAAATATTTTTGATTTTGTTTGTAATCTGAAGCAACATAAAAATCATCCGTTACTTGAATATCATTTTTTTTTAATATTTGTTCAACAATTTCAAAATCCTCTTTTTTAAAATAGAATCGAACCAAATTAGAAATTGAACTTGGCATATCTAAATCTATCCTATATTGAATATTTTCTCCATTTAATAAATTTTCCAATTCTAAATATTTTCTGTAAGGAACATATACTCTAAATCTATTCTTATCAAAAACAGTTATTTTTTTCATTTTTCATTAATCTTTTCTATTTTAGTTTGAAAAAATTATAATATTTTAATAATTTTTTTTCTAAAAAGAAGCATTATTATAATAAATACAATTTTAACAATAATTAATATAATATCTAAAGAAATATCTTGTTGCTTATTTATAATAAAAATTAAACCTTTAATATTTATTACTAATTCAAATATTGAAAATATAATTAAAGATGTTTTTATTAAAATATTTTTCTCTATAAAATTTACATTCCATAAATTTATCTTAATTAGAAAAGTATAACCATATTTTAGCATGAAAAAACCAAGCAAAAACATGCCTAAATAGAATATATAAAACGCAAATGGTAAATTGTGAAGAAAAATATTCTTAGCAATTAAAAATAGATAATTAAAAATAATATAAAATCCTATGAAATAGAATAAAATGTTTAGTACGTTAAAAAAAAATTTCATTGCTTATTTTTTAATAGTTAATAATCGGACGTTGTATAACATCTCCACCTGCTTTCCCAGAAAAAAAAGAATGATTATAGGAAGCTCTTCCAAAAGGATAGAAGGGAACAACAGTATTGGTGTTTTCATTTATTAACCCAATATAGCCTACTGTTACTTTTACATTAAAAATCATTGTTCCTCTTGGTAATATAAAATCTGCTCTCCCAATATAATTATACCCAACATATCCAAATTCATTTACAGCTTTATAATTGTTAAGTGGCTTTTCAATTTTGAATCCACCAGTCCCATAAGGAAAAGACCCATTTAATGTAACAGTTCCGTTGTATACAATCGTCATATTAGGAAGATCGGAAGAGCACACGTCTGAAC
>ERZ650302.953-NODE-953-length-16340-cov-70.307154_pt1 | contig 16340 bp, 18 predicted proteins | sample MGYA00376238_ERZ650302 | MGnify/ENA primary metagenome ERZ650302 (study PRJEB26733, sample SAMN07839298) | wastewater metagenome | biome: urban; feature: wastewater treatment plant; material: waste water | place: USA: North Carolina | collected 2016-04-28 ... | reverse complement strand
TTTACAGTTGTAGTTGATTTTCCAACTCCACCTTTTCCTGAGCTTACCATTACAATATCTTTTATTTGTGGTGCGATGTTTTGACCACTTACGCTATTGCTTTTTTGTTGCTCCTCTTTTGGTTTATTAAAAACCAAATTAACATTTAAATTTGGAAGAGCTTTTGGAATCTCTCTTCTTAACTCATCTTCAACCTCTTTTGCTGTTGAAGTAATATCTAATAGTATTGTGCAAGAGTTTGCATCTAATTTAATATCTTTTACAAATCCAAAATCAATAATTGATTTTGAAAAACCTGGGTATTTAACACTTTGTAAAGCTTTTTTAATATCTTCTATACTCATTTTTAATCCTTTTTTATAGGTTCCCATATAAAAAAGGAACCATCTAATATAAACTACTTTTTAACGGAATTTATAAAAAATTCCTAAAAGTAGCAAAATTCTAAAGGGCTTCGAGAACGAAGCCTTATATCATAGGTTCCCATACAAAAAAAGAACCTCCTCATAAATCGAGAAGTTATTATATTTTAATTAGGATAATTTTTGTCTTAAATTACCCCACCATATTATCTATTGCTTCACCATGTTCTTTTACAATTTTTTGAGTTATCTTGTATGAACAAAATTTTGGTCCACACATTGAGCAAAACTCTGCTTCTTTAAATACATCTTGAGGCAAAGTTTCATCGTGATACTCTCTTGCTCTATCTGGGTCTAAACAAAGTTCAAACTGTCTATTCCAATCAAATGCATATCTTGCATCACTCATCTCATCATCAATATCTCTTGCACCTTTTCTTCCTCTTGCTATATCGGCACTATGAGCTGCAATTTTATATGCAATAATTCCATTTCTAACATCTTCAGCATTTGGTAATCCTAAATGCTCTTTTGGAGTAACATAACAAAGCATACTAGCTCCATGCCATCCACCAACAGCAGCACCAATTGCACTTGAGATATGATCATACCCAGCAGCAATATCAGTTGTAAGAGGTCCTAAAATATAAAAAGGAGCTTCATGACAATACTCTTTTTCTATCTTCATATTTCGCTCAATTTGATTTAAAGGCACATGTCCTGGACCTTCAATCATAACTTGTACATCTTTTTCCCAAGCTCTTAAAGTCAAATCTCCAAGAACTTTTAGCTCTCTTAGTTGTGCTTCATCAGATGCATCAGCTAAACATCCTGGTCTTAAACTATCACCCAAAGATAAAGATACATCATACTTTCTACAAATATCTAATATTTTATCAAAAGCTGTATTAAATGGATTCTCTTTATGATAGTGCATCATCCATGCAGCCATCAAACTTCCACCTCTTGAAACTATTCCCATCTTTCTTTTTGCAATATGAGGCATAAACTCAAGTAAAAATCCAGCATGAATTGTGAAATAAGAAACACCTTGTTGTGCTTGTCTTTCAATTACTTCAAGCATTTTTTCAATACTTAAATCCTCTATTTTATCTTTTACATCATGTAAAATTTGATAAATAGGAACTGTACCAATTGGAACTGTAGAGTGAGCTATAACAGCCTTTCTAATCATATCCAAATCTCCACCTGTACTTAAATCCATAATAGTATCAGCACCATACTTTAAACAAACATCAACTTTCTCAATCTCTTTGCTAACATCACTTGCTAGTGCTGAACTTCCAATATTTGCATTTATTTTACAAGAACTTGCAATTCCAATAGCCATAGGAATTTGATTTGTATGATTTACATTTGCAGGAATTATAAGTCGTCCACGTGCAATTTCACTTCTTATAAATTCAGCATCAAGATTTTCAACTTTTGCAACATACTCCATATGAGGAGTAATAATGCCTTGTTTTGCATAATACATTTGAGTTCTTACTTTATCGTTTTTATGTTCTTCTAACCATTTTTGTATATTTTGCATTTTTGCTCCTAAATTAATATTATTTTCTTTATTGCTAAGACAAATTTTGAGCAAAAAAAAAGTACTCTCCGAAGAAAGTACTTTTTATTAAATTTTATCCATTTTAAACTATGAAATTTAATTTTTAAATTTACTTCCTACGCTGGTCTTAACCATCAGGTTCAAAGGGTCAGGTTTTACCTTCTCAACGCCAAAGCGTCCCCCCGCAATAAAAAAACTATTCTAGCATAAAGAATGATTAAAAACATATTAATTCTCTTTTAAAGCTCAATTATCCTTTAGTAGATATAATATAAGTTACAATTTTATATAATCATTTTTATTTCATATTAGGTTTTTAGGAAAAATGATAAAAAATTTTGCAAAATATATACAAAACTTACCAACTTTACCAGAAATCATAATAGATTTAGATAGTTTTAGAAAATCAAAAAATAGAAATTTTAAACAACTTGCTATGATTATAAAAAAGGATAAGAGTCTTCATTTAGATATTTTAAAAATTATGGATTTTCAAATATTTGATTTTTTGAATAAACCAAAAAATATACATAATTTTATTTTAATTACTAGTTTAGAGTTTGTTTGTGCATTAGCAACATCTTTATCTTTTTGTAGAAATATAAAAACAAATCTATTTTCATATGCTGCCACTTTTGATGATTTTTTATATTCAAATACTCTTTCAATGCTAATTGTTGAAATGTGGTTAAAAAAGAGTGATAAAAAGTTAAAAGATGAACTTCTTATTCCAGCATTTTTACAAGATCTGGCAAAACCTTTTATCTCTCAAGCAATAAGTGAAAATAAACTAACCGAACAGTTCTTAAATGAAATAAAAAACTCAAATATGAGTAAAGCTGAAGAGAAATTTATAGGATTTAATTCTCAAAGAATAAGCTCTACTATACTTAAAAATTGGGGTTTAAGTCACAATATTATATTTCCAATTTTATTTTCAAAAGATTTAAAAAATTGTCCAGATGAATTTAGACTAAAAGCTCTTATCTTGAATATTGTTAGCATTGTTTCAAATTTAAGAGAGCCTTTATTAGAATCAAATATAAAAAAAGCAATTAATGAAATTGAGTTATTTGGGTTAAATAGCGATACATTTTTAAGTACAATAAGTAACATAAATGATAATATAAAGAGCAATTCTTAAAAGTATTATAAGTAACATTTAGCTACTATATGTAACTTTTTTACTCAAAGGTTTATAATTGAAAGATATTACTTTAGTTGTTTTATGTGCTGGAAACTCTACAAGATTTGATAATTTATGTAAAAAACAGTGGATTAGGATTGACAATGAACCTCTGTGGTTAAATGTTACAAATAGATTAACTTCTTTTTCTAATTTTTCAAAAACTATTGTCGTTTCACATAAAGATGAGTTAAGCTACATGAAAAACTTTAGTGATGATTTTATTTATGTTGAAGGTGGAGATACAAGACAAAATTCTATAAAAAATGCTTTAGAATTTGTTGATACACCTTATGTAATGATAAGTGATGTTGCACGTGCTTGTATTAGCAAAAATATTATTTCTGATTTAATCCAAAATAAAAACAAAGCCTCTTGTATAGTTCCAATTTTAGATGTAAGTGATACTGTTATATTTGAGAAAAACACTATTAATAGAGAAGATGTAAAACTTATTCAAACTCCTCAATTATCAAATAGCGATATTCTAAGAAAAGCAATTTCAAAAGATATTGAATTTACAGATGAAAGTAGTGCTATAAAAAATATAGGTGAAGATATATTTTATATAAAAGGTGATATCGCTAGTAAAAAACTAACTTTTTTTGAAGATATTTCACAAATTCCATGTCTAAAAGCTCCAGCTAAAACACAATTTGTTGGAATTGGATATGATATTCATAGCTTTGAAGATAAAAAAGAGATGTTTTTAGGTGGTGTAAAATTGCCATATAATTATGGATTTAAAGCTCACAGTGATGGCGATGTTTTAATCCACTCTTTAATTGATGCCCTTTTAGGTGCTATTGGTGCTGGTGATATTGGAGAGTTTTTTCCAGATACTGATGATAAATTTAAAGGAATCGACTCAAAAATACTTTTAAAAAAAATTATAAGTTTTGTAAATAATGTTGGATATGAGCTTGTAAACATTGATATTACAATAATTGCTCAAAAACCAAAAATAAATCCTCATAAAAATGAGATAAAAAGTAGTTTATCAAAACTTTTAAATCTTCCAAAGCAATTTATAAATATCAAAGCATCAACAGCTGAAAAATTAGGTGCTGTTGGAAGAGAAGAAGGAGTAGTTGTACAAGCTATGACAAATTTAAGATATTACGATTGGACTAAATAAAATGAATATACTAATAATTGAAAATGAAGTTTATCTAGCACAGAAAGTTGTTTCAAGACTTCTTGATGATGGTCATAACTGTGATTTTGTAGAAAATGTAAATCTTGAAAATTTAACAAAAGAGTATGATATTGTACTTCTTTCAACATCAATATCAAGCTCTATAGTAAAAGGTGTTATTAAAAAATATGGTCAAAATTCAATAATACTTCTTTTAGTATCTTATATTTCAGATGAAACTGTAACAAACCCTATTAAAGATGGAGCAAAAGATTATATTATGAAGCCATTTTTAATGGATGAATTAGTTAGAAAGATTTATCACTATAAAGAGTGTAGAGCTATAAGAAGAGAGCTTAAAGTATTAAAAGATTATTTCGAATTTACTATGAGTGATATTGATATAAAAGATGTATTAGTTCCATTTTCGTTCCCCTTATTAATAGAGACAAATTTTCAAAGTTATGCTGATAAACTTGTTTTTGAAATCGCAAAAAAAGTAGATTTACCAATAAAATTTATCTCCTTATCTTCAGCAAATTGGCAAAAACAGATAACAAATCAATTTGAAAGAACTATTATTTACCTTACTGATTATCATACTTTAAAAAGAAATGTAAAAGATCAACTAATAAAACAGATTTTAGATAAAAAATGTGTAATTTGTTCTTTAGAAAGCGATGATGAATTTACTCACAAAAAAGTAGTTTTTAATAGTAAAAATAAATCTTTAGATCATAGTCAAATTATGTCAATAAACGATTATATAAAAACAATAGTGATAAATCATCAAAATAGATACCCTGATACAGAACTTTCAAAAAGGTTAGGAATATCTAGAAAATCTCTTTGGGAAAAGAGAAAAAAACTCGAAATTGATAAAAAGAAGTAACTATGAATTTTAGAAAATTTTTCTTAACTGTTGGATTTAGTGGATTAAGTCCAAAAGCACCTGGAACTGTTGGAAGTTTTGTATCTTTAATTTTAGGAGTTATTTTACTTGAGTTTTTACACACATCATCTCTGTTTCTACTATCTATTTTAATAACTATAATAGCTATAAAACAAATAGATCTTTATGAAAAAGAGATTGGTACTCACGATAGTAGTGAAATTGTAATAGATGAATTAGCTGGTATGTGGATAGCTTTAGCTATTTGTGGAATAAATAGTGAAAATGTTTTCATTTTAGCTCCTCTTGCTTTTATATTTTTTAGAATCTTTGATATTTGGAAACCATCTATTATTGGAAAAATTGATAGGGAAGTAAAAGGTGGATTAGGAGTAATGGGCGATGATGTTGTTGCTGGAATTTTTGCTGGAATTTGTACAGCTGGAGTTTGGCAACTAATTGAAAAATTTGTTATTTAGAAAAATATAATTTGTAGATTAAAACAAAAAGGGCTTTTATAGCCCATTTGCTTCGATAAGTCTTGATTGATGATCAGCAATAAGAGGATCAATTACCTCATCAAACAGACCATCTTGAAGAATATAGTCAAGTCGATATAAAGTTAGATTTATTCTGTGGTCACTTAGACGATTTTGTGGGAAATTATAAGTTCTAATTCTTCCACTTCTATCTCCAGTTCCTACTTGCTCTTTTCTATTTGCACCCTCAGCTTCCATCTTTTTTTCCATCTCAATTTCAAAAAGTTTAGCTTTTAGAACTTTCATAGCTCTCTCTTTATTTTTATGCTGAGATTTTTGATCTTGATTTGTTACAACAATACCAGATGGAATATGAGTAATTCTTACAGCAGAATCGGTAGTATTCACAGATTGTCCACCATTTCCACTTGCACGCATTACATCGATTTTTAAATCGCTTTCGTTAATCTCAACTTCAACATCATCAACCTCTGGCATAACAGCAACTGTAATAGCAGATGTGTGAACTCTTCCTTGAGACTCTGTTGCAGGAACTCTTTGAACTCTGTGAGTTCCACCTTCAAATTTTAGCTTAGAATAAACGTGGTCACCTTTTACGAGTATTACAATCTCTTTATAACCACCAGCTTCACTATCACTTGAACTCATAATTTCAACTTTCCAGTTATTGTTTTCTGCATATCGCAAATAACCACGAAACAAATCTCCAACAAAAAGTGCAGCTTCATCTCCACCTGTTCCAGCCCTAAGCTCCAAATATATATTTCTATCATCATTTGGGTCTTTTGGAATCATAAGAAGTTTTATCTCATCTTCCAAAATAGGTTTTTTCTGCTCAAGCTCTTTTAACTCTTCTTTTGCTAAATCACCCAGCTCAGAATCATCAAGCATACTTCTGTTCTCTTCAATATCTTCAAGAACTTTTATGTACTCTTTTGCTTTTCTAACAATTGGTTCTATACTTGATTGCTCTTTTGACAGAGTTGTCATTCTTTTTATATCACTAGTTATGTCAGGAGACATCAATAAATTTGTAATCTCCTCTGATCTAGTAATAAAAGGTTGGAGTTTGTCTTTTAGCATAAATTATATAGCATTAACTTTTAGTTGAAGTCTGCTTACTTTTCTAGAAGCTGTACCTTTTGCTAAAATACCTTTTGAAACGCAGTGGTGGAAGTATTTATTTGCAACTTTCATAGCAACTACTGCTTTTTCTTTATCAGCACTTTCTACTGCTGCAATAACATCTTTAGTGATGTTTTTAATTCTTGTTTTGTAAAATCTATTTCTTATAGTTTTTACTAATGTTTGTCTAGCTCTCTTCTCAGAAGATTTATGATTTGCCATTTTATTTAACCTCTTTATAAATTTTTAAAGGATAGAATACTATCCAAAATAACTTAAATAGAGTTTAATTTTAGGAAGATTTAATGAAACTATTTGGAACAGACGGAGTTAGAGGAAAGGCTGGAGAGTTTTTAGATGTTATTACAGTTATAAAATTAGCGCAAGCAGCTGGAATTTATTTTAGGAAGCACTCAACAACAAATAAAATTCTTGTAGGTAAAGATACAAGAAGAAGTGGGTATATGATTGAAAATGCACTTGTTAGTGGATTAACTTCTGTTGGTTACAATGTAATTCAAATAGGACCTATGCCAACACCTGCTATTGCATACCTTACAGAAAGCATGAGATGTGATGCTGGAATTATGATTAGCGCTTCTCATAATCCGTTTGAAGATAATGGAATAAAATTTTTCGATAATCATGGTAACAAGCTTAGTGTTGAAAGTGAAAAAGAGATTGAGAAAATTTTTAATGATGATGATTTACTACAACAAAATCAAGCTGTTGAAAAAGAGATTGGTTCTTCAAAAAGAATCGATGATGTTATTGGAAGATACATTGTAGTTATAAAATCTTCTTTCCCAAAAGATTTAACTCTAAAAGGATTAAGAATTGTCCTTGATTGTGCAAATGGTGCTGCTTATAAAGTTGCTCCTACAATTTTGGAAGAGTTAGGAGCTGATGTAATTACAATAAATAATAAACCAAATGGTTTTAATATTAACGATAATTGTGGAGCTATGCATCCTGAAAATGTTTCAAATTTAGTTCGTGAATATAGAGCAGATATTGGTCTTGCACTTGATGGAGATGCTGATAGATTGGTTGTTATTGATGAAAATGGAGATATTGTTGATGGTGACAATCTTTTAGGAGCTTTAAGTGTATATCTAAAAGAGGAAAACCTTTTAGAAGGAGATGCTTGTGTTGCTACAGTTATGTCAAATAAAGCATTAGAAGATTATTTAGAAAAACATAAAATCAAACTTTTAAGAAGTGATGTTGGTGATAAATATGTACTTGAAGTTATGAAAAAAAATGGTGTTAATTTTGGTGGTGAGCAAAGTGGACATATCATATTTTCAGATGCTGCAAAAACAGGAGATGGTTTAGCTTCAGCACTTCAAGTCTTAGCTTTGATAATAAAATCAAAGAAAAAAGCAAGTGTTGCTTTAAATCCATTTAGTTTATATCCTCAAATATTAGAAAATTTAAAAGTTAGTGAAAAAATACCATTAAAAGATATAAAAGGTTTAGATGAGATTTTAAAACCAATTAGAGAAAAAGGTATAAGAGATTTGATAAGATATTCAGGAACTGAAAATAAAATTAGACTTTTACTTGAAGGTAAAAATAAAAAAGATGTTGAATCATCTATGAAAACTTTAGTAGATTTTTTCAAAAAAACACTATAAAGATAGGAAATAATTTGAAAAAAGAGTTAAAAATTGCATTGTTTATTTTTGCAACTATTTTTATTATAGATCAAGTTGTAAAATTTGGTTTTGCCTCTTTAGGATGGGGAGCTACTGGAAGCTTTATGAATCTAGAGCTTGCATATAATTATGGCGTAGCATTTTCTATGCTAGAATTTTTGGCTGGATATTTAAAATATATACAACTTTCTATAGTAGTTTTAGGAACTATTTATCTTATTAAAAATAGAGATGTTTTTTATAAATACTATATTCCTATTGCACTTTTATACGCTGGTGGTTTATCAAATATTTTAGATAGATTTACTTATGGTGCGGTTGTAGATTATTTTGCTTGGCACTATATGTTTGAGTTTGCAATATTTAATTTTGCTGATGTTATGATAGATTTAGCGGTTGTTATAATCATAATTATGCAAATAAGAGATAGTAGAAAACAGAAAAGTATATAGTATTATATTTTTATAAAATAGCCTTCATTGAAGCTATTATGGATTATATTTTCAGGAAGCTTCTTTTTCAATCTTTTTATAGCACTTCTAGTGCTATTTGAAGTTTTAGAAACTCCATCGTGGACAAACTCTTCTATTTGAGTTTGTTCTATACTTTTTCCTTGATTTAAGATTAGTAATAACAATAATTTTGCTTCAACAGTTGTAAGTCCTACCTCTGTGTTATCTACAAAAAGCCTTTTCTCTTTTATATCAAAAAAGCACTCACTATTTAAATATACTCTATTTATATTTTGATTATATTTACCTACTTTTAAAAGCAACTCTTCTAAATCAAAAGGCTTTTTCAAGTAGTCATCACACCCTTTTTTGTATGCTTCTTTAAGTTTTGTAATATTTATATTTGCACTGATTATTATAACTTTTGAATTTTGATTTATCTTTTTTATATGTTCAAGTAAAAAAAGCCCATCGACATTTGGAACATTTATATCAAAAATATATAAATCATAATATGTTGATATATTTTCATAAGCTTTTAGACCATCATCAAAACTATCAACAACAAATTTTTCAGACTCTAAAATCTCTTTTATAGAGTCATTTAAAGAGCAATCATCTTCTAGTAAAAATATTTTCATAAACTATTCTATATATTATTTGTGTCAAATTTGTGGCAATTAAATCTATATGAAAAAGTATTTATATTATTTTGTGAATCTACACTGATATCTATTTTATATTTTGTGCAAATATCTTTTACGATAGAAAGACCAATTCCAAACCCTCCAGAGCTTATATTTTCTCTTGAGTATCTATTGAAAATAGCTTTATCATCTATTATATTTGTTCCAAAAGAGAAAAAATATAGAGTGCTGTTTTCTAAAGAAATTTTTATAACACTATTTGAAAAAGAGTATTTTATAGCATTTGATAGATTATTATCTATTAATCTTGTAAGTTCAATTTCACTCATAAAAACATCACAACTTTCTAAAATTTCAATTTCAAGCTCTCTATTTTGTGTTTGTGCGATAATATTGAAATATTTCACTCTATTTTTTAAAATCTCAGCTAAATTCAATCTCTCTATTTTATAATCGATATAGCTTTTTGTTTGTAAAAATGTCATATCTTCATAAGAATTTTTCAAAGTTTTCAAAGCACCATCTATCTTTTTTGAGTATTTATCATCTCCAAAAATCTTATTTCTTAGTTGAATATTTAGGGTTATTATAGAAAGTGGAGTTTTTATTTCATGAATTGAGTGTTCTATAAACTTATCTTTATAATTTAAAATAAGCTCTTTTTTTCTTACTTTATATATGATAAAAATGGTTACCAAACCAATCAAAGTCAATATAAATATTATAAGATTTAGTAAAAATATATTTTTTTGAAGTGAAGTTTCATCAAAAATAATAGTATAAATGATATTTATATCATCAAAAATAGGGCTTCTTTCAGATAAGTATGTAAGCTTTTTGCTTTTATCCTCTTTGTTTTTTGTTGAATATCTATTTTCATCTAAACTTTCAACAAGTATTTTGGCCTCTTTTGCTCTTTCATCTATATTTTTTATATCTCCTTGCTTAAAAATAAACTCTCCTATAAAACCATCAGGATAGACTACAAAGGCATCTGAACTTTTTATGTCCAAACTATTTTCAAGCAAATTTTTAAGAAATTCTATATCTTTATTTAGCTTATCATAGGTATAACTTAGTTGTAAAACTCTATTTGAATTTGGTAAAAATGAGTCTGTATAGGTAAAAAATTTTGAAGAGTAAAACTCAAAAATAGGTTGCGATATACCTGTCTCATTTTTTTGTTTATGCTCCAAAAATGTTTTTTTTGCAAAACTTAAATCAAAATCTAAATCAGCTAAATAAGTTGTATTTTTTATAATAAAATTCTCATCTGTAATATAGATATTGTATGGTTTGTTTGGTAGGTCTTTATTTATCTTCTTGTGTATTTCATCTAAATTTATCTCATAAGAAGAGTTTTCTAGGTACTCTAAAACCTCTTTGTGTTTTTCTAAAACACTCTCTTTTTTGTTTTCAAAATTGTATAGAAGTTTTGATAGTAGATTGTTTGTCTCTTTTTGGATTTTATAAAAAGCTATCTCTTGATTTTTTGTGTGGTTATCTTTTAGGTTTTTTAAGAATAGAAGATATATAGATATTGTAAATATCAAAAATATAAATATGGCAAAAAATAGAAAGGTTGAAGATTTTGGCAAGGCTAAATCCCCCCCACACACAGCTTCATAATTTTTTTTGTGATACTTTGATTTTCTTGTTTGATGATAAATCCTTTTAAAATTTGAAAATCTTAACAAAATAATACTTAAGTCGGTTTTTATCAATTTTGCCACATCTTTGACACAATTACTTTATAAAATATTCAAAAATTATTATACTAAGGAGTATATAGTGAAAATAGATAAGCTTTTTATTTTAAGTTTTGCTTTTTGCCTAGCTTTTATAGGAAATTTACAAGCAGCTAGTTTTAACTGCCAAAAAGCAGGAAATTTTATAGAGCATACAATATGCAATGATACAAAACTATCTAAGATGGATGATGATTTGGCAGTTTTATATAAAAATGCTATGAAAAATACAAAGAATAAAGAGCTTTTAAAACAACAACAATTTTCTTGGATAGAAGAGAGAAATAGTTGCCAAAATGTTGAGTGCTTACAAAATAGTTACTCTAAAAGAATATCTCAATTAAATAGTAGCCCTAATAGTATTGCTGGAAATTATCATCTAAATGAAGCTTCAATTAAAATAAATCAAGATTTGAGTTTTACTTATGATCATGCTGTTGTTTATGGAGATATTGATAAAGGACAAGTATCTGTTTGTTTCATAGAGGGAAAATTTACAAAAGTTAATAAACTATTTATTTGGCAAGATGAGGAAGATTATATTGATGAAAATGAAAAGTGTAGATTGGAAGTAACACAAGTGAGTAGTAATTCAATAAATCTAACTACAAAAGAGAGTAATTGTAACTACTATTGTGGAGCGAGAGCTTTTATAGAAGATGGAATTTTTAGAAAGTAAGATTTTCATATTTGAAAATAAAGGATTATAGATGAAATTAGAACAACTATATACCAAATATTTAGAAGTGTTAAAACTTGAAATAGAGTACTTTAATCATAAACCAACAGAACTTAGGCATTTAATAGGAAGATTGGGAGAGATTTTTTGTGCTATACAAACTAAAGGTAGTTTAGCACAAGAAGTAAATCAACATGGACACGATGTAATAGCAAAAGATGGTTCACGAATAAGTGTAAAAACAACTGCACAAAATAGTGGTTTTATCTCACTAAATCCAAAAACTTTAGATAGAGTGGACAAAATTATGGTTGTTTTGTATGAAAATAACTCTTTTAAGGTTATATATTTTGGAATAGTTAAACCTTTGATAGAAAATACAAGGGTGTATGATAATAAATATGAGATTGATATAGCTAAAATCAAAAGAGTTGCTAGTGATAGTTGAACAAAAATTGTTTAAGTTTGTTTGTAAAAAATGTAAACATAGTGTTGTATTACCTTTAAAAGATAATATTCTTGAAATATTATGTCCAAAATGTGATACTAAAATGGATAAAACTGAAGCTAGTTTTATTGATAAATATATAATTAAATAAGAGGTTAGGATGCTATTAGAATACAAGGAAATAAACAATACTTATTTAGCTGATTTTAATATCAAAAATGAAGAGCTAATAACTCACTTAGCTGATACATGGGAGACAGATTTAGTTTGTTATTATAATGAATACTATGGAAATCTTCAATCTCTACAAAAAGAGGTTGATGGATTAATAATGGGTTGGTTTACAAATCCAAAAGAATTGGAACAAAAAGCCTTAGATTTATTACATGATACAGTAAGGTTATATGAATCTCAAAGAGAATATGTTTTAGATTATTACAATGAAATTAGAAAATCAAAGAATCATATAGCTATAGAATTATATAGTTTTGCGATTGGTCCTCTAAAAGATGTAATTGGTAATTTTGGAAAAGCTAATCTTCAAGAATTTAAAGAGATTGAAGAGTGTTCAAAATTAGAACATTATAGTTTTAAAGTAAATTTTAGAGCCATGAGAAATAATTTTAATGGAATTAATCCCTTTGATTTTACACAATTAGCAAATGAGACAAAAGTTATATTAACAAATACTTTGAGTGCACAAAATTTGGAAACTTTTAATAACTATAATTCAATAAAAGATGAAAATTCACATGAGAAAAAGTTGCTTAAAAAAGAGTTACAAATAGAAGCAGTAAAAGCTGGTATAAGTTTAGTAGGAGCAGCTTTTGATGCATTAAATCAAAGAGCAGAACAGATAAATGCCTTTAAAAAAGAGTTTACAAAAGTACATGATTATTTTGATGATATATGTGATAAAGCATTATTGGTTCAAAATTCTGTAAAAAGATATGAAGAGCTACATGGTACTATATCAAAATATTATCAGATATATCATATTCAAAAACAAAAACTTTTTGAGAGTCTTGAAATACTTTTTAATACAAAAGAGTTTGATTATTATCTTAAGCAAATATATCAATATAAACCAGATTATATAAAATTAACAAATCTTGTAAAAGAAGAAAAAAAACAGCTTCCTAAAAAGCCTAGTATTTTAAAGAATATATTTACTTTAGGAATATCTGATTTTATTTATCTATATAAAAAAGATAAAGTTTTTAGGAATGTAAAAAGTATAGAAAAAGTTCTAAATCCAATAGAAAATAATTTTAGAACTTTAGAAGAAAAATATATAGAGTATCTAAAACAGATGCCTGAATATAAATCAGCATTTCAAGAAATAAAAAATTTTAGTAGGATATTAAAACCTATGCGAGAGTCTTTAAATAGAGAATTAAATTTACATAATCAATAAAGGAGAAAAAAATGGAAAAAGAAAATTTAGGTAATAAAATTGTTCAATTTGTGGATAGTAATTTAGAAAGAGTTGAAAGAATACAATCTTTAGTTGAAAAAAATAAAGACCAATCAATAGAATTTGGAAGAATTGAAAATGAAAGGCTTAAAATTGAAGCTGATGCATTTGGAAAAATTAGAGCAATAGATACAGAACATACTCAAATTATGGCAAATATGGATAAACACTATACTCAACAAAAAGAATCTATGCAAAAGATGGGAGAAGTTATAGATAAAGGTCTAAATTCTGATAACTTAGATGTTTTAGAAATGGGAATTCGTGGGATGTTAGGAACTATTCAGAATAAATTTTCAAGTGACGGATTAAGAAAAATTGAGAAGAAAAATAATATTGATGACGATGATATTATAGAACTTTGAATTTTAGTATTTAAAAATAGAGAATAAGTATGAAAAAAATAACAATATTAGCTTTGGGTGGAGTAGGAGAAAATTTTTTAAACAGTATTGAAAAAGATTTTAAAAAAGATATTTCAGATATTGAATTTAATCTTTTCCATTTAGAAGAAAAAAGTTTTAATAAACTCAAACTAGAAAAAAATATAAACAAAGGTAGTGAAATTTTTGTAGTTTTTGGTATTGGAAGTAACTCAAAATTATCTTTTATTTTGGCTGATATTTTAGATAGTTTATCTTGCATTTCAAATTTTATAGTCTTAAAACCATTCTCTTTTGAAGATAAAGAGAAACTAGATTTATTTGAAAATATAACTCAAAAATTAAGTAAAAAAGTAGAAAATCTAAAAATAATTGATTGTGATGATATTTCATCACAATTTTTTGATGAAGATATATCTATTCAAGATATATTTTTAAATATCGACAAACATATTTTTGAATATATTTTGAAATAAATAAATTTGCCACATTTGTGACATAACTCTTTTATAGAATAAATAAATTAGATAGAAGAGGTATTTATGAATTTAGGATTAGCTTCACATGCTTCGCTTGTAGCAAGAGAAAATTTCAATAAAAACAATACTTTGTTAAATAATTCGCTTGAAAAACTCTCAACTGGATTAAGGATAAATAAAGCAAGTGATGATGCCATAGGTCTTGCAATTTCTGATAAGCTTAGGTTTCAATCAACTGGAGTAAAACAAGGTATTGATAATGCAAATAGTGCAATATCCATGATGCAAATTGCAGATAAGAGTATAAATGAATTGAGTAAGATTTTGGATACCATAAAAGGTAAAGCTATTCAAATGAATACAGACACTACAAGCGAAGAGGGAAGAAAAGCTATAAAAAATGATATTTTAGCACTAATTGAAAATTATGATAATATTGTTTGCTCTACAAATTACAATAAAACTACACTCTTAAATGGTTGTGCAACTCCTTTTGTCTTTCAAGTTGCTGATAAATCAAATGATTTGGTAAAAGTTAATATTGACAATATTGAATCTAGCCAAATGGGAAATGATGAGCCTTTTAGATTAAAAAATTTTATTACTGGTTTTACACCTTTTGCTCCACCAGTAATAGGCGATGCAAATGGTGGTGTGATATTGTCAAATGACTTAACAAATAGAGTAGGTTATGGCTCTAATCCTGCTGGGAATTTTATGATAGAAGTACCAGCAGGTATAAAAAACTTTACAGTTCACTTAGATGATTATGGTGCAAACGATACTATTCAAATTTTTACAAAAGATGGTACTCATGTTGCAGGTACTCGCGCAGGTCACTCTAGTTGGGATGCTCCAAATGGTCCAGCAGAAATTTTAAACTTATTTCCAGATAAATTTAATGCAGGAGCAAGTTATACAGATGATTTATCAAGATATGCTTTAAATTCACCAAAAGACTCTTTAGGAGATAGCAATGTAAATTGGATAGACAAAAGTGGTAATTCTCAAATATATAATTTGGGATTTAATGATGAGATGGTAGTAATCCCAAATGTTACTGAAAATCTAGTCATTTTTATCAATGGAAATGGTGCATATGATGTTGCAGCAGAGTGGAGAGATAACACTTTAGATGCAGATGATGACTCGTGTGGCTGTGATGATTTAGAGCTAGAAAGAAATGATGAAAATCCTAATTTAAAAACTCAAGCACAAATTCTTATGGATATTGTTGATAAAGCTTTAAGCCAATTAAATGCACAAAGAGGAAGTATTGGGGCAGGAGTAAATCAAATAGAAGGAGCAGTAAGAAATAATATGTCAAACTATGTAAAATTAAGAGATTCAGAAAGTACACTAAGGGATCTTGATTATGCTAGTGAGAGTGCAAACTTTAATAAACTTGATATTCAATCAAAGGCTGGTAGTTTTGCTCTATCTCAAACAAGTAATTTAAAAGCAAATCTTCTAATGCAACTTTTACAGTAATTATAAACTGGGATAAACTCCCAGTTTATAACTTATCTATCGCTTTTTGAAGTCTTATAAATCCTTCATCTATTTCACTTTTAGAGATTGTTAGTG
>ERZ650302.950-NODE-950-length-16357-cov-20.038707_pt1 | contig 16357 bp, 12 predicted proteins | sample MGYA00376238_ERZ650302 | MGnify/ENA primary metagenome ERZ650302 (study PRJEB26733, sample SAMN07839298) | wastewater metagenome | biome: urban; feature: wastewater treatment plant; material: waste water | place: USA: North Carolina | collected 2016-04-28 ... | reverse complement strand
TGAATAATGGGCCATCACAGTGTGGGCAGTACGCCACACCACGGGTACGGTATTCTGCTTCACCTGGTACATTCATTTCTCTCCAACGTGCACCTGTAGATAAGATCACCGTTTTCGATTCAAGTGTTGCACCATTTTCCAAAGTCACTTCGACCAAACCATTCGCAGTTTCATCGGCACCTTTAATGGCAGATACTTTTTGTAGATTCATAATATCTACATCGTACTCACGCACATGTGCTTCCATTTCTGCCGCAAACTTTGGACCTTGTGTTTTTTGGATAGAAGTAAAGTTTTCAATATCCATAGTATCCATGACCTGACCACCCATGCGCTCAGCCACAATACCTGTACGAATACCTTTACGTGCTGCATAGATTGCAGAAGTATTCCCAGCAGGGCCGCCACCGATCACCAAGACATCAAACGCTTCTTTGGCATTCAGTTTAGCTGCATCTTTGCTTGCAGCATCTGTATCTAATTTAGCTACAATTTCTTCCAAAGTCATACGACCTTGACCGATGTGGTTGCCATCTTGGAATACCATCGGCACAGCCATAATTTTGCGCTGCTCAACTTCTTCTTGGAAGAATGCACCATCAATCATGGTTGCTGTTGTGCCAGGGTTGTAAATCGCAATGAGGTTCAAAGCTTGTACTACATCTGGACAGTTGTGGCAGCTCAACGATACGAATACATCAAAGTGAGATGAAAGATTCAATGCTTTGATTTGCGTTAATACTTCATCCGATACTTTTGGTGCATAGCCAGAAGTTTGCAATAACGCCAAAATTAATGAAGTGAACTCGTGCCCCATTGGTAAACCTGCGAAGAATACACGTGGTTGCTCACCTGCTTTTGCGATCCCAAAACTTGGTACACGTGCGTTGTTACCGTCAAAACGTGCAGTAACTTGTGGCGAAAGTGCCGCAATTTCTTCAACTAATTCTTTAATTTTGGCAGATTTATCAGAATCATCTAAAGTCGCCACAAGCTCGATTGGGCTTTCAAGACGTTCTAATAAGGTTTTAAGTTGTGCAGAAGTATTTTGGTCTAACATGGCTAACGTCTCCAAGGGAGTAAATTTATTTGTTGATGTCATCTTACGAAAAATATCTACATAGGGGAAACGGTTTATTTTTATATTTATGATCGTTTTTTCAAATGACAACAGAATTTTAAGCTTTCCATTTCATTTAAAGCACCCAAAGCTATTCAATTTAGACATTAACATAAAAATTTAATCTCTGCTTTAAGCAATTGAGCCTAATCATTTTTTTATTCAAGTTGTTGTTGAATCCGCAGAATACGTTGCTGTAAATGTCGTGATAAAAACCACAGTACCGCAGTCAGTATTAACATAAGCACCATAACCGCCAGATTCATATAATAAGCCAGCGTATTTAATTGCTCTGCTTGCTGCACTTGCTTATGTACGCTTTGTGCCATAGGTGTTAAGGCTTTGCCATAAACTTGCTGCTGCATCGTCCACAATTGCTCAGGTTTAAAGCCATAATGTAAAAATTGCGGATCTTGCTGCTCGGCTTTAACCAAAGCCAAGACTTGCGGAATAGCTGCATCTTTATCTGCAGGATGGTGCATCAATGCCGTTTGCGCCAACAAATAGGCCTTAACAGGCGCTGCCATTTCTGCATTTTGTAAATAACGCGCCAATTCGCTTTCCTGAATGTGCTTTTCATAATGCACAATTTTGGCATATACCTGCTGCGTATCATCTTGTCGCTCATGCTGCACATAACTCAATGCCGACCAGAGTAAGATAAAACTCAGCAACCAAGCTACAAATTTCAAGACAAAGGACTGAAAGCGTATGTAGAAAAAACGAATTTTCTTGAGCAGATGAACTAAAACGAATGCACCAATAAACGACACAGACATTTTTAAAATCAGCCAACCCAACCAGTTCAATAAACTGAAAAAATAATCAGGTTGCTGCCCTAAATTTGCCAAAGTCGCATCGACACTTGCAGGCATGTGTAATTGCTGAACTTCAGTGCTTAAACCAAAGAAGCTATAAATCACATCTTGCTGAATAAAAAAGCCAATTGCCGATATAAGCATCACCGTCATAGACAGCACAGCCAAAAAACTGAGCTTTTTTTTGCGCTGCTGTAATGCCACAACACCTGTTTTTAGTTGCTGTGGCTGAATGGCATATTCATCAAGTGGGGGCAAATCCGACTCCTTATCAGGTAAATTTCAGATTAAATGAAGTCATTGTCAAAATGCATTTATTGACCAGACTGTTGACTTGAACCAATCACCAATTGATTCAGATTCTCCTGTAAGGCTCGCAAACGTGTGGTCGCTTCTGCACGTTTTTGCATGCCTTCTTTTTGAACCTGAATCACATCGTTCACTGTTTTAATGAGGGTATTTTGTACGTGTTCAAGGGTTTCAATATCAATCACCGAACGCTGATTGGCTTTGGCAGTATCAACCGAGTTTTGATGCAATAAATCTGCATTACGGCGCAGCAATTCATTGGTAGCATCATCAATACTGTTAGCCAGTTGCACACTGTTTTTCTGTTCATTTAAGGAAATCGCCAAACTAATCTGGTTTTTCCACGCAGGTAAGGTAATGTTTTTAATCGCATAAAATTTATCGACCAACATTAAATTATTGGACTGGATAATCCGAATCATCGGCAAAGTTTGCATGGCAGATTGTTGCAACACCTGCAAATCACTCACCCGCTTTTCTAAATTATTAGCAAGATGATTGAGATCATAAATTTTTTGAGTCGTGGTCTGATCCTGCGGCTGCGCGGAAAATTCAGAAATTTGCTGCTGAATTTCCTTCTGCTTTAACTTGCCTGCTGCAATATAAACCCCCAATTGTTTATATTCATCTTGCACACCATGAAACATTTTATCCAGCGTATCTACACGGGTTTTTAAACCATTTTGTGAGTTTTCAATTTCTGTGACTAGACTGTCAATTTGCGCTTTGGTGCTGTTAAAGTTTTGATCAAAACTTTGTTTAGCGCCTTTTAACTTATTGAATAAACCACCCAAAAAGCCACTACTTTTGTTTGGATTTAATATACTGTTGGTATTTAACTGCTGTGCAACCTGCACGACCTGATTCAGCTTGTGCCCTGTGTCATCCAAATCTTTATTTTGCACCAAACCTAAAAGCTCATCGGTATAACTTGCAGTTTTAGTCGCGATATTTTTTCCATATTCTGCAACCGAATGATGACTCAGATCGCTTAATTCTTTACGCGCAGCTAGCACCTCCTGAAAGTCATCAGCCTGCAAGCCAATTTCCTGCAAATTGAGTTGCTGAAATTGTTGCTGAGTCTGTTCATCATTCACTTGCACAGCGACATTGTGTTGTTGAGAAGTTGTCATATTTCGCCTCTATCTAATTAAAACCGAGCCTTATGATTGCGCAGGTTTTTCTAAGGATTTTCTTAATGTCTTAATTAAATGCTCACGACTTTGATCCAGCTTTTCTAGCTGACTGTGTGAGCCACTTTGCTGACTTTGTTTGACATGATATTGCCATGCAGGAATGAGTACCTGCTGCGCTTCTTTAAAGCGATCTAACAAACTAAAAGAGAGTTGCTGTGAAAGTTGCATTTGAGTAATCGCAATATCATTACTACTTTGCAAAGTCTTTAAACTATAAATTTTCTTGGCTAGCCGTTCGCTAAAATTATCCAAAGGATGTTGATTACGTACAAATCTTGGATATTCCAATAAAAATTCATCGGCAGCTTGAATATATTTCGCCATTTGCTCACGCAAACCAACTAACTGCTGAAAACGTGATTGTGATTTCTGAATTTCGATTTGCAGCTTTTGGCTCAAACGATCTGCTTCACCTAACAAATAGTCTAGGTTTTTATAATATTGCACTTGCCTCGCGCCATATTCCAAATCTATACCTAGCCACTTTTGTAGTGCATTAAACTTACGTTGCTTTAACACTTTTTTAGATTTGCCAAGCGCCTGAATCAATTGCTCAATAGTCACACTCAATTGTTGGGTTAAATGTGGATCCACCCCATCCAATAAAACTGACTGCGCTTGAATCACTTGATCTGCATAATGATTGAGACGGTAATGATCATTCAATAAAGGAACTAAATCATTGCGTTGAACCGCCAAAAGCTCAGCACGATCCACCGTAATCTCTTGCAAAGGCAGTAACACTTCAAACTGAGCCATAGACCATCACAACCCTCTTTTCATGATTTTATAGTACGTGTTTTTCGGCTAAGGTCATGTAATATTTTGCAATTTTTTATTTCGATCTGCTTAAATGCTTTTCTATAAATTCGGATGACATTAGTCATAAAAGAACTGAATAAAAACATCAGTGCATAAAAAAGCCATGATCAACATGGCTTTTTATGGTCCAGACACAAAATGATAAGCAGATTACAAATAATCGCCTTCGCGCTCTGGCTGATATAAAATTTTCTCAATTTTGACTTTCATCATATGGCCATCAGGCTGTGGCCATTCAATTTCCTGTCCTTCAGCTAATCCTAAAATGGCAGTCCCGACAGGTGCAACCACATTCACCTGCCCTTTCTCACCTTTAAAGTCATGCGGATAAACCAAGGTAATTTCAGTCGGTTCTTTTGCAGGTGCAATGGTAATCAATGCGCGGGTATTCATGCTCACCACATTGTTTGGTACATCTTGTGGCGCAACTACTTCAGCACGTGCCAATTCATCTTCTAGATGTTGCATCGTTGGCGTCAATTTAGGTTGATGCTCAAGCATCGTTTCCAAACGGTGCAAATCTTGTTCTGAAATAATAATCTTTGGTCTAATCATTTACTTTTATTCCTGTCATTCCGACAATACTGTCATCATCAGCTTGCCTACAATCATATTCAATACGCTTAAGTTATAACAGAAATTCAGCTTATTGAACGCAAAATCAATTTTTTACATCCATAAAAAAAGCCCCCTTGAGGGGCTTTTCTCAAGGCTATGCTTATTTTGCGTAAACTGGGAATTTCGCGCATACAGCTTCAACTTTTGCTTTTACAGTATTAATTACAGCTTCGTCACCTTTGCTGTCAAGAATGTCTGCAATCCAACCCGCAAGATCACGTACTTCTGCTTCACCAAAACCACGTGTAGTTACTGCTGGAGTACCAATACGGATACCAGAAGTTACAAATGGTGAACGTGGATCGTTCGGTACAGAGTTTTTGTTTACAGTAATGTGCGCAGCACCTAACCATGCATCTGCATCTTTACCTGTAATATCTTGCTTGATTAAAGAAAGCAAGAACAAGTGGTTTTTCGTACCACCAGATACGACATCATAACCACGTTCGATAAGAACTTCAGCCATCGCTTGCGCATTTTTAACAACTTGTTGTTGATACGCTTTGTATTCAGGCGCCATTGCTTCTTTAAAGCAAATCGCTTTTGCTGCAACTGCGTGTACCAATGGACCACCTTGGTTACCAGGGAATACAGCAGATTGTAATTTTTTCTCGATCTCTTCGTTTGCTTTCGCAAGGATTAGACCAGAACGTGGACCACGTAATGTTTTATGTGTTGTCGTAGTCGTTACGTCAGCAATTTGTACGGGGTTTGGATAAACACCCGCGGCCACGAGACCAGCAACGTGTGCCATATCTACAAATAAATAAGCACCTACTTTGTCTGCGATATCACGGAAACGCTGCCAATCTACAATTTGGCTATACGCAGAGAAACCAGCAACGATCATACGTGGTTTGTGTTCAAGCGCTAAACGCTCAACTTCTTCGTAATCAATCTCGCCAGTTTCTGGGTTTAAACCATATTGGATAGCATTATATGTTTTACCAGAGAAACTTACTTTTGCACCGTGAGTCAAGTGACCACCATGTGCCAAGCTCATACCTAACACAGTGTCGCCTGGGTTAAGTAAAGCTAAGTAAACTGCAGAGTTTGCTTGCGAACCAGCATGTGGTTGAACGTTAGCATAATCTGCACCAAAGAGTTCTTTAGCACGGTCAATCGCCAGTTGTTCAATAATATCTACGTATTCGCAACCGCCGTAGTAGCGTTTGCCAGGGTAGCCCTCAGCATATTTGTTTGTAAGTTTTGAACCTTGAGCTTCCATTACTGCAGGTGAGCAGTAGTTCTCAGAAGCAATTAACTCAATATGAGCTTCTTGGCGCGCATCTTCATTTGTGATCGCTTGAGCTAATTCCGGATCAAATTCGGCAATAGAAATATTGGCAAACATTAGCGAGGTCCTATTAATTTAGGGCTTTTAAGCCGTGCTAAGATTGGCGCGTATTGTAGCATAAAGTTTGTGAACTGAGAGAATGAACTTTGCTCAGTTTTACATAAAAATAGCTCATGTTTCAGATAAAACACGAGCTATTTCAGGTCAAATCGATCTTTATCGTAATTCAATGACTTATTGAATAGGCATTAACGATTGCACATCTTTAACAATCTCATCCATATTATTCACATACACCGAACCATGATCCCATTTTTGCTCTACAGGTAAATCCTGGTCAGTGACGTAATGAATTTTAGTTCCTACCCCTTGAGCCGCCTGAACTAAGTAATCGGTAACTTGTTTCGGGACAGTTGGATCTGCTGTTCCTTGATAAATAAATATAGGCGTGCTGATTTTCACTTTTAACGGCTGTGAGCTATTAGTTAAGAAATCTTTAACTTCAGGGATGGTCGTCATGAAATTTGGTTGAGTACGCGGATAACCATCCAATTTTCCAACCGACGTCACATGCTCTAGCATTGGCTGAGCTATACTCCCACCTAATGTTTCATAACAGAGAGACTCTGCCTGAGCAGCAAGTAGATCTGTTGGCGGTACAAATATTTCAGAATATTGCAAGGTTGGAGCAGTATTTTTTAACCCCGCAGCAATTAGAGCAGTAAACGTATCTAATGGTGCAAGTGTCTGTACTTTCTTTATTACATCTGGCTCTTGAGCTGCTTTTTGTTCACCACCCGCCAATACCAAGGCTAAATTTGATGCAGGTGCGATAGCTATGGCACCTTTATAATTTAACTGCGCCCGTGAGGCATACTGTGCTGCACCTAAAGCCGCATGTCCCCCCTGTGAATGCCCAACTACACTCCATCGCGTTTCTGCCGTATTACCCAAAAGCTTGCTTGCAGCGACAACAGCATCTGTAATCGAATACGCCGCACTTTTTAAATTTAAGAATGGATGTAATTCTTTAGCGCTTGGTTCACCCAAACCTTCATAGTCTGGTGCAACAACGGCGTAACCTGCAGCCAATAATTTAGCAATGAAATATTCATTTCCTTTTAAACCTTGACGGCTCGGCGCACACGCGTCAGCCACACCTGTTGTGCCATGCGCCCAAACTACAAGTGGCCATCCGCCCGCAGGCTTAACTGTTTGAGGGGTAAAAACCAGTGCAGTTGCCTGCGTTTCTTGTCCATTTACCCCTAACATTTTATAAGTCATCAATGTTTTAGATGCACTCACTGCATCTAAAACGTTATTCGCATTTGTACCTTGATCTAAATAAGACTCTGTTTTTACGATAGGGGCACTAAAATTATATTTCGGAATACCATCATCAATTACTACAACGCTAGAATCGTCATGATCATCATTACATGCCGTTAACAACAAACTACTGCTGGCCAAAGCCACACTCAGCCATATTTTTTTCATTGCTTCGCCCTTCTCTTAATATTGTTATGTATGCGTCCTTCGCAATCTTTATTTGTACGCTTTTTAATAGCATCAGGCAAGACTCTACAAATTAATATGCAAGTGTATTTTATTTAAAATTAGATACTTACTTTAAAAAACCAGTCAATCAACCACATATTGAGTAGTTTATAAAATTTCGATTCAATTTGTCATACGCAACCGCTAATGTTAGATTGCATTTGTATTGAATGACGCAAGCGAATTAGGACATGCAAGCTATTATTCTCGACACTGAAACCCATACTTTAAATGGACAACCTATTGAGATTGCTTACGCCCCCATACAAATTCAAGATGGCAAAATCAGTCTGGATAAAAGTCAAATTTTCGATCAGTTATATCAGGTCGATGAGCCTATTTCATTCGCAGCGATGGCGGTACATCATATTTTAGAATCAGATTTAATTGATCAACCGCATTACAGTAGTTTCGAATTACCTGCCGAAACCACCTATATTATTGGGCATAATATTGATTACGATATTCGCGCTTTAGAAAAATGTGGTGTGGATACCTCTAAAATTAAAGCCATTTGTACTTTGGCACTTGCTCGTCGCGTATGGCCGAATGCAGAAGCACACAATATTTCAGCTTTAATTTATATGATTACCAAAGGCAGCGAGAAAGCGCGTGACATGATTAAAAAAGCGCATCGTGCCGATATGGATATTATTTTAACGGCTAATATTTTGATGCACGAAGTTCATCAATTACAAATTCAAAGTATTGAAGAACTCTACACAGCCTCAGAAGAAGCACGTATTCCACAAATCATCAATTTTGGTAAACATCGTGGTACAGCAATTGCCGACCTTCCTGCCGATTATGTGCAATGGTTATTAAGACAAGAAGATTTAGATCCTTACTTACGCAAGGCGCTCGAAAATACCAGTATTTTGACTTTATAAATGTTTCAAGTGAATCTTATTGCATTTACCTGTCATAAATTATTCATATTATTGTAATTTTCACAGTCTATGCTTTGCCTCAATTTATTAGGAAAATAAATTAAGGCTCATGTTTAATTATCAAAAAACTCAACACGGTCTAGATGCATTACAACAGCGCACACGTGATTTAAATGCACGTCAACGTCGTTTATTGGTACTGATTGGTACTGAAGATTTTGATTTACTCGGAGATCAGCTTAAGCAGCGCCTTGCACCGCCTGAATTGATTGAACAGCTATTAGGTATGCAACTGATTGCCCCTGCTGCAATTGAGCAAGATTCGTCACTACAACAAGAGCCAGTGCCATCATCCACCACTTTGCACACAGAAATTCATAGTCAACTTGCGAGCAGCACATGTCAAGCTCATGCTGAAAGTTTAGCAGATCCAATCCAGACCCAAAACCTTCAAGTGAATTCAGCTCCTGCATATTTAGAAGCACGTGTTGCAGCTAACATCAATGCAGAACAATCTGTACCACAAGCAGAAATACAGCCTGAATTTACCGCTTTAGGTTTTGAAGATGTAAAATTTCTCATGATGGATACTTTACAGCGTCATTGTGGTTTAATGGCAAAACAACTGATTCAGCGAATTTTACAAGCACAGGATATTCGCAGCTTAAAACTCTGCCAAATGCAATGGATTACTTCTTTACAAGAAACTCGTTTGCCGCCGAAAACACTCAATCAGATTTTGCAGCAAATCAATCACTCCCTACAAAAGCTTAATCCGACTTAAAGCTTAGATTTTTTATTTAGTTCTCAGTCTTTTTTCCAATTAAAACCATGCTCAGAGGATTTATAAATTAATTTTTTTAGTTCTCAGATTCAAATCACAAGTGCGACACATTTGTAGTTAGTTGAAAAAGTTAGGTGTATTCATAGAATCATTAGACTTTTTCAACTCGCAATTGGAAAGCACACAATGAAGAAATACACCCAACTTTCTCAAGATGAAAGATACGAAATTTATGCTACTTTGAAAAGTAAAAGTTCAATCGCTACCCTTGCTCGGGAGTTAGGACGTTCACGATCAACCATCTACCGTGAATTAAAAAGAAATACTGGGCAACGTGGATATAGAGCTCAACAGGCAGCTAAATTTGCAAGTCAAAGACGGTACCGTCCTTCATCATCAATGACAGCATTTGCCTTCGCTTATATTGATTATTTGATTGGTTTGGACTGGTCACCCGAACAAATTTCAGGTGCTTTAACACAACGCGGTTGGCTGGATGTACCTTCACATGAGTGGATTTACCAGTACATTTATCAAGATAAATCAAAAGGTGGTAAACTTCATCTACACTTAAGGCATCAGAAGAAATATCGAAAACGCGGTTACAAAAACACGGATCGTAGGGGTCAAATCATTGATAAAACAAGTATTCACTGCCGAGACCAGGTCATTGATCAACGACAACGTTTAGGAGATTTCGAAGGTGACACGGTGATTGGTAAACATCATAAAGGTGCTTTATTGACTCTCGTTGATCGAAAGAGCCTGTATGTACATATTGTTCATTTAGGGCCAACGAGAGCATCCTCTCAAACGATTACTTGTGCACTAGATCGTTTACAAATGAGCCATGCTTATAGTGTGACATTTGATAATGGCAAAGAATTTTCCGAACACAAAAGAATTACTGATGCTGGCATAGAGACGTATTTTGCTGATCCTTACAAGTCTATTCAGCGAGCTAGAAATGAAAATACGAATGGTTTAATCCGTCAATATCTGCCAAAATCATCATCGTTTGATGACGTGTCAAACGAACAAATAGAGCAGATAGAATTTGCACTCAACCATCGTCCTAGAAAAACACTAGGTTGGTATACACCGAGTGAAGTTATGGCTGGTTTTTATACTGTTGCACTTGCCGCTTGAATCCGCCTTTTTAGAAAATCGACCAATATTTAAGAAAGTTATATTTAAGTCAAGCTACAAACGGCGTGAAATACGATTTCATGATATTTTCGTTGTAATACTTAATTTAGTTGTTAGTCATATCATTAATTCGCCCACATAAGTTTATTTTAATAACAAATAATTGTCTTAAGACGTTGTGTTGGATTAATAGGATAGAATCAAAAATTATCGGCCCATTAAAAATGAGCCAAAAACTTTAGAAGAACAAAACAATAGCGCTAGGACTATTGTTTTGTTAGTTCTTTTACAGGACTTCCACCCAAGGCTTGCATCAACGTCACATAGGCGTTGTATTGACTCTGTTTGGTATTGACCAACGTTAAGCGCGCAGTGCGCGTGGTTTCCTGTTGATCCAACAAGGTTTTTAAAGCCACGGCACCATAGCGATAACGTACTTGGGTCAACCGTTCCACTTTCTCAGCAAGTTCTAAATTACGCTGTTGCAATTGCACTTGTTGACTCAACTCAGTTCGCGCAGACAGGGCATTTTCAACATCGGCAAAAGCTTGGTACAAAGTCTGACGATATTGCACGATGGCTTTTTCATAGTCCAATTGACTAATCGCAAGGTCGCGTTTCATGTCGTTATATTGCAAGAACGGTAGACTTAAACTTGCGCCTAAGGTTAGGGCAGGGTTTTTGAGCAGTTGCGTGAGCGAGGTGCTGCTTGAACCAATATTCCCAGTCAAACTAATCGATGGATAATAGCTCGCCGTGGTGGCATCTTTGGTCGCTAAACTCTCACGTAAACGTAGCTCAGCCGCTTTTAAGTCTGGACGGCGCGACAAAATGTCGGCAGGTAAGCCCGCAGCAATACTTGGCAAAGCTAAGCGTGGTAAACGCTGTGGTTCATCAATATTCAACTGCTGCACAGGCATATGCAGTAACACGGCAATTGCGGTACGGGTCTCGACCAAACTTTGCTGAATTTGACTCAGACTGGCTTTTTGACTTTGTACTGACTGTTCAGCTTGAGTTAAGTCCAGTCCTGATACAGCCCCAGCTTGATACTGAACTTTAACCAGATCGTAGAGTTTTTGTGAGGTGGCAAGGCTTTGCTCGGCAGTTGTACGGCTTTCATTATAATAGGCCAACTGCCAATATAGCTTCGCCGTGGTGCCAATTAAGCTTTGAGCAGTGGCTTGCAAATCTTGCTCAGTTGCCAGTGCTTCCCATCGCTTTGCTTCAGTTTGGCGGGCTAATTTACCAAATAAATCGACTTCATAACTGAGCCCAGCTTTGGCAGATAGCCCGCTTGATGTATCACTTCCATCATTAAGATCAAAAATATGACCTGTAGATACTGTAGAACTCACCCGCGGCTTTTGTTGATTCTCGGCGAGTTCTGCTTGTAAGCGTGCTTGTTTTAAAGTCATCCCTGCAACGGCCAAATCGGCATTTTTTGCTAGTACGGCATCGACCAGTTGATTGAGCTGTGCATCACCAAATAACGTCCACCATTGATCGGCATACAGGGCTTGTTGGCGTTGTTGTGATGTTGCTTTGTCATATTGAAACTGAGATGGCGTTTGTACTGCTGGTGCTTGATAAGGTGTTTTAACCACAGCTGCACAGCCAACCAAAGTGCTGCCAAGCAGCATCGCGGTACAAAGGCGCGTTAATAAAAAAGGCATATTTTTTCCTTATTCTCTGGCAAGTGCTGCAACAGGGTCGAGTTTGGCTGCATTTTTTGCAGGCAAGAAACCAAACACCACACCAATTAAAGTCGAGCATACAAATGCGGCGATAATAGACGTGGTTGAGTAAGCAACCCCAAAATTACCCCCAGCAAATTTTTGAATGATTTGTCCTAGACCCAGCGAGAGCAATACCCCTAACACCCCACCAATCAGGCAGACTAAAATGGCTTCAATCAGGAACTGCTGCAAAATATCACTTTGACGCGCACCCACCGCCATCCGAACCCCAATTTCTTGCGTCCGTTCGGTCACTGAAACCAACATAATATTCATTACACCGATACCACCTACCACCAAAGAAATCACGGCAATTGCGGAGACCAATAGGGTCATGGTACTGGTGGTCTTTTCAATGGTTTGGCGAATACTGTCACTGTTCATGGTGAACACATCTTGTTGACCATGACGCAAGGTGAGTAAGTTCACAATTGCGTTTTCAGCCGCGCTGGTGGAGTACTTATCGTTGATTTGCACCACGATATTACGCACATTACTTTGACCGAGCATACGACTCATGACCGTGGTGTAGGGCATATAGACATTCAAAGTATCATCGGAACCCATAGCACTGGTTTGCGGTTCGACTACACCAATAATGCGTGCAGGAACACTGCCCAAAAGTACGACTTGCCCAATTGGATTGCTACCATCACTAAAAAACTGTTTTTGTGTATTGGTGTCAATGACCACGTCTTGGGTGCGGTCGCGGACACTTCGCTGGTCAAAGGTTTGTCCATTTTTGAAGGTCAGGCCTTTCACTGTGAAATAATCGCCACCGACACCATTAATGGTGGCATTGGCTTCACTTTGTTGATAGCGAATCGTTTTAGATGAACTCACCATGGGACTGACCGCACTCACATACGGTTGGGTGGCGAGCGCTTCAGCATCGGCAGGAACAAGGGTTTTAAAGTTGGCGGTTTTGGAGTTATCACCAAAACCGCGCCCTTGGAACACCGTAATGGTGTTGGTGCCTAAACTACTGATGTTACTTAAAATCTGCTGTTGTGATCCATTTCCTAAAGCCACCACTGTCACGACGGAGGCAATCCCGATAATAATGCCGAGCATGGTCAAAAAGGTTCGCATGCGGTGTGCATTCATGGACAAAAGTGCCATACGAAAGGCTTCACCTAAACGGTCGAGTAGGGAGCGCCATGCAGAGACACTTTTATTTTTTTCTTGCTGGGCAGAAATCGCCGTTTCTGCATCAGGGTCGCTGTGTAGTTCAGTGTCATGCTCAGGTTGATTGACACGGTCTGCAATGATTTGCCCATCGCTGATCTCGATAATCCGCGAGGCATTTTTCGCCACTTGCATATCGTGGGTGACCAAAATAATGGTATGGCCTGCGGCATTTAACTCACGCAAAATCCGCATCACTTCCACGCCACTATGCGAGTCTAGGGCACCTGTCGGTTCGTCAGCGAGAATGACATCACCGCCATTCATCAAGGCACGTGCAATCGAGACACGTTGTTGCTGCCCGCCAGATAGTTGACTTGGTCGGTTTTGAGTTTTATTGCCCAGTCCTAATTCTGTCAGTAAAGCAGTGGCACGTTGTTTACGCGCATACGGTGTTGCCCCTGCATAAACGGCAGGTACTTCAACATTACCTTCTGCGGTTAAGTCTCCTAAAAGGTGGTAACGCTGGAAAATAAAACCAAAATACTCACGACGTAATTCGGCCAATTGATCCGGTTCGAGTTTACCGGTTTCGCGACCATTGACCTGATAACTTCCTGAGGTTGGGCGGTCGAGACAGCCCAAAATATTCATCAGGGTCGATTTACCTGAACCTGACTGGCCGACAATGGCAACCAATTCACCTTCGTAAATGGTCAGATCAATGCCTTTGAGAATTTGGACAGTACTTTCGCCAGCTGGAAACTCTCGCACCAAATTACTGACTTCAAGCAAGGCTTTTTTGGTCATGCTTACATTCCCATTGGTGGACTGTTACGACGGCGGTTGCTGCTATTGGCAGAAGCCGCAGAGTTCTCCGAACTGTCTGCAATCACCACTTGATCGCCTTCTTTTAAGCCTGCAAGCACTTGTGCATTGACGCGGTTATTGATCCCCACCAAAATTTGTTTGGGTTGAGCTGAGCCGTCCGCTTGTAAGACACGAACCACGCTCAGCGTAGCTTTGCCTTCTTTGACCAATTGTTGTTGTGCTGCATTTAAATTCAGACGTTCAAGTCGCGGACCTTGAGGTCGGTCTGAGTCCGATTTGCTTTGTGTCGATGACGCTGCTTGCGTATTTGAACCGCTGTTACGCTTTGCATTTGCAGGACGAGTGGAAATTGCAGAAGAAGGGACTAATAACGCATTTTTTGCAGAATCGAGCACGATGTAGACTTGTGCAGTCATATCAATACGTAGCTTGCCATCATGGTTGGGTACATCAAATAGAGCATTGTAGTAAATTGCGGTGCTGGTTGATGTGCTGGTGGTACTTTCATCGGTAATCGAGTCTGGTGCAGGCTCAACTTGACGTAGGCTAGCATAACGCTTGCTGTCATCACCTAAAGTGGTGAAATACACCTGTTGGCCTTTTTCAACTTTCATGATGTCCGCTTCACTGACCTGCGCCTTAATGGTCATGTTTTGCAATTTTGCAATTTTAACAATAGTCGGCGCACTTTGATTGGCGTTTACAGTTTGACCTTCCTCAGTCACGATCGCCACCACAGTACCATCAGTAGGTGCCACAATGCGGGTATAACCGATATTGGTTTGTGCGGTCGACTTGGTTACTTTTGCAGATTCAATCTGTGCATCAATCGCTTTAATCTGTGCTTGTGCTGTTTTATAGCTGGCCTCAGCCGATTCTAATTCTGCTTTTGATGTAGCATCTTGTGCATACATTTGTTGTTGACGCTTATATGCCAGTTGCGCCTCATTAAGACTGGCTTCTTGTTGTAGACGCTGCGCTTGCAAATTTTTAATATTGGCTTCTGCTGTTTTGAAGCTGTTTTCTTGGGTCGTTGAATCAATCTGCGCAATCAATTGACCTTGTTTAACTTCATCGCCCAGTTGCACATACATTTTCTGTACTTGACCTGAGACCTGTGCGCCGACACTCACCAGTTTGGTTGCATCTAAAGTACCTGTCGCCAATACCGTATTTTCAAGATCACCACGAGTGACAGATTCGCTAATATACTGTGGTTGTTCTTGTTTTGGTTTGAAATATGTCCACGCGACATAAGCAAGTACGGCAACACACAGTACCGCGATAACCATTTTGACAGCTTTTATTTTTTGCATTGGAATCAGGGAGTAAACAGAATTGCAGATAGTATAAAAGCGAAATACGGATAAATCGTGAATTTTTTGAACAAATAGAAATGATTATTATTTTTAAAAGACTCGTTGCGGCAATTTAAGCGGGAAAGAGTGATTTTCCACACAGCGTTGCAATGGCTTGCATCACGACATGTTCAGCATTTTCATGCCCCAAACCTTTGATCGAAGCATCAATGCGAAGCAGGAGACTGGGCCACGTTAAAAAGCACTGCGGATTCAGTCGACGTAAGGCGTGTTGATAGACGCTGACTTTATTCTTCCAAATCCCCAGTTGCAGTGCATTTTGCGGTTGCTCAAACAGTTGCATGAGTAAACGCATTTCTTTACTGATGCTCCACAAAATCAGACTGAGGGGTTCACCTGAGGCAATCAGGTATTGGTAAATTTTAATCGATTGCGCCAGATTGCCTTCGAGCAGAGCATCACTCAAATCGAAAGTACTATAGCGGGACTGATCTTGTAAGCAGGCATGTAAATGATCAATCTGAATCAGCTCAACCTCGGCAAAGGTGTCGCTGACACGCATTAAGCTATTTTTAGCTGCGAGTAAGTTGTGTTCATGGTGTTGTTCTAACCACTGCCATGCATCCTGACTCAGTTTAACCCCAAGCTTATCTGCTTCAATGCTTAAAATCTGCTGACGGTCACGCGGATAATTCGCGGTCAGGGCAACATGCACTCCATTGGCTTCAACCGTTTGGAAAAAGCCCGTTTTTAGGCTGGCGCTGTCCTGTTTTGGCATCA
>ERZ650302.949-NODE-949-length-16362-cov-6.667259_pt1 | contig 16362 bp, 19 predicted proteins | sample MGYA00376238_ERZ650302 | MGnify/ENA primary metagenome ERZ650302 (study PRJEB26733, sample SAMN07839298) | wastewater metagenome | biome: urban; feature: wastewater treatment plant; material: waste water | place: USA: North Carolina | collected 2016-04-28 ... | reverse complement strand
CTGCCACTCCTTGATCGATCAGTCCGTCAGTGTTCCGGACAGGCGCGCCAGCAGGATCGCCTCCGCCAGGATGGCGCGCTTCAGCTCACCGAGGTGCATTGACTCGTCCTCCGAGTGCGCACGTGAATCGGGGTCTTCGATCCCGGTGACCAACACATCGGTCCCGGGGAACTGAGCCTGGAGCTCCGCGATGAACGGGATCGATCCGCCCACACCGAGGTCCACGGGGTCGACGCCGTAGCCATCGGCCATCGCGCCGCGCGTGAGCGTCGACGCGCAAGGCGCGTGCTGTTACGCCGAATCCAACGACAGCCCGGCCGGCCGGGCGAACAACCGCCGCGTCGAGATCCGCTACCGCATCGACGGCCACGACCCGCCCTGAGCGGCAGACAGCCTTCACCAGCACTGGACCCCGGTCCGCCACCCCGCCCACGCGCCAACCCGTACCGACACCCGATCCCACCCGTCGTCTCGTCCTTTTCGCTGGAGCACTTTCATGAGCACTGCCATCCTGTCCACTCCCATCCCGGCCGCTCTGCGCTCGCCCACGCGCAAGCTCGCCGGCTTCCTCTGCCTGATGGTCATCGCCTTCGTTGGCCTGGCCCTCGCCTTCCCGAGCCACGCACTGGACCTCGTGGCCTTCACGGGCATCACCGGTCCGTTGACCTCGGCACTCACGCAAATCGCCGATCTGGGGCCCGGCATCAAGGCCCTGGTCGGCTTCGTCGGCTTCGTCGTCGCGCTCATCTCGCTGTCCGCGCTGCGCAATTTCGGGCCCGTGCTTTTTTATGTCGGCCTGGCCATTTTTGCGGCGGTGGGCTTGGTGATCGCCGGCGCGATCATGGGCGCGGTCGTCTGAGCCCCGGCGCGTCGAAATCCCGGAGGCCCACATGCAAGCGGACACCTACATCCCGCGGCGTCTGGACGATCAATGGAAGATCGGCTTCTGGGACGTCGACGTCGCCGCGCCCATCGTCCTGGCGTTCTTCATCGGCTACCTGTCCTCGAGCAAGGCGGCATTCGCAGCCTGCATGGCCGCAGGCATCGCCGTCTCGCGCTGGATCTCGCGCCTGAAGGCGGACAAGCACCCCGCCTTCGCGCTGCACTGGCTCTACTGGCATTTGCCGACGAACCCCGCGACGTCGATGCGCGCGACGCCGCCGTCGCACATCCGCCGCATGGTGGGCTGAGCCGGAGCACCGCCATGGACTTCGACCGACTCAGCGGCGACCTCAAGGACCTGCGCCGGCGCAACCGCGGCCTTGCCCTGGCCGTCGGGGCGCTGGCCACGGGCGTGGTGCTCGCGCTCATCGTCATCCTCAACCTGTTGGGCACGGTGCGCACGGTGATCGTGCCGCCATCGCTCAACAAGACCTTCTGGGTCAGCGGCGACAAGGCATCGAGCGAGTACCTGGAGCAGATGGGCAGCTTCGTTGCCTGGCTGATCCTGGATGTCACTCCCAGCACGATCGACTGGAAGAAGGACATCCTGCTCGGCTACGTCGATCCGGCCCAGTACGGCGCGCTCAAGACGCGCCAGGAAGTAGAGGCCGAGCGCCTCAAGCGCATCAACGCCACCACGGCCTTCGCGCCGCAGCAGCTCGTGTCCAGCGAGGACACGCAGTCCCTGGTCGTGCGGGGACGCCTGCGCACCCTCGTCAACGGCTACGAGACCGCGAACGACCTCAAAGCCTACCGCATCGACTTCGGCCACGCCGGAGCCCGCATGCACGTCATCGGATTCAAGGAGGTGCCCTATGCGGTCAAGTGACATCGCATGCACGCCGCCACGCCTGGTCGGCCCCGCGCCCACCGGACCCCGGCCCGCCCCGACCAGGCTCGCGAAACTGCCTCCCTTGCACAGCGCACCGTCGCGCCAGCGCTGGGATAGCCTGTCCCCGGCGGCACGCCGCATCCTCGCCGTCACGGCCCTGTCCTTCGGCCTGCAGGCGCATGCGCTGCAGGTCGTGGAGGCCAGTGACGGTGTGGCCGTCGAGGCCATCGCTTCCCTGAAAGAGCCCACGCGCATCCGCATCGAGGGCACGCCGATCACGGACGTGTTCGGCAACATCTATTCGAGCCATTGCGGCGGCTCCCCCTTGCCGGCCGCTGCGGCATCCCCCGGGGTGCCCTCCACCACGCCCGGCCCGGCCACGCCGGCCGCCCTGACGTCCCCCGCGGTCAACCCGGCCGGCGACGTCATCGTCGAGTGCGACCGCGACAAGGGCGAGGTCTACATCCGCCCGGTCGGCGATGCAACGCGGCCGATCAACCTTTTCGTGTCTTCGGCCAGCGCCACCTACACGCTGCTGCTGCGGCGCTCCGACACGCCGGCCGACACCATCGTCATCCGCGACAAGACGCCGCGCGCGCTACGCCCGGCCACGCCCGACGCGGCGCCCTCCGGCCCGGCCCCCAGCCATGTGCGCACGATGAAGGCGCTGCTGGTGGCGATGGCCTCGGATCGCGTGCCGCCGGATGTCCGGGTCGAAGAAACATCGCGTTCCATCCAGCTTTGGGCCGAGGCGCGCTTCACGCTGCTGCGCCTGTACGAGGGCCGCGGACTCACCGGCGAAAAATACACGCTGCAGAACGTCGGCACGGCCCCGATGGTGCTCGCCGAGCAGGAGTTCGACCGTCCGGACAGCCGTGCCGGCGGCGCGGTCGCCGGTATCGCGATCGAGCACCACAACCTGCGTCCGGGCGAGACCACCAGCATCTACGTGATCCGGCGGGGAGGCACGCGATGAGCACGCCCTCCATGCCACCGGGCGGGCGCCCGCCCGGCTATGCCGTGCGCGGGCTGCTGGATCGCCTCTCGCCGCGCCAGCGTCAGTACGCCCTGCTGGCCGCCATCCTGGGCGGCGGCATCGGCCTGCTGTGGCTGATCTTCAGCTTCTCCGCCACGAACCACCAGCCGCACGGGCGGGCCGCCCCAACGCAGCCCGGCGACGTCACCAACATCGGCGTCCTGCCGCCCGGCGGCCAGGTGAATCCGGTGGACCAGTGGGTCGGTACCGCGGGCCGAAAGCTGGCCCAGTACGAAACCGAGCGCGAGGAACAGAGCCGGCTCAACAAGGAGCGGCAGGCCTTCGAGGGAAGAACGATGCAGCGTTTCGCCGAACTGGAGCAACGCCTGACCGCGAGCCAGCAGGCAGCCGCGCCGAAGCCCGCCGCACCGCCGCCACCGACCCCCACAGCTCCGGACCCGAGCCCCACGGCCATGCCGCCCGCGGCTAGCCTGCCGCCAGCGCCGCCGCCCACCGCCAGCGGCTTGGGTGCGATACCGGCCGGACCGCCCCACCTGCAGCCGCCCGCACCGCCAGCACCGCCGACGCCCGTGATCTCCCGGATAACACTGGCAGAGCGCGCCCGCCCGCCCGCCGGTGGCGATGGCACCGCCGCGCGGGACGGCCCACCTGCGTCGGCCACCACGCCCAAGACGGTCTCGACCTTCCTGCCCGTCAGCTTCACGCGCGGCATCCTGCTCGGCGGCCTGGACGCCCCCACTGGCGGGCAGTCGCAATCGAATCCGCACCCGGTGCTGATCCGGCTCTCCGACAACAGCGTCCTGCCCAACCAGTTCCGCGGCGAGTACCGCGAGTGCTTCATCATCGCGGCCGGCTACGGCGATATCAGCTCCGAGCGCGCCTACCTGCGCACCGAGAACCTGTCGTGCGTGCGCGCCGACGGCGCGACGCTCGAAGTGCGCATCCAGGGCAGCGTCTACGGCGAGGACGGCAAAGTCGGGATGCGCGGCAGGCTGGTGACCAAACAGGGGCAGATGCTGGCGAATGCGCTCCTGGCCGGGGTGGTCAGCGGCATCGGGCAGGGTCTGTCTACCGCCAACACCACCTACAGCACCTCGGCCCTCGGGACCATCGCGAGCGCGGACGGCAATGCCGACGCCTACCGGGCGGGCCTCGGGCAAGGCGTGGGCAAGGCCCTGGACCGCCTGGCCCAGTACTACATCAAGCTGGCCGAGAACACCTTTCCGGTCATCGAGGTCGACGCCGGCCGGCAGATCGACGTGGTGATCACCAAGGGCGTGCGCATCGACGTGCCGATGACCGCCATGGCCGGGCAGGCCACCCGCCGCTCCCCTTCCCCCGAAACCCGCTACCTGGAGGCCACCGATGATGGCAACTACTGACCCCGTGCGCGCGCGGCGCCCTCGTTTCGCCGCAAGGCTTCTCCCTGCGGCGCTGTGCGCGGTGCTGCTGGCCGCCGCCACCCCCGGCCAAGCCACGACGCCCGACGAAACCCGCCTGCTCGGCGCGCTGCGCAAGGCCCATCCCGGCACCCAGTTCACCGAGGTGGCACGCACCGAGGTCGAGGGCCTCTATGAGGTCTGGATGAATGGCAACGTGGCCTACGTCACGGCCGCCAACCCGCGCTTCTTCGTCTTCGGCCGCCTCTTCGATACGGCCAACATGCGCGACATCACGGGCCCCAGGATCGCACAGCGCAGCGCTGCCCAAGGTGCTCAACTCCAGTCGGAGTCGACGTCGGCAGCACCCGTCTCGATCGACCAGTTGCCGCTGAACGACGCGATCAAGACCGTGCGCGGCAATGGCCAGCGCAAGGTCGCGGTCTTCAGCGATCCGAACTGCATCTACTGCAAGCAGCTGGAGCCCGAGCTCGCTGGCATCGACAACGTCACTGTCTACACCTTCCTCGTGCCCTTCCAGGGCGAGGCCCGGCCGGTCGCGATCTGGTGCTCCGCCGACCGCGAGCGCGCCTGGCGGCAATGGATGCTGCAAGCGGACGCGAGTCTGCAGCAGCCGACTGCAAGCTGCGAGCACCCGATCGCGCGCAACCTCGAACTGGCACGCAGGCTCGGGGTGCAGGGAACACCCACGCTGATCTGGACCGACGGCACGCGCACCGACGGCTACGTCGGCCGCCAGGTGCTGGAGGCCCGGCTCGCCGAAGCCGCCAAGTCCGCATCCAAGCCGGCCAGCACGGGGAAACGGCCATGAGCACGACAACGCTGCGCCTCTGCGCCATGGCCCTGCTCTTGCCGCTGGCCGCCTGCGTCAACATGTCTGGGCTCAGCGGCGGGTCCAAATACGCCTGCGCGGCGCCCGAGGGCGTGGCCTGCGACTCGGTGTCGGGCACCTACGCCAACGCGCTGCACGAGAACCTTCCCAGCCAGCGGACGTCGGGCACCGCCGCGGGCGATGCAGCGGCGCCGTCGAGGAGCGCGGTGCCCGTCGCACCGGCCCCGGCCCGTCAGCCGCTCGCGGCTCCCACAGCCGCGAATGCGTTGGCCGGCACCGGCGACGCGCCCGCCCTGGCGCTGCGCTCCCAGGCCCGTGTCCTGCGGCTGTGGACCAAGCCCTGGGAGGACGCCGACGGCGACCTGTGGGACCAGGGCTACGTCTACGTCCAGGTGGACACCGGGCGCTGGCAGATCGACCACGTCCGCCAGCGCATCCGCGACCAGTACGCGCCGCTGCGCCCACCGCCCGCGGCCCCCTCCCCCGCCCCATCCTCGTCCGGCCAGGCACCCACCGAGACCGACGCGCCCGCCCCCTCCGAGGGCGCGGTGCAGCGGCCCACGTCCCTCAATCCCTTCCCTTCGCTCAGTCGGCCCCCGGCGGGCCTGGGCACCCATCCGCAGTGAGGCCACCATGCGCATACCCTCCACCGAAGCCCCGTCCGGCGAGTTCCGCGCGGCGCCGCTGTTCCCCTTCGCACTGCCAGCGGACACACCGGCCGAACAGTTCGCTGGCTGGCTGCCCTACTCGGCCTACCTCGCCGAAGAGAAGCTCTTCGTGAACCGCGACGGCATGGGCTTCCTTCTGGAAGTGATGCCGCAGTCGGGCGCCGACGAGCGCATGGCCGAGGTGCTGGTCTCGCTCTACGCCAACTGCCCGCCGGACACCGGCCTGCAGTTCCACTTGTTCGCCTCGCCGCACATCCGCCACCAGTTGCGCCAGTACACCAACCTGCGCGTGGAAGACGAGGACCAGGCCGAGAAGGCCCGCCCCTTCGGGCGGCCCGTGCCCAACGAGAACCTGTTCCGCAAGCTCGCTCGACAGCGCGTGCAGCACCTGCTGCGCGGCACGCAGACCTCGCTCACCGCGGGCTTCCACTACACCTTGCGGGACTTCCGGCTGATGCTGAGCGTGTCCTTCCCCGGCGATGCGGCGGATCTGAACAGCCGCGAGGCGCTGCTGACGCTGCGCGACTCGATGGCCGCCACGCTGCGCGGGGCCATGCTGCCCAACCGCGTGTGCGACGCGGCCGACCTCATCAACTGGTGCGCCCTCTTCACGAACCCCGACCGGATCGCGCACTCGGACGCGGAAGACCTGCAGTTCGATGACGATCGGTGGCTGCACTACGACGATGGCCGGGAGATTCGGGACCAGATCGTGGACTTCGACACCATCCAGGATCCGCATCCCTCCGGCATCACCCTATGGAAGGAAACCAGCGCCGAGGTGCTGGAAGCGCGCTTCTACTCGATCAAGAGTTTCCCGGAGAAATTCGCGTTATGGCAGATGGGCTCGCTGATCGGCGACCTCATGCAGCCGGCGCTGCAGTACAGCGCGCCCTTCCTCATCACGCTGGGCGTGCACATCCTGGACCCCAACGCCACCAAGTCCGTCGTCACCGCGAACCACGTGCGCGCCACCCAGAACGCCAAAAGCAAGATGGCGGATGTGATGCCGGATGTGAGGAAGAAGCTCGACGACTGGTCCGCCGCGGCGAACGCCATCGACACCGGCGGCAGCCTCGTCAGTCTGTACCACCAGCTCGCGATCTTCACCCACCCGGACAAGTCCGCCTCGGCGCACGAGGCCGCCAACGCGATCTGGCGCGCACGGGGTTTTCAGCTCAATTCCGACGCCTACATGCACAGGCAGGCCTTGCTCGCGAGCCTGCCCATGACGCTGACGCCGAGGATGCACAAGGACCTGGGCAAGATGCGCCGCGTCACGCGCAAGACCATGTCGAACGCGATCCACATGGCGCCGCTCATTGCGGAGTGGCGCGGCACGCGCACGCCGGCGCTGGTCTTCGGCGGCCGTCGCGGCCAGGTCATGACGCTCGACCTCTACGACAACGATCTCGGGAACTACAACTTCGCCATCATCGGCGCCCCCGGCAGCGGCAAATCGGTGCTGATGAACGAGCTGGCCTGGTCCTACCGCGCGATCGGCGCGAAGGTCTGAATGCTGGACCTGGGCCGCAGCTTCGAGAAGCTCTGCAGGAAAGCGCAGGGCACCTACATCGAGTTCCGCGCGGATTCCAACATCTGCCTGAACCCGTTCACGATCGTGCGCGACATCAACGAAGACATCGACATGCTCGTGCCGGGCATCGCCAAGATGTGCTCGATGCAGCATACGCTGGAGGAGGTGCAGTACAAGGCCATCTCCGCCATGGTGCTCAAGCTCTGGCGCGAACATGGCCCGGACCTCACGATCACCGGCGTGCGCGACGCCTTCAAGACCGGGACCATCGAGGAACTTGGCGTCAACGGTGACCAGCGCATACGGGACCTGGCGATCATGCTCAACCCTTACGCCAAGGGTGGGCAGTACGAGCGCTTCTTCGAGGGCCGGTCCAACGTCGATTTCAGCAACGATTTCATAGTCGTCGAGAATGAGGAACTCAAGCGCCGGCCCGACCTGCACGCGGTGGTCAACATCCTTCTGTTGCACCAGATCACCGGGGAGATGTACCTCACGCGCAACCGGCGCAAGGTGCTTTTCATCGACGAGCTGAAACAGCAGTTGGGGGACATCGGCGCCGACGATCCCGTCAAGGCGGCCGTGGTGGAGGAGGCAGCACGCCGTGCGCGCAAGTACGGGGGCGCGCTCGGCACTGCTACCCAAAGCGCCGACGACTACTACGGCAGCGCCCAGATGGAAGCGGCGTTCAACTGTTCCGACTGGGTGTTCCTGCTGCGGCAGAAGCCCGAATCCATCGAGATGCTCGACCGCAAGGGGCGCCTGTCCATGGACGAGCCGAAGAAGCGACTGCTCAACTCGCTGCGCACCGAGGCCGGCGCTTTTTCCGAACTCTACATTTCCTCGCCCGTCGGCGAGGGTGTCGCCCGCAACATCCTCGACCCGGCGACCCATCTGCTGTTCTCCAACAAGCTGGAGGACAACGCCCCGATTGACGAACTGCGCGCCCAGGGCCTGTCGATCGACGAGGCCATCACCGAGCTGCTGCGGCAGCGGGGGTACGCGCTATGAGGGCGCTCCTGCTGCATGCGCTCGTCGCCGCGCTACTCGCCGCTGCCGGCATCGCGGCCTACGACCGCTGGGTGCTGCGGCCCACGCTCGTCGTCGGCGTGGTGGACCTGTCGGAGGTCTACCGCGCCAAGGAAGCCGAGTTCACGCAGATGCTCACAAGCACCGGCACCGAGGCCGAACGCGAACAGGCGCTCGCACTGGCTCGCCGCTTCTCGCAGCGCCTGCCCGCGGCGCTGGAGGAACTGCCGCGCGAGTGCGGCTGCCTGGTGGTGATCAAGAGCGCGATCGCCGGTGCGCCGAACAGCCGCGATCTCACGCCGGTGCTACGCAGAAAGGTAGACCAGCCATGACCGAACCCGTCTCCACCAATGCGGCCATCCAGGCGTCTGGCTGGTGGCGCCTCCACGTCCGATCCTTCGCGGAGTTCCTGCGCCACATGCGGCGGCGCTGGTACCTGTACCTGCCGGTACTCGCGATCTGGGGCTTCGCCTACGTGCGCCTGTTCGTCGACCCAACGCCGCGCGTGCCGCTTCTCGTGAACTGGACACCAAGCCTGCCGTACCACGTGGCGCTGATGCAGTTCCAGCAGAGGCCCGTGCGGCGCGGCGACCTGATCGTCTTCGCTTTTGCTGGCGAGGCACAGGCGCACTACCGCGGCCTGCGCGGCCAGCCTTTCTTCAAGCGGGTGCGCGGCGTTCCCGGCGATGTGGTCACGGTCTCGGACCGCACGGTCTTCGTCAACGGCGAAGCCGTGGGCCGGGCCAAGACCCACGCCTACGACGGCCATCCGCTCGCGCCCATCGCCCCGGTGGTGATCCCGCCGGGCCACTACTACGTCCAGGGCATCGGGCTCCACAGCTTCGACTCGCGCTATGCCGAGAGCGGACTGGTGCGCGATGGGCAGGTGCTGGGCATCGTCCAGCCGATCTTCTGAGGAGTCGGACCATGCCCCGTAAATCCAGCATCGCCCCCCGCGTGGGCGCCAGCCTCGGCCTCCTGCTGGCTATTCTGGCGGCGGCCTCGAATCCCGGGCGGGCGCAGACCAGCCCGGCCTTCGGTCCGGTGAGCACGCCTTCCACGGCCGCGCCCGCCGATGACATGCCGCTGGCCGACTACCTCGGCCTGCTGCGGCAGATCGCCCCGGCCGCCGAGCAGGGAGCCCGCACCTACCTCGCCGCCGCGCAACTGCGCTGCGGCCGCGCGCCGACCACGACCGAGCTGCGGCAGGCCCTGTCCGAGGGTGACGGCCACCCGGCGCTGATGGGGCTGATTCGCGCCGCCCACCAGCAAAACAAGGCGGCGCGGGACCGGTGGATCGCACAGATCCCGTGCCCGCGGGGAGCTGCGCGATGAAGCGCACCGCCTCTTTCGCCATCGCCCTGCTGGCCGGGACCGGCCTGCCCACGCTCGCCACCGACCTCGGCACCCTGGGGCCGACCTACGAGATCGCCGAGCCCCACCTTCTTCGCATGATCGAGGAGCGCCTGCGGGACAAGGAACGCTCGGGCGAACTGGCCCGCATCGAGCAAGAGGCGCGCGCCCGCGGCACCGACATCGTCAGGAATCCCGTGCCGGTAGCCAGCGTGCGGACCACCGCCACGCCGCGCACCTTCTACTTCAACCCCACGTACACGCTCGACCGCAACCTCCTGGGCGCCCAGGGCGAGCTGCTGTTCGCCGCGGGCACAAAGGCCAATCCGCTGGACATCGTGTCCCTCTCGCGCCACCTGCTGTTCTTCGACGCACGCGACAGCCGCCAAGTCCGCCGCGCACGCGAGCTGATGACGCACTACCAGGGCAAGGTGAAGCCGATCCTGACCGGCGGCTCCTACCTGGATCTCATGAAGTCCTGGCGCGTCCCCGTCTACTACGACCAGCAGGGGATGCTCACGCGGCGCCTGGGCATCACACAGGTGCCCGCCCTCGTCTCGCAGGAGGGCAAGCGGCTGCGCATCGACGAAATGGAGGTGACGCAATGAAGCGCCCCTGGTTCACCTCCTTGCTCCGATGGCTGTCCGGACTGGCCCTGGCTGCAGGCGGCGCTGCCGCAAGCGCGACCACCTGCACCGGCAAGTTCCCCAACCCCATCACGGACATCTGCTGGAGCTGCATCCTGCCGCTGAGCATCGGCAGCGCCCGCATCGGCGACTTCGGTTCGCAGGAAGACATCGAAAACCCCGGCAGCCCGCTGTGCACCTGCGGCGTCAACCCGGTGATCGGCCTGTCGGTCGGCTTCTGGGAGCCGGCCCGGCACGTCGAGGCCGTGCGCAAGCCCTTCTGCCTGACCTCGCTCGGCGGCATCGACCTCAATCCCGGCATCCCGGCACCCGAGGCCGCGCGATTCACACGGTCCGAGGGCGATGGCGATGGTGGCAGTTTCTACCAGGCCCATTTCTACGTGAACCCCGTCCTCTACTACCTGGAGGTGGTCACCGATTTCCCCTGCCTGGAAAAGGGCAGCTTCGACCTGGCCTACCTCACGGAGGTCGACCCGCTCTGGGCCGACGACGAACTCACGCTGATCATCAACCCGGACGCCGTGCTGTTCGCCAATCCGGTGGCCATCGCGGCCTGCGCTGCCGACTGCGTGGCGGCCTCGCTTGGCTTCGGGATCCGGGAGATGTTCTGGTGCGCCGGCTGCCAGGGCGGCCTTTATCCCATGAACGGCCATGTTCCGTACCACTTGGGCGGCGTGCGCACCGCCGCGCTGATGGCACAGCGGCTGACGGCCAAGATGCACCGCGAGCTGATCGCCTGGGGCTGGCACGGCACACCCGGCCTGTGCGGACCGTACTTCCTGCCCGTCATGGACAAGGCCGCCTACAAGACCCAGCTCACCCATCCAATCCCGGCCACGTCAAAGGAAACCGGCAAGTGCTGCCAGCCTTTCGGCCGCCAGACCGTCACCTGGAGCGCTGGCAAGGAGTACCCGGTACGAGGCGAGGACTTCAGCTTCATCTTGTTCAGAAAGAGGAACTGCTGTGTGGGCTACTGACCTTCTCTCGCGACACCGGATCGCCTCGGCCTTGGCGCTGGCGCTGCACGCGACGGCGGCAACGGCCGCCGGACCCGACATCACCGAGGCCGACCTCGAGCGCGTGCGCCGCGAGCAGCCCACCGTCACCGAGCAGGACATCGAGCAGGCGCGGCGCAGGCATCGCGAGCCGGGCGAGGCCGAGCTGAAAGCGGCACCCGTGCCGTCGGCGCCGGCCATCGAGGCCCTGCCCCAGCCGGCGACGCGCACGCCGATAGACCTCGAAGCGCTGGCGCGAGGCTACGCCTCGCAGGTCGACGCGATGCAGGCCGCCGAAGGGCTGGCGCGCGGGCCGGGCCTGTTCGTCTTCGTGAGCCTGTCGATGCCACGGCCCGCCCTGCAGCGCCTGATCGATCAGGCCGCGCGCGCCCGCGCCTCGGTCATCCTACGCGGCCTCGTCAAGGGATCGCTGCGCGAGACCGTGGCGCAACTGCAGCCGCTCATCGGTACGCGCCAGGTGGCGGTGCAGATCGACCCCCCGGCATTCGACCGTTTTTCCATCGTGCGCGTGCCCAGCTTCGTGCTCGTGCGCGACGGCACGCGGCCGGTGTCCTGCGCCAGCGGTACCTGCGCGCCACCCGAGGCCTTCCTGCGCACGGCGGGCGACGTGAGCCTGGACTACGCGCTGGAGCACATGGTGCGCACCGCCCCGGCGTTCCAGGGCGATGCCGCGGGTTTCCTGCAACGGCTGAAGGAGTAGGAGCCCGCCATGCGCCCCGCCCTCGTCCTCCTCCTGCGCCGTGCCGTGGTCTGGCTCACGCTGGCCTGCTTCGTCACGACGCAGACGGTCGCGCAAACCGGTCCGCATGCCGAGGGCACAGCCGCGGGCCAGGCCGCCAACCCGGTGATCCGCGGTACGATCAACGCCCCCGACGCATCGGCGGTGGTGCCGGGCTACACCACGACGCCGCCCGAGCGCGGCTACTACGGCCAGCCCAACCTCTCGGGCCAGACCAGCGCCCGGCTCGCGGCCTGCGCGACCACCCCGAACGATCCTGTGTGCCAGGCGCTGCTGGGCGCGCGGGCCTCGGCCAACACACCGCGCGAGCCCGTCTCGCCCTACGACCCGGCTGTCCTCGACGCGCGCCGCGTGGCGGCCAACCCCTCGACGGCCCTGGAGGACATCGCGAGCTACTACAGCGGCTGCCAGGTGGAGACCGTGGCCACGCCCGCGACGGAGACCCGCGTGTGCCGGCAGTACAGCGGCGCGACTGCCCAGTCGTGCGCCCGCACGCTGTCGGTATCGATCTCGCGCACCAGCAGTTGCCCGCCGGGCGAGTGGTTCGCCCAGGCGGCCTCCGGCAGCGTCGCACTGGGCGTGCAGTGCAAGCCCGACCAGCCGGCCTCGGGCCAGCGCTTCCGGGTGACCAACGCCGGTGTGCCGGTGGCCTTCTTCGACGTCGATGTGGGCTCGGGACTGGTGTTCCCGCAGATGGTGGCCCCCTTGCCCAACCCCGCCTGGCCGCCGGGCGGCCAGAACGGTGTCTGGGTCGTCAACAACCGCTGTGATGGCGATGCCTGCCGGCTGACCGGCTTCATCGCGCAGGAGTACCGCCAGGTCTGCACGGGCGGCGGGGGCGACTCGGGGGACATGAATTGCACCAACGAGCGGCCGTTCCTGGAGGTGTATGGCGCCTGCCCTTCGGGCACGCAGAGCGGCGACCGCATCGCGCACACGACCGGCTCGGGCGGTGATGCCGGCGACATCCAGACCACCTACCTCGACGAGGGCCGCTGCTATGCCCCCAGCACCGACCCGAACGACGCGCCGGGCCAGGACGTCACGGGCACCTATTCGGCCTCTTACTGGCGGTTTGGCAGCAACCGCCCCATCGTGGGCTTCCGGCTGAACGCGTTGTACGGCCCGATCCCGCAGATGACGCTGAGCTTCGAGCGGCCCCACACCACGGTGACCGAGTCGGACCAATGGGATGAGCAGTGCCCCGCACTCGACAGCGACGGCCGCTGCGCCGTCACCGGCGCGGCGCGCTGCGCCGACGAGCCGGCCACCAAGGTGATCGACGGGGCTTCGGTCACACGCGCGTGCTGGCGCTACGAGACCTCGCTCTCCTGCCAGTACGGGACGCCCACCGACGAGTGCGCGCCACTGGCCGCGGCAGGCTGCACGCCATCGGGAACCGTCTGCCGCCAGATGAACCCGGCCACGGGCACCTGCGAAATCGCGGAGAACACCTACAGCTGCCCGGTGGCCCCGGGCTCGGCGGTGACGGCGCGCAACTGCCCGATCGACGTCTTCTGCATCGCGGGCAGCTGCTTCAATACCACGTACACCAACGACGCCGACTTCGCGAGGGCCATGTCCTTCCTGGAAGCGGGACGCGAGGCAGGGGTCTACCTCGATACGGACAACCTCCAGGTATTCCGGGGCGAAGCCAACCGCTGCCGCGACCGCCTGCTCAACAACTGCTGCATGTCGGACGCCTCGGGCCGGGGCATGAGCAACCAGAGTCTATTCGGGGTGGGTTCGCGACTGGTTTTCGATGTGTTGATGAATTCCGGCAACCGCGACTTCCTCTACCACGGAATGCAGGCGCTGCTGATGAGCGGCGGATTCTCAGGCAGCTTTACCACCTATGGCGTCACGGTGGCTATCAATGGCACGGCCCTGCCTGCCGGCTCGTCGGTGCTCTATGCCGGAGAGAGCGTGGTGGTGGCCTTCGACCCATGGAGCCTGGTCATCGCGATCGTCATCTACGTGGTGATGTCTGCGATCTCCTGCGACGAAGAGGAAGGCAAGCTGGCGATGAAGGAAGGCGCACGGCTGTGCCATACGGTCGGCACCTACTGCTCATCCTGCATCCGCATCCTGGGCAAATGCGTCTCCTGCATCACGCACACCACGACCAAGTGCTGCTTCAACTCGGCCCTGGCCAGGATCATCAATGAGCAGGGTCGGCTGCAGGTCGCGAAGTGGTGGGGCACGGCCGAAGCGCCGGACTGTTCGGGCTTCACGATCGCGCAGTTGCAGAGCCTGAACTTCGCGCAGATGGATCTCACCGAGTTCTACGCGTCGATCGTGCCAAACCTGCCTAGCGCAGGAGCGATGCAAGGCGGCGCCGTCGGTCGCGCGAGCAACTGCTACTACGGCGAAGGAAGATGCCAATGAAGAATACCGCCACCCGCGCCAGATCCCGCTTCGCAGGTATCGTCGTGATCCTCCTTCTCGCCACGCGAGCGCATGCCGAGCCGATCCGCACGCCCGTGACCGATGCACGGCCCGTCCTGCTGGCGGCCTTGCAGTCCACGGACGGGGCAGCCCACGGCGTACTCATCGGCAAAGTGGCGGATGCGATCACCCGGCATTTCCAGGCCACCTCGCCGATCTATATCGATGTGTCCACCGTGAAGCGCTACCGGGAGACGGGCTGCAGCCGACTCAAGGTGCTCTTCTGGCAGGCGGGCTTAAAGCTGCCCGACGTTGCGGTGCCGCGCAAGCAGACCATCGAATTCGGTATCAACTACTGCCTCGACGGCCTGCCGCCGAAGTCGCTGCTGTGAGGACGCCATGATGAGCTGCCCCACTTACGCGTACCTGCGGTTGTTGCCGATCCTGGCACTGGCAATGGCGCTGGTCACGGCCGCGGCCCAGGAAGCAGCCCCTGCCGCTGGGCAGGTCGAGCCCCGCCCCTACTGGTCCGACCGCTGGCGCGGCTGGCACTTCTACGAAGACCCTCCGCTGGAGGAGCCCGCGCCGCCACGCGCGCAGGCCGTCCCGGCAAGGCCAACCAAACCGGCAGATCCGCCCCGCCCGCCCGAGCTGGTGGAATTCGAGCGGCTGCAAAAGTCCCTCGAAGACCTGCGCAACATCGCGATCATGCGACCGACCGAGTCCAACGTGCGGCGCTACATGGAGCTGGAGATGCAGGTGGTGAACCGTGCATCCTACTTCGCCGATGTGGCGCAACGCGTGGCCTGGGCCACGCCCGAGCTCGATCCGACATTGCAGGGCCGGCCCGTCAACGCCCAGGCGCTGGAGGTCTTCGAGCGCCAGCAGCGGACCGACCGCTCCGCCTCGGTCGCCGAGCTGGGCCGCGACCACGTGATCATCTTCTTCTATCGCAGCGACTGCCCCTACTGCCACGCCTTCGCGCCCACCCTGCAGGCATTCGAGGCGCGCCACGGCATCCAGGTCGTACCCGTGAGCGTGGACGGCGGCCCGATGCCGGGCTTCCCGCGCGCCCGCCCCGACAACGGCATCGCCACGGCTCTGCAGGTGACCCAGGTGCCGGCCGTTTTCCTGGCCCAGCCCACCACCGGAAAGATCACCCCGATCGGCTCCGGCGTGCTCTCCGAGTCGCAGTTGCTCGAGCGCATCGCCATCGTTTCCTCGCCCACCGGCGAGGCCATGCTGCCCGGCGCGACCCAGCACCTGGCCCTGCCCTAGGAGGTTTCCATGTCCCGTCCCTCCCGCCCTGTCCGTGCTCGCAAGGCCGTCGCGCTGGCCGCGGCCCTGGTCGTGCTATCCGCCACGCTGCCCGCCCGCGCCGACCTCAACAGCGAGGTCAATGACATGTTCAACAACCTGGGCGCCATCGGCAACTACACCGCACCGGGAGCATTTCGCGGGCAGACCTACAACACCTACACCGGCGGCTCGCTCATGATGCGATCGCCCAACAAGGTCTATCAGCTCGCGGCGATCCAGTTTCCGAGCGTGAAGGCGGGCTGCGGCGGGATCGACGTGTTCGGCGGCTCGTTCTCGCACATCTCCGCACAGGAGTTCAAAAACCTCTTGCGCAACATCACGGCCGCGCTGCCCGGCATTGCGTTCCAGCTCGCGCTCGAGGCCGTGTCCCCACTCCTCGGGGGCCTGACCAAGTGGGCGAAGGGGCTGGAGACCTGGATCAACAATGCCCGCATCAATTCTTGCGAGACCGCGAAGGCGATCGTCAGCAGCGCGGCCGAGGCTGTGGGCTACAGCTCGCAGGAAACCTGCTCGGACCTGGCGATGGAGATGGGCCTTGAGAGCGACCGCGACGCTGCCCGCCGCCGTTGCTGGACCGACCGGCCCAGCATCCTGTCTTCTGCCCGCTCATCGGGCGATGCCAATGTGCGCAACAAGGCGCCTTTCGTGGGCAACCTGACCTG
>ERZ650302.943-NODE-943-length-16409-cov-21.711324_pt1 | contig 16409 bp, 15 predicted proteins | sample MGYA00376238_ERZ650302 | MGnify/ENA primary metagenome ERZ650302 (study PRJEB26733, sample SAMN07839298) | wastewater metagenome | biome: urban; feature: wastewater treatment plant; material: waste water | place: USA: North Carolina | collected 2016-04-28 ... | reverse complement strand
GCCGTCCCGGAAACTCGCGTCAGCTGCGCTGCCGCTCAAACAACCGGGCCGGACTTCCCCTGGGCTGGCTGCGATGCTCGGCGCGCTTTATGGGGAGGCAAAGCGGCTAAGCACGACCTCCAGGTTCATGAGATGAATGGCCGCCCAACACAACCCTGCTGGTGTCGTTGCGCGGCCTTGCCGTTGTCTGCGCACACCTGGCCAGGATCAGCTTCGCTGGGTTTTGTGAGCGGCGCCTAGCCCAACACCGCCTGCGCCACCCCCACATACAGCGGAATCCCCAGCAGGATGTTGAACGGAAACGTCAGCCCCAGCGACATGCCAAAGTACAGCGAGGGATTGGCTTCCGGGATGGCTTCGCGCAGCACTGCCGGCACGGCGATATACGAGGCGCTGGCGGCCAGCGCCATCAGCAGCGCGGCATTGCCCGCGCTGGCGCCGGCCAGGCTGGCCAGGCCCAGCGCCAGCGCCGCGTGCGCCAGCGGGGCGAGGATGGCGTAGGCCAGCAGCCAGGGCGATTTGCCCTTCAGCCCGCCCAGATTGCGCGCGGTCATCAGGCCCATGTCCAGCAGGAAGAAAGCCAGCATCCCCTTGAACAAATCCACCGAGAACGGCGCCATCGCCGCCTTGCCGGCCTCGCCGGTCAACAGCCCGATCAGCATGGCGCCCAGCAGCAGCAACTGCGCGCCGTCGGTGAAGGATTCGTGCAGGATTTTGCCCAGCGGCGTCGGCGTGTGGCCGCCGCTGGTCTGGCCGGCTTGCTGGCGCAGCCGGTTGGCCATGAGCACCGCCATGATGATGGCGGGTGATTCCATCAGCGCCATCGCCGCCGCCATATGGCCGCCATAGGCGATGTGTTGGTTTTCCAGAAACTGAATGGTGGTGATGAAGGTCACTGCGCTGACCGAGCCATACGTCGCCGCCAGCGCGGTGGCGTCGTAGCCATTCAGCAGCCGGCGCAAGAGCGGATAGCCCAGCAGCGGCACAACCATTGCCAGCAACACGGCAATGCCCAGTGTGCCGGCCACTTCCAGCGTCAGCCCGGAGTGAGCCAGGGCAAAGCCGCCTTTCAGGCCCAGCGCCATCAGCAGGTATAAAGACAAAAACCGCGAAATCGGCGCGGGGATTTGCAAATTGGAGCGCAGCATGCCGGCCAGCACGCCAAACACAAAAAACAGAATGGCCGGGTCCAGTAGGGTGTGCATCATCACCTCTTATCAGCAATCGGGGCAGGAATTCCCCGTATGCTAGGGCGGCTGATGGATAATAAAAAATCAATAATTCAGATTGTATCCATAGGTAAATACTGATGAATGTCACCTTTCGCCAGCTCAAGGTGTTTCTGGCCGTGGCCGAGCAGCTCAATATCACCGCCGCCGCGCGCGTCTGCTGCGTGACCCAGCCCACCGTGTCGATGCAGCTGCGCGAGCTGACCGCCGAAGTCGGCCAGCCGCTGTACGAGCAGATTGGCAAGCGGATTTACCTGACCGCCGCCGGCGAGGCGCTGGCGCGCACGGCGCGCGCCATGGTGCAGGAATGGTCGGCGTTTGAGCAGCATATGGACGGCCTGAAAGGGCTGACGCGCGGCCGGCTGCGGCTGGCGGTGGTGAGCACCGCCAAGTATTTTGTCCCCAGCCTGCTGGGCGATTTTTGCCAGCGTCACCCGGATATCGAAATCGCCCTGGAAGTGCTCAACCGCGACGGCGTGCTGGCCCGGCTGGAGGCCAATCTGGATGATTTGTACATCATGTCCATGCCGCCGGCCGGCCGCGCATTGGAAACCCAGCGCTTTTTGCCCAATCCGCTGGTGGTGATTGCCGCCGCCACCCACCCGCTGGCGCAGCGGCGCGGCCTGCAACTGGCGGACTTGGCCGGCGAGCGTTTTATCCTGCGCGAACAAGGCTCCGGCACCCGGCTGGCCTGCGATGCCCACTTTGCCCAACTGGGCTTTACCCCGCAGGTGCGGCTGGAATTGGGCAGCAACGAGGCCATCAAACGTTCGGCTGCGGCCGGCATGGGGCTGGCGGTGATGTCCGAGCACGCGCTGGCCGCCCAGCCGGCGGAAGACGGCGTGGCGGTGCTGGACGTGGCCGGCTTTCCGCTGATGTCCAACTGGTGGACCTTATACCCGCGCGGCAAGCGGCTCTCGCCAGTGGCCAGCGCCTTTCTGGCCCACCTGGGCGAGGCCGCCGGCGCCTGGTATGCGCTGCGTCATCCGCCCGGCGCGGCGGCGGCTGGCTGAATGATGCGCCGCCTGTGGTGGGATTGGTCAAAAAATAAGCAAATTTTTTTTACCGCCAGGTGAATTCGCATTAAAATGCCCTCCCTTTTCTCGCGCACCTCATTGAATTTTCAGCATGCAGATTGGCCCGTACACCCTCAAGAACCGCTTGGTCGTGGCCCCGATGGCCGGGGTGACCGACCGGCCGTTTCGCGTGCTGTGCAAACGCATGGGCGCCGGCATGGCGGTGGGCGAGATGCTGGCCTCCAACACCGCGCTGTGGTCCACCAAAAAAAGCCTGCGCCGCGCCGACCATCGCGGCGAGCCTGATCCGATCATCGTGCAGATCGCTGGCGGCGACCCGGCGCAAATGGCCGAGGCCGCGCGGCTGTCGGTGCAGCAGGGCGCGCAGATCATCGACATCAATATGGGCTGCCCGGCCAAAAAGGTGTGCAATGTCGCCGCCGGCTCGGCGCTATTGCGCGACGAAGCGCTGGTGGCGCGCATCCTGCAAGCGGTGGTGGCGGCGGTGGACGTGCCGGTGACGCTGAAAACCCGCACCGGCTGGAGCCGGGCGCACAACACCGCGCTGCGCGTGGCCAAGCTGGCCGAAGACTGCGGCATCGCCGCGCTGGCGCTGCACGGCCGCAGCCGCGAAGACATGTACCACGGCCAGGCCGAATACGACACCATCCGCGCGGTCAAGGCGGCGGTGGGCATTCCGGTGCTGGCCAATGGCGACATCGACAGCCCGCAAAAAGCCCGCTATGTGCTTGATTACACTGGCGCAGACGGCGTGATGATCGGCCGCGCCGCCCAGGGCCGGCCGTGGATTTTTCGCGAAATCCAGCACTATCTGGACACGGGCGAATGCCTGCCGCCGCCAGAAGTCGCCGAAATCCGCGAGGTGCTGCTGGCCCACCTGGACGACCTCTACCAGTTTTACGGGGAATACTCCGGCTGCCGCATCGCCCGCAAGCATATTGCCTGGTACACGCGCGGGCTGGAGGGCGGCAACGCCTTTCGCCAGGCCATGTACCAACTGGAAGACACCGCCAGCCAGCGCGCCGCCGTGGCCGCGTTCTTTGACCGGCTGGCCGAAGGCGGCGACCGCCTGCGCTACCTCACGGAAAGCGCGGTTTGCCAGGACTGAATCTGGCCAGAACACCAAACACTCGCAGAAACGACCATAACATGAACAGCCAAGACGACATTGCCGCCTCGGTGCGCCAGGCAATGCATCAATACTTCCTTGATCTGGACGGCGAAGCCCCGCAGCCCATCTACGAAATGGTGCTGGCGCAGGTGGAAAAACCGCTGATCGAGGTGGTGCTGGCGCACGCGCAGGGCAACCAGACCCGCGCCGCCGAACTGCTCGGGCTGAACCGCAACACCCTGCGCAAGAAAATGAAGCAATACGACCTCATCTGACCGCCCCCCGGCGGCCGATGCGCTCCCCCGTTGACTGTTGAACACTCCGATACTTTTGCCAAGGCGAATCGTGACCATGACTCCCATCACCCGCGCGCTGATCAGCGTTTCCGACAAAACCGGCATCGTCGAATTTGCCCAGACCCTGGTCGAGGCCGGCGTTGAAATCCTCTCCACTGGCGGCACCGCCAAACTGCTGGCGGAAAAAGGCCTGCCGGTGATCGAAGTGGCCGACTACACCGGCTTTCCGGAAATGCTCGATGGCCGGGTGAAAACCCTGCACCCCAAGGTGCACGGCGGCATTCTGGGTCGCCGCGACCTGCCCGAGCATGTGGCCAAGATGGCCGAGCACGGCATCGGCAATATTGATCTGGTGTGCGTCAACCTGTACCCGTTTGAAGCCACCATCGCCAACCCGGACTGCACGCTGGAAGACGCCATCGAAAACATCGACATCGGCGGCCCGACCATGGTGCGCTCGGCGGCCAAAAACTGGGCGCATGTGGCCATCGTCACCGACAGCGCCGACTACGCCGCGCTGAGCGAAGAGCTGCGCGCCAACGCCGGCAAGCTGTCCAAGGCCACCCGCTTTGCCCTGGCCAAGAAAGCCTTCACCCACACCGCCGCCTACGATGGCGCGATTTCCAACTACCTGACCAGCCTGGCCGAAGGCGAAGTCACCGGCGCGCCGCAGCGCGTGGCCTTCCCCAACCGCCTGAATCTGCAACTGGTCAAGGTGCAGGACATGCGCTACGGCGAAAACCCGCACCAGGCCGCTGCTTTCTACCGCGACCTCGACCCGGCCGCCGGCAGCATCGCCAACTACCGCCAGCTGCAAGGCAAGGAACTGTCGTACAACAATATCGCCGACGCCGACGCCGCCTGGGAAGCCGTCAAGACCTTCGACGCCCCGGCCTGCGTCATCGTCAAGCACGCCAACCCGTGTGGCGTGGCGGTGGCCGCCGATCCGCTCAGCGCCTACAAACTGGCCTTCGCCACCGACACCACCAGCGCCTTTGGCGGCATCATCGCCTTTAACCGTGAAGTGGACGCCGCCACCGTGGAAGTGGTCAGCGCCCAGTTCCTGGAAGTGCTGCTCGCCCCGTCGTTCACCGACGAAGCCAAGGCGCTGATCGCCGCCAAGAAAAACGTGCGCGTGCTGGAAATCCCGCTGGCGCCGGGCGCCAACCCGTTCGAGCTCAAGCGTGTCGGCGGTGGCGTGCTGGTGCAAACCCCGGACGTGCGCAACGTTACCCTGCCGGAACTGCGCGTGGTCACCGAGCGCGCGCCCAGCGAACAAGAAATGTCCGACCTGCTGTTTGCCTGGCGCGTGGCCAAGTTCGTCAAGTCCAACGCTATTGTGTTCTGCAAGGATGGCCAGACCGCCGGCATTGGCGCGGGCCAGATGAGCCGGGTGGATTCCACCCGCATCGCCGCGCGCAAGGCGGCTGACGCCGGCCTGCCGCTGGTGGGCGCCGTGGCCGCTTCGGATGCCTTCTTCCCGTTCCGCGACGGCATCGACGTGATCGCCGAACAGGGCATCAAGGCCATCATCCATCCGGGCGGCTCGATGCGCGACGAAGAAGTGTTCGCCGCCGCCAACGAGCACGGCATCGCCATGGTGCTGACCGGCGTGCGCCACTTCCGCCATTGATTCGACCCGACCGCAAGGATAGACCATGAATATTCTCGTCATCGGCTCCGGCGGCCGCGAGCACGCGCTGGCCTGGCGCATCGCCCAGTCGCCGCGCGCCGGCCAGGTGTTTGTCGCTCCCGGCAACGCCGGCACCGCCCAGGACCCGCGCCTGAGCAATGTCGCGCTCAACAGCATCCCCGAACTGGTGGTGTTTGCCCGCGAACAGAACATCGCCTTTACCGTGGTTGGCCCGGAAGCGCCGCTGGCCGCTGGCGTGGTGGACGCTTTCCGCGCCGCCGGCCTGCGCATCTTTGGCCCCACCCAGTACGCCGCCCAGCTGGAAAGCTCGAAAGACTTCGCCAAGGCCTTCATGCAGCGCCACGGCATCCCCACCGCTGGCTACCAGACCTTCACTGACGCCGCCGCCGCCCGCGCCTATGTGGACGGCAAGGGCGCGCCGATTGTCATCAAGGCCGACGGCCTGGCCGCCGGCAAGGGCGTGGTGGTGGCGATGACGCTGGCAGAAGCACACGCCGCCATCGACGACATGCTGCTGGGCAACAAGATGGGCGCCGCTGGCGCGCGCGTGGTGATCGAAGACTTCCTGCAAGGCGAAGAGGCCAGCTTCATCGTCATGGTGGACGGCGAGCACGTGCTGGCCATGGCCACCAGCCAGGACCACAAGCGCCTGCTGGACGACGACCAAGGCCCGAACACCGGCGGCATGGGCGCCTACAGCCCGGCCCCGGTGGTCACCGACGCCGTGCACCAGAAGGTGATGGAGCGCATCATTCTGCCGACCGTGCGCGGCATGCAGGCCGATGGCCACACCTACACCGGCTTCTTGTACGCCGGCCTGATGATCGACGCCCACGGCGACCCGTACACCATCGAGTTCAACTGCCGCTTTGGCGACCCGGAAACCCAGCCGATCATGGCTCGTCTGGCCAGCGACTTCACCGTGCTGCTGGAAGCCGGCATCGACGGCAAGCTGGACACGGTCAGCGCCGACTGGGATCCGCGCGTGGCCATGGGTGTGGTGCTGGCCGCCGCCGGCTACCCGGACGCCCCGCGCAAGGGCGATGTGATCACCGGCATCCCGGCCGCCACCGCCGACAGCGTCACCTTCCACGCCGGCACCGCCTTCAATGCCGACGGCCAGCTGGTCACCAGCGGCGGGCGGGTGCTGTGCGCCGTGGGCCTGGGCGACACGGTGCAAAGCGCGCGGGAAACCGCCTACGCCGTGGCCGACGCCATCCAGTTTGACGGCCGCCAGCTGCGCCGTGATATCGGCGCACGGGCATTGAACCGCCAGCCTGGCTGATTGTTGCCCTGCCATATCAAAACGCCCCGCGCCGGTTTGCCGACGTGGGGCGTTTTGATGTTGTCCCGAGCGCTGGGCGCTGCGCCAGGATGAGTCAAGCAGCACGGTGAAGCGGTGTATCGCTCAATGCCGAGTGTCGCCAAACACCTCATCCAGCGAGCTCGCATCCAGGACTCGATCACCCCAGGTTTCCAACTGAGCGGGGGTGGCGGCGGCAATACGGGTCAGCTGCGCGGCTGGCAGCGTGCCGAAACGGCGGGTCAGCTGTCGTTGCAACAACAAGGCCTCGCCTTGCTGTAATCCCTGCTGTATTCCCTGCAAGATGCCTTTTTGCACGCCCTGCGCCTCATAGCTCAGCGCCCATTCTTCCAGTCGTTCCGCCAGCATGATGTTCAGCTCCTGCAAATCATCTACCTCAGGTAATACAATACGATACTCCACTTTGCGCATCAATGTAGCGCGTATCCACAGTGCAAACATTCTGCGCAGATCAGGCCGGTCGGCAAGCCAATCGTTCAGCAGGCTGAGCAGGTCGCTGATTTTTTCTGGTGTGGCCGGGTGCTCAATCCGGAAGACGGCGGCCACCAGGTTTTTGATGGATGCCAATTCGCTGTCGCTGTAGGCGTTTTCATCGATCAGCAGGTATTTGGCCTTAGGCTTGAATTGCGCCACCAGGCCTGGAGTGGGAGGAATCAAATCAAAGACATCGGTGGGCGATGTCCAGCGTTGGCTGCCGTTGTAGAGCACGATGGGCAAGATGGGCGGCAGACGGCCATCGGCCAGCACTTCGCCGCGCTTGATCAGATCCTGATAGAGCAGGCCTTGATACACCATCATGCGTAGCGCCATGTACTTATCAACGCTGCTCTGAAACTCAATCAGCAGATACAGATACACCCACTCACCCCCGACCTTGACCCGCCAGACGATGTCGTCGGCGCGGTGACGAAAGTCCTCGGTGACGTAGCTGCCGGGGACTTTTTCCAGGGTGGAATAATCCAGGCTGTGCAGCCATTCGTCCGGGACGAAACCGATGATCAGGTCACGCACCAGTTCGGGCGTGGAAAAAAGAAACTTGTAGCTGCTGTCGTGATCGGTGGCCATGCAGGGGCTTTTTAACTCAAAACGGCGAAGTGGGGTTAACGAAACCTTTCTGGCGTGCTTACCCCACTTTGCCGTAGTCGGTGTGGCCATTGTGCTGAGTGTGGCGCGCGACGCTTACTGCCCGCGCGTGGACAGCGACAGCCCCAGAAAAATCGCGCTGATGCCAGCCAGGTGATACCAAGCCAGGGTTTCGCCCAGGAACACCGTGGACAATAGCGCGCCAAACGCCGGCATCAGGTGGATGAACATCGCCGCGCGCGCCGGGCCCAGGCGGGCCACGCCATAGTTGAAGAACAAATAAGCCACCACCGACGGAAACACGCCCACATAGGCAAAGGTGGCCAGGGTGGCGGTGTTCAGCTCGACCATGCGGCCGCTGGCCACTTCCCAGACAAAAAACGGCAGGATGGCCAGCAGGCCGACCATCACCATGGTGATCAGCAGGCCAAAGCGGTTCAGCCCGGTGGGCAGGCCGCGCAGCGCCAGGGTGTACAGCGCCCAGCTGACCATGGCCAGAAACACGATCAAATCGCCCTGGTTGAGGTTCAGCCCGACCAGCCGCGTCCATTCGCCATGCGACACAATCGCCAGCACGCCCACAAACGACACCGCCAGCCCCAGCATTTGCCGCCCGCCCAGACGCTGGCCAAACCACAGCGCGCCAAACAGCACGGTGAGAATGGGGATAAACGAGTTCAGCAGCACGGCGTTGGTGGCGGTGGTGGTCTGCACGCCGGTGTACACCAGCGAATTAAACGCAGTGATGCCCAAGAGCGACAGCGCCAGAATCCGGCCGCGACACTGCCACAGCAGCGCGCGTTCGCGCCAGGCGTGGCGCAGCGAAAATGGCGCCAGCAAGGCAAAGGCAATCAGCCAGCGCATGAAAGAAAGCGTCATCGGCGGCACGGCGGCGTGCATGGCGCGGGCCAGGACAAAATTACCCGACCAAAACAGCGCGGTGAGCACCAGCAGCACATAGGCCAGGCGATGGGAGGGGGCAGAAGTCGTCATCAGCCTAGAGTGCCAAGGATTGCCCAACTCGGCAAGCGCTGGCTTGGTGGTCTGGCCAATTTGCGCCGCGCACAAAACTCAGCGCAGCGGCCCTGGCTGGGAACACGACCGCAGACAGGACAGGGAGTACGGCAAGGTGACATACCACCACCAGGGGCTTTGTGAGCCGCTCTTCGCATGCGGGTGAGTGCGTTGGCTTGGCCTATGACATGCATTGCCCGGTGGGGCGGCCCGCTTGCTTTTTTTAAGACGCTCAGTCTAATATTGGTGCATGCACACACCTGCCCTGATGCCCCCCCGCCGCCGAGGCCGCCCGCCCAAGTCGCGCGACGCGCTGACCGACACGCGCGAGCTCTTGCTGCGCGCCGGGCTGGAAACCCTCACCGAAAAAGGCTTCGCCACCGCCGGGCTGGATGAAATCCTGGGCCGCGTCGGCGTGCCCAAGGGCTCGTTTTATCACTACTTTGCCAGCAAAGAGGCATTTGGCCTGGCGCTGATCGAGCGCTACGCCCACTTTTTTGCCCGCAAGCTGGACCGCCACTTGCTGTGCGCCGAGCTGACGCCGCTGGCGCGGGTGCAGGCGTTTGTCGATGACGCCCAGGCCGGCATGGCGCGGTATGACTACCGGCGCGGCTGTTTGATTGGCAATCTGGGCCAGGAGATGGGCGCGCTGCCAGAAAGCTTTCGCGCCCAGCTGCAGGCGGTGTTCGCCGACTGGCAGGCGCGGCTGGCCGCCTGCCTGCGCCTGGCGCAGCAGGCGGGCGAAATGTCGGCCACCGCAGACGCCGAGCAACTGGCGGCGTTTTTCTGGATCGGTTGGGAAGGCGCGGTGTTGCGCGCCAAGCTGGCGCAAAGCGCCGAGCCGCTGACGGTGTTTGCCCGGTTTTTTCTGGCCGGATTGCCGCGCTGAATTTTTTTGCCAATAAGTAGACAGTCAGTCTAAATTAAGAGGGAGAAACCATGTTCAAGGCAGTGCTGATTGAAAAAGACGACGCCGGCTACCGCGCCAGCGTGCAGACGCTGGACGACGACGCCTTGCCCGAGGGCAATGTCAGCGTGCACGTCAGCCATTCCACGCTCAACTACAAAGACGCGCTGGCCATCACCGGCCAAGGCCCGGTGGTGCGCAAATTCCCCATGGTGCCCGGTATTGATCTGGTCGGCGTGGTGGCGGCCAGCCAGCACCCGGATTATCAGCCGGGTGATGCGGTGTTGCTGAATGGCTGGGGCGTGGGCGAAAGCCATTGGGGCGGGCTGGCGCAACAAGCGCGCTTGAATGGCGATTGGCTGATTCCGCTGCCGGCAGGCTTGACCGCCCAGCAGGCGATGGCGATTGGCACCGCCGGCTACACCGCCATGCTGTGTGTGATGACGCTGGAGCGCTATGGCGTGCAGCCCAAAGATGGCGAGGTGCTGGTGACCGGCGCGGCGGGTGGCGTGGGCAGTGTGGCGGTGGCCTTGCTCAGCCAGTTGGGCTATCGGGTGACGGCGATGACCGGCCGCTTGCAAGACGCCGACTATCTGCGCGCGCTGGGCGCGGCGGAGGTGATCGAGCGCGGGCCATACGCCGAGCCTGGCAAGCCGCTGGGCAAAGAGCGCTGGGCGGGCGCGGTGGACGTGGCGGGCGGCCATGTGCTGGCCAATGTCTGCGCCAGCATGCAATACCAAGGCGTGGTGACGGCGTGCGGCCTGGCCGCCGGCATGGCGCTGCCGGCCACCGTGGCGCCGTTTATTTTGCGCGGTGTCACCCTGGCCGGGGTGGACAGCGTGATGCGCCCGCGCGCCGACCGGCTGGTGGCCTGGCAGCGGCTGACGCAGGAATTGTCGTTGGACAAGCTGGCGCTGATCGGCAGCCAGGAAGTGGGGCTGGATGAGGCGATTGGCCTGGCGGCGCGCCTGCTGAAGGGTGAGGTGCGCGGCCGCGTGGTGGTGGACGTCAACCGTTAAGCGCGGCTAACACGCGCTCACCACATGCTCCTCTGGCCATGTGGTGTGGCGCACACTGTTGCCGCGTCACCCGGCGGGGCAGAGATATTTTTTATTTTTCAGGAATTTGTCATGAGTGCTGACCTCACCCCGGCCATCAGCCGTTTTCCCGTGCCGGAACTGGACGCCCTGCCCGAAGACCTGCGCGCGCGCATCCTGGCCGTGCAGGAAAAATCCGGTTTTATCCCCAATGTGTTCCTCACCCTGGCGCACCGGCCGGATGAGTTTCGCGCCTTTTTTGCCTACCACGACGCGCTGATGGACAAGCCCGGCAAGCTGAGCAAGGCCGAGCGCGAGATGATTGTGGTGGCCACCAGCAATCTGAACCAATGCCAGTATTGCGTGGTGGCGCATGGGGCGATTTTGCGCATTCGCGCCAAAGACCCGCTGATTGCCGACCAAGTAGCGATCAACTACCGCAAGGCGGACATCAGCGAACGGCAAAAAGCCATGCTGGACTTTGCCGTCAAGGTGTCGGCCAGCGCGCATCTGGTGGGCGAGGCGGATTTCGCCGCGCTGAAGGCGCATGATTTTGACGAAGAAGACATCTGGGACATCGCCGCAATTTCGGCGTTTTTTGGCATGTCCAACCGGCTGGCCAATGTGACCAGCATGCGGCCAAATGCCGAGTTTTACGCACTGGGCCGCTAAGCGCCGCTCACACAACCCTCGTGGCGTAGTTGCACGGTCTCGCCGTACTGCTGACCTGTCTGTGCACGCCTTGCCAAGTGCGTTGCTTAGCGCGGTTCAAACGCGCTGAGGCGGGCAGGTGGATCACACCTGCCCGCCGGGCCGTGGCCGGGGATCACCCGGCGAAGCGGTTTCGTGAGTCAGGGGCGGATCGCGCCTCAGACTTCGGTTTGCGGATTCATGCGCTCGCCACGCTGGCTCAGGCGATTGAGTGCGGACAGATACGCCTTGGCGCTGGCGACAATGATGTCGGTGTCGGCGCCCTGGCCGTTGGCGATGCGGCCGTCGCGCGCCAGGCGCACGGTGACTTCGCCTTGCGATTCGGTGCCCTTGGTGATGGCGTTCACCGAGTACAGCTCCAGTTCGGCGCCGCTGTTCACCAGCGATTCAATAGCCTTGAACGCCGCGTCCACCGGGCCGGAGCCGCCGGATTCGGCGCGTTTTTCCACGCCGTGTTCGGCAAACACGATATTGGCCAGCGGGGTTTCCCCGGTTTCGGTCGCCACTTTCAGCGAGATGAATTTGTAGCTGTCACTGCTGTGGCCGGCGTCGCCGTCGGACAGCAGGGCGTGCAGGTCTTCGTCGAAGATTTCGCGCTTGCGGTCGGCCAGGTCCTTGAAGCGGGCAAAAGCGGCGTTGATGGCTTCTTCGCCAGACAATTCAATGCCCAGTTCGGCCAGCTTGGTCTTGAACGCATTGCGGCCAGACAGCTTGCCCAGGGTCAGGCGGTTGGCGCTCCAGCCCACCGACTCGGCGCTCATGATTTCGTAGGTTTCGCGGTGCTTGAGCACGCCATCCTGGTGGATGCCGGATTCGTGCGAGAAGGCGTTGGCGCCAACAATCGCCTTGTTCGGCTGCACCGGGTAGCCGGTGATGGTGGACACCAGCTTGGAGGTCGGCACGATCTGGGTGGGCTCGATGCCGGTGTCGACATTGAACAGATCACGGCGGGTTTTGACCGCCATCACCACTTCTTCCAGCGAGGCATTGCCGGCGCGCTCGCCCAGGCCGTTGATGGTGCATTCCACCTGACGGGCGCCGCCCTGCACGGCGGCCAGCGAGTTGGCCACCGCCATGCCCAGGTCGTTGTGGCAGTGGGTGGACCAGATCACCTGGTCGCTGTTTCGCACCCGGCTGATCAGCGTTTCAAAGCGCTCGCGCCAGGCCGACGGAATGCTGTAGCCCACGGTGTCCGGCACATTGATGGTCTTGGCGCCGGCGTCGATCACCGCTTCAAAGATGCGCACCAGAAAATCCATGTCCGAGCGCACGGCGTCTTCGGCGGAGAATTCCACGTCGTCGGTGTATTCCTTGGCGATGCGCACGGCGGCCACGGCGGCGTCCACCACCTGGTCCGGCGTCATGCGCAGCTTTTTCTCCATGTGGATCGGGCTGGTGGCGATGAAGGTGTGGATGCGGCCCTTGGCGGCCGGGCGGATGGCCTCGCCGGCGGTGCGCACGTCGCGCTCGTTGGCGCGCGCCAGGCTACAGACGGTGGAGTGCTTGACCACTTCGGCAATGGCGCGGATGGCGTCGGCGTCGCCGGGGCTGGCGGCGGCAAAGCCGGCCTCGATCACATCGACACCCAGCTTTTCCAGCTGGCGGGCGATGCGGATTTTTTCTTCCTTGGTCATCGCCGCGCCGGGGCTTTGTTCGCCATCGCGCAAGGTGGTGTCAAAAATGATGAGGCGGTCAGTCATGATGCGATTCTCCGTCGTCGCCGGCGGCTTCAGGCCGGTCAAATAATCGTTGAAGCTGAAAGTCTGGCCGCGCAGGGCGGCCAGTTGGGCCAGTTTGTTCAGTTGCGCCAGCGGCAGGCTGCCGCGTTCGCGCCACTTGTAAATCGCCGCCCGGGAAACCGGCTCTTGCGGAAAAGCCTGGGTGAGTGCGTCAGCCAGGGCGGACGGGCCTCCGAAATCGGCAATCAAGCGGTCAATGTCCAATTGCATGGCGGTTTCCTTGTCTTGCTGTGTCACAGGATAGCGAATCATTGGACACGGAGTCAAATAATTTCTGTCGATTGCGGCCAGAAAATGCGCCTTCCGACGGATTTAGTCTAATTTTCTTGGACATTATGTCTAAGTTTTTTGATTTTGTCTGGTGGCTGGACATGGCTCCCCATCTGAAATGCAAAAAAGGTGGCCGTAGCCACCTTTTTTACCATCCCTATCACGCTCAGGGCGTTTGCGTGGGCGACGGCCCGGGGCGCAGGTAGCGCAGGGCAGCCATCACATAGCCAGACAGGCTGTACAGCACGAAAAAGCCAAACAGCACCAGCGGCGGCTCGGACACAATCAGCAAAATGGCCAGCACCACCAGCAGCAAGGCCACAAACGGCACTTTGCGGCGGATGTGCAGCTCTTTAAAGCTCCAGAAGCGGGTGTTGACCACCATCGAGCAGCCGGCAAAGGCGGTAAAGCCCAGGGTGATCCAGTTCAGGTAAGGCAGGTCGGTGTAGTGGTAGGCGTGGCAAATCCACACCAGGCCGGCCACCAGCGCCGCCGCCGCCGGGCTGGGCAGGCCGATGAACCAGCGCTTGTCGGTGACGCCGATCATGGTGTTAAAGCGCGCCAGCCGCAGCGCGGCGCCCGCGCAGTAGATAAAGGCCACCATCCAGCCCAGCTTGCCCAGGCCGCGCAGCATCCATTCGTAAGCGATCAGCGCTGGCGCCACGCCAAAGCTGACCATGTCGGAGAGGCTGTCGAATTCGGCGCCAAAGGCGCTTTGGCTGTGGGTCATGCGCGCCACGCGGCCATCCATGCCGTCCAGCACCATGGCGATGAACACTGCCACGGCGGCGGTTTCAAAGCGCTGGTTCATGGCTTGCACCACGGCAAAAAAGCCGGCAAACAAGGCGGCCAGGGTAAACAGATTGGGCAGCAGGTAAATGCTTTGCTGCCGGAGGGTGAGTTTATTGCGGGAATCGGCTTGCGGCATGAATGGCTCGTCAGGCCAGCACAGGGCGGCGCGGCGCGCTGCCCGGCGCACGATCAGTGCGCCGGCTCGGCCAGAATGGTTGCGGTGGCGGACACTTTATCACCAATGACGGATGACAGCCATGGGGCACATGGGTGACCAGCATTCCACCACGGGCGGCAGACTGCTTTGCCGGTATGGCGGCCGGCAAGGCGCAGAGACGGTGTGTTCAGTCGTCGCGACCCATGGCGCGGCGTTCGCGCTCTTGCTGGGCGATATAGCGTTGCACCAGGGTTTGTGCACGCGAATCCAGATCGACAAATTCCACCCCCACCCGGCGCTGCTCGGCGCCGCTGGTGCTGCGCGCCACCAGCTGATTACGCACTTTCAGCACCAGTGGAATCACGCCGTATTCGCGCAGATCCAGCTCGCAGTGCTGATAGATGGTGCCGATGTCAAAACCGGGGATGCGGGCATTGAGCACCAGCGACAGCCCGCCCAGGCTGATGTCGTACACTTGCAAGGTAATGGCCGCGCCGCCCTGGTAGTTGTACAGCGTGCAGCTGACTGGCGCCGTACTGGGCAACTGGATGCGGAAGAATTCGCGCCGTTGCAGTTTGGTCACTTCATTGGGCAGCGGCGCCATGAAGGCCATCTGGCCGTCGTAATCCACCGTGCTGACGTCTTCCAGCAGGAACTGGGTTTTCACCCCGCCGGGCGAGCAGGTGAACACCGTGCGCTCGCTCTTGAGCAACTGGCGGTTGGCTTCCGAGTTGCCGCTCTGGCTGAAATACAGACAGAAGCTTTTTTGGTCCACGCCCAGCACGCGCGAGATGATGAAGCTGCGGCCGTGGTTGGAAAAAATGGTCACCGGCTCGCCGTTGCTGGCCAGCGCACGCAAATGATGAATGATGTCAGTGGCCGAGATGGTGGTGAACCGGGTGAGCTCTTCGGCGCCTTCGGCGGGCGCTTCGCCACGGGTGGATGCAGTCACGGTGATGGCCTTGGACGGTGAACAAAACGAGTGCCCTGTGACGACAGGCCCGGATCGCAAGCGATGCCGGGCGGACGAAAAGGGCGAAAAGGCCGCCAGACGACATGGGTCATACCGTGGTTTTACTTACGGCCTCTGACTAAATTTTACACGCTTTTAAGCCGCCCACAAAACCCGGTGCGCGCTTTATCAGGCTATTGCAGCAAGGCACGCAGATCGTGGGTGAAGGTCGCTGCACCACTGCCATAAGGCACTTCCACACGCAATTTTCCATCCCGGTCCAGCAGGTAAGCCCCGGCGCTGTGGTCCATGGTGTAGTCGCCGTTGGCGCCATCCTGACGGCGATACAAGGCGCGGAATTGCCCGGCTACACTGGCAATTTGCGCGGGCGAGCCGGTCAGGCCGATAAAGCGGGGGTCAAATGCCGGGGCATAACTTTTCAGCAGCGCCTGGGTGTCGCGCGCCGGGTCGATGGTGATGAACAGCACCTGCACCTGGTCGGCTTGCGGGCCGAGTTCACGCATGCTTTGCGCCAGCTCGGCCAGCGTGGTCGGGCACACGTCCGGGCAGTGGGTATAGCCAAAGTACACCGCCACCGGTTTGCCGCGAAACTCGGACAGCTTGCGTGGCTGGCCGTTGTGGTCGGTGAGGGTGAAATCCTGAAGGGTAAGCGAGCCGCTGATATCCCGCCCCTGAAACGCCACGGCCGGCGGGCTGGGCGGCGTGGGTGAGCAGGCGGGCAGGGCGCAAGCCAACAAGAGTGCAGTGCAAACGTGGGTGAGCAGGCGGGCAAAAGGCAACGGCATGATTCAGGATCCGTAAAATCAGCGGTGAAAGCGGGTGGGAAGTGCGCAGCATAGCGTAATGCCAAGGGGCTTGGCTGCGGCGTTTTGTCGCAAGTGACCTGGGGTCAGCGGTGTTTCATCCGGTCTTCGCTGGCCGCCTGCCAGGCCAGCACCGCCTCGCTGCCATGCAGCCGGCCATTCATATAGCGCCCGACACGCTCCAGCATGCGCTGAGGGTGGCGGGCCAGCTCGGCGCGATCCTTGAGGAACACCGCCACCTGGTCGTTCCAGATGTCCTGGTCCTGATAGGC
>ERZ650302.941-NODE-941-length-16415-cov-21.392848_pt1 | contig 16415 bp, 17 predicted proteins | sample MGYA00376238_ERZ650302 | MGnify/ENA primary metagenome ERZ650302 (study PRJEB26733, sample SAMN07839298) | wastewater metagenome | biome: urban; feature: wastewater treatment plant; material: waste water | place: USA: North Carolina | collected 2016-04-28 ... | reverse complement strand
AGCTCGACCCCAACGCCATCGGCCATGTGGAGCTGCTGCTGCAAGAGGCCATTCCCGCTGCGCCGTTCACCCAGGCCCGTGTGCTGGGTTCTTTGATCCTGGTGGACACCGCCAGCCACAAGACCGCTGGTGCCGTGCTGGTGAACTGACCCAGCGCAACAAAAAATGCCCTGAGTCCCCCTTGCGGGCTCAGGGGCCCTCTCAACCCGCGCGGTGAAAGCCTTAAAATCGCGGGTTTTTACCGACCGACCCACACACCCTCTGCCATGACCCACGTCGTCTCCGAAAACTGCATCAAGTGCAAGTACACCGATTGTGTGGACGTGTGCCCCGTGGACTGCTTCCGCGAAGGCCCGAACATGCTCGTCATCGACCCCGATGAGTGCATCGACTGCGCCGTGTGCATTCCCGAGTGCCCTGCCAACGCCATCTTTGCCGAAGAAGACCTGCCGGCAGACCAGATCGCCTTCATCAAGATCAACGCCGACCTGGCCTTTGCCGATGGTTGGAAGAGCATCACCAAGCGCAAGCCCGCTTTGCCCGACGCCGACGAGTGGAACGGCAAGCCCGGCAAGATCGCTTACCTGATCAAGTAATGCCTGCTGGCGCTGCCCGCCGCTGCACCACCCTTTGCCACAGCGTGGCAATGGCGCAGCGGTGTGACCCGGCAGCACCATCCCCCAGCAGGCCCCAGCGCCTGCTGCCTTGCCCATGATTCAAGAAACCGATGCCGTCGTCATCGGTGCAGGCCCGGTGGGCTTGTTCCAGGTGTTCCAGCTGGGCCTGCAAGGCTTGGCAGCCCACATCATTGACGCGCTGCCCTACGCGGGCGGCCAATGCGTGGAGCTGTATGGCGACAAGCCCATCTACGACATCCCTGGCGTGCCCGTGTGCAGCGGGCGCGAACTGGCAGCCCTGCTGCAGCAGCAAATCAGACCCTTCCAGCCCCAGTGGCACCTGAACACGCAGGTGGCTGCTCTGCAAACGCAGGCAGACACCGGGCGCTTTCACGTCACCACCACCCAAGGCGCTACCTTGAGTGCCCGCGCAGTGTTCATCGCAGCGGGCGTGGGCGCGTTCGTGCCCAAGGCCCTCAAGCTGGAAGGCATCGACCGGTTTGTGGGGACCCAACTGCATTACACACGGCTACCTGCCACGACCTCGCTCAAAAACCAGCGGCTGGTGGTGCACGGCGGTGACGATGCGGCCGTGGCCTGCGCCGTGGAAGCAGCAACCGCCGGGCAAGCCGCCAACGTGACGTTGCTGTACCGGCGCGATGTCTTCAACGCCACGCCCGAAGCGCTGGCCCAGTTGCAGGCCCTGCGCAATGCCGGCCGCATCCAGGTGGTCGTGGGCCAACCCACCGGCATGGACTGCGCTGACGAGCGGCTGACCGCGCTGCACATCACCACCCCGCAAGACACCAGCGTACCGCTGCCGCTGGATGTGCTGGTGGTGGCCCTTGGCGTATCACCCCGCCTGGGCCCGATTGCCGACTGGGGCCTGGCGATGGAGCGCAAACAACTGGTGGTAGACACCGCCACCTTTGCCACCAGCGTGCCCGGCATCTACGCGGTGGGCGACATCAACACCTACCCAGGCAAGCGCAAATTGATTGTCTGCGGCTTTCACGAAGCTACGCTGGCCGCCTTTGCTGCGGCGGAAGCGCTGAGCGGCAAGCCTGTGGCGCTGCAGTACACCACCAGCAGTACGCGTCTGCACCAGTTGCTGCGGGTGGGGTCAGCCGCGACTGTGAACGGTTGAAGACGGCAAGGAGCGGACCTAACCCTAGGATCGGATTAATAGGCTACCGCACGTTGCTTTAGCATCGATGTATGAACCGAGAACCTAGCCAAGATCTCGCCCGCGACGCGGTGCTGTTTGGTGATTTACGCAATCTGACCAAACTGAAGGAAGTTCAGCGGCCGACTGAAGACGACGTACGAGTACATTCGGCTTCTGTCAGACGACTTTTGCTTGACGGGGAGCTTCCTGCGGCAGTGGGTCGTAGGAGGCTTCCACTCCTCTTTCACCCAGCTGATTCCAACCCTCTGCTCAGAGCTGCTCGGAACCACCGCGTTGCGGCGTTCTGTTTGTTGGGTGTGGAAGTGTTCGGCGTCCAGTTTGCAGGTGTGGCAATCAACAAGGGATCCCAAAGATTGGGGGATAGCTTCAATCCGGAAGCCCGTGTCCCTCTGAAACTTGATTCCTTTCTAAAGCAGACCATTGCGATGAGCCCACCACTCATATCGACGCACTCTGTAAATTCGCCCAAAGAAGTGAGACCAAGCGTCCTGCTGTCGCGACATGACATCCTGCTGTATGTCGCAAACAAGCTTGGCGGCGTTCACTACGATCCGATGCCGAAGGGGTACCTTTCTGAAGAGAAACTGCACGGGTTGGGACGATTGAGACGCGTGTTTCACATAGGGCTACCAGATGGGATTCCGACTATCGGTTTCGACCCGAGAACATTCGAAGAAGACCAATCTTCAACATTTGCATACGAGCCGGAGAAGATCGATGCTGTGTACCTTGAGTTCATTGCAGCGATCGAGTTGATTCTGAGCAGCCCGGAAGTATGCGCATTGCGTGCAGCTATCGCTAAAGATCTTGGAGTAACCCCTTGAGAGCTGGCAGTCTCAATGTGAGATTTCAGCTTGATCCCAAGATCTGGTTTCGTCTAACGCAATGTCCGCTCAGGACCTAAAGCTGTCGTCCAAATTTACTCATAACGAACACTCAATTTGCGTTACTCAAATCCAAACCGGCATGCAACACCACCCCGCTCAAACCACAAACCGCGTAGTCAACAAAATCACCACCGGCATCGTCACCAGCGCCAGCATGGTGGACACCGCCACGCTGGCGGTCACCTCGTCCTGGGCCACTTCGTAGCGCTGCGCGAACAGGAACACGTTGGCCCCCACGGGCAGCGATGCCGCCACGATCATCACGGCCAGGGGCAGTCCTGACAGGCCCAGGGCCCAGGCCATGGCGGCGAGCAGCAGCGGGTGAACGATGCACTTGGCCAAGGCGATGCGCAGTGCGCCCTTGAAATGGTGACCCACGCGGGTGAACACCAGCGTGACCCCCACCAGCAGCAGGGCCAACGGGCCCAGGGCCTGGCCCAGCAACTGCAGGGGTTTGTCGACCACCGGGGGCAGTACCAGCCCGGTCTGCGCAAACAACAGGCCGGCCAGGATGGGCAATGGCACCGGGTGCAGCACACCGTTGCGCACGGCGCCCAGCACAGTGCGCCACATGGGAGGCTGCGCCGCGTTGGACTGACCTGCGTGTTCACGCGCGGCGGCCAGTTCGAACACCACGGTGGCAGCGGTCAGCAAGATGAGCGAGTGCACCGAAATCAGGGTGAACAGGGTGACTAGGCCCGCATCGCCAAACACCAGGCCCACCAGAGGCACACCAATCATCAGAGTGTTGCTGAACGTGTTGGCCAGGGCCCGCGCCGCCGCCAGACGGTTGAAGCCTTGCCAGGCCAGGGTGGCGAAATACAAAACGCCGAACGCGGCGAAGTAGATGCCCACCGGGCCAAAGTTCAGGTCTTCGATGTGCACGGTGCTCATGGTGCGAAACAGCAGCGCGGGCGACAGCACCATGAAGACGAGGTTGGACAGGTCTTTCACCGCGCTGGCGCGAATCCACTCCTGGCGGCCCGCCACAAAGCCGATGGCAATGAAAAGCACCACGGGAACCAGGGAAGCAATGACAGGAGAATTCAAGACAGCACGCCAGAAGGAAAAAAGAACAAGGACGGGAACAACAGAGTCAGCGCAGCAACGCTATTAATTTAATAGCTGCTTCCGCTTTATAAATAAGCGCCAGGGCCGATTTTCATATCAAACTCGGCAGCAAGACCTGCAGCCCCCAGCCCGTCAACGCGGTGGCCACCACCACCGCCCAAGGTGGCACACGCCACCGCAGCAGCGCAGCCAGCGCCACCAGCGCAAGGGCCACATCTGCCGCGCTGCGCAGCGCACTGGTGGCCACTGGCTGGTACAGCGCGGCCAGCAGCAAGCCCACAACCGCTGCATTCACCCCGGCCAGCACACCCCGCGCCCAGCTCCGCTGGCGCAGCGGCGCCCACCAGGGCAACGCGCCTGCCACCAGCAAGAACGCCGGAAGAAAAATACCCAGAATGGCCAGCAGCGCCAAGCCCGCCCCGGCCCAACCCGGCGCCATCGCAGCGCCTAAAAACGCAGCAAAGGTGAACAACGGCCCTGGCACGGCCTGGGTGGCACCATAGCCCGCTAAAAATGCGTCGGCAGACACCCAGCCGGGCTCCACCACGGCCGACTGCAGCAGGGGCAGCACCACATGGCCGCCGCCAAACACCAGCGCACCGGCGCGGTAAAACGCATCCACTACCAAGAGCGCAGAAGCTGTGCCGTCTGCGGCGGGCGCCACGGCCACCGACCACGGCAGCACCACCAGCAGGGCGGCGAACACTGCCAACAGCGCCAGCCCCCCGCGACGCGAAAGAGGGACAGCCCAGGCGTCCCGCGCGTCGGTTACCGCACTCGGCACCGCATCAGCTTGCTTGCGGCCCCAGGCCCACCACCCCACCAAGCCTGCCCCCAACATAGCAGCCAACTGGCCCACTACACCCGGTTGCACCAAGGTAATGGCACAGGCGGCCAGCATCAACGCCACCCGCCCTGCCGTGGCACACAACCCGCGCGCCATGCCCCACACCGCCTGGGCCACCACAGCCACGGCCACCACCTTGAGGCCCTGCACCAACCCTGCAGGCATGCCAAACCCGCCCGCAGAAAACCCCAGGCCCAGCAATGCCAGTGCCAAGGCAGATGGCAGCGTGAAACCCACCCAGGCCGCCAGCGCACCGCCCCAGCCACCACGCATCAGGCCCAGCGCCATACCCACCTGGCTGCTGGCGGGGCCCGGCAAGAACTGGCACAGCGCCACCAGGTCTGCGTAGCTGTGCTCCGTGAGCCAACGGCGGCGCACCACAAACTCATCACGGAAGTAGCCCAGGTGGGCCACAGGCCCGCCAAACGAGGTCAACCCCAGGCGCAGGAACACCCAGAACACCTCCCAGGGAGTGGCAGGTGCAACGGGGGACGTAGACGGACTTGGTGTGACAGACATGGCGCGTAAAGACAAAAACCCACGCCCAGCGAAAGCCAGACGTGTTTGTGGGATGCGGGGCGCTACTCTGCCACAGCGATATGGCTGAGTGACGAAAAGGCGCTCCCCAGGCGCACCGGGCCACCCGCGCTACTGACACAGGCCACCAAAGACAAAGCCTGTGGCGCTTTCGCATCGATCCCCCGAAAGGGGCAGCGCACGGGAAGATACCTTCATCTCGATTAGTTGTGTGTTGTCGTACAACAAATTGAGATTAAACGACAATTTTTCTCTCAGAATCGCTCCATCCAACCTGTCTCGGGTGAAATCGGGCCATCAGTCAGCATCAGATAAAGTCAGCTTCTCCCTTGTAACCAGAGGCATCACATAGTGATTTCCCCCAGAAAAATCCCCTTGTGCCGTCTTTTTTCATGTTGTACGATGACTAACAACATTTCATCAACGGGAGACAATTCCATGACCATCCTTCGCCGCTCCGCCGTACTGGCCGGCTTTGCCCTGCTGGCCACGGCCAGCGCCTTTGCACAGAACGCGGCTGAATGGCCCAGCAAGACGGTGCGCATCATCGTGCCCTACCCGCCCGGCGGCAGCTCGGACATCATTGCGCGATCCATCAGCCAGGTGCTGTCGGAATCGCTCAAGCAAAGCGTGATCGTGGAAAACAAGGCAGGCGCCAACGGCAACCTGGGCGCCGACCTGGTGGCCAAGGCCGAGCCCGATGGCTACACGCTGCTGCTGTGCGACGTGGGCGCACTGGCCATCAGCCCATCGGTGTACACCAAGCTGTCGTTCGACCCGTCCAAAGACCTGCGTGGCGTGACCATGCTGGCCTACTCGCCCCACCTGCTGGTGGTGCACCCCTCGGTGCCGGTGAACAACCTCAAGGAACTGGTCGCCTACTCCAAGAAGAACGACCTGAACTTTGCCGTGACGGCCACCGGCAGCGCACCGCACCTGGCAGGCGTGGCACTTGAGCGCGCCAGTGGCGCCCGCTGGCAGTACATCCCCTACAAGGGCGGTGTCACCGCCATTCAAGACACCGTGGCCGGGCAAACCCAGGTGCTCATGAACGGCATGCTGGCCACCCTGCCCCAGGTGCAAAACGGCAAGCTCAAGGTGCTGGGCGTTTCCAAGTCCACCCGCATGCCGCTGATTGGCGACGTGCCCACCATTGCCGAGCAAGGCATCCCGGGCTATGAATCGGGCACCTGGCAAGGCGTGCTGGTGCCGCGTGGCACACCGGAAGCCGTGGTGCAAAAGCTCAACAAGGCGCTCATCACCGCCATCCGCGCGCCCGAAATCCGCTCGCGCCTGGCCGGCCAGGGGGCTGAGGTGGTCACCATGACGCCCGCCGAGCAAGACCAGTTCTTCACCAAGGAACGCGCACGCTGGGCCAGCGTGGTCACGGCCGCCAAGATCAAGCTCGACTGACGCACGCAGCCAGGGCCGCTGCGCCAGGCTGCGGCCCTGCACTGCACAAAAACGGGCAAGGGTGCCGCATCCATCACAATGGAAAGCCTGCACGCCTTGCCACGGGCTGCTAACCTAACTCCCCTGGTGTGGTTAGCCAGGGCTGCTTCGCTGAGTTGGGTGAGCGCTCAGACGGGCAAAGGCAATGAACTCTCACCTTTTTGCCCCATGACATCCAGCCCCCCTCTCACCCTGGACATGCCCGCCCCCACGGCCGGCGAACTCAAAGCCGCACGCATCGCCGCAGGCCTGAGCCAAGTGCAGGCGGCCGAGTTGATGGGCTACCCCGTGCAACAGGGCAGCCGGGGCGGCCTGCAGTCACGCACCTGGCAAGCCCTGGAAAGCGAAACCGATGAGCGCACCATGCAAGGCCCCGTGTTTGCCATGTTTTTGCTGCTGACGGGGCAGCACCCCACGCATGCGCTGGTCCAAAAAACCTAGCCCACCCCACCAGGGCCCGTGCACGCCACAGGCCCCGGTCTTCATCAGAACGCCACTTTCACGCCCACGGTGATGTTGCGTCCCATCAGCGGCGCAGCGGTTTTAATGAACGAGGTGTGGGCGTAGGCTAGGCGGTCGGTGAGGTTGGTGCCCTTCACGTACAACTGCCAGGGCGAGCCGTTGGCCAGCTTGCCGTTGTAGGCGGCGCCCAGGTTGAGCATGCCGTAGCCGGGGGTGGCGGTTTCAAAATCGGCCACGCGGTTTTGGCGGGCCACTCGCACCCATTCCACCTGACCCTCCCAGGCGGCCCAGTTGGCGTCCAGCCGCAAGCCAGCGCGGGTGGCCGGGATGCGCGGCAGATTGCCGCCACCGTCGAGCTTGGCGCGCACGGTGTCGCCAAACAGCGTGAGCCCCAAGTTGCGTGTGAGGGCCTGGCGCACCTGGCCTTCGATGCCGGTGAAGGTGGCGTTGGCCTGGCTGTACTGCAGCAGCTGCAGGCCATCCAGCGCATCGAGCGTGCGGCCATAGATGTAGTGGTTGATCTTGTTGTGGAACACGCTCACGCCAAAGGTGGTGTCGCCGCTGGTCTTCTTCAGGCTCACGTCGATGTTTTGCGAGGTCTCTGCACGCAGATCAGCGTTGCCCCGCTCGTAGGTGCTGGTGGCCATGTGCAGGCCCCGGGCGTACAGCTCTTCGGCCGACGGCGCACGGCTGGCGCGGGTGAACGAGGTGCCCACCTGGTAGCCCGGCGTGAAGCGCCACACCGCGCCCAGCGATGCCGAGGTGCCGTTGTGGCTGCGCTCGATGCCCGTGGTCTGCGCCTCGGCCGTCTGGCGGTCGTGGCGCAGAGCACCCTCAAAGCGCCAGTCGCCCAGGCGGTATTCCTCCAGCACAAACAACCCCACCTTGCGGGTGACGGTGGGCTCCACGTAAGCCTCTTCGCCTTCGGCGCTGAACTTGCGCTGCGAGGTCTGCAAACCCACCACGCCCTTGAACCCGGCGATGGGCTCGTGCTGCAGCTCCACGCGGGTGTCATAGGCCTTGTTCTTGAAGGTGGTGCTGACGGCACCGTCTTCGACCTCGTCGTGCACGTAGTCGGTCACGCCCGCACGCAGGCGCAGGGCCGAGAAACCTGCGAACGGGTTGCGCAGCTCGCCGCGCACGTCAAAGCGTTCGCTGCGCAAATCCACCACGGGCACATCGCCATGGTCGTGATCTTCATGGTCGTGGCCATCGTCTTCGCCTGCATGGGCGCCGCAGTGCAGATGATTGCCGTGGGTGTGGCAGCCTTCAAAGCTGTGGTTGTGCCCCGGCAGGCCGTACTTGGCCGTCTGGCGCGTGTAGGCCGCGCCCAGGTAGCCGCGCTCGCCCACCCACGACAGCCCCACGCTGCCCGTGTCGGTGCGGTTGAAGCTGCCCGGCACCTTGCGGGTGGCCTCGCCCTCAGGCGCCCAGCCCTTGCCCACGCGGTAGTCGCCCGCGTCGCGCGCCACGCCCTCCACATGCACCGCCAGGTTGCCTGCACCTCCAGTCAGCGACAAGGCACCCGCCCCCTCGCGGGCGCCGGTATTGGCGCGCAACTCGGCGCTGCCTTCGTACCCTTTTTGCGGAATGGCCGTGGGCACCTTGCCATCGAGCACATTGACCACGCCGCCCACGGCGCCGTTGCCGTACACCAGGGCCGAGGGGCCGCGCAGCACTTCGATCTGCGTGGCCAGCATGGGCTCGGACACCACCGCGTGGTCGGGGCTGATGGTGGAGGCATCGTGCAGCTCGGCACCGTCGCTGAGCACGCGCACACGCGGGCCGTCCATGCCGCGAATGATGGGGCGGCTGGCCCCGGCGCCAAAGTGGCTGCTGGTGATGCCGGGCTCGCTGCTCAGCGTCTCGCCCAGCGTGGCCTCGCGACGGCGCACCAGTTCATCGCCTTCGAGCACGGTCACGGGCGTGGTCATGTCGCCCGCGCCCAGCTGCAGGCCGCTGGCAGAGACGGTGACGGCAGGCAGGCTGGCTTCGGCGGACGCGGCTGCCTGGGCCTGGGCCAGCGCGCAGCCCCCTGCAGCAATCAAAGCAACGGCCAGGGCCACGGGGCGCAGGGCAAGGCGGCGGGATGCCAATGTGGAATGAATCATGAGGAACCTTGGAAATCAAAAAAATCAGACGCGAACAGGGCAGCGACCGCAGTGCGCGGCGCGCGGCGTGCAACAGCCCACGCGGGCACAGACCCGCCTGCCCTGCGACGATGAAGACAAAAAAGCACGCTAGCGCTCGCCAATCAAGCGCCAGCAGCTATCAAATCAGGAGTAATGAGCGCCCTACCCACCAGCCCGTGGCACAGCACGGGGTTTAGCGGGGGGCCAAGAACGCACAGGGCCCACCAGGGGCCGAGCCCCCGGCAGCAAAAGCGGTGGGGGTCAACGCAGTGATTCAGGCCCGCAAGGCAGCAGGCGGTGCGCGGGCCTGGAACAGGGCCCGGTGCAGCACCCACCCGTGCTGCACCAAGCCCACCGGGGCGTGGTGGGTGCTGGGGGCGACCGGCAAGCCCGGCGCAGAGGCCAGCAGACCATCGGCCAGGGCCAGCTGATCCAGCAGCAGGCAGTCCAGCCCGCTGGTGTGGGCGGGCAGCAGGGATTCGATCAGCGCGGCTGCGGCTGGTGCCGCCTGCGCACGGGCATGGGGGTGCGCAGCATCACCGGCATGGCCCGTATGCGCAAGCCCATAGATGGGCACCGCGCGGTGGTCGCCAGAATGCAGCGCCTGGTGCACCCGGCCCAGGGTGGGCACCCATGCCAGGGCCAGCAGCAGGCAGGCCAGCCAGACTGCCTGCCATGCGCGCGCACCGGCACGCGGGCGCACGGCGGTGCACACACGCTGGTGGGGCCGTGGCAAAGGCAGGCGCATGGCAGATGAAAGGCGAAGAGATTTCAGCAGCAAAAACAGGGCAAAGGGGCGCAGCAGCAGCCCGTTACTTCACGGGCACCGCCTCTACCAGACGGTAGAACAGGCCGTAGGGGTCGTTGGGCAGCACGTTGAACTTGCCTTCGACCACCACGGGTTCCAGCGAATAGCGCACGGGGGTCTTGGCTTTGACTTCGACCATGCTCTCAGGCCCGCCGGGAATGCAGAACGAGCAGGTCAAGGGCACCGAGGTGAGCAAAAAGTGCTTCTGTGTGGGTTTGGCATCCATGGGCACCATGAAGCCCTGGATGCGCTGCACCGTCTGGTGCATGCCTTGCTGCTGCGCGTTGAACACGGGTAGCACGGCGTTGGCCGTGGTTTTCTTGGTCAGGTCCGTCAGCACCGACCAGGGCACCACATCGCTTCGCACGGGCAGCGGCGCAATGGGGCTGTTGGGGCTGTGGTAACCGGCCCCGCTGCCCGCCACCGCTGGCTGCCCGTGGGTGCCAGGCGGCAGGGGTGAACTGAGCGCCGGAGTGCCTGCCGCGCCTGATGCCTGCGCCTGCACGCTGGCCGCCCCTGCCCCACCCACCACCACGGCACAGGCCAGCACAACGGCACGCCAACGCGCTGCCCCGAGGCTAGACGCATGGCAGGTGGCATGGGAGCAGGACAGCAGGCGGGGCATGGGCAGACTCTTCTTTCAATCAGCGAAAAAATCAGGCGACAGCGAGGCGCAGGCGTGAGGGACGCGCCTCAATGCGCGTGCTTCATGCCGCAGTATTTTCCGATGGCCAGGTTTTTGCAGGCCGCCTGCAGCTCTTTCATGCACACGGCTTCGCCCTTGCCGCCTTCCAGGCACTTGGCAGCGGCTTCATGGGCGGCGGCCATGGCGCGGTGGCGCTCGATGTCTTCCTTGGTCTGCTTGTCAGAGTGGGCCTGTGCCAGGGCGGCAGCGCTGGCCAGCAGCAAGGGGGCGACGCACAGGGCGGTCCAGAGTTTCTTCATGGTGATTCCTTTCAGGTGAGATCAACGAACAACAAAAAAACAAACACGGCACTTACAACACGGCATCAGGGCTGCACCAGCAGGTCGGCCACATCGGTGCGATAGGCCTGCATGGCCGGCAGCAGCGCTGCCAGTGCAGCCACCAGGCCCGCCAGCAGCGGCACACCGGCCTCTTCAGACAACCACACGGCGCCCGTCACAGGCAGCAGCCCTTGCGCCTGCAGCGCCCAGCCCAGGGCATGCGCCAGGCCGTGGCCCAGCAGCAAGCCCAGGGCGCAGGCCAGGGCCGCCAGCCACAGCGCTTCGCACAGCACCAGCCCGGCCACGCGGCCCGGCGGCGCGCCCAGCATGCGCAGCATGGCCAGGTCAAAGCGGCGCTCGCGCACGGCATTCCACAGCGCAATGAACACACTCAGCGCCGCCACGGCCAGCAGCACGCCGCCAAAGGCGCGCAGCACGTCGGCGCCTACGCCCAGCAGGCGCAACAGGCGGGTCACTTCAATGGCCGGTGCGGCGGCCTGCATCGAGGTGTTGGCGTTGATGGCACGGGGCAGCGACACCGCCGCCAGCGGTGTGCGGTAGCGCACCAGGGCCACGGTCACTTCGCGCTCTTGCTTCAGGATTTCCAGGTCTTCGGGGTCTTCGGCCGTGGCGGCTTCGTGCACCTGCCAGACCGATTCAGTGCTGGTAAGGATGAGCCGGTCGAGCACGCAGCCGCAGGGCGCCAGCACGCCGCTGACGCGGTAGGGGTGGTCGCCATGCGCATGCCCGCCCCCGCCCAGCCCGTGGCTGCCGATGAAGGTGGCCCCCACCAGGGGCTGGCCGGCATGGTCGGGCTTGACGATGCCGCGCGCTGCGCTGGCGCCCAGCACAGCGTCCATGGGCTGCTGCCACAGCGCGCCTTCGGCCAGGGTGGCGCGGTAGTGCGCCACGTAATCCGGCGTGGTGCCCACGATGCGATAGCCCTGGTAGCTGTCGCCCAGGCTCAGCGGCACCACCTGGGCCACCAGCGGGTTTTGCTGCAGCGCCTGCACCTCTTGCAGGGGGATGTTGCCCGTGGGCACGTCGATGTGGAACACCCCCGCCAGGATGAGCTGCAGCGGGCTGCCCTTGGCGCCCACCACCAGGTCAATGCCTTCCAGGTCGCGCTCAAAAGCCCGGTCGAGCTGGGTGGACACCAGCAGCACCAGCGTGATGGCTGCCAGCCCCAGGGCCAGCAGCAACAGGTTGAGCGCCGCCGCCAGCGGCCGCGACCACAGGTAACGCCATGCCAATGCGGCTGTTTTTGCTATATTTTTCATAGCTACTACCGCTTATCTGCAGGGCGCTGGGTGCCCATTTGGTTCAAATCACTTCCACCCGGGGCCTGGGCAGGGTTTGCATTCAGGTCCAGCCGCTGCAAGCGCGGCACGCCCGCCAGCGCTTGCACCACGCGCTGATCATGGGTGGCAATCACCAGGCTGGCGCCGCAGGCAGCGGCGCTGGTTTGCAGCAGGGCCAGGGCATCGGCAGCCGCCTCATCGTCCAAGCTGGCCGTGGGCTCGTCGGCCAGCAGCAGCTCGGGCTGCAACAGCACCGCGCGGGCCAAGGCCACGCGCTGCGCCTGCCCGCCCGAGAGCTGGTGCGGTTTGCGCCCGGCCAGTTCGGCCACGCCCACCTGGGCCAGGGCCTGGGCAATGGCGGCATCGTCGCGCGGGCGGCCTGCGGCAAAGTAGGCCAGGGCCAGGTTGTCGGCCACCGTGAGGGCGCTGCTCAAATGCAGCTTTTGCGGCAAAAAGCCAATGCAGCGCGCACGCCAGGCGTCCAGCTCAGCCCCACGCTGCGTGCCCAGTTGAATCCCCGCCACGAACAGATCACCGCCCGTGGCAGCCCGAAGCCCCGCCACCAGCGCCAGCCAGGTGGATTTGCCCGCGCCCGATCGCCCCTGCAGCAGCAAGGTGCCGCCCTGCGGCAGATCTACATCGGCAAACTGCAACTGTGGCCCCGCGCCATAGCGGTAGGCCAGGCCCCGGGTGCGGATCATGCGGCGGCCTCGTTGGTGGGGTGGGCACAGCCCGCGCAACGGCCACGCACCGCAATGTCTACCGCCAGCCCCTCGTGCCCGGCCGAGGCCAGCGCCTGCAGCACTTCTTGCAGGGCCGACTGCACCGGCGCGGCGCTTTGCGACAGGCGAAACTGCTGGTGGCAGTCGTCGCACTCAAAGCGAGGGGCGGCGCCCTCTTCCCCCTGCGGTGCCAGCGCATAGCGCATCACACGCGCGGCATCGACCTGCTTGTGCAGCAGGCCTGCAGCGGCAAAGCGGTCGAGCATGCGGTACACCGTGACGCGATTGACCGGGGCGCCCGCAGCGGCCAGGGCGGCTTCCACCTCGGCCTCCGACAAGGCGGCGTGGGGGCGCTCGTGGTACAGCCGTTCCAGCGCCCGGGTGGCCCGGGTGGCGCGCATGCCCGGCGGCAAAGCCCAGGCCAGGGGCTGGTCACTAGAGGAGTTGGCGGTGGAAGGCATGGTGGATTGCAGCGCCCATTCGAGCGGCATTTAACGCAAATGGGTTGCATTATGCACAACCCACTGACCACAAGCCCCTTTGCGCGCGGCCCATACCCCCCCACTGCAGGACATGAGTCTCGGCGGCCGGTTGTTCTGCGCTCCGCCTGCGCAAAACCTGAACGACCTCAGCCTTTCAGATAGCGCGCAAACGTCTTGCGGAATTTCTCGACCTTGGGGCCCACCACGAATGCGCAGTACCCGGCGTGAGGGTGGTTCGCAAAGTAATCCTGGTGATACGCCTCGGCCGTGCTGTAGTTGGAAAGCGGCGCCACTTCGGTGGTGATGGGGGCGCTGAACAGCTTGTCTTGCGACATCTGGCGGATCATGGCGCTGGCCACTTCACCATGCTCGGGCTGGTCGTAATAGATGCCGCTGCGGTACTGCGTGCCCACATCGTTGCCCTGGCGGTTCAGGGTGGTCGGGTCGTGGGTATGGAAGAAGATTTCCAGGATCTCCTCCAGGCTGATTTCGTCAGCATCGAACGTCAGGCGCACTACCTCGGCATGGCCTGTGTCGCCCTGGCAGATCTGCTCGTAAGTGGGATTGACGGTGTGGCCATTGGTGTAGCCACTTTCCACGTCGGTAATGCCGCGCACACGGTCAAACACCGCCTCGGTGCACCAGAAGCAGCCGCCGCCCAAAGTGATGGTTTGCAAGTTCATGGGTGTTGATTCCTTTGCGGCCCATTATTCCGCGCGACCATAACCCTTGGGGCGAGTGCAATTGACCTGCGCCCCACGACAACGGACTCGCCAGGCAGCACTGCTTGTCCCAGCGCATTGACTGCCAGAGGTCTGGTTGCTACATTACTAACCAGTCAGTCAGTAACAATGTCACAAAACACACCCCACAACCCCTTGACCAACGAAGCGGCCCCCAAGCGCAGCCGGCGCAAAGAAGCGCGCCCCGGCGAATTACTGGAAGCGGCGCTGGACCTGTTCGTGGAAAAAGGCTTTGCCGCCACGCGGGTGGACGATGTCGCTGCGCGTGCGGGGGTCTCCAAGGGCACGCTGTTTCTGTACTTCCCCAGCAAGGAAGAGCTGTTCAAGGCCGTGGTGCGCGAGAACATCGTCGGCCGCTTTACTGAATGGAACAACGCGCTGGAATCGTTCGTGGGCAACACCAGCGAAGTGCTGACCTACTGCTACCAGGTGTGGTGGGAGCGCATTGGCGCCACCAAGGCGTCTGGCATCACCAAGCTGATGTTCAGCGAGGCGCAGAACTTCCCGGAGATTGCGCAGTTCTACCAGCAAGAGGTGATCCTGCCCGGCCGCGCGCTCATCCGGCGCATCCTGCAACGCGGTATGGAGCGGGGAGAGTTTCGCCAAATGGATCTTGAATACGGCACCTACATCGTGCTGGCGCCCATGATGTTCCTCATGCTGTGGAACAACTCCATGGGCCCTTGCTCTTTGCCCGACGAAGTCTTCACCCCCGAGCAGTACATCCGCACGCAGATCGACAACATCCTCCACGGCCTGTGCGTTCGCCCTGCCGCTGGTGCAACACCCCCACCCTCTCAAAACCCATGAAACGCTGGATCACCTGGACGGCCCTCGGCTTGGTTGTTGTGCTGATGGGCTGGGGCGTGTGGCGCACGCTGGCCGCACGGCAAGTGGAAAAACAGGCGCTGGCTGAAGCCACCACTTCACGGGAGCAAGCGCCGCTGCAACTGGCCGAAGGCGAGATGATCACGGTGCAGCAACGCACTCTGGAGCTGGGCGTTCCCATCTCGGGCGCGCTGCGCGCAGTGGATTCGGCCATGATCAAGGCGCGGGTGGCGGGAGAGATTCAAAGCCTCACGCTGCGCGAGGGCGACAGCGTGCGCGCTGGCCAGGTGGTGGCGCGCATTGACCCCACCGAAGCCCAGGCACGCCTGCGCCAGGCCCAGCAGCAGGCCGATGCTGCCAAGGCGCAGGTAGACATCAACCAGCGCCAGCTGGACAACAACAAAGCCCTGGTAGACCAGGGCTTTATCTCTGCCACCGCACTCGTCAATTCGCAAGCCAGCCTGCAAGCGGCGCAAGCTACCTACCAGGCAGCCCGCGCTGCCGCTGACGTGGCGCGCAAGGCGCTGGACGACACGGTGCTGCGCAGCCCCATTTCTGGGCAGGTGGCGCAGCGACTGGCGCAACCGGGCGAGCGTGTGGGGGTCGATGGGCGTGTGCTGGAGGTGGTAGACCCCAGCCGTCTGGAGCTGGAAGCCCTGCTCAGCCCCGCAGATTCGCTGCCCGTGCGCGTCGGCCAGAAGGCGCGGCTTCAGCTCGAAGGATCCAGCCAGGACGTGACCGCCACCGTGGTTCGCATCAACCCCAGTGCACAGGGTGGCAGCCGCACGGTGCCGGTGTACCTGCGCGTGGATACCGCATCAGCATCGCAGTTGCGCCAGGGGATGTTCGTGCAGGGCCTGCTGAGCACCGGCCAAACGCAGGTGCTGGCAGTGGAGCTGGACGCCGTGCGCACCGACAAGCCCCGCCCCTATGTGCAGGCCGTTCAGAATGGCCGCATCGCACACCTGCCCGTCACCCCAGGCATGCGCGCCGTGGTACAGGGACAGACGCTCGTGGCCATTGAAGGCGTGCCCGCAGGCACCGCGGTGGTGGCGGGGCGGCTGGGAACATTGCGCGAAGGCACGGCGGTGGCTGCACCGGCTGCACAGGTGGCGGCACCCGCAATGCCGTCAGCGCCCGCCCTGCCCGCTTCTGGTGCGGCCCAGTAACCGCAGGCCTCAGGTATGTGGTTCACCCAAGTCAGCCTGAAGAACCCCGTGTTTGCCACGATGGTGATGCTTGCCATCGTGGTGCTGGGCCTGTTTTCCTACCAACGCCTCAAGGTCGATCAGTTTCCCAACATCGACTTCCCGGTAGTGGTCGTGACGGTGGACTACCCCGGCGCCTCTCCTGAGATTGTCGAGAGCGAAG
>ERZ650302.940-NODE-940-length-16437-cov-8.385667_pt1 | contig 16437 bp, 8 predicted proteins | sample MGYA00376238_ERZ650302 | MGnify/ENA primary metagenome ERZ650302 (study PRJEB26733, sample SAMN07839298) | wastewater metagenome | biome: urban; feature: wastewater treatment plant; material: waste water | place: USA: North Carolina | collected 2016-04-28 ... | reverse complement strand
TAAAGTACAAACACCAGAACAACAAGATGCATATAAGCAACTAATGGCACTAGGAGATACAAGCAAATCAACTAATAGAAGTTGGGGAGATGCTGTAACAGATACTGGATTACAATTAGTAGTTGGTTCAGAGAATACAGTAAAAAACTTAGCTGATATCTATGGAGTAGCAACAGGAGATATGAATAACTATGTAAGTACTTGGATGGATCAAGCTAGTAAATGGACTAGTGATAAGTACTCACCCGCATTAAAAGCTGCTGCTCAAGATAAAGCATCAAAAGTTGCTGAAGGTAAAACAGAGTTAGATAAATTCGTAATAGCAACAAAAGAGAACTTCAAAAATCCTATGTTGGTAGCTCAGTTAGTAACTGAATCAGCTCCAATGATGGTTGCTGCATTAGCTGCTGGAGAAGGAATGGCTGCTGCAAGTGGAATAAGTGCACTAGAAGGTATGTTATCAGCTGCTGCAATTCAACAAGGTGTTGATATGGGAAGAGAAGTATATAATAGCTTCCTACATGTAGGGCTTGGACAAAAAGTATTCCAAAAAGACTGGGATAATAATCCAAAATACCAAGAATTAATTGCTAATGGAGCAACTAGTGAAGAAGCTAAGCATGAAATAGCATTAACAACTGCTAGAGGAGTGTCATTAGCTTCAGGGTTACTAAGTTATGGAGTTAATAGATTCATGCCTGGTGGACATGCAATTGAAGAAAAATTGGTTGGATTAGGATCAAAAGGCACAGGAATAGCTAAAGCACTAGTTGGAGAATCTGCTACTGAAGGTATAGAAGAAGGCGGTGGAAAAGCATTCCAAAACATAGGATTACAAGAAGTAAATCCAAATATCAAAACTGAACAAGATGTTGGTGTAACTACTGCTGATGCAATGGCAGCTGGAGTAGCAACTACAGGTACGTTAAAATCACCTGAGTTACTAAAAGGTTCACTAGGCACAGTAGGAACTGCAGTAGATGTAGTTAAAAAAGGTGTGGAATTAGCAACTGAAACTGATGAACAAAAAGCAGTTAGAGAGAATATGAAATACACAGCTCCACTAAAAGCTGAAGCTGAAGTAGGATTAGCAACAGGTGCAACTGATGATGTAGTAAGTAAAGTAGAAGCAATACACGGTAAGTTAACTGAAGACTTAGATGAAAGTGCTCCAAAAGCATTCACATATGGTAGAGTAATTAGAGATGCACTAACTAAAGCTGCTAAAGAGGAAAATACAGATGCAATTAAGAACATATACAAAACAATAGCAGAATTAGATGCTAGAGAAGATGTAGACTTCAAAGCTAAAGATGTAATTGATGAAAGAACATACGAAGCAACTAAGCAGTTCAAAGACTTAATAAACAGCAATGAATCAACAGAAAGTAAATTGAATGCTATGAAGCTAGGTAAACAAGTAGCAGCTGAAGCAGATGCAACAGTTAAAACAACTGGTGCTCAAATGGATGCTAACATACTAGAAAAAGTTAAATCAATGAAGGCTTCACTAGAGCAAGACATCAAAGATATGAAAGATGTGATGGGTTCAGACCAATTCGATGAGAATTCAAAAGGTCCAAAAGAACTAGTAGACTTAATAGATATGTACATAAGTGGTAAAGGCTTAGATACAGTAAATGCTGAAATGAGTAAATTAGGATACATAGAGTTAGATCCGTCAGGTGGATTAAGAGCTGATCCAAATAGACCAGGAATTCAAACATATGCAATAGAGTTAGAAAGTGTGTTACTAAATCCAAAAGCTAACAAGAACTTACTAGATGAGAAAGTAACTAAAGCAGGCGGAACAACACTAACTGGATTAGAAAGATTTGCTAATAGTAGATTAGAGAAGTTAAACAAAGATAAAGCATACCAAACAAGTAAATTGCTAGGTCAACTAATCAATGAAAATGCTCAGATGCTAGAAGCTATACAAAAGTTACAAAATACAGCAAGTGGATTAAAAGGTATAAAAGCTAATACTAAATCAGCATATGAAACAGTACTAGATAACGCATACAATGCAACTAAAACTGCTAATGAACAAATGGTTAGAAGACAAGAGATACTAAGTAAATTAGGTAAAGTTAAAGGTGGAGAATATGCATACCAAATAGACAAAGCTGGAAATGAAACAATACAGTTAGTAAATGGTAAAGATAGACAAGAGGTAGCGAAAGTTACTGCTGAAGGTACAGTAGAATGGATTGATGATAAATTTGCTAATCGAGAAATCAAAACTACAGCAAAAGCAGTGCCTGATGAATCAGTAAATAAAGAGGAATACTACGCAGAAGCTAAGTTCAAAGATGATGCTGAACCAGTAAAAGAGACTAAAGTTGAGTCAACTACTAAAGAACAAGTAGTAATTGAACCAACAATGGAGAGTAGACCTGATGAAGTAATTAATAAAGAAGATTACAAAGCACAAGCTAAGTTCACTGAACCAGTTAAAGTAACAGAAACTAAACCTGCTGATCCAAAAGATCCGCTAAGAGCAGTGAGAGAGAAGATAGCTAAGTTAGATCAAACACTAAGTGCAGAGTTAGCTAAAGTTAAAGATATGGATGTAAAACAACATATCAAAGACTACTATGCTAAAAAGTTAGATGAAATAAATGCTGATAAAACTAAGTTAAATTCGCTGTTCGATAGAATTGAAAAAGCAGTAGATGCAAGGTTAGATAGATTAGAAGGAATTAGTACTAAAAATCCATTGGTTGGATTGATAGCTTATGCTGATAAACTAATCAAATCAATGCTGAATAAGTTAGATGAACTAAGAAATAAGTTAAGATTGAACAAGAATCAATTCGATGCTACTAAAGCTGAGTTAAATGACTTACTTGGAATGATTAATACAATAGAGCAAGATTACCTAGATAGTAAAGGAATTAAGCCAGAAGTAGTTAAAACATCAATAGGTAAAGTAACTAAGTACACTGATACAGTATACGGTAAACCAATGATTGAAACTAAAGATAAAAGAGTTGAAGCAGTACAAAAGAAAACAAGTAAAGGACTACAAACTCCGGAGACAGCACTAAATCAAGCTATGGCAGAGTTGGTGGATGAATCGATTGCAGAATACAAAGCACAAGGAGATAGCTTAAGTGCTAAGATAATGGTAAGAAACTTACAAAACTTCCATATATCAAGTGCAGTACATAGAATGATAACACAAGGTCAAGATAGTATATTCGGAAAGTTAGGAGCTGACTTATTCAGTAATCCAAAGAAACTGCTGGAAGCATTACCAAAGTCGTTCAAAGAGTTCTTTGTAACTGATGAGCAAGACGGTAAAGACTTAATTGAGAACTTCAAAACAATGGATAAGTTCATAAATGGAGTAACAATAGGCGATATACATATGACTGGTGAAAAGATTACTGGGAATATAGATAAGCAAGGATTGGTAATTAAGTATGCTGATAAGTACGTAGCTATAAAGAGACCAATAGAAGCTGGAGATAAATTACAAAGTGCAGATGGTAAAACACTAACTGTAAAAGCAGATAAAAGTAATATACCAACTAACTTAGAAGGTTACAAAGTTAAGTCACAATTAGATACTTCATTCCCAGTAGATATACTAGAATTGATAGGTACAGTTAAAGATGGTAAATTAGAGATTGATGAACAAACAAAGACTATACTAAAGTTCTACTCAGCTAAGATGATAATTGATACACAAGCAATGGTTGGTAACATACTAAGCATGGATGCTGGTGACATGAGTAAATACCTAGGAATTACAGATCCAACAGAGCAAGAAGAAGTTAAACTAAATGCTGCTAATGGATTAGTAAGTTCAGCTGCTATAAGAAAAGACATAGGATCAGAAGTATATCAAGCACTAGGGATTAGATTAGGTAAGAATACACCAGAGTTCACAGAAGAGTCATTCGAATCAGCACTAGGAGTACTAGTACAAGCAATAGCAGTTGATAATGGAACAATGGATATGCAAGCAGATGAGTTCGGAGGTAAGAATCAGAACTTAATTAGTGTGAATAAAGCAATGATTGAATCGGATGAGTTACTAGGAATAGATGGTAATAATGCATTAATCAAAGCAATGAATAAGTTACAGTACTTAAATGAGAACAGAAATAGACCACTGCCATCATTCAAGAAAATGGCTCCAGTAGAGAATGGTAAAAGATTCGTAATGAACACTAAAATGGCAATTGATAGTGAAACAAATGCTAAGATGAACAAAACAGAAGAAATAGCATACACAATAAGTGATAGACTAGATAAGTACCTAGAAATGCCAGAAGAAGATGTGCTAAAGATGATGGGTTATAAAGATGTGGAAAACTCAGGATTACACATAAGTGAACAATCAGCTCAACAAGCTAGAAATGATAAGTTGGTAAGAGAGTGGAACATCCTAAAGACATTTGCTAAAGCAGCAAAAGGTAAAAAGTTCTACATACCATGGGGTCAAACAGTAAGTGGAAGATACACAATGCTAAGTGACTTACAATACCAAGAAAGTAAGTTACACAGAGAGTTCGTAGTAGCTGATAATAAAGTAGAAACAGTAGATGTAAATAATGCTGATAATGTACAGATGATGAAAGCAAGTATCCTACAAGGACTTGATATGGATCCAGATAAACTAAGTCCAGAAACAGCTAATAAGAAGTTCGATGAGACATTCAAAGTAACTGATAAAGGATTAGAAGTAATCAAAGATGGACCAATCAAAGAGGCTTATGAAGCTGTAAGAGATGGTAAGTTCAACATAGAAGCAATGGCAGAAGTGTTCGATGACTCAGAAGGACATCATGGACTAAGTTCAATAGAATTGCTAGTAGAATGGGACAAAGCAATAAAAGGTAAAGGCAAGTTCAAAACTGCATCAAGCGTAGAGATAGATGCAATAACAAGTGGTATGATACTAACATTACTACAAATAGGTACAGATAAAGCTATACAAATGGCTGAAAAAGGTGGAATATACACTGCTGATAGAATGCCTGCATTAAAAGAGTATGTAAGTAGATGGTTAGGTGATGCAACATTTACTCCAGGAGCACTAATTGAAGCTGGTAAGAAACATGCTGCTGAAATAGAAGACAAAATGAAAACAGCAACAGGTAAAGAGTTGATTGACTTACGAACAGAGTTAGAAAATGATGCTGTGTTCAAAGACTTATACTCAACAATAGGTGTGGCAATGATTGGTGAAGTACAAGCATATAAAGATATGCTAGTAAACAACAATGATAGAACAGAGTCAGAAGATAAGCAATTAGCTATGCTAAATCAAATAGGAGAATTGAACTTAAAGAACATCAGATCAATTGCTAAAAGTCCAGTAATGGTATATATATACGGAGCATCAATTAATTCAATTAAGAAAAAGTTGACATACTCACTAGGTGTAGATACAGTAGTAAAAGCGATTAAAAAAGCAAGTGGACTACTAAGAGATAGCAAAGATGCAACTGCTGAACTAGCGTTCGTAGATAAGTTCATACCAATTAAAAGATACAAAGATATGTATGGTATGACAATAGATATAACAGAGATGAGTGAAGCTGATAAATTACTGCACTTAGAAGTTGATGAAAAATCAATTGAAGATATAGGTAAAGTGATAGATGCTACATTCGGAACAGCAATAGAAACTGCATTCGAGAGTAGATTAGGATTCGTAGATAAGAACAGAGATGCAGTTAAATCGGTTGAGATACTAACATTCGAAGCATACAAGATTAAGTTACATGAAGCAGTAAAAACTAAACTAACTGAGAAGTATGGCTCAGATGGTGCTAAGAAAGGCTCAATGGCATTAAGTAAAGAAGACTTAGTAGAAGTTAATAATAGGTTGATAGATGAAGGATACGGACATACAATAGTATGGAATCAAGATGGAAGAGTAAGAAATCAATCATTACAGAAAACAGCTGATAAAGGTGGAATTCACTCAAGTAGAGTAAGAGTTGGTGATACAACAGTAGGTGGACAAATTAAAGAGTCAAAACCAATAGTAAATACAGGTGCTGCATCAACAATACCAATACATGCTATAGATGGTGAGATGATAATGGAAACACTGAACAGAGAATTAAAAGGTGAACTTGCTGGTAAATACACTGGAGGAAACGTATACGATGCAGTGGTGCTAGGATTAAACAAAGCACTACTAACAGATACGGCAGATTACTACAATACAGGAATGATTGAAACAGGATTCAGTAGATCAATTATGGCAGATCAGTTAGATAAGTTAGAAAAGATGCTATCAGGACTAGTTAAAGATGGACTAATAAACAAGTTTACAGATGCTATAGGATTACGACCAAAAGGTGATGGAGCATTCGATTATACTAAAGAAGCGAATAGATTAGGGTTGTCAGTTAGTAAAATGCTAGAAAGAATAGAATTGGCTGAACAGTTGAATAATGAGAGATTAGCAAATAGTACTAAAGCGTATGGTTCAGGACACTTATACCAAATGGGTTCAGGAGTAGTTGATGTTAAAGAATCAGCTGATGCAAGAGCTAAAGAATTCCCTACAATAGCAAGAATAAAAGCTATGCTGAAAAAGGTAATTGAAAGAGATAGAGCTAAAACAGCAGAAGAGTTCAAAGGTAAGATTGCTGATGGAGTAGATTATGTGTTAGACTTAAATGACTTCATAAAAGGTGCTAATACAACTGAATCAAAAGCTAATCTAGCACAATTCAAATTACTGAATGATAAATTGAAAGTAAGTGATAAACTATGGAATACACTAACCAGTAAAGACACAGTGCAAGTAATTGGTGATTTAGAAGCTATTAAAGAGGCATTAAAAGATACAGAGCATGGAAAGAGTGCTAAATGGCATCTAGATAACATCATGAAAGAGTTAGGTAAAACTGATGTTAATATCCTAACTGAGTCAAAAGATAGTCCTAAGGGTAAATACAGTACACTTACAAAAGAGAAAATACCTACTGAACTGAATAAGTTAGTAAATGGAATTAAAGATGAAAATCTAAAATCTGCTATTGGTAAGTGGGTAAATGATAAATTAAAGACTATGGAGAACTGCTAATGGCATGTATACTAGGAGAACTAGAAAACGTTCTAAAAAAACAATTAGGTAATACTAAGAACTCAAAAGAGTTCAAAGATGGCACTACTAAAGCTAAGGAGAGAGTTGAAATACTCTCTACCCTGCTAAATAATGTAGTAGATATGAAAAAGGCAGTAAAGAGTAATGCTCAAAATAAAGTTGAGTCAATTGAAGAGCCTGAATTAAACAAAAGTGAAATTGCTAAAGAACTATATGCCAAAAAGCATAAAAACTTTGCTTATGGAAAAGAAGTTGAAAAATTAAGTAATGCTGAATTACATAACTTAGCGCAAGAAGTTAAAGACAATAGTACTCACTTAAATATCAGAGGCTCAAAAGAACAAGATAAAATAATGTACATTAAATTTCAACAGGTTAAAAAAGCTGAGAAAGAAAGTATAGATAACTTACTTAACATTCCTGAAGTGAAAGAACTAATTGATACAAAGAAAGTAAACTCATATAGTGCCTATATGGTAAGTTTAGTAGACTCAATTAAAAAGCCAAATGCTAGTTACTCTGATACAGTTGCGTTCTCAGGAGATATGGTAAAGGCACTAATTAATGGTGTAGTTAATGTGTCTGGAGGATCAACAGATAAAAATAACAATGTAAAGATAGCAACTGATAAAGTTCCAGATTCAGAGGTTCATAGAATTTCAGTAGACTGGTATTTAGAAGGTACAGAAGAAGGCAAAAGAATCATGGAAATGAACGAAGATGATTACAATGAAGCCATGCTAAATAATGAAAGTCTAGATAGATTCGTTGATTCAAAAAAGCAAGAATTAACATTAAACTTACTAGATGCTGTTAAAAACCTAAATGGGATTCATTCATTAACTCACGAGATGATACACGTAGGATCAGCAGCATTCATGAAGGAAAATCCAGAACACCCTGCTACTAAGAAAGTAATGGCACTATATATAGAAGCATTAGAAAATAAGGATTGGATAAGTAGAGCTGTAGGAAATGCTTACTGGACTGAAAATGTAGATGAATTCCTAGCTGAGTCGTTAAGCAATCCATTAATGGTTAGTTACTTAAACACAATGACAACTAGACATGGCGAAAGTATAATAAGTAAATCATTCAGTACGCTAATTGATACAGTGCTAGGCATGCTAGGATTTAAAAAGACAGATAGTGTATATCAACATGTGCTAGACGGATTTACAGCCATGATGGAATATCAGTATGGTCAAATGACTGAAGAAACTAATGCTAAATCAAGTACAGTTCAAGATATACTACAAGCTGAATTGGATAAAGTTAGAGAGAAAATGTTAGCTGAACATAGAAATGGATCCACATATAAGTATCCTGAAATTGAGTTTGAAGAGATTTATAAGGTAGAAGCTGATATAATAGTTCCAACAGAAACATTCGAACAGAATGTAAATAGAAAAATAGAATGTAAGGAATAACATGGGATGCTCAGCACAAGATCAAATAGCAGGTTACAAAGCAGTACATAAGAAGTTAACTGAATTAAACCCAAAAGTAGATCCAGTAAGAAGACAACATGCAATAAACAATTACTGGTTAAACTTAGAAAATAACATAATGACTACTCGTGAAAAAGAAGTGTACAAATCGCTAGTAGCTCAAACAGATGGAATTGTTAGCATAAGTCACAGTGATGTAAAACAAACAAATGAGCCATTAGTGTTCGTAAAAGAGATTGGTAATGACTATGTAATATACTTAGAAAGCGGTAAAAATTACACATTCGAAAAAGGTAAGGTTAAAAGTAAGCCGACTAAAGCAGGTAGAACAGTAGTTCTGCCTTCAATGGAACTAGCTAAATACTCTATGGGAGTAATTACACCAGTACCTAAACAGACTGAAGTTAGTAAAGTTGTTCAAAAAGTAAGAGATATGAATGAAGAAAACTTCATGAGTAGACCAACTCAAAAAGAAAAACAAGAACAGGCTCAAACAATACTAAACTTATCAAGTAAAGAATTGGATGAAGTAATCGAAGATGCCCAAAATAATACTGCTATTCGTCCAATAATGCCTAGCCAATATACATATGAAGAAAGTAAGAAAAATAAAAGGTTTGCATCAGCAGTTAAAAAAGATACGTTAAATGCATTGTTGCAAAATACTGAAGCTGAAAGCATGATAATGGAAAAGGATCTAAAAACATATAGAGATCATATAAATGACTTAGTACAAAATATTATTCCGGCAGATATATCATACAGGGATAGTATATCATTCTACAATACTACTATAACACAATTGTTAGAAGGTAATCCTAACAAGGTAAGTGGTGGACATATGAAACCAGGAACAAATAAGATTGTTCTAAATCGTAAAACTGTATCAGATCAAACAATTACAGGATTTGTACAAGACTGGTTCCTAAAAGATACGGATGAAGGTAAAAGAATTGCAAAAATTAGAAATGAAGATGTTAGAGCAGTAGAATTAGTTAATAGTCCAGCATATAAGATATTCGAAAATAAAAATAAAGCTGAGATTGCTGAAAGATTACTAAGTGCAATAGCACATGTGAATGGAGAGCATACATTAACACATGAGTTAATTCACTTAGGGTCAAGTGCATTTATGAAAACAAATCCGGATCATCCTGCAACTAAAAAAGTTAAAGCATTATACCTAGAAGTATTGCAAAATAAAGCATTCATAGAACAGGATACTGGACAAGACTACTGGGCTGAGAGTATGGATGAGTTCATAGCTGAAGCATTAAGTAATCCAGTGATGATAGAGTACTTCAATAACATGCCAACTAAGTATAGTGGATCAAGATTAACTTACTTATTCGAAACGTTAGTAAATGAGTTGCTTGGTATGTTAGGATTCACAAAGAATGACAGTGTATACCAACACGTAATGGATGGATTTACTGCTATGTTAGAATACCAATTCAATGATAATATAATTGCTGATAGTAAAAAAGACGTAATGGGCAGTGATAAAGATGCTAATATAGGACAATCAGTAAATGACGTAGAAGAAATGGGATTCGATGTAGACTTAGGACAAAACTTAGTAGATATATTCGTAGACTGGTACCAAAATGACATGGATACAGGTGTAATAGCAAGTGATAAAAGAGGTATATTCGATGCGTACGTAATGACAGCAGAAGAGTTTACTAAAAGTGGAACTAAGTTAAATGAATTCGAAATGCTACAAAAACAAGTACTAGATACATACATGGAAACAATGACAGACTTAGACACAGGAAATATGTCAGTAGATATGTTTACAAATGCAACTGAGCAAACTGCAGGTAGCATAAACTTAAAAACTAGAGAGCTGAAAGTTAGATGGAATAAAGCATCAAGATTAACAAGTACAAGTGAAGTACTGCTACATGAAGTAAATCATGCTATGTCACACCACGTATTCAAAGCCAATGTACAATTGAGAAGATTGGCTGAAGACTTAAGAAATACAGCACTAGATGCAGGAATAGATTATAAAGTGTTCCTAGATGGAATAGATAAGCCAACAGCAAATGAAATAGAAATTGCTAAGATGAAGTACGAATACACATTCGATAAGACTGCTAATGTAGAAGAGTTCTATGCATATGCAACTACAAATGAGAGAGTGTATAATGCAATCAAGAACTTAGAGATTAAAACTCCATTGATTAAAGACATGGAACTAGAAGCAGGTAAAAAACAGCCATTCAGAATAGTGTTAAATAAGTTAATTAAAGCAGTTAATGAAATATGGCGAATGATGAGTGGAAGAGGAGTTCGTGGAGGTCAGATAATAGCAGATATGGTAACAACTATAGCTAGACTAGATGCTGAAATGCAACAAACTAAAGTTAGAGACTCAATGCAAGATGAAACATTAAGTGCATATGCTGCTAGTAAGATGAATGAGTTAGATGAAAAAGTTAAACCTGTAATAGATAAAGTAACTGTATGGTCGGATAAACTACAAAACATGGGTGCTGGGAAACTAAGTAAACACATAGCAAAGATACCAGTACTAAATGAGTTAATGGAAACAGGAATTGCACAATACCTATGGAGAACAGTTACACAAGACACTACTAAAGATGGAGTGGCTGATATGTACATGGTGTTCAGACACAGTAAGCAAGTAGTAGAAAAACATACAGCAGACATAAGAAATGGTGTAAAAATGTATGCTACAGAACTGTACAAAGACGTAGATGAAAGAACTAAGAACTCAGTGACTAAATTGCTGTTAGAGGCAGATGGAGCACAATTCGAAGTTGATGACCTAAAAGAATTGCTAAATGATGATACTAAGATTGCTGATGAAATAAATTCAACAATACAAGAGATAAAATCAAGCATGGTGTCAGGTAAGATTGATAGAGAAACAATGAGTCAGATTGATGGATTAGCAGAATATATTGTAAAAGGTACTGCATCAAAAGTAGATCAACAAATGAATGCATACAATATAGCACACGGAGTTCACATACCAGAATACGATAGTAAAAAACCAAGAATGCCAGTAGAGTTAGTTGATAAACTAGTGTCATTAAAAGCATTACAAATGACTGATGATGTACATAAGACAAACATAAAGCAATTGCTAGAACAAGATAATGGTAAAGACATAATTGAGAAAACTAGGAACATGTATAGAGGTTACATAGATAGCATGAGAGAAGATGCTACAATAGATGGATATGACCCAGTACCAAAAGGTTATACAAAACCTGCTAATGGATTGCTAAGATATGAATTGGTACCAGAAGATCAGATTGCTGCTCAAGAAAGTGTACTAATGAAGTTAGTTGAGAATAAACCGTACATGAGATTAGATGGTCAAGATTACTATTTAATGACAGGTAAAGTTAAATCAGTAGGATTCACAGAAGGTGCGATAGGATTAATCAGTCATACAACTGAAGGAATTCCAGTAAGTGCACTGCTAAGAAGACAGAATGATATGATGCACAAGAAAAAAGGTAGATTGACAGATCAAGAATTGAGAAAAAGAACAGATAAGATAATAGAGTCGATTGCTAAAGGTGAGACTAGAGGATTGGAGATGCTGGAAGGTAAAACACTAGTACCGGTATACAATCATGCTAAGGAAATAGTGGATTACAGGGTTCAACTAAATAAGTTAGAGCAAGAGATACACTTACCAGATAGAGAAACTAAACTAGAGGATGTGTTAAGTAGTACATTCAGTAGAAGTGTAAAAACAACACTAACTGCATCAGAGAATAAGAACGTAGTAGATACAATTATAAAAAATAGTGCTCAAGGAGTACTAGAGAATCCAGATGATTATGTGCTAGTAGAAGAATACACTGAAGAAGATAGATTAAATGGTGTGAAAAGGGAACGAAGACATGATAGATGGAATACATTACCAGATCATACTAAAGATTATATATTCAAGAGAACTAGAAATAAAGGTATACTAATCCACAAGGACTTCGTAGAATTAATGACTGGTGAAAAAGATATGACAATAGGTAACTTCGCTGCGTTCGGGTTCGAGATGAAACAACATCCAGTAGCTAGAGCAAGGTTGATGGCGTTAGAGTCATACATAATAGAGTTGCTAGGTTACTTAAAGCAAGAAATGATAGTACTAAATGGTAGTGTACTAATAGGAAATCAAGTAAGTAATGCAATGGTAGCGATGAATCATGGAATAAATCCAATCAAGTACGTGAAGAAATTCAAAGAAAGATGGCAACAGTTAAATGATTACAATGAGAAAGTGCAAATGCTAACTCAATTAGAAGTTGAACAAAAAGCTGGTGGAAAGGTTGACAATAAAATAGCTCAATTAAAGAAACAGTTAGAAGGTAATATATGGGATGAGTTGGTGAAGGATGGTCAATATACTGCATTAGTGGAAGATATCAATACAGATGCTAAAATGAATGGTCAAATAGCTACTATGTTAAATGATCAATTAGGTAAAAGTGACTTCGGTAAGATGATTCGTAATGTAAGAGATGCACTACATATAGATAGATCAGGAAGCTTCTATGCAACGATGTTAAAAACAGTACACTATGGTGATGCTATAACAAGACAGATAGTAAAAGAAGAATTGGAAGCAAAAGCAATTGCTAGAGATGGTGAGTTAACAGATAAGAATAAAAGACAGATATTAAATTATCTAGATCAATTACTAGTTAACTACGGATACATACCAAATAGATGGTGGGGTTATGCTGATAGGGTGCTAGGGCTACTATTCATGAAGTACTACCTAAATCAGCCTAAAGCAATAATAAGTGTGATTAGAGGAAATCCAACTAAGACACTACTAATGCAAGGTGCACAGAAAGTGACTGGGTTAGACTTCGCAGATCCATTCAACACATATACAAATAGTGGAATGGATGGATTGGTTTATAGATGGATGCTGGATGATTTACCAGAACATACAATGGAACCAAACTGGATGCACTTAATGCCGAACTTAAGTTCAGCCCTCATCATTAGGTAAATTGGGAGAGGATTGTTCCTCCCTCCAATACAGAAAGATGATTAATGCTACTAAAGCGATTACTTCCATTTACGATTCCTTACGTGAGTATTACCTGCCCTAACTAATGGTAGACAGATATAGATGATATAGCCAACAATGAGTAATACTACTAATTGAAAAGCATAAAAACATGCTGCTATGAAGATTAATACAGCAACAATTAACAGAATATCCCTAACCATTATTTAACTTTCTTAGGAAGCTTAGGTGGAGATATCAACAAATAAATTGATACTAAAGCTGATGCTATAGTACCTACAACTAAAGCTGCATAAGATCCGCTAAATAGGATTGATACAGCTACTAAACAAACAAAGTCCAGAAGTGCATCCGCATATCTGGCCTTGTCATACTTCCATTTAATTACAACTATGTTAAAAAACACAGCACACCCAATTACAATAAACTCCAATTAAAGCTCCTTAAAAATATAAATATAATAAAACCCTCCGAAGAGAGTTCTATATACCTACCACCAATTAAAGAATGCTCCAAAGCCATGTATCCAACCAACAGGCACTACAATAGCACCAACTAATAGTAATACATACTCATGATGAGTAAAGCAATAATATAAATGGTAAAACCAAGGTGTGATTGCTAATATTGATAATGATAAACCTAAAATAAAATGCATGTTATTTCCTTTTATCAAGTAATAATTGAAGTTGTGCTTCAGGGCCTACAAATGAAGGATCCTTCAATAGTTTGCCTTCTGCATCATACTTCTTGTTCTTAAGCTTCTCAAGGTTCTTATCCATAACAATGTTAAGTGCTTGAGTAATTTCCTGAGCAGATAAGCCAAGTTTAGCCATAGAGCCAATTGCATATACAACTGAATCACAGGCTTTATCAAGTCTATCTACGTCAGAAAGTGGATTTTCATATTCTATAACTGTTCCTACAATCAGTCTAGATAAGTTTTTAGGAGAAGCATTTCTATTATGAGAATGAGCTCCCATTAATATAGAAGTTAATGCGGTTAAGTTAAATCCCTCAAGAGCTTCCTCGATTTGGAATGAAGACTCTAAAAAGTCATCATATCCTTTACCAAGTAAACCTGCATCCTGATTAAATTGTACAATACGTTTAATAGGGTTTAACATTAACAATTTCCTAAAATAGATTTAACTTGAGCTAACTTAACTAAAGTGTCAGCTTGCTCGTTCCTAATAGGTGCGTCCTGGTTAAGTGTGTTGTTAATAACAGTTAAAATGTTTACATTAACTTCTGCTAATAAAATAGATTCTTCCTGACTCAGTTGTGCAAGTTTGCAGTCCAGACATTCATCTGTGCTGTGTGGAAGTTCTATAGATCCATCTGTAACAGGTTCACCCGTAGATCCTTTAGATTCTTGTTGTTTGATAAATGCAATAACGTCGTCTAATGACTTAAATAACATAATATTCCTTTGATTGGTTTGTTTAGCCTCGTTAGAGGATTCCTGTGGGAGAAAATCCCAAATAGTTGTTTGTCTCATTTGATGATCTCCAATTCGTAGTTGTCTGGATCTGCTTGAGCAATAACCTCATCTAACATAGGCAATAATTGCTTAGTTAGAGTTAACATGTCAAATGCGTTATCAACTCTAGCTGATTTAATCAAGTGTTCAATAGCATACAAAATTTGCATGTCTACTTGTTGAAACTGTTTCATAAAGTGTTTAAAAGCCCTATTGATACATTCTGAAGAATGGTCTACAGGAACTATTTCAAAAGATTCTGCAAACGGCATCATTGATAACTTAATATTTAGCACATCTATGTATCCAAAAGGATTGACACCATAATGAAATTTAACTTGCTCTACATTAACACGCATAGGCACTTTAATCTTTGGCATAAATATCCTTATTAAGCAATTGCATCAAATTATAATTAGTATCAATTAAGTTACTCAACTTAAGCTTAAGTTCCAACAACTCGTTAGTATGCTGTTCTTTAATAGCAATAAGTTCATCTGCATGGCTTGTTTTTAAATGGTCTAATTCAGTAAATGTTTTACTGATAGACCTATCTGCATATTTAGACAATGAGCAATTTGGTAAAAGTTCTTCTAAAGTTCCTTTACCATAAGTTTCAGTTAATAAATGAGTATAATGAGGATGTAGATTATTCATTTAGTATCCAAATAATGTAAAAATGCTACGTTAGTAAGCACATGTGCTAGATGATGAATGCCTGATTCAGGATCATGAGTTTCCCCAGATCTGAAGGCTTCAAGATGCCTAAATAAAGCATCCATATATCTAACTTCACCATTATCAACTAACTGCCAATTGTTAGGTGCATACTTGTTAGCCCCATACGTCAGAACTTCTGCTAATGCATGAGTTGCTGAAGTAGGGATTAATGAATACTGCAATTTACCAGTATCAAATTTCATACCTTCTAAAGGTTGATTAGTATTATCCTTATCCATTGATAAGCTCCTTCATAGATTCTGCAACGCATCTAATTTCCAGTTGTGAATGCGAATCCAGCCTCAATTTGAACCAATTGTCCAATTGACTTGGTTGGAATGCTCCCCAGATCTGTGTCATCATAGCTTGAGGTAAAATACGTCTAGCTTCCTCAGGCTTAACGCCAGATGCAATTGCATGATTATACATGTCCACAGATATTTCAAAGTATTCATTTACTTCAAAAGCCATTTGCGTATCTCTTTCAGGAGTTTTAGGATCATCAAGAAAATCTTTTAGCTTAGCTAATTTCTTAGACACATAAAATTCAAATGGTGATTTAGCTCCAGAAACATAACGTCTAGATAACTCCTGCCAAGATACTCTATGACGAACCATCTGAGCACGAGTTGATAAATCAACATTGAATAGAAAGACTTTAAAGTTATCA
>ERZ650302.939-NODE-939-length-16445-cov-16.835876_pt1 | contig 16445 bp, 17 predicted proteins | sample MGYA00376238_ERZ650302 | MGnify/ENA primary metagenome ERZ650302 (study PRJEB26733, sample SAMN07839298) | wastewater metagenome | biome: urban; feature: wastewater treatment plant; material: waste water | place: USA: North Carolina | collected 2016-04-28 ... | reverse complement strand
GAAATAATTCTATGAGACACTGGAAAACATCCGGAATCTGCACCCACAGTTTGAATGACAACAATCAACGAACCTTGATATCCTCACAAATGACCTCTTATCAATGCAACAGGGATAGTCTGCCCTTTTTTAGGCAGTTCTCTGGCAGAATGAGGTACTATGAGCGGATTCAAGACTATGGTCCTGTGTTAAATAGCAAAATCACAGTGTCGTGAATAATTCAGGATAAGTACTAGCTGGATGAACGGAATGAAATTATAATAGTAGCTATAGTATTAACGAATGGAGGAAGAAATGTGTACAAAATTCTAATAGTGGAAGACGATATAAATATTAGTGAAATGGTAACAGATTATCTTTCGGGAGAAGGATATGAAGTTTTACCAGTTTATACAGGAGAAAGTGCAATCTCAGCATTAGAACAGGAGTCTTATGATCTGGCTTTAATTGATTTAATGCTTCCTGGATGCAGTGGTTTTGATGTAGTGAAATCAATCAGAAAGAAAAGTGTAATGCCTGTTATTATAATAACTGCTAAGGACAATGATATAGACAAAACCAGAGGATTAAATTTGGGAGCTGATGATTATGTAACAAAACCTTTTTACATTGATGAACTAGTAGCTAGAGTAAATGTACAACTACGAAATGCAGATTTATTAGATATGGCAAAACTTCACTCTTTAAAAGAGAATATTGCAAAAGAGATTATTGAACAAACTATTGATATTTTTTCTACATTTAGAAGTAGGGCGAAAGAACTTGAAATAAATGAAGAAAGCATAAATAAAATAGAGAAGAAAGTGATAAGAAGTTTATGAATAAAAAACCTGTTGTATTAATTTATAAAAGAACTCATAAAAATGATCCAAGAGAAAATGGAATATTTGGTATTGAAGATTGTATGAAAAGAGTGAGAGATTGGCAATTTGACGCAGTAATTGGGATTGGTGGTAAATATCCATGGAAAGAAGATATTGAAATTGCGAAAAAAATTAATTGGATAGGAATTAATGCAGCAAAGCGTAAATCAATTTATAAACATAGTGTAGTTACTTTTGAAAAGTTTTGTTTATTTGAAGAAAAAGGCAAGTTTGTTGAAGAAATAGCTCCAAAATTTGCTGAATATATTTATAATAGTAGATGTAGATTTGTGAAATCAACATCATTAAATAATGAAATGTATGAAGAAATCTTAAAAATATTGGATATTGCTAAAGATTATGATGCTCTAATTTTAAGTGATGAAGAAGTTAACGAAGTTGTTGGAAAAGTAAAAAAAGAAGAATGTATCAATCAAAAAAAATGTTAAATAAAAGTTATTCCACATACATTTATTGGGAAATTGAATGTCCAAAAATTTGCTGTTGTGAAAAATTATTTAACAAGGGATGAAAAATTGACTCAAGGTGATATTCAAACTTTAGAACAATATTCCGAAATGTTATGTGATGATAGTTTAATGAATCATTATGGTTGTTATAGTACACCTCAAAAAGATGCTTTATTCTCTTTAAAAGTATCTAATAAAGAAATTCTTTTATTACCAGCTCCACAATTTTCACCTTTACTTTATAGAGGGGAAAATTGTAATAATAGATTAATATGTAAACCTACACTTTTCCGAAATTTAAAATTTGAAGAAAAGTTAGTTTCGATTTTAAAAAAATATGAATTTTTACATGCAATTAAAACTCATCCTTTAACAAAAGAGTTCAAAAATAGATATTTCTTGACTAATTATTCTGAATTCCCAAATTATAAATTAAAATTAGATTATGAAGCTATTTCTCAACACTATGGTTTTATAACTAATCATCTTGATTTAACAAGAGATAAAGATATAGCTATGTTTTTTATGACTTCTAAGTATATTTCAGAAGAAAAAAGATACATACCAATTTCTGATAGTTCAAAAAGAGGTATATTCTATACATATGACTTTAAGCTTGGAATCAGACAAGGAGAACATTCTATAAATCCTATTGGATTTCAACCTTTTTCAAGACCTGATAAACAAAAAGCTTTTTCTATTATTTTTAATAAAAATGTAGATTTTAAAAGTTTTGATTTTGTGCAAAAAGAAGAGTATGAACTTTCAAAAGATTTTTGTGAAAAATATTATGAAATGTTTGAAGGTGGTTCTAAACTGTTCCCAATAGATGAAGTAAGTGAAGTATCACAAGTAATTAAAGATAGTGACTACATTTCAAAAGATTCAATAGAGCTTTATTCAATAACTTCAAAAATGTCCCAAAAATCAATAATTAAAATATTAAAACAAAACAATATTTCAATTACTGATAACAAATATAGTTTTAATGTGCATAGTCTTGAACTTTATAATAAAAATTTATTTTCAATATTACAAGACTTAGATAATAGAATAAAACCTATGGGTATTTATCCACATATGGAGTATTGACAATTGATAAATTAAAATAATTTTGATATTTCCGAGAGTCAATATCAATGCAAAAAAAGTCTTAAATGAATGGAAAAACAATCTTTTTTCTATATTCATCGTCAACAAGATAGTATCTTCAATTTGTATAAAAATATAACACTCTATATTTGCCCTAGGATTGATTTTTTAATTAAAAGTCATACTAAGGTAAGAGAAAATCATTTCTCTATGTTGTTCACAATATCTCAAAAAAGAAGCTTTAAGCAAATCACGAATAATATTAAGATTATTTTAAAATTAACATTGATTTTTGTTAAGAATTTATATATAATCTTAAAATAAAATAAAATATATACGTAATATGCTTAAAGGTAAAATATGAAGATAACACCCCTATTAATAGAGACTTTAAGAATATTAAGAGATGAGAATACTTTTATTAGCTTAAATAATTTAATTAAAAAGTTATCGAAGTTTAAACCAAATACAAGAACTTTGCAAAAAGAGCTAAAACAATTAGTTGATACAAATAGAATAATTGTACAAGGACAAGCTTCTAAAACAGAATATGCTATAAATGAAATAGTATCTAATTATAGAAGATATGAATTTATTTATGTTTTTAAAGATAATGAAATAGCTGGCGTATTCTTTAAATTAAATGATAGATACAGATTTTATTATGAAAATGATTTTTTAATAAATAAATCAAAAAGTATTCCTACTTTAAACTTGCAAATAGAGCATTTCGATTTTGAAAATATACCTGCAGTGTTTGAAGAAAATATACCTGAAGGAATTAATAGAGAAATTTTAGAAACTACCTCAAAAACAGCAGATGAATTTCATATTCTAACAATGCTAGAAGATAATATAGGAGATTTGTATTTTTCTAAAACAAAAGATATTCAAAATATTACATCTGCTAATCCAGGATATTTAACTTCATTAAATGAAATATTAGGAAATAATTCAAAAATAAATGTACTAAAAGATTTTATAGTAGATATTGAAGATTCTTTATTATTCCCTGATGGATATGATATTTCAAAACAAGAGATGAAAAAAGCCCATGGTATATCTGGATTTCAATATAAAAAGTTAATTAATATTGATTTTGAGAATAAAAGTATAAGATTAGATGATTCGGTTCATGCATATATATTAAAACCATATAGTAAGCCAAAAGCAAATAAAGATAATGACAATTATTTTCCCCATATTTCTTTAAATGAACATTTGTTTATGTCTTTCGCAAAAAATACTTTAGGTTTTAGAGTTCCATATAGTGCAATTGTAAAAAATGAAAAAGATGATGAATTTCACTATATTGTAAAAAGGTTTGATAGATTAGGACTTCATAGATATGCTAAATCAACATTTGCAGTGTTTTTAGGATTAAGAAGTGAAAATAAATATGATACAACTAGTGAGAAACTTTTTGAAAGAATGGAAAAAGAGATTATAAGTCCAAAAGAAAAAATGGAATTACTAAAACATTATGTATATTCTGTAATTATTCAACATGAAGATATGCATACCAAAAACTTGTCACTAATTTATGATAAAGATTTAGTATTTTTTGCTCCTTTGTATGATGTTTCTTGTACAGGTATATATGATACTTCAAAAGGTTATGATTCTCATCTAACAATAAATGGTAAACAATCAAATATTAGACCTAATGATTTTAAACCCTTGTGTAAAATTTTAAAGATCGATTTTAAAGAATTTAAAGAAGAAGCTTTTAAAATAGCTAAATTATATGAAACAGAATTACCAAGTTATATAGAAGAAATAAAAGCTTTAGGCTCAATTCCTTTTTATAAGAAAAAACAAAAGGCTAGAATAGGTGAGGGTGCTTATTTAAAAGTTTCAAAAACACCTATTGAATTTCATGAAGTGCTCACTAAATTTCATAAAGAAAGAGTAGAACACTTAAAAGCACTAGGTTGGATAATTAATGAATCTTTATAAGAAAAATACAACACTCTATATTTGCCCTAGGATTGATTTTTTAATTAAAAGTCATACTAAGGTAAGAGAAAACAATCTCTAGAGCAATTAAAAAAAGTGTGTTTATCTCACAATATTTCTAATATCTCTTTTTTCTTTAAACTATATATTTAGATATTCACTATTATATAATCTAGCACTTAAACAATTTGTATTATAGTTGCTGCTTCTTCTTTAAATTGATGGGGATACAAAATATCATTTTATCTTAATTACTAGGAGTAGGGTGGCAAAAGTTGTTTGAAGTATTATTATATAAGTGGATTAAATAAAAGAATAAGAGACGTTGGAGAGATAGAAATATTTGGCTAGTATTAAAAGTGTTTAAGTGCTAGATTATATAATAGTGAATATGTTATAATCTAAAAATACATAAAAGAAATTGAGTAAAGGGAAAATTAATTTATGGAAAAAGAACAACTTAGTAAAAAAGACTTATTACTTTATGCAAGAAATGCTACAAAAAGTATTTTAAATAGCCTTGTAGCTATTAAATTCATAAAAGCGGAATTATATATAGTTAATAAAAATATTTACTCTCAGCTACTTGAAATTGATTCTTTACTCTTACCACATAAGAAAGATACTAGAAAAACTAACATATATAGCATTGATACATTTGTTAATATATTAAATCCAACAAATACAGCATTTACATATACGTTAACACCTGTTTATAAAAGAAAACAAATATCTGATTTTTCAAAGATTCAATTAGCACTTGATAGAGAATATGCTGTTTCAATTAGAATGCTAAATCATGAGTTTGAAGAGTATATAAAGAATAATGATATAAGTGAACTAACTTATCAAGAAAAACTTCAAGAGCTAGATACTAGATTAAAGCTTGAAAAACAATATTTTGAAGCGATAAAAACAAATCCAGATAAATATATGCACAATAAATTAAAGATTGCTACACAAGCAATACTACATGGACAGATTAGATACTATTTTATTAATGAAGATGGTGAAAAAGAAGATATGCAAAGGCATTTATCTTCTGAAATACCAAATATATTAATATTTGATGAAAATAGTGGTTTTACAAAAAGAAAAGATAATAAGATAGATGCATTTTTAGAAGATTCTATTAGGGTGTTTGGGAATGTATATATGAAAAAAGAAGCTGTATTTATATAGATTTAGGGGACTGTTAAAAATTTCTCACTTGTTAAATTCTTGACAAAAAATAAAAAAACAATTATAACATCAACTATTTAATAGATAATAGATTATCAGAAACTTATTATCCACCAGTTTGATAAAAAGCCCTTGTTGAAATTTCATTATCATCTTTTATTGACCATTTGTTTTTTTCTGGTTTGTTTTCTAATACTTTTTTTAAAATTTCCACTGCTTCATCAACTCTATTATTTTGAATTGCATCTTTTATACTCATCGCATCTTCAAAATATAAACAAGGTATTAAAAATCCTTCTGCTGTTAATCTGATTCTATTACATTGTGCACAAAAATCATCTTTATGTGGCTCAATTATTCCAAATTGAAAACCATCTTCTAGTTCATAATATTGTGCAGGTGAGCTAGTATCTCTTGGAATCATTTTAAAATTTGGATATTTTTGTGAAATAATTGCTTTTATTTCATCTGAATTTAATCCTTTTGCACCATCTTTTGCATGATGATTTTCCATAAATTCAATAAATCTTACAATATATTTTTTATCTTTACAAAACTCTAAAACATCTAAAACATCATTATCATTTATTCCTTTAATTGGAACACAATTTATTTTTATTTTAAGTCCCACTTCTGCTGCTGCTTGAATACCTTCTAAAACACCTTTTAATACATCTTTTTGTGCAATTTTTGCAGCAGTTGCAGAATTTAAAGAATCCAGTGAAATATTTATTCTTTTAAGTCCTGCATCTTTGAGCTTTTGTGCAACTTTTGCAAGTAAAAATCCATTTGTTGTCAATGCTAAATCTATATCATTTTTATAATCAAAAATCATTTTAAGAAAAATATCCAAACCTTCTCTTAAAAGTGGTTCGCCACCTGTGATTCTTACTTTTTTTATACCTTCATCAATAGAGACTTTTATGAATTTAAACATATCTTCATAAGATAGTAAATTTTCTCTAGGAACCCAAGAGAATGGTTTCTCAGGCATACAATATTGACATCTAAAGTTACATCTTTCAGTTACAGAAACCCTTAGATAATCAACTTTTCTTCCAAATCCATCAATTAACATTTAATTGCCTTTTCTATTTTATAAGTATTTTACTTAATCAACCAATAATATTTATTTGTATAATTTAATCTCCACTATCAGAATAATTTATGAATGTGTAGCGAATCTAAATAAACTATTAGCAGTTACAAACTAAATCTTTTCGTCTATTTTTAAAGTAGTTGTTTTTACTTCTGCAACTTTATTAATTTCATCTTCTTCACTATTTAGGGCGTTCTTAAAATTTTTAATTCCTGAACCTAATCCTTTTGCTAATTCTGGTATTCTTTTACCACCAAATAAAACTAAAACAATCAAAGCAATAATTAATAATTGCGTACCACCTGGCATATGCATAGAAGCCTCCTGAAAAAGTTATATATCATGATACTTTAGAAATTAAAAAAATCTCTTGATTCTTATCAATAATTCTCCTTTTTAATACCCTATAATAATTGTTAATTATTACATTATTTTCTCTTTTAAAAGATATTGTTTCCTCTATTAGAAATGAAGAAAAAACTATTAATATGGTCATTAAAGAATGTATCCAACTGGATTCTGATATAAATTGTTCAGCTCAAGAATATATTATTCTTCTTGTCGATTCATTGTTTTGTTTTCTAATTTCATCATAAATTAATTGATATTTTACTTTTTCTTCAAAAGAAATAGGAGTTCGGATTGATTTGTATTCAATTAAAATACCATTTTTAAAAACACCAGATATTTCTGCATAAACCCAGTAAAATCCACTATCTTTTCTTAAATTCTTTACAACTCCGTGCCATGAACCTTTTGTATTAATATCATTCCAAAGTTCTTTAAAAACTGATTTTGGCATATCGGGATGTCTTACTATATTATGAGATTTTCCTATTAATTCTTCCATTTTATAGCCAGAAATCATAGCAAATGTTTCATTTGCATAGGTTATATTACCACTTAAATCGGTTCTTGAAACAATAAGTTCATTTTTGGGAACAATTGTTTCACACAAAAAATTTCCAGATAAATATTCCATTTTATTTTCCTGTATTATCAAATGTTCTAGCAAAACCTTCTAAATCTTTTTTCTTTAAATCACCATTATAAACCATATTAGCAACACTAACAGTTGGGTCATTTAAAACTTTAGGAACAGCATCAGCATTTTCTAGAACTTCAAGATGAGAACTTAACTCTTCTTCACTATAAGCCATTTGCATATCAGCACTCATAACATGAGGAATTGCTTCAATAACTTTCAATTTTTTTAATTCTTCTTGAACACCTTCTCCCTCTATTGTGATGATTATTCTTCCTTTTTCATCGTGCATATGATAATCACATACATCACAATTTTTTAAGCTTTCTACCACTTCATCTACATATTTTGGTAATGTTTGTACTATAATACTTGAGATATTCATTTTTTGATTCCTTTAATTTAGTTTATAATAGTTTATTTTTTTATCATCACTTGTAACAAAAACTTCATTTTCATTTATAAATAAAATATTTGTTAGAGTGCTTTTATTCTTAGTTAATTTATATAAATTCTCTTTTGAATTTATATTAAAAACTGTTACATTGTTGTCTTCATCACTTGCAAATGCTCCAAATTTAGCACTAGGGCTAAGACCTACACTATAAATTAAAAATGAAGCTTCCTTAAAATACCTCATTTTATCATTTAAACTATAAATAGCAACTCTTCTATCTTGACCAGCAGTTATAATCACATCATTTTTAATATCAATTTGAAAAATATTATCAAGATTTTGGTCTTTAAATATTTTTATGATATTAAAAGTTTTAGTATCAAGCATAGTTAAAATACCACTCTCATCAGCAATTATAACTTTTGATTTATCCTCAGATAAAGAAAAATTTGAGAATTTTGATTGTGATATTTGGATTTCATTTACAGTTTTTTTATTTTTTATATCATAAATAAAAATTTGATTTGAAAGTAGAGCATAAATAATATGATTTTCATCCAGAAATTTTGCACGAGCTATAAATAAACCAGCTTTATCATCAATGATTTTTTCAAATTGCTTATTTTTATAAATGCTTATACTTCTTCCACCTTCTTCTCCTTGAGAAAGAATAAGAATATTATCTTTTAAAACATCAACACAATATATTTTTGAATCTATTGTATCTCCTGTAAAATTTTTTATTTTTGATATGGTTATGCTATCTATTTTTTCTTTCGTTTTCATATCAAAAATATCAAGGCTTGAAGCGGTAGTTGAGGCATATAGCTTCTCATCTTTTAAAATTATATCTGTAACAGAACCACTTGTAATTAATGAGAAATTTGGTTCTAAATCTTTTGCATTTAGATTAAAACCTAAAATCATAATCAACGAACAAAATAAAAATTTAGATATATTCATAATTTTCAACCTTTAACTAATAATTTTTATAGCATTTGTAGGGCATGATTTTATACAAAAACCACAAGCAGTGCAGTTGCTATTTATGCTTGGTCTAAACATCGCTAAAAAATCAATAGCATTGTCTAAACAAGGGTCTTTACAAGAAAAACACATAGTTTTATTCCAAGATAAGCAATTTAAAATATCAATTTCAATTTTTGCATTTATATTTTTTTTATGTTCAACCTGTAATACCTCATTTGGACAAGCTATTGCACACTCATTGCAATATGTACATCCACTAAAACTCAAATCAAGTTTAGGAGTAAAATCTTCTTGAATAAATATGATATTCTCTTCACAAACTGTAGCACATAAACCTTCACAGTCTTTACAATTTGTAAAAAAAATACTCTCATTTTTATGATAAGGAGGTCTTAAAATTTTCTCTTGTTTTTCATCTTTTTTAAAAGATGAAACAAGAGAACTAAAAAGTTCTCTTCTTTTCATTTATTTTTTCTTTAAAGTGTCTAAATCATCAGTAAGAACTTGATCCCAAGTTGATTTTTCTTTACCATCTTTTCTTGTATAAGTAGGTTTGAAAGTATTCTCAACAGCTAATTCTCCTGTACTTTGAGGAGCATGACAAGCTGTACAATTAAATCTTGCACTAGAAATTGTATCTATTGGTTTTATAGATACTTCATTTTTCATATTATCCACACCTTTTACAAAGTTGTCACCTTCTAGTTTATCCTTTGGTCTAAAGTTAATATAGTGAGATTTTGGAATTGGAGTTGCGTTCATACTAGGTGCAACTGCTGCTTCATGACAACCAATACAAGCATTATTATCAGGAGTAATTTCCATTAATCCTTCAACATCATGTGGAATCATAGGTGGTGCATTTTGATAAGCTCTTTCTATTTTGTATCCACTCATAGGAGCAGATGTTCCATATTTTGTCTCAGATGGAGCTGCTTTATCCTCTGATAGTAGCTCAACTTTTCTTAAACCAATAGAATCTTCATCTATATTTTTTGTATTATTAGCAGCCATTAATAGTGATGTTGCTAATGTTATTGCTAAAGTTAATTTACCTAACTTCATTTTGTTTTTCCTTAATTAAATTTTTTATTGAAAAATTAAGAGCGTCATCATCACAAACTTCTACACATCTTCCGCAGTTTGTACACTCACCACTTAATACAGGTATAGAAGTCTTTGTAACCATATGTAAAACTTGATTTTCAGGACAAACTTCTTTACATTTCATACACGCTGTACAATTAGGTGCATTATGATGAACTCTAATAAAACTAAACCTTCCAATTAGTGAATAAAATCCACCAAGAGGACAAATGTATCCACACCAACCATTTTTTAAAACAAATAAATCAAAAAGAAAAATAACAACCATAGTTGCCCAACCAAAGCCTAAACCAAAGATAACTCCTCTATGAATCATAGAAACTGGCGAAATAAGTTCAAAAGCTGCAATACCCATAATAAAAGATAAAACAAAACTAATAGCAATTACCCAATATCTTATACTTCTTGATGCTGGTTGTTTTTTCTGGATTTGATTAAATCCTAACTTTCGTCTTAAATAATTTGCTAAATCAGTAATCATATTTACTGGACAAATCCAAGAACAAAATGATCTACCACCAACAATCATATAGAAGATTGTTATCAAAAAAGCGCCTAAAAGAACATCGAATGATATTATTGCCCCAGCAAATACCATTTGCATAACAGCATAAGGGTCACTTAATGGAACAGTTTTTAAAACCAATGAAGAACTTAAATTCCCCATTAAAATATTTATTCCATAAATATTTGCAATCACATATAAAACCATAATAGAGATTTGCGTAAATCTTCTTGCGATTAAGAATCTATATTTTTTTATCATTTTAATAAATCCTCCATCTCTTTAGAATTATTCAAAGATTTAACTGCTCCACTTTTACTTATTTCTGTATGTGTTGTTTCATTTGTGGCATTCTCTACTCTTTTTTCATCCTCTTTATTCCAACCTTGAACATAATGATCTCCAGCTTTTCCTAAAGCTATATCTCGTGGAAGTACAAAAATTGCAGCTTTTTGCGTTACACAAGCTTTTTCACATAATCCACATCCTGTACAAGCATCTATATGTACAATAGGTTTTAAAAATGCGTGTTTACCTGTTCTTTCATTTTTTGAATATTCAATAGTGATTGCCTCTCCTAAAAGTGGACAAGCTCTATAACAAGCATCACATTGAATTCCCCAAAAAGCGATACATGAATTATCATCAACGACAGCAACACCCATTTTAGCTTTTGAAATATCAAGCTTAGATTCCTTATTTTGTACAGACTTTATATCTAACGCACCTGTTGGACAAACAGGAACACAAGGAATATCTGTACACATATAACAAGGAATTTCTCTAGGAATAAAAAATGGAGTTCCTAAAGGTTTATTATCTCCTGGTTTTGCTAACTTTAGAGTATCAAATGGACATGCTTCTACACACATTCCACATTTGATACAAGTTGCTAAAAAATCATTTTCATCAAGGGCACCTGGTGGTCTTAAAATTAGTGAAGTAGCTTTTACTTCACTAACATAGGCACTCCAAGTTAATCCACCAAGAACTGCAAGACCCGCAGCCCTTGCAATATCTAAAAAGAATTTTCTTCTTTCACTTACTGGTTGATTACTTGATTTACTCATTTCTCTTTTCTCTTTACTTTGTTGAGGATTTATATTGCTCAAAACAATACTACCTCCTTAATTAAGCTTGATAAATTTTTACCGCACATTTTTTAAAGTCAGTTTGACCTGATTGTGGACAAGTATAATCTGCACAAACTTTATTGATAAATACTTTTTCATCAAACCAAGGTACAAATACTAAACCTCTTGAAGGTCTATTTCTTCCTCTTGTTTCAACTCTTGCTTTTACTTTTCCTCTTCTTGATTCAACCCAACATAAAGAACCTTGTTTTACACCATATTTATTTGCATCTTCTGGGTGCATATAACAAAGTGCTTCAGGAACTGCTCTATAAAGTTCAGGAACTCTCATAGTCATAGTTCCACTATGCCAATGTTCTAAAACCCTTCCTGTACATAACCAAACTGGATACTCTTCAGTTGGAACTTCTGGTGGATCCATATATGGTCTTGCGAAGATTTTTGCTTTATTTTTTAATGATTTTTTAGTTTCATCTTTAACACCTAATAAATCTCCTTGCGCTAACTCTTTTGCAATAGTTCCATAGAATGCAAAATCACTATTTGGATTTGCTTGTTTTGCATAAGGGTCATATTTAGTATTAAATCTCCATTGTGTCTCTTTCCCATCAACAACTGGCCATTTTAAACCTCTTACTTTATGGTAAGTATCAAAATCAGCTAAATCGTGTCCGTGACCTCTTCCAAAACTAGCATACTCTTCAAATAAATATTTTTGAATAAAGAATCCATATCCTTTAAACTCTTTTCCATCACTTCCAATTACTTTTCTTGAATCTCCAAATCCTTCTGTATTATCATAACCAGCTTGAACAGGGTCTTTTTTGTCAATTTTATAAGATTGTGCTTTTTTATTTGCAAACAAGATTTCATACATAGTTGTATTTTCATTGTATCCCATAGCTTTAGCTGCTTCAATAATATCTGGAAGTTTTATCTCACCTTTTGAACTAGCTAATACTTGCTCACCCCATAAATCTTTAACTGTAAATCTTTTTGAAAGTTCAACCCATTGCCAAGTATCAGACATAGCATCACCTACAGGTAAAACTTGTTGTCTCCATAATTGAGTTCTTCTTTCAGCATTTCCATATCCACCCCATTTTTCATAAATCATAGCAGATGGTAAAATAAGGTCAGATACTTTTGCAGAAATTCCAGGGTATCCGTCAGATGTTACGATAAAGTTATCCATTTCTCTTGCTGCTTTTACCCAGTGTGTTGCACTTGCTGTATCTTGATATGGATTACAAACATTTACCCAAGCAAATTTGATATTTCCATCTTCAATATCTCTATGAATTTTCATAATATGTTGATGACCTTTTGGATTAATTGTACCAAGTGGAACATTCCATCCTTTTTCAGTAATTTCTCTATCTTTTGGATTTGCTACCATCATATCAGCTGGAAGTCTATGTGTAAATGTTCCAACTTCTCTTGCTGTTCCACAAGCACTAGGTTGTCCTGTTAGTGAAAACGCTCCAGAACCTGGTTTTGCTTGTTTATTTAATAAGAAGTGAACATTATATGAAAGTGTATTTACCCATGTTCCTCTTGTATGTTGGTTCATTCCCATAGTCCAGAAACTTACAACTTTTCTATCTTTTTCAATATATAAATCAGCTAAAGTTTGAAGTTTTTTCTTAAATTCTTCAATATCTTCATCAGGATTTCCTTTTGAAATTTTTGCAACATAATCAAGAGTATATGGTTCTAGTGCTTTTTTATACTCTTCAAAAGATATTTCCCAGTGAGCTAATTGAGTATTTTTATTAGTCATTTTATCACCAGCTTTATATCCATAAGGAGCAAGTGCAGGAGCTTCAGTTTCAGAAACAATTTTTTCCATCTCTTTAGAGATAGTTTGCATTTCTAAATCTGTATATTTTCCTTCTTTAATAGATTTTTCATCACTTCTTCTCATACCATAACCAATATTTACTGGACTTGCAGCAAAAACAATGTGTTCTTTTACGAAATCCCAATCGATTGATTCTGGATGGTTATACACGATTTCTCTTGCTATATAATTCCACAATGCTAAGTCTGTATTTGGAGTGAAAATAATTTCAATATCAGCTAAATCAGAAGTTCTGTGTCTATATGTAGAGATATTTATAACTTTAACTCTATCTGGATTTGATAATTTTCTATCTGTTACCCTTGACCATAAAATAGGGTGCATCTCTGCCATATTTGAACCCCAAGCTACAACTGTATCTGTAAGTTCAATATCATCGTAACATCCTGATGGTTCATCTATACCAAAAGTTTGATAAAATCCTGTAACAGCAGATGCCATACAATGTCTTGCATTTGGATCAAATGCGTTTGATCTAAATCCTGCTTTCATCATTTTTAAAGCAGCATAACCTTCCATAATTGTATATTGACCAGAAGCAAAAACACCGATTCCTTCAGGACCTTTTTCTTTTAAAGCTATTCTGATATGTTTTTCCATCTCATCAAATGCTCTTTGCCAAGAAACAGGAGCAAAATCAGCTTTTTTATCAAATTCACCTTTTTCATTTACTCTTAATAAAGGTTGTTTTAATCTATCTGCACCATACATAATTTTTGCATTAAAATAACCTTTAATACAATTAAGTCCTCTATTAACAGGAGCTGCTGGATCTCCTTTTACTGCAACTATTTTTCCATCTTTAGTAGCAAGCATAATTCCACAACCAGTTCCACAGAATCTACAAGCTGCCTTGTCCCATCTCCAACCACCTTCAGCTGCATTTGCTTGTGCTTGTAAATCAGCAGGTATTGTCATACCAACTGCTGCTGCTGCACTTGCTGCTGCTGAGCTTTTTAGGAAGTCTCTTCTTGAAAGCGACATAATTTCTCCTTTATGAAATAAAATCTTTAACGATGAATTATAATCATAAAAGATGAATTTATGATTGACCTGAATCAAGTAAATTAAGTTTTAATTAAGATATAAATTGTCTTATTTAAATATTTTAGGAGTATAAATAGCGAATAAAGCTCCATTATTTATATTTTTAACTCTTAATTTTCCTTTCATATTTTTTTCTACAATAACTTTTGACATATATAATCCAATACCTGTCCCATGTCCATCCTCTTTTGTTGTAAAATATGGTTCAAATATTTTTGTTTTTGGTTCTACTAAAATTCCACCACCATTATCTTCAATATATAAAACTATATAATTATTATCTTCTATTGCATAAATTTTTATCCAAGGGTTATCTATATTTTTTTCAATTAATACATCTTTTGCATTGTTTATGATGTTTAGAATCACTTGTTTATATTCATTTAAATAAGTAGTTGTTTTTATATTTTCATCAATAGAGATAGAAATTTTTATATTATAATTTGCTAAAGTGCTTGAAATAATAGTTATTACAATTTCAACAGCTTTTAGTAAGTAAAACTCTTCTTTCTCTTTTTTTGGTATAAAAAATTTCTAAAATCATCAATAGTATGCGACATATATTCTAAAACTTTATCTGCTTCTTTTGATTTTGTTTCCATTGTGTTTTCATCTAAAGCACCAATACTATATTTAAATTTAATAAACATCAAAATTGATGATAGTTCAGATAGAGGTTGTCTCCATTGATGAGCTATATTACTTATCATCTCTCCTAATGCTATAAATTTTGATTTTTGGACTAAAAGTTGTTCTTTCTCTCTATTTTTTTCAATTTCTTCTTTTACTTTTTCTTCTAAAAATTGATTTAATTCTTTTAATTCCTTAGCATTTTTTCTTACTTTATTTTGATAATCTTTTAAAATTAAATCAATTCTTTTAGAAATTACGATAGAAATTAAAATAGCAAAAGATAGAAACATCAAAAAAAGTATAATGTTTTGAGTAACTTGAGTTTTTACCTTTTTTTGTAAATCTTTTCTTTTTATCTCTATTTCATTTTCAATATCATCGGTGTAAATACCAATACAAACAATCCAATTCCATTTTTCAAAATACTTAAAATATGAAAGTTTATACTTAGACTCATCGGAATCAGGTTTTTTATAAGCATATTGCGTAAAAGATTCTCCAGTTTCTCTAATATCTTTTAAAAAAATCTCTCTAAACTTTTTACCATCAGAATCTTCATAGTTTGTAGATATTAAAGTTCCAACTAAATCAGGTCTATTAGGATTTACGATTAATTTTGCAAAATCATCTCCACCATTTATATTTTTGACTTCATATGCAAAAAAATAGTTACTTTTATTCTCTTCAAAAGTTATACTGTTAAGTAATTTAATTGCATCAGCTTTTTGCTCTTCATCATTTAAATTTTGCTTTTTTATATTGTAATTTAATATTTCAAGAATCGTATTTATCTCGTTTTTTAAGAATTTCTTCTTATTTAAATAATACTCCTGTTCAAACTTATTCATCTCAACTTCAAAATTATCATAAGTATTTTTCACATAAAAATAAGATATTGCAAATATCATGGATGACATAATTATAATAAATGTAAAAATTATGATTTTTGATAAACTTTTCTCTATATTAAAATTCAAAATATAACCTTTAGTTAGCATTAATTAGGTATGATAACATATTTATTATTGGAGTAATACTTATAATATGCAAAAAGATTTTATAAATAAACTTACTGCTTTTTCAGTTCTTTATGTTGAAGATGAAGATGGTATAAGAAATAATATAGAAGAGATTTTAAAACATCTTTTTAAAGAAGTT
>ERZ650302.938-NODE-938-length-16461-cov-10.529745_pt1 | contig 16461 bp, 13 predicted proteins | sample MGYA00376238_ERZ650302 | MGnify/ENA primary metagenome ERZ650302 (study PRJEB26733, sample SAMN07839298) | wastewater metagenome | biome: urban; feature: wastewater treatment plant; material: waste water | place: USA: North Carolina | collected 2016-04-28 ... | reverse complement strand
AGAGAATCTGTTCGTCTGTTTTCCCCATAGGAATCACCATTTTCCCACCTATTTTGAGTTGTTTCAACAGTTCTATGGGAAGAATTTCCGCACCACAAGTTACCAAAATTTTATCAAAAGGTGCAAAAGTAGGCAAACCCAAAAATCCATCTCCAAAACTTTGAAATTTCGGACGAAGATGCATTTCACGCAATTTTTTTTGGGCAAAATCGTGTAAATCTTTTTGTCTTTCTACGGTGTAAACAAAAGCATTCATGGTGACCAAAACCGCAGTTTGATAACCGCAACCTGTACCAATTTCCAGAATTTTTTCCTTTTCCTGAACTTCTAACAATTCGGTTTGTTCGGCAACAGTAGAAGGATGCGAAATGGTTTGATTGGCCGCAATAGGAAATGCCCTGTCTTCATAAGCAAAATCCTCAAAAACACTTTCTAAAAAAAGATGACGCGGAACTTCATTCATGGCTTTTAACACATTTTCATCTGAAATTCCAATTTTTTCGCGGAGGTATTCTACTAAAATTTTACGTTTTCCTTTATGTACAAATGAGTCCTGCATTTCACAAAAATACTTGAAAAGTTTTTAAACGCAAAGATTTATTTTTGATTTCGTTTAATTTTTAAGTCGCTTCGCTCAGCAATGTTCGCAAAGGTGAAAATCAAAGATTTTCTATACAAAATGAACGCTGAATTTATATAAATTTGTGTGCATTGCAATTCATCTTTGATGAATCTTTGCATATCTTAAAAATATTTTAAAAGTATTTAAAGAAATTCTTTGCGAACTTTGCGTTAATCAATTAAATTTGAAGAAACAAAATTTCTATGTTAAAGGCAGGTTTAGTAGGTGCTGGTCACCTTGGAAAAATTCACTTAAGACTTCTTAATCAATCAGATAAATATGAACTCGTAGGTTTTCACGACAAAGATGTAGAAAACGGAAAAAAACTAGAAGCAGAGTTCGGATACAAATATTTTGAAAATTTTGATGATTTATTGGCGGAAATAGACATGTTAGACATCGTTACGCCTACTGTTTATCATTACGATTACGCCATGAAAGCCATAGAAAGAGGGCTTCATTTTTTTATAGAAAAACCAGTAACCCAAACGCTGAAACAAGCGGAAGAAATTCTCTATAAATGCAGAGAAAACGGCATAAAAGCACAAGTAGGACACGTAGAAAGATACAATCCAGCGTTTATTGCGACCAAAGATTTCATTCAAAATCCTATGTTTATCGAAATTCACCGATTGGCAGAATTTAATCCGAGAGGAACTGATGTTTCAGTAGTTCTGGATTTGATGATTCACGACTTGGACATTTTGCTTTCTATTGTAAAATCTAAGGTGAAAAACATTCACGCAAGTGGAGTTTGCGTGGTTTCTAAAACACCGGATATTTGTAATGCGAGAATTGAATTTGAAAACGGTTGCGTAGCGAATTTGACTACTTCTAGAATTTCGATGAAAGCGATGAGAAAATCTCGTTTTTTCCAACAAGATGCTTATATTTCTGTAGATTTCTTGGAGAAAAAAGCGGAAGTTATCAGAATGAAAGAAGCGCCAGAACATCCTACCGATTTTGACATGATTATCGAAAATGCAGATGGTGAAAAATCTCAAATTTTATTTGAATATCCTAACATTCAACCGAATAATGCTATTTTAGACGAACTGAATTCTTTTGCTGATGCGATTAATGAAAACCGTGAAGTAGAAGTTTCATTAGAAGACGGAACAGAAGCGCTGAAAGTAGCTTTGGAGATTATGAAGTTGATTTCGTAAAAGTCCGAAGACAGAAGTTGGAAGTCCGAAGATTTCTATAATTAATTTAAACACAAAGTTTGTCATTGACTCCGTCGAATCTTCGATTTCCGTAGGAATCTAAATGATTTTCTAAAACAGATTGCTTCATTCCTCACAATGACGACTCTAACACATTTAATTTTAAAATGAAAAAACTCACCATACTTTTTCTACTCATCTCCATTTTTAGTTTCGCACAAAAAGCCGAACTGAAAAAAGAAATTTCTAAAATTACCGAAGGAAAAAAAGCTACAGTTGCGGTTTCTGTTTTGGGAATAGATTTTCCATTTCAATACAACAACAATAATGCAGAGAAAAAACTTCCGATGCAAAGTGTTTTTAAATATCATATTGCTTTGGCGGTTTTGGACTTGGTAGATCAAGGAAAACTAAGTCTTGACCAAAAAGTATTCATCAAAAAATCTGAACTTTTACCGAATACTTGGAGCCCAATTCGAGAAAAAAATCCAGAAGGAAATTTTGAAATGCCCATTTCTGAATTGATAGAATATTCTGTTGCAATGAGCGACAATGTTGGTTGCGATGTTCTTTTACGATTGATTGGCGGACCAAAAGTAGTTAACGATTACATTGTTTCTAAAGGCGTAAAAAACACACAAATTGTCTATAACGAAGAACTCATGCAAAGTGCATGGAAAAACCAATACGAAAATTACACCACCATGAAATCTGCCACAAGATTGTTGAAGGATTTTTATAAAGGCAAAATTTTGTCTAAAAAATCTACAGAATTTTTGTTGGCTGTGATGTACAGAACTTCTACAGGTTTAAATAAAATTGTAGAACAATTACCAAAATATGCAAAAGTAGCACACAAAACCGGTTCTTCTGGAAAAAATGATGCAGGATTAACAGGTGCAGAAAATGATATTGCCATCATTACTTTACCCAACGGAAAAACCTATGCTATTGCGATTTTTGTAAGTGATTCTACAGAAAGTTATGACGTAAATTGCAAAATGATTTCAGATATTTCTAAAGTGGTTTTTGAGATTTTAGAAAAGTAGTATTTTAGAAAACAATTTTAACCGCAAGTTTGTCATTCCGAAGGAATCTAGATTAATCATGAAAAATGTTATAAACTTTTTGGCAATTATTCTCATCTTTTTTTCATTTATTCAATGTAGTAAAAACACTGAAAAAGATGAATATGAAATTGTAAATTTAATTTTACAAAAAAATGTGACAGCTTATGGAGTAAAAATTTTTCCACCAAAAAAAATCGCTTTTGGTTCTGCAGAACATAAAAAATTTAACGATAGTCTTATTAATAGCGGTAATTTGACTTATCATATTGAGCCATTTTTTTTCAAGCTTGACACTCTTAAATATTATAAATCGAATAAAATTAAAAATATTGATGAATATGAATCCTCAATTATTTTGAATAATAAGACTGAAAAAAAAATTGATTTCAACAAAATTAAAATAGACAATTTTAAAAGAGTTGATGTAATTCCTTGTAAAGATCAATATCTTGATAATTGTGATAAATACTTCACTTTTACATTTAAAATCTCCGAAATAGTTATAAATAAAAGTAAAGCTTACGTTGAATTAAATTTTCAGTGTGGTGCAAAATGTGGAAAAGGAATAAAGTATGAATTAAAAAAAGAAAATGGAACTTGGAAAATTGATAAAGAAAATCTAATTTGGATTTCTTAATTAATTCAGATTCATACGGAAATCGAAGATTAGACGAAGTCAATGACAAACTAAACGCATAAAATTAAATCTTGAATTTTAAATATTGAATAAACATATGAAGAACATCGTTGTAATCGGAGCTGGAACCATGGGAAACGGAATTGCCCATACTTTTGCTCAAACTGGTTTTAAAGTAAATTTGGTAGATGTTTCGCAGGAAGCATTAGATAGAGGAATTAAAACCATCACTACCAATTTAGACAGAATTATTGCAAAAGGTAACCTTACCGAAGAACAAAAAGCAGAAACTCTTGGAAATATTACCACTTTCACAGCGCTTTCTGATGCTTGCGGAAACGCAGATTTAATAGTAGAAGCTGCAACAGAAAACCAAGATTTGAAGTTGAAAATTTTCAAGCAAATGGATGAATTTGCGCCAGAAAATTGTATTCTCGCTACCAATACTTCATCTATTTCTATCACCAAAATTGCTTCGGCTACAAAGCGTCCTGAAAAAGTAATCGGAATGCACTTTATGAATCCTGTTCCGATTATGAAATTGGTAGAAATCATCAAAGGTTATTCTACTTCTAAAGAAACTTTTGATGCGATTTTTGAAATGTCTAAAACTTTAGGAAAAGTTCCTGTAGAAGTGAATGATTATCCAGGTTTTGTGGCGAATAGAATTCTTATGCCAATGATTAACGAAGCAATTGAAACCCTTTACAACGGAGTTGCTGGTGTAGAAGAAATTGACACCGTAATGAAATTGGGAATGGCTCATCCAATGGGACCGCTTCAGTTGGCAGATTTCATAGGATTAGACGTTTGTTTGGCAATTCTCAATGTTATGTATGACGGATTCAAAAATCCTAAATACGCTCCAAATCCATTATTAGTGAATATGGTAATGGCTGGAAAAATGGGTGTAAAATCAGGTGAAGGCTTTTACGATTATTCAGAATCTAAAAAAGCAGAAAAAGTAGCGAAAATGTTTGCGAAAAATTTATAGAAAAATTTATAGAAAAATGTTTAAAGGAAAACTTTTATTAACAAAGCAGAGTATATTTTTTTTGATATTATTGATCATATTATTAATACCAAATTTTTTTGTCTTATCATATTTTCAAGATATTAAAGGAAATACTTCTATGTCACTTGGATATATTTTACTTTCTTCTTTAGTATTAAGTTTTCCTTTAATTTTTATCAAAAAAAAAACTTATTTTTCAATTGGGTTAATATTTCTAATTTTATCCCCATTAGAAATCATTTTTGTTAAATTACTTGGTATTCCTATTACGGTAGGTTTCATGAGTTCTGTTTTTAGCACTAATTTTAATGAAGCAAAAGAACAATTCATCTCTAATAGTGCTTTAATTATAGCGATAGCTAGTATAGGTATATTTTACATCTTTATTTTAAATAAAATAGAGAATAATTATTTAGCAAAAAGAATAAGAATCATAATACTACTCGTTTTTTCTATCTTTAACCTATTGTTATTCTTCCAAATGTATAACATTCAGAAAGGTGAACAGCTAACAAAAACTGAAAAAATAAAAATTGCCTTTGAAAATACTTACCTAAAATATTTCAAAATTTATCCTTTAAATCTTCTTATCAATTCCTATAAAACATTAGAAAACGATAGAAAAGCAAAAGATTTAAATGACAAATTAGAAAACTTCATTTTCGCTGCCCAATCATTAAATAACAAAGAAGAGAAAGAAATTTATGTATTAGTAATTGGAGAAACTTCTAGATTCAGTAATTACCATTTAAATGGATATCAAAAAGAGACCAGTCCATTATTGGATAAAACAGAAAATCTATTATCATTTCAAAACGTTTATGCAGGTGCTAATCTTACTTTATTATCTCTTCCTCAAATTATTACTAGATCTCATCCGCATAATAAGAATATTCAATACGAAGAAAAATCCGTTGTTGATGCCTTTCAAGAAGCTGGTTTTCATACTTCATGGTTTGCAAACCAAAGCAGTGAAGCTACCATAGTAAAAAGATTAAAAAATAAGGTTGATTTTTTCAAATCAAGCAATGCAGAAGTAGGAGTTAAAAACTTTTTAGATGAAAACATTTTACCAGATTTTATTAAAATTATTAATAACAACTCTAACAAAAAATTCATCGTAATTCATTCTCTAGGAAGTCATTTTAGATACACTAATAGATATCCTGACAATTTTAAAAAATTCACACCTGTAATGGAAGACACAGGCTATAATAACCTAGATATAAATTATAAAAATGAGATTATTAACTCTTATGATAACTCTATCCTTTACACAGATTATTTTTTAAATCTACTAATTAAAAATTTATCTCAAAAAAAACAAAAAACTGTACTCATATATGTATCCGATCATGGTGAAAATTTATATGATGATGAAAAAAAATTTCTAGCTCATGGCTCAGCAAACCCTACGAAATATGAATATCATATTCCTTTTTTTATTTGGTATTCTAAAGAATATGAAAAATCAAACACAGAAAAAATTAAAAATCTGAAAAACAATATTTATAATGCTATAAGTTCTAGTACTACATTTTATACTCTATTAGATCTTGCAAATATTCAGTACAAAAACTCTAACCAAGAATCCTACAAGAGCATTTCTTCTCCTAAATATCAAATTCCAGAGAAAAGGTTTATGTTAAACAGCGAAGAAAAAATCATTGAAATAAAATAGCGTTTAAATTAATATTAATGCGAAACCGAACTCAAGAACAATATTTAAAAATCTCAGTATTCATCATTACTATGGTGATGATTGTATTGCGTTTTTTGCTCAACGAAAAAGGAAGAGTCTCACCAGATTCTATCCGTTTTATGAGACAAGCGCACGTTTTTCCAGAAATCGACAATACTACTGCTCCACTGCTTTATCCTTTATTCATAAAGGTTTTCACTGTGTTTACAGATGAATTTTGGTCAAGTAAAATTGTGGGAATATTGTGTTATCTTTTCATGGTGTTTTTCGCTTGGAAAAAGAAATTTTATTGGCGAGAAAGTCTTTTAGTTGGGGCTTTATTCTCTATGATTTCCTTGTTTGCAGCTACACTTAGCGAAACATTATTCTTGCCCTTTTTATTCGTATTTTTCTATGTGGCAAGAAATGTTTTATTGGAGAAATATTCTAAAATTCTGAGCGTTTTCTTATTGAGTCTATCCGTTATTTTGCTGTTTAACATTCGTTATAGCGGTTTGTTTTTCATGGGTGGATTATTCGCTTTTGGAGTGCTGAATTACAAGAAACCTTTTGCAAAAATCTACATCATTTCGAGTATTATCGGACTTATTTATGTTGCAGGTTATAAACTCTTCTTCATTGATGTTTTTAACCAAAATTACGTCAATAAATTTCTAGAAATTGGCTTAAAACCCACTTCATTGCTCGTAAAAGAGTTCTTTTTAGCTATCGGAACGAGTTTTAATCCTTTCATACATATTCTCAATCCTAATGGTGGAATTCTGAATGTAGGAATTCTGGGAATTGGCTTTTTGAATATTGCATTTTTTACCTTTATTTTCATCAAAAATAAACTTTCGGCAACCGAAAAGATGATGGTTTTCTTATCGGTTTTCGGGATGATTTGTTCGTTTTTGATTCAGTATTTTTATCAAACAGATGCTTTAGATTATCGTTTATTGGCGCCATTCACCTTTGGAATTTGGCTGGTTTATTTCAAAAAACTTCATCAAATTTTCGGGAAATTGGTTTTTGCCATCGCTTTTTTAAGTTTGATGACAGGTTTTGTGTTCAGTTGGCTTTCCAGAGGTAATTATTTGGAAAACAGAAAACAAATGAAGGAATTTTTGGTTAAAGAAAAACTTATGGACAGTAAAATTTACTATTACCGCCCCATTAAAGACGAAAATTTCAGCAGTTCTAAAATTTCTGAAATCATCAGCACGATAAACCCAAGAGTTTACATCACCGAAAAGCCTGAAGATTCTTTGAAAAAAGAAGTTTTAACAAAATTTAAGATAGAATCTAAAGTGAAAATGAACAAAAACAAATTTCAATAAATAAATTTCATTAACTTTGTACTTAAGAAATTAAAATTCTAAAAATATGAAACTCCCTAAATTTTTAATGGCAGATAATTCTGAATTTCCAGAAGATTTATTTGTAGTACACACAGAATACCCAAGATTCATCCTAAACGTAGAAGAAGAAGAGGTAGAATGGTTAGATGATCTAGAAGGTGACGACGAAGAAACCATCGCTAACGAAGCTACTCAAGTAGTAGAACAAGCATTCAAATGGTGCGACGAAGAGTTAGCTAAGTATGATGACGAAGAAGATGAAGACTAAATCATAAAAAAATCCTCGAAATAATTTTCGAGGATTCTTTTTTTATTGTTTCTTAAATTTCAATAGCAATAAATTATCTTTATAAAGTTCTAAATAACCTTCATTGACTACATATTTATTCACTTGTTCTAACACTGTGAAATAACTTTGCTCCGTCATCATATTATCACAAGCCATTTTAGTAGCTCCTACATTTCCTACATCAAAAGTCCCGTTTGAAGCGGTAATCACCACATCAGAAAAATAGTTATTACAACCACCATTTCCTGTAATTCTCTTTCCTTCTATCACTAAAGTAGGTGCTTTCGCTCCTGAAAAATTATTATCTACCAAAGTCCATTTTGTATTGGCTACAGATTCTTGTTTAGAACCAATTTTAGAAATTGTAGCACACGAAATCATAGTTGTAGAAATCACAAGTGCCCAAAATATTTTTTTCATATGAAGATATTTATTATTCAAATGTAAGAAAAAAGTCGAGATTTCTATTCTCATCTCGACTTAAATTTTTACTAAATTATCTTAATTCTGCGTTGAATTCTTTTTGGAAATTCTTAATCAGCGAGTTCATTACTTCTGTAATTTCTTTGTCTTCTAAGGTTTTTTCCTCGTTTAACAACTCGAAACTCATCGCGTAAGATTTCTTGCCTTCTGGTAAGTTTTTGCCTTCGTAAACATCAAATAGATTGATATTTTTCAAAAATTTAGATTTATTTTTTCTTGCCGAAGCATATAAATCTGCATAAGAAACATCTTTATCTACCAATAGCGCTAAATCTCTTCTGATTTTGTTGAATTTCGGAATATCTACGAATTTGAAATTATCTGTTTTTCTAAGCGCTTGACAAGTTTCTAACTCTATTTCTGCATAGAAGCAATCTTGGTCTATATCAAACTCTTTCAACAGTTTAGGAGATACTTTTCCTAATCTGGCAATGGTTTTTCCGTTTGCTGTAATTTCTAAAGCATCACCGAATCTTTCATCTTCTAAAGATTTTTCTTCTGTAACTAGATTTAATCGGTCAAGAAGCACTTTCACATAAGCTTTTAGCATGTAAAAATCAGAGGCAGATTTTGGCATCAACCAGTTTTCTGCATACGTTCTACCAGTTGTAAGCAATGCTAATTGTTTTCTTTCTTCATACTTTTTTTCCCTTTGGTCAAGATACGCTTCGCTTGATTCGAATTTGTGATAAATTTTACCCAATTCGAAGAATTTGATGTCTGGATTTTTACGGTTGATATTGTAAACTGCATTTCCTAAAAGCCCTTCTAATAAAGATTTTCTCATAAAAGCTAAATCTCCACTCAAAGGATTTAAGAGTTTTACAGCGTTGGTTTCGTCTTTAACAGAAGTAAGAGAATTGTTCATCACTTCATTGAAACCATTGCTCTGAAGCGTTCTTGCCCAAGAATTTTCTAGTTCGTCTTGGTCATTTACACTTAATTTTACTGGAGTAAATGCTATTTTTTGAGGTGCATCTACTTTATTATAACCGTAAATTCTAAGAATTTCTTCTATCACGTCTATTTCCCTGGTAACATCTGCTCTGTAAGCCGGAACCAACAATTCTAAACCGTCTGGAATATCATTAAGAACAGAAATTTCTAGAGATTTTAAAATTTCTTTTACTTTTTCTCTGTGAATTTTAATTCCTAAAATTTTATCGAGTTGAGAATATCTAAAAATAACTTTAGTGTCTTCTATTTTTTTAGGATAAAATTCTAAAAGATTTCCTACTTTTTTACCACCAGCGATTTCTTCAATCATTTTGATGGCATGAGTAATCGTAGTTCTGGTATTGTTAGGGTCTACTCCACGTTCGAAACGGAAAGAAGCATCAGTATTTAAACCATGAGCTTTAGCCGCTTTTCTAATCGCGACTGGATTGAAGTAAGCAGACTCTAAGAAAATTGTGGTAGTAGATTCAGAAACGCCACTGTCATTTCCTCCGAAAACCCCACCAATACACATTGGCTTGTTGTTTCCGTCTTTAATCATGATTTCTGAACCATTAAGCGTTCTTTCTACTCCATCAAGAGTTACAAACTTAGTTCCTGCATCATTTACGCCTACTTTTACTTTTTTACCAGCAATTTTATCTGCATCAAAAGCGTGAAGTGGTTGACCAAAACCATGTAAAATATAATTGGTAATATCTACTACATTATTAATTGGCGAAAGTCCGATGGCTTTTAATCTGTCTTTCAACCATTCTGGAGATTCTGAAATTTTTACATTTTCGATTACAGCACCAATATATCTTGGGCATAATGTTTCATCTTCTACTTCCAGTTCAAAGCCATGTTCTCCTTCTGTATTCACTAAAGCTGTAGAAACTTTTTCGAATTCAGATTTTAAACCATTGGTTGAAAGAAAAGCATGTAAATCTCTTGCTACACCATAGTGAGACATTGCGTCTGTTCTGTTTGGTGTTAAGCCGATTTCGTAAACCTCATCATTGGTTAAATTAAAATATTTTGCAAAAGGTTCTCCTACTTGGTAGATTTCTTCGTCTAGAACCATAATTCCGCCGTGATCGTCTGAAAGTCCTAATTCATCTTCTGCACAAATCATTCCTTGAGATTTTTCTCCACGAATTTTTACTTCTTTCATTTCGAAAGCACTGCCGTCTTTAGCATAAATTTTAGTGCCAATTACAGCAACAGGAACGGTTTGACCAGCAGCAACATTAGGAGCGCCACAAACAATTTCTAAAATTTGGCCACCACCAATATCTACAGTAGTTTTTTTGAGTTTATCTGCATTAGGATGTTGTTCGCAAGTCAAAACTTTACCTACTACGATTCCTTCTAAACTGCCTTTTACAGATTCAAATTTTTCTATTCCTTCTACTTCAAGACCAATATCTGTAAGAAAAGCACCAATTTTATCTGTTGCTAAATCTGTTTTGATAAAGTCTTTTAACCAATTGTTTGAGATTTTCATTTTTTAAAAAGATTTGAGATTTGAGATTTGAGATTTGAGATATCAAAAAACAAATAACTTTTATAAGTTTGCAAATATCGTGATTTTTTGAGAGATTAGGAAATTTTAAATGTTCTTTTGTCTTGATACAAAAGAACCAAAAAATCAAGACTGCACTTTCTTCGGCTAAAATTAAATTAAAAATTCTAAAATCCTTGAAACTCGCGCCAATGCTTTATCATTTCTTGCTCAAACAGCAAGAATTTTTTAACGAATTTTTACTTTAATTTCTTAACGCCTACGAAACTGATGTCATTAAATTATTCTTCAAAAACATATTTAACTAACAATATAGTATTCCTACAACCTAATGTTGTTTCACCTGAAATTCTGCTTTTAAATTCTTTGTAGTGATTAAGTCTACATTTCAATGAACATCTAAATTTTTGAAAACAAAAAAAATACATCCAATCAAATTGACCATTTTTTTCTTTAAATCTAAATTTGTAACCATATTCTGTCGAATCAACTTTAGCCAAATAAATCTTTCCGTTAAATAAAATTTTTAAAATCATGTTAAACTATTTTTAATAATTAAACACAATAATACAACACACTATAACGAAAATATGATCTGCTAAAAATTAAAAAAGTCGTCTCGAAATTTCGGACGACTCTTTGGATATATTTTAAATTTTAATATTGACAAGTCTCGACTTGTCACTACAAAATTACATTCCAATTACTGGCATAGAAAGCATTAAGATGTGTTCGTTTTCGTCTAAACCGTCAACTGGTTCTACAATTCCTGGACGGTTTGGTTGAGACATTTTCATCGTGATATCTTCAGAACCTAAAACTGATAACATTTCTGTTAAAAATTTAGAACTGAAACCAATGTTGATATCTTCACCTTTGTAATCACAAGGAATATTCATATCTGCTTTGTTTGCGTATTCTGTATCTTCTGCATGAAGATGAAGAACGTTGCCAGAAAGCTTAAATCTAACTTGGTTGGTAGATTTGTTTGATAAAATACTTGCTCTTCTGATAGAACTTAACAATAAGTTTCTGTTTACCGTCAAAACATTCGGATTTTCTTTCGGGATTACTGCAGAGTAATTAGGATATTTTCCGTCAATAAGTCTACAAATCCAGATATTTTCTCCGAAAGTGAATTTCGCCATATTTTCATTAAACTCGATGGTTACTTCGTCATTAGAATTTGACAAAATATTTTTGAAAATAGACAAAGGTTTCTTCGGCATGATAAATTCTACCGCTTCTTTATTGGTAACATCTGTTCTTTTATACACCACTAATCTGTGAGAATCTGTAGACACGAAATTGGTTTCTTTTTCTGTAAATTGGAAAAGAACTCCCGTCATCACAGGTCTTAGAGAATCGTTGCTTGTTGCAAACAAGGTATTGCTTAGCGCATCTGCAAGAACTCCAGAAGCTAGCGTAACTTTTTGTGACGCGTCAAATTCTGGTAATTCTGGATAATCTTCTGCATTATCTAGCGCTACTTCGTAATTGTCTTTTTCGTCTAAAATTTCTAAAAGACCACCTTCACCAGACTCAGAATCTTTTACTGAAAAAGTAAGCGGTTGGTCTCCAAAAGTTTTAATTAAATCTTGAAAAATTTTTGCAGGAACAGCAATTTTGCCTTGATCATCAGATTTTACAGCAAGAGAAGTAATAAGTGTGGTTTCGCCATCAGAAGCAGTTATTTTTAGAATTTCATTTTCTAATTCAAAAAGAAAATTTTCTAAAATGGGTCTTGACTGCGAACTAGAAATTACACCACTTACCACGTTAAGAGCTTTCTGTAATTCGCCACTTGCAACTATAAATTTCATAAATTAAAAATTATTAAGTATACAAAGATACAATTTTGATAATAATAGACAAAGTCGAAAATCATTAAATTTTATTCAGTTTTCAACATTGAGAGAATATTGACTTTTCTGTAGTCATTTATTTTATGGTCAAAGATATCAGCAGAGTAATAAGTGAGATTTACTTTTTTACCTACTAAATCTTGATATTTCTTTTCGAGTTCTATATTAGAATCTACATTAGAAATCCAATAAAATCTGGTCAAAATACCATTATCGCCTTTCAAATAAAAAATAACGAAGGCATCTTTTTCTATTTTGGTGATTTCACCATTCATAAACTCCGCTGAATTTACTTCTGCAGAAGATTCTTGAGCATATTCATCAGCAAGACCAGACTGGTCTACAAAATTGATAAAAGTATCTGCACATTCTGAAACCATAAGTATTCCCATTTTTTCGCCCAATTCTCCCATTTTTTCGTCATTGGTAATATCTTTGGACAAATCTATGCCGTATTCTTTTTTGATTTGCTCTTTGTAAGGAGTAGAAACTTTTATGAAACACAAGCCTAATTGCATCTGCATCATTTCTTTAGATTTTTTCTCCAATTTTATTTCTCCAATGCATTTACAAGCATCTTGCGCTATTTTTTTCTTAAAATCTTCTTGAGAATAAGAGAACAATGAAAAGATGGAAAAGAAAAGAATAATAAGTTTTTTCATGGTTTTTAAAATGATTAATCCTTTGGTAAAAGTAACGAAATTTTTCTTTTTTAATGGGCATTTTCTATAAAAAAATCCCGAGAAAAGATTTTTTCTCGGGATTTAACAATTATAATTTAAATTGATAGGTAAAACCTAGATGAAACCACGTTCCGGGCATTTCTACCAGAGAAGTTTCGGTGTATTTTACATTCGTAATGTTATTCACCAAAACGTAGATGTTAAACTGTTTTGCAGTGTAGTTTAATTTATTGTCTAATAGATTATAACTTCCTAGAGAAACCCTATCATTATGTCTGTAAATCAGTTCATTCGAAAAATTCCCGAATTTATTTCTCAATTTGGCTACCAACTGATGTTTTAAATTGTCTAAAGAATATCTAGAAACAATATTGCTGGCTAATCTTTGATTATCTATATACGTATAACCTACAGAAGTTCCAATCCATGAAGCGAACTGATAATCTGCTTCTAATTCTACACCTTTGGTTTCAATTTTCCCGATATTTTGCGCAGTCCAAGGTGAAGTTGGCGTTGCTTTTTGCCAATCGATAGCGTTATCAGATTTTCTCCAAAACGCAGATGCTTTGAGCAAAGTTTTATTGGTTTTGAAAATATAACCGAACTCTCCTGTCAATGCTTCTTCGGCCACCAAATTTGCATTTCCTTGTTCAGAAGGACTCATGTAATACAAATCGGTGTAAGTAGGAATTCTATTCACCTTAGAAAAATTTCCAAAAAATTTAGAATTCCCGTTGGTAAAACTCGCATCAATTCCTGGATAAAAATACGTTTTATCATTGCTAAAACTCGTGAAAGAAATTCCCGGAGTAATATTTAATTTTTCATCAAAAAACGACAGATGATGCTCTAAAAAAGCATTGGTAACGGTTCTTTCTCTGCTTCCTAATCGGTTACTTTCTAGAAATTCTTTTCTAACATCTACTCCCAATCCTGTAATTCCGAGTTCTGATTTGTAATTTACATTTGCATCAATTCCTACATTATTCCCGATGTGCATATTTCTGTACGCTGCAGGATTATTTCTGATGAATAAATACATATCTTGTGCTCTTCTCCAATACAAACGCGTTGCAAAACCTAGATTTTCGTTCACTTTTTTCTCTAGAGAAGCCGCTACTAAAGAAGTTTGCACTTCTTCATATTGATCTTTGAAAGCTGGTGAAGCATAAAAACCATTGGCTCCGAACTTTTTTTCTTGAATTCCAGCTTGAAATTTTACCTTTCCGTTTTCTATATCAAATTGATTTTGATACCAGATATTTTTAATTTTATAATCGGTATTGTATCGATAACCATCTGATTCTGTATTATTAACCTGAATAAAATTTCTAAATTTTTCGCCCCCGAAATTCGCAGCAACTCCGAAACCATGCGTAGAAAAATCCCCAACTTCACCATTAATCGTTAAATTGTTTTCTGCAGAAACTTTGGTTACAACATTTACTACACCAGCATAAGCTCCTTGTCCGTATCTTCTTGCAGCTGGACCTTTTAAGATTTCAATTTTTTCAACAGAAGCCAAATCAAACGGAAAATTCATGGTATTGTGACCAGTTTGCGCATCATTCATTCTCACTCCATTCACCAGAACCAAAACTTGTTCAAAAGAACTTCCTCTGAGAGAAATATCGGTCTGAACGCCATTTGCACCACGTTTTCTGATATCTGCACCTGTATAATAGGCAATTACTTCTTCAATGCTTTGAGCGGGACTATTCTGAATTTCAGATTTTGTAATAACTGTGATATTTACATTAGATTTTTTGAAAGGCATATTCACCAGTTTACCAGTTAATTCTACCTCCTCAATTGTTCTTTCTTGCGCATGAACACTTACGAAAAGTGCCAACAGAGCTGCGCTTAAAATTGTTTTTTTCATATTTTAATTTTTCATAAAAAATCGGCCAAATTTATATGAAAAATTTAGAGTAAAAAAATTAAAATTCTTAAAATTTTTTACAAATAAAAAAGGACACAAAAAATCTGTATCCTTTATAGTTGCTAGATAAATAATCTAGCTATCTCATTTTCATCAAATGTGTAATTAGGTGATTAATGAATTTTTTCATAATTACTTTTTTTAATTACAATTTGAACTACAAATATTGCATTTTTTTTTGAATTTTCAAATTATTTCATGTTAAAGTTTACAAGTTTTATCCTTAATTCTCCTTTCAAAATTTGGTAATTTTTCCGTAATTTTGCTCTTCTTCAATTCATTATGACTACAACTCAAGAAATCGATATCAAAAAACATCTTTTCGTAAAAAACGCACATCTTAATAATCTCAAAAACATAGATGTACTGATTCCGAAAAACAAACTCATCGTGATTACTGGTGTTTCAGGAAGCGGAAAATCTTCGCTTGCTTTTGACACGATTTACGCAGAAGGACAGAGACGTTATGTAGAATCTTTGAGTTCTTATGCTCGTCAGTTTCTTGGTAAATTAGAAAAACCAAAAATTGACGACATCAAAGGTTTAGCGCCTTCTATTGCCATTCAGCAGAAGGTAATTTCTAGCAATCCTCGTTCTACAGTAGGAACATCTACAGAAATCTACGATTATCTGAAATTGCTGTTTGCTAGAGTTGGCAGAACCTACTCTCCTATTTCTGGAGACGAAGTGAAAAAAGATTCGGTGACTGATGTGATTGATTTTATCGAAAAAAATGAAGGAAAAACATTTCTTTTAAGAGCGCCGCTTCAATTTGAGGTTAAAAAATTTAAAGATTTACTTAAAACCTTGAAAGTTGCAGGTTTTACTAGACTGGAAGTTGGCGGAAATGTTGCCAATATTGAAGATTTAGAAAGTTTTGGTTTCGTTCCAGAAGAAACAATGGAAATAAATCTCGTTATTGATAGATTTTCTTATGATAATGACGAAAATTTCCTTCAAAGATTAGCAGATTCTGTACAAATGGCGTTTTATGAAGGACACGGAACTTGTTCTTTGAAAGAAATTGAAAGTGGAAACGTAAAAGAATTTTCAAATAAATTTGAACTTGACGGAATTATATTTAACGAACCGAACGTTCATTTTTTTAGTTTCAATAATCCTTTTGGAGCTTGTCCGGAATGTGAAGGTTACGGAAAAGTGATAGGAATAGATGAAGATTTGG
>ERZ650302.937-NODE-937-length-16480-cov-23.066667_pt1 | contig 16480 bp, 12 predicted proteins | sample MGYA00376238_ERZ650302 | MGnify/ENA primary metagenome ERZ650302 (study PRJEB26733, sample SAMN07839298) | wastewater metagenome | biome: urban; feature: wastewater treatment plant; material: waste water | place: USA: North Carolina | collected 2016-04-28 ... | reverse complement strand
AATTAAACGAAATAAATTTAATGGTAGTAAATTCAATGAGTTATGCGACGTATGAGAGTTACAAAGACAGCGGTGTGGATTGGTTAGGGGAGATTCCAAGTGATTGGGAGTTGGGCAGAATTAGTGCATTTTTCAGTGAACGCCGTCAAAAAGTTTCGGATAAAGATTATCCTGCCCTTTCGGTTACGAAATTAGGCGTTTTTCCGCAATGGGAAAATGTGGCTAAAAGTAATGATGGCGATAATCGCAAGTTAGTCAAAAAAGGTGATTTTGTTATCAATAGTCGTTCTGACCGCAAAGGCTCAAGCGGTATTGCAAAACAGGATGGCTCAGTTTCGCTTATTAATATTGTTTTGAAACCTGTTAATATTGAGCCTAGATACTCAGAATATTTATTCAAAAGCTATAACTTTATCGAAGAATTTTATCGAGTTGGACATGGAATTGTGGCTGACCTTTGGACAACACGATTTGATGATATCAAAAATTCTATGATAGCTTTGCCGACTTTTGATGAACAAGTCAAAATCGCCAATTTTCTCGACCAAAAAACCGCCCAAATTGACCAAGCGATTGCCCTAAAACAACAGCAAATTGAAAAACTCAATGAATATAAACAAATCGTCATTCAAAATGCCGTCACTAAAGGCTTAAACCCTAACGCCCCTATGAAAAATAGTGGTGTGGAATGGATAGGTAATATTCCGGAGCATTGGAAGGTTATTTCTTTAAGATATCTGTTTAACTTTTTAAATTATCGTAGAATCCCAATTAGTGCTGAACTAAGGGGAAATATACAAGGTATTTATCCTTACTATGGTGCAAGCGGAATTATTGATTATATTGATAAGTACATTTTTGATGAAAAACTTATTTTAATCGCAGAGGATGGTGCTAATTTACTTAGTAAATCAACACCCTTAGCATTTATCGCTGAAGGCAAATATTGGGTAAATAATCATGCACATATTTTGAAACCAAAACATGAAGGTTTTGAATATTGGGCAGAGTTATTAAGTTGTTGCGATTATACAAAATATATTTCTGGTTCGGCACAACCTAAACTTTCAAGAGAGAATCTAGGAAGTGTTCGTCTAGTATTGCCTTATAGAGAAGAAATTTTAGAAATTTCAAAACTAATTAATCAAATTAAACCCAGATATGATGATGCTATCTCAAAGCATGAAGCCCAAATAGACCGTCTAAAAGAATACAAAAATATCCTAATCAACCAAGCCGTCACAGGCAAAATAAAAATCTACTAAGCAGGAAAAATATGTCTGTATATAAAATATTCTGCGACGAAAGTTGCCACCTAGAACACGACCATGCTGACATCATGGTATTAGGTGCATTGTTTTGTTCAGCTGAAAAAGCCATTGAATTATCAAAAGCCATCAAGCAACTAAAAGAAAAGCACAAATATATACCAGAGCTAAAATGGTCAAGACTACATAAACACCAATGGCAACTCTACAAAGAATTGATTGACCTATTTGTCAAAGATAACGACATTAATTTTAAAGCTACCGTCGTATCCAACAAACAAGCCCTAGACCATCAATTTTTTAATGATAGTTCGCATAATGACTTTTATTACAAAATGTTTTATTACACGCTAAGAGATTTTTTGAAAGTAGGGAATGAATATCGCATTTACCTTGATTTTATGGACACCCACGGCTCATATAAATCCAAAAAACTCTCCGAAATATTGCAAAATGCAACCCATTGGCAACTAAAAACTGAGTTTACCATCATACGGTCGCATGAATCAGTTATAATGCAATTATGCGACCTCTTTATAGGAGCTATTGCTTATCGTAACCGCACAGACATACCAAAACATAGCCCTATAAAAAACCAATTTATTGAATATTTAGAGAAATATGTCGATAAAAGTTTATTTTATGGCACACCACCTTGGGAGAAACAATTCAATATATTTAAATTTCAACCAAGAGGGCGTATTGTTGATGCTGAGTGAACCGCTAGATTTATCTAAAGTTAATGCCACAGAATTAATTGATTTTTTATACGCTATTTTTCATCGTGACTTTGTGGCGAGCCGAACATTGCTTGCGAATAAAATCTATATCAATCCAAAGTCAAATCAACTCGATGACGAAAAAGAACGAGTCTTTTGGCATCTGACCACCAAAAATGACAAACAATGGCAATATGACAACAATGGACATAGAACCTTGGTAGATTGTGGGCGTTATCCAGATTTTGGTCGAGCGTCAAAGCTAGAATGGGTCAAACAAATTTTAGAAAACCATGACAATGCAGAAATAAAATTGTTTTATCACAAAGAATCAACAGGGAAAAAAGATATCAGATTGTATCTTTGGGCATATAATTACGATTTTGTGGTGATATTACAAAGATTAGGAAAATCGCAAGCCTACCTTGTGACAAGTTTTTATATCACGCATGAAGGTAAGCGAAAAGATTATGAAAAACGCTATCAAATCTATCAAGCCAAAACAGATAGCGATTTGGAAAATTGTGAATGGTTCTAAAATTGAAAGTTGGGGAAATTGGTCGCCTATTGTAAAGCCCGACGATAGGGCTACCTCTTTCTACTCAATAGTAGGTGAGCAGGTATATTATCTACCTAATAGGTATTTTCGGTCAAGTGAAAAAACGTAACCAAAACCTTGCTGTTAAGATATTTGAATAACAAATGCTATGTACTAAAAATTTAGAGGGATTTTCTTGTGTTAGAAAAACTTACCAACTTTAGCGAAAAAGAACTTGAAGACCATATCGTCACCGCCCTAACCGCTAACGGCTATCAACAAGGTAACCCTGCCAACTTTGACAAAATCCAAGCCATCGACAGCCACTATTTTTGGCAATTTCTGCATAATAGCCAACAAACCGCCCTAGACACCATCGCCAAACACAACCCAGACTGGCAAAAAACCATCATCCACCGCCTAAACAACACCATCAAAAAATACGGCATACTGCACCTACTCAAAAAAGGCTTGGACGTGGACAACGCCAACTTAACCTTTCTTTACCCAAAGCCCCTAGCAAGCTCTAGCCAAATCGCCCGTGATAACTACCGACAAAACATCTTTACCGTTACCCGACAAGTTCGTTATAGCCAGCATAACGGCAACTCGGTGGATTTGGTCATTTTTTTAAACGGTCTAGCTATCATCACCCTAGAACTCAAAAGCACCCATAAAAACCAAACCGCCCGTTTTAACGCCATCGAACAATACAAAAAAGATCGAAGCCTTGATGACCCGCTATTTAACTTTGCCCGTGCCATTGTCCACTTTACCCTAGACAATCAAGAAGCCTACATGACCACACGGCTAAACGGGGCAAATACCTTCTTTTTACCGTTCAATAAAGGTAACCACGGCAACGCAGGTAACCCACCCAATCCCAACAGCTTTAACACCGAATACCTTTGGAACGAAGTGTTACAGCCTGACAGCTTAGTCAATCTCATCAGCCATTTTGTACGATTAGGCTGTGATAATCCCGACATCAAAAAGCCCAATCTTGGCGACATGACCCTGTATTTCCCCCGCTACCATCAAATGAGCGTGGTAAGGCGATTGGTGCAAGACGTCGCTGGCAATGGCGTTGGCAAACGCTATCTGATTCAGCATTCCGCAGGGTCGGGCAAGTCCAACTCCATCACATGGCTTGCCTATCAGCTTATAGAAGCCTACCCGCACAGCGAACAAGCAAAAGGGGCGAAAGGGCTAGAACAGCCGCTATATGATTCGGTGATTGTAGTGACTGACCGCAAAATTTTGGACAAACAGCTCAAAGACAATATCAAGCAGTTTAGCGAAGTCAAAGGCATTATCGCCCATGCCGAACGCTCAAAAGACCTACGCAACGCCCTAGAAAACGGCAAAAAAATCATCATCACCACTATTCAAAAATTCCCCTTTATCCTAGACGACATTGGCGAAATGGCGGACAAGAACTTTGCTATTATCATCGACGAAGCCCACAGCTCACAAAGCGGAATGGCTCACGATGGCATGAATACCGCTTTGGGTATTGATACCGATAACGAAAAAGACGGTGATATGGACGATAACCAAGACCGCATTATAAAGGCAATGGAATCACGCAAAATGCGGGGCAATGGCAGCTATTTTGCTTTCACGGCTACCCCAAAAGACAGCACCCTAGAAAAATTTGGCGAAAAACAAGCCGACGGTCGCTTTACTCCCTTTGACCTGTACTCCATGAAGCAAGCCATTGAAGAAGGCTTTATTCTGGATGTGGTACGCAATTACACCACCTTCAAATCTTACTACGAGATTCAAAAATCTGTCGAAAATGACCCAGCATTTGATTCTAACAAGGCACAAAAAGCCCTGAAAGCGTATGTCGAACGCCAACAGCAAACCATCGATGTCAAAGCCGAAATCATGCTTGATCACTTTATCAGCAATATTTTTGCCAAAAAACGCCTAAAAGGTCATGCCAAAGCCATGATAGTCACACAAAATATCGAAATGGCAATCCGTTATTACCAAGCGATTAACCGCTTATTAGAGCAAAAAGGCAATCCCTTTAAAGCCATGATAGCCTTTAGTGGTGAAAAAATCGTGGACGGCATTGGCTACACCGAAAGCCAAATCAACGGCTTTGAAGATAGCAAAACCAAAGAAAAATTTGATAGCGATGACTACCGAATTTTGGTCGTTGCGAATAAATATCTGACAGGCTTTGACCAACCCAAACTTACCGCCATGTATGTCGATAAAAAATTGCGAGATGTACTGGCAGTGCAAACCCTGTCAAGGCTCAATCGCTCGGCGAATAAGTACGACAAAAAAACCGAAGATTTGTTTGTGTTGGACTTTTTTAATGAGCTAAAACATATCAAATCCGCATTTGATAAATACTTTACCGTCACCACCCTAAGCCAATCGACCGATGTCAATATACTTAGCGATATCAAAACTGAACTGGATGCGGTAGGCGTTTATGAACCCCATGAAGTCATTGACTATGCCGAAGCCTATTTTGGCGGTACCAGTATGGAAACCTTGCAAGGCAAAATCAATATTTTGGCAGAACGCTTTAACCACGAGTTGGAACTTAGCGATGACGCAAAAATCGAATTTAAAATGCAAGCCAAACAATTTGTCAAACTCTATAGCCGTCTTGCATCCATTATGCCGTTTAACAAAATCGAATGGGAGCGATTGTTTTGGTTGTTAAAAGCATTAATTCCTGAGCTTAACATTCGCACCCAGGAAGATGATGATATCGATGACTTGTTAGAATCGATTGATTTAAATACTTATGCGATTGAAAGAACGGCTTTAGGTTCAAAGATAACATTAGACGAAAAAGAAGCGGTTATCGACCCGAGCAACCCTAATGTGATTGGCGTACATACTGAAGCAAAAACCAACAACTTAGATAAAATCATCGCAGATTTTAATGAGCGATGGTTTAAAAGTTGGCATATTACGCCAGAAGAACAACGAATGAAATTTATCAACTTAGCACAACGAATTTATGACCATCCTGACTTTCAACAGAAGTATCTGACCACGAAAGATGAACAACATCGCAACCTAGAATTCGAAAAACTGGTCAAAGATATTATCGTTGAGGACCGAAAAAAAGAAATTGATTTTTACAAACTTTTTATCCAAGATGAAGCCTTTCAACTTGCGTTTTTGAGTAATCTCAGACAAGTAGTTGATACAAAATCGCTATCAGACCTGTCAAAATAAATCTATAAGAATTATTCCATAATGAAAAATATTTAAACAATTTAATAATTCAAATATTTTTTTATTAATAATAAACTTACGACAAGTTCTGATCTGTGTGTCAAATTAAATTTACCGAATTTATACTAAGATGGGTAAACGCATTAATCTTTTGTTCTTAAACTTGGGTAGATAATTTAGCTAAAAAGCTATCAATTCTCTTAAAGTTAAAAAAACTGATATATTATGGAGTAAATTCTTAAAGAAAAAAATAATAAAATTTAGAGTTTTTCACCAAAAAAATTTAAACAGTCTGAAAAAATCTAACAAAAAAATTGCTAAAAAAACTTTAACGCTAAAAAAATTTCAAAATAAAAAAGTAAAAAAAAAGAAAATTATCAATAAAAAATAGAGATCAATAAAAAAATTTATCACTCTATAACTAAAAAACACTATCAATTTTATAATTGAACACTAAATAATTAAACTAATTATCCACCAAATTAGTGGTTAAATTATTATTATAATTGATGCCATTTTCTTCAACTATTTTATGATCTAAAGCAGTGGTTTAATGAGAAGTAGGTTGAATATTATTAGCATTTTTATCATCAACAACCAATTGTTTGCTATCAGTATCATCTTGCTTAGCCAATTTTTTTAAAATATTTATACGATTTTTTAAACGCTTTTTTTCCTCTTTGGTAGCATATTGATCTAAAAACTTTAAATAAGCTTCTGCTTTTTTGGGCTCACTAATACTATCAACATAACGCTTAGAAATCGTACCTAATGCTTCTGCTTCCTCTTTATTCATCAATTCTAATGCTTGAGAAATTGCCAACATCTCTTGGGCCAATTGCTCAGGGGTTTTCCTTAAGTACTTACTCATTATTACCTCGTATACTTATCCAATAAAAATATCAGTTATGCAAAAATCTTAGCATGCTTTAGTTATAGCAGCAAGTTTGGTCTTTACTGTGCCCACAGGCAATGCTAGAATTTGATAATAAAGATCATAACCCTCTGGAGCTAAAAGAGCAAGCACAGATAAAGACCCCTATTTCGCTAACGCTCATAGGGGTTTTATCGAATGCTTGATTAGGGGGCAAACCCCCCAATACCCCCAGCCCAACCTATTTTACTCCCCCTAAAAAGCTGGGGTCGTAAAAAGATGTTGGGCTAAATCCTACGGCATACATTGTAAAACGATAATGATAATTCTTTAATTGGCTGGCTATTAGCGATGAAAAAATCAGAACAAGATAAGCGAACGCATGTGGTAAAGGTGCGCTTTAACGATGAGGAATATGAGAAAATCCAAAAAACTAGCGAGATGCCAGTAGCTAAATATATTCGCCTAAAATCATTAGAAAATCCGATGGTACGGCGTATTCATCCACCCAAAGTTGAGAAAGGTTTAATGCGAGAGCTCAATGCTATTGGTATTAACTTAAATCAACTGACCACCATAGCTAATACCAATTTTAATAATAATATGTTAGATAATTTAGCACTGGCAATTGAACTTGCCTTTATTCGTCAACGACTCGATGATTTATTAAATCGATATAGTGGTAAAGAAGAAATAGTTATTATGGATGATAATAGTTAACCTGACTCTCAACTCTTTTTTCTAAAGCCCTGTAAATACTAGGCTTGCAATTTTTGGCTAAAAAGCTATTAAATTTCAAGCCTTTTAAAATCAATGAATTATAAAGAGTTGAGAGTGGAGTAATAGTTAATAAAAATTTATAAAAATTATTTAAAGTTTTTTAGCTAGTTTTAGGAATTAAATGCTATTTTTTATTGGGATGTTTTATGCTAGTCAAATTCTTTAAGCGGGGTGGTGTAGCAGATAACCATTATTCTTCGGGGGGTCGGGCTGTACAGCGCTATTTGCTAGGAAAAGATTATGCTAATGGTGTCGCATCTCGCGAAAACGCTAAATTATTAAGAGGCAATCCAGAATGGGTGACTGAGCTTATTAATGGTTTAACACTCTCAAAAATTTATACCGCAGGATGCTTGGCGTTTGAAGGCGAAGAGACTCAGCGTGTCACTGAAGCAATGAAACAACAACTTATGGATGAATTTGAGGAGTGTTTATTTACCTCTCTCGATAAAGATCAATATGCCGGTTATTGGGTAGAACATCGAGATAAAATTGACAAAGTGACAAATACCCCTCGGCTTGAGCTCAATTTTGTTTTTGCCAATGTGGAACTTTCCACGGGTAAAGCGTTACCTGTCCATTATCATCTAATCGATAAACCTAGAACAGATTGCTTTAAAGAAATCAAAAATATTGAGATGAATTTAACTGATCCTAATGCGGTGGAACGAATCAAATTAACCCGTATTGGCGATAAGTTGCCTAAAAATGTTAAAGAAACTGTGGGAAAAATTAATGATGAATTGGTGGATTTATTTAGCAATGAAATAGTTAATCATCGTGATGATGTGATTGCTTATTTATCTGAGCATTACGAGATTACCGCTGTGAAAAATCAATCAATTTCTATAAAAAATCCGCATGGGGGCACTAGACCCATCCGTCTACAAGGAGCTTTTTATGAAAAAACCTTCCAATCTCGGGGAACTCTCGGCGAGCAATTTGACCAAGCAAAAAACGATCGAAGATACCGTGATAGCCCAGATAACGAACGAATTCTTAAGCTTAAAGCAGATTATCATAGACTCTGTGAAAAGCGAAGTAATGAGCTTTCTAAACGATTTAAAAAGCGAGCTCAAAACCGATCAGAGCCAACTGTTGAATCAAATCAGCGATTCGAACAAAGCCTTGCACGAACGTATCGATACGTTGATCGACCCGGAGGCTATCTCATCCCATTTAGATCAGCTCGATACGCGGCTATCCCAGATAGAGGAGCGGATTACTCAAATCGACGAGAAAGCTCAAACCACCTTAACGTCGCTAACGAATCAAGTGGATACCAATCTGGGCACCTACGCCAACCACGTGGACGAGGAGATAGCATCGAGAATCAAGAGCGAGAAGCAGGATTACGAGCGTTTCTTGAGCGAGCAGCAGACTTGGCGCAGCGAACTGATAACGAGTATCAACCGCCAGAATCAACTGCCAGTGATACTGTGGGTGATCTTTTTAAGCCTGCTGGCAATATCGTTGGGCATCAATATCTCGGTACTCGTAGAATGGCGGATTTGGTCAACATTCATGATAACATCATTACTGATGATTCTGTTTATTCTGACTTGTTGCGGGATTTATCAGGGGTATCAACGGATAACCCGGGAGAATTAAACGATGTTACCCAATCACCCAAACCTTCTGTTAGAGACCGCTTTGGATCAGCTCTCACAAAAATTATTGAGCGATCAACAACAGCAGTTCGAGGCCTTCAAACAGCAGTACGAACAAGACAATCAAGCATTAAACAATTTAGCGAACTTGCTCGAAGTTGCTATGAATACCTTAGAACAATCACCTATCGGCGAAAAGAACAATACGCCCGTTACCAATACTCAGCTAGACGATTTACTGGAGCAAAATCAGCAGTTAGCCGAGCAATATCTGAACCAGCATCAGAAAAATCAACGAACGATCCAAGCGTTGACCAAGCAAGTATCTCAGCTCGACCAGTCCAATCAGGCACTACAAACACAAACCCAGCAATTGCAGCAGTCCAACCAGCAACTGTCAGCGGAAAATCAAGCGATCTTAGCCAAGTTGTCCGAATGGGTCACGCTATATCAAGCACAGGACGCCAAAATGACAACATTGATAAAACAATTGAGTTGATTGCCCAACGACAAGCTGCCATTGCCGAAGAAGCGAGACTAGCGAAATTAAAGCAACAGCTTGAAGCGCGCACTGAATTTGAGAAGCAAATCGCCCAGGAAATCAAAGCCTATTTTAATGGGCTTCAACAAGCAAAAATCGAAGCTAATTACTATTATGAGCGCTACTCGCTTAATCGGGCATTACAAGCCATGATTGCGCTTAGGGTAAGTCAAGTCATTGGTGATAAGGATTTGTTTTTAACAGCCACGACAGCTTATAAACGCGCGATGGTAGGGGTTAAACCCACCCATGATAGTAAAGAGATGATAGATAAAGCGCGGGATGGGTCCATAGGTTTTGCAGAAAAAATACGCTCTAAGGGCCTTGATGGTCTAGGTTATCAAAAAGATAAGCCAGCTCATTGTCAGTATTTGGCACAGGGTGTTAAGCTTGCTACGTTATTAAATAATCAGGCAAAGGCTTTGGTGGATCAGGCAATCGAACGCGATTTTATCGAATCTGATCAAACTGTGGAGCTGTATGATGCGGATCGACAGTTGTCAAAACCATTGACAAGCTTGTTTGACGATATTGACCAAATACTGACAAACGTTGATACGTCTGTTCAATTACCTAAACCCGCCCAGCAGCCTTCGCCAAGTTATGGTAGAGGTCGGAGATTTGGTTTTTAGGGCTAGGCAATTAGCCTAAGCAATAATAAATTTTTGCAAATTATTTAAACACTACAATTCAGCACAGAATTCAGACTATGTAGCTTGCTATGGAATTTTATTGTGTAAATACCCCAAACTTAAAACAACATCAAAGTAGAAACATTAAGCCACCTGTTTAAACTCAGCAGGTGTCATATCATTCAATGAATCACGCGGTCGTTCATGGTTATAAACCTCGATCCATTTATCCGTTAATTGTCTAACCTCATTTAAATTATTGAACAGATAACAATCTAACACCTCATTTCGATAGCTACGATTAAACCGCTCAATATACGCATTTTGGTACGGACAGCCAGGCTTGATATACTCAATCAAGATGTTGTTAGCCGCCGCCCAATCCGTGAAGATACTTGAGGTAAACTCACTGCCATTATCAACCCGAATCTTGTTAGGATAGCCATGGCACTGGGCTAACTGATCCAAATAGCGAATCACTCGTAGTGACGGTATACTGGTACCAATATCAATGCCTAGTAATTCACGATTATAATCATCAATGACATTGAAAGTGCGAAAGCGGATATTGTTATGCAACTTGTCACTCATAAAGTCCATTGACCAAGTATGGCCTAAGCTATTTGGTACTGTCAGTGGCTCTGGAGCACGTGTAGGCAGTCGCCGTTTGGCTTTGCGACGAAGATTGAGTTTCATCGCTGTATAGACCCACCCTTGATTGGGTACACTGGTACAACCATGAACGATTGCATTCTACTAATGGATATTTGTCGCCTGAACGAGGATTAGCAAAGCACTGCTTTGCCCGAGTGCAAGACGGAGAGCTATGCTCGTAGTGGATGCGGAAAATATCTACTATCGTTCACTAAAACCGTTAGGCTATGCTGCCTGACTCAGGCAAATCTGTCTCCGATAAACTCGGGACGGTTCATGGTAGCAAGATTCACTAATTGCACCTTTTTGAATGCCTGAATGATTAAAATTTGTGTTCTGATTTGCTGCGAAAGTTAAAGTAGGTAAAGCGCAACCAATTAAGATTAATAGTTTTTTCATAATTAATGTGCCTGCATATTTAAGATATCTTCATTAGATAAAAAAGGGATAAAAACCAAATCGCCAACTTCTTTGGATAAAAGCTTGGTTTCTTCATCCGTCAAGGTAATGCCTTGATTGCCTTTAGCTGCTTCATTAATTTTGTCTAACAAAATATTGATTGGTAATTTTGAGTTGTCTAATTCCATTGTCTTTGCTTCCTATATCTCACATATTTCCCGTCAACCACTCCCACCAATCGACACTCGTTCATAGGTCGGATCTCTTGATTATGCCACTCTGGGTTAAGTGGCTTAATCTTAAATTGGGTGACAACTATGTTGACAAATACCGGTGGCGGTGGTGGCTCTGGCAGACGCTCATACTGTGTTCTGGGTGCATTTTTCATGTAATCGTCAAGCCAAGTGTAAAATTCTAGGGTCGGTTTCTCGGCTTGGGTTTTGGGTTTCAGCTTTCAATGATTTTTCCACCCATTCCCCAACACATGATTTGACCATGACAAATGCCCAATTTGACTTGTATCGTCTTTCACGTTGGATAAATAAACAATATGAATAGAAAGTTTTTTTATCTAGTTTGTGTGATGAAAAATCAAAAGGCATAGCTAAATCCGCCACGACAGTCTATACAAAGTAAGCTGTTCTGCTCTGGTGTTAAATCTAGGGTGATATCAATTCTCGTAATTAATGCTCACTCTCAAAAATATCGTGATTGTCTTTGTTTTGCTCTGCCAATGCTTCATCACGCAACTGTTCGATTTTACTGCTAGGTAAATGCTTATAGATGGTCGATTTTGGCATAGATAGGATCTCTGCAACTTCGGCATGAGTCTTGCCTTGAAGTAACAAGTCTTTGGCTGTTTCTATCTTTTTCGGTGAAACACCTTTTTTACCCCAAGATGATTTACCTTCCTTTGCAATTTTGGCTTGTATGCCCTTTTTAGTACGCTCTTTGATGATTGCCCTTTCAAATTCAGCGATTGAAGCCATGATACCCAAAAATAGCTTTCCGCTTGGGGTGGTCGTATCAATACCGCTATCATTGATAGATTTGAATTTAACGCCTTTTTCGTTCAACTGTTCAATGATTTGTAATAGGTGAAGCATTGACCTTGCAAGGCGGTCTAATTTCGGTATGACAATCGTGTCACCTGTCTGCACCATATCAAGCAATTTGACTAAATTTGGTCGGTCACGGACTGCCCCACTCTCGATATCTGTAAAAATATTACTGTGGTCAATGCCCTGCCGTTCCAATTCAGCTATTTGGACTTCTAAGCCGTACTTTTCCGATTGGTCTTGGGTCGATACCCTAGCATAGCCGTAAACGATACCTATGTGGTCGTTTTGGGTGACGGTGGGTTGTGTTTTTTTTGGTCGTGCCATGATAAATACCTAAAATTATCTATTATTTTAAAGTAACATATAAAATATTATATGTAAAGGTAATAGATAATTCTACAAGATAGATTCTAGGCGGTTTGATAGTTTTAGTAAAATCTTATTTAGTACCAAGCTATTAGATAATGCTGTCTGCTGTCGTTGGTTGACTTATTGGTGGCATCGGTTAGGTAAGGTCGGATGAAGGAAGGGCGGGGCTTCTGCTACCGTTTCTAGGTCGTCTGTTGGCTCTGCGGCCATCTACTCAAACATACATACAATTTTTTAAAAAAGATAAATACATTTCGCTTTTGATGTATGCAACTAACGCTGAAAGCCTTGATTTTAAAGGGCTTAGGCTAATCTAGATTATGGATAGATTTTTTATTTTTCCATAACTAACTTATGGATTTTTGGTTTTTTAGTCCATAACTTAAATTTTTTGGGGCGGTTGTCTGCGGTCTGGGTGAATTTGTGCCAGAAATTAAAGTCTTTCCTACTGATTAATAATCCATGCCAGAAAGCGATGTCGGCTTCGCTACTGCTTTTTCTGCTCGATATTGTACCGAACTAGCTAAAGTTACCAAACACCGCTAAAACAAGCTAAAAAACGGGTTGCTGTCGTTGTTTAATTTTCTAGTGCATAAAGTGGGTAAAGTCGGATGGGGTGATTGGTCGGACTTAGGCTATCGTACTTGGGTAACTGGTGGCTCTGGTCGGTAAGGTCAGACAAGGTAAGGGGCGGTGTTGTTTGCTATCGTATCTGGGTTATTGGTGTCTATGATCAAGTAAGGTCGGATGAAAGAAGGGGCTGTTTTACTCTATCGTAAAATAGATTACTGCTCGACAGCGATATTTATGCCCTTACCATTCCATGACCTTTAAAACTCAAAATGAAAACAATCTCTAATTAGTATAATCAGTATTACATTAAAAATAATGTCTTTAAATATCAATTAATTACAAAAAAGAAAAGGACAGATTGACGCACTTAAGCAACCAAATGCTAGATATTAGCGGGTTTGGTTAAAATATTTTTCATATGCAACCTAGAAAACTCAAAATATTGGTTAAATTTTGATTTCTTAGCATAGTTTTTAACAAGAAAAAACTTTTTTTCTTTTTCTCTGACCTTAAAACCGCTTTATTGAACCAGAATTTTTACTTTTTTTTAAAAACTTTTATGAAAAAAATCTTTCTTACTTTTTTTAAATGTTTTTTTAAAGCTTTTTTAAACCATTTTTTTAAAGATTTTTAGATCACCCGCCAAGCCTTTATCAGTGCGGGATTGATCGGGGTAGAAAAGGACGGATTGACGCACAGAAAAGGACGGATTGACGCACAGAAAAGGACGGATTGACGCACTTTTTTCATAAGTTAAGGACATTACATTGAATCATGTCCTTTTCTTTGGTATTATGGGTGCATTAAAAATTTTAAGCATAGGGTAAAAAATGGACGAGAATGGAAATTTGGGTGTTTTTATACCTAGTAATTTAATTACGATGAATAACGACATGATTCGTGCTTGTTATAACGTAGTAACAAATGAAATGCGACTCCTGTTAGTTGCAATGGCTAAAACACCAAAAATAATTACCCCAAAAGATAATTATAAAGGCGTGGATGGTTTTTGTATTGATGATTACAAACTTGACCCATTCACTCCATATTACATATCGAAAGAAGATTTTATAAAATTAGGTGTTGAGCCAAAAAATGCGGTGCGGGAAATAAAATCAGCTTGTGATGACTTAATGAATAAGCAAGTAACCCTAAAGAGCGAAGCAGGAGAACATATTTTTAATTGGGTTAGTAGTGTATTTTTTGTAAAAACTGATAGTTTTGAAAGATTAAAGAATCGATACTTAGAAGACCCAGATTATATTAAAGAATTAAAAAAACAAGGGCGGGATGACGTTATACAGACTTTTGAATATGTTATTAACAGTGAAGAAAACGTGATTGCTCGCATTGTCTTTACGCCAGATGCTTTAAAATATATTGCACTGCTACAAAAAGAGTTTACTAAATTTCATCTTGAAGATTTAGGTAAGTTTACGAGTTTTTACAGCTTTAGAATATATATGTTACTCATGATATGGCAAGATACAGGAATGTATTTTGTAACTCTTAATGATTTTCGTAAAATATTACAGATTACAGATAAATATGTAGAAATTTGCGACTTGAGAAAACGTGTTCTGAATGTTGCAATGAAAGAGATTAACGAACATTCATCTTTCAAAGTTGACTATAAACTAACTGATAAAAGTGGCAAATCAGGGCGTGGAATTAAAGTTAGTAATATTAGATTCAATTTCCGACTCAAGAAAGAAAATCAATTATTGACTAACGATGGTAAGAAATCACCATCATGGCAGAAAAAAGGTTTATCTGATGCTCAAATAAGGAAACTACACATCAATATCAAAGAGTTTGTCGATGCTAATACTGGTAAAATATCGCCCAATGACCGCAGAGATTATGGCGAAATATTTGATTCTTGGATTCCGCAGCTCAAAGACCCTGCTACCGTTTTGAGCTTTAATAAAATACAAGAATTGTTAGATAGAAAAAAATCAGTCTGATAACCCCTACCCCTACTGTACAGCGGGGGTTTTTCTTCTGGGTGGACACGGATAAGCAGTCAACGCTAAAGTTGCTCAAAACGCTTGCTATCGCAAAATAGACGCATAAAAATACCCAAGTTTAACTTGAGCATTTAATATAAATATAGTATTAAAGTAATACTGATATAGTATTAATAAAATAGTATTTATTTAATATTAATTTAGTATTACAATAATACTATTTATTACCTTTGATGACATTGCGTTTAACGTCATTGATGCTGTTGTACTCGCTTTCACCAAGAACAGCCAAGCATTTATCAAGTAGTGCTTGTCGCATGAAATTGGTTGTTGAAGTGTCGCTCTGGGATAACTTCTCGACTGCTCGCTCGATTAACTCAATTTCTTCAACAAAAAATGGGATTGTTAAAGTTCGCCCATGCTTCACCCTTGACCTTTCTTTTGCCGATAGCGTATTTGGTGTAATGGTTAAAGTAGCACGATTATTTTTAGTTGTGATTGTTTCGCTAACAACTGCTTTGGTATCTGAATTAACGTCATTAATAAAATCGGTGCTTTTTTTAACTCGGTTGAAACGGCTATCACTCATTATAGTATCTCACTCAAAAGATTGTTGATTTCATCGCTTGCTTTGCTATCGTTCATCTCAATAACTGATTTACCGTCAAGCATCGCATCTCTGAATACCTTTCTGTCATGAATGACCGTATCAAGTAGCTTGAAAATTGGATAACCGTCAATATATTTCTTTGCTTCAATCGCTTCAACATTACGATAATTGCTACTCGCTCGATTGATAACAACGTATGATTTTAAATCTGGGTTAATCTCTTTCGCTTGGCTGACCTTATCAGATACATAGGGCAAAATTTCAAGGTCAAGGATTGATGGTTGTGTCGGTACAATCAAAACATCAGATATCAATAAGGCTTCACGCAATAACTCACTATCACGTCCTGCCATATCAATTAAGATAAAATCATATTCGTCAAAGTGCTGTTGTATCGTGTCTGATAGATTGTTTAAGACTGCTAGTGAATTGAGTTTATTTTCTCGGTATTCGTTCCAGTTGTAGGCGGATAGTTGGTCGTCAGTATCAACCAATAATGTACTGCCCTTTTTGCTCAATGCGATCGCTAAGTTGGTCGCTAAAGTAGTCTTACCCGCTCCACCCTTGCGGTTCGCTATGGTAAATATTTTAGCCATGATGGTGTCCTATATGGGGTCAGCACAGAATTCGGACCATAATGTACGATAAGGAATTTTGTCGAGTTTT
>ERZ650302.929-NODE-929-length-16561-cov-11.020174_pt1 | contig 16561 bp, 15 predicted proteins | sample MGYA00376238_ERZ650302 | MGnify/ENA primary metagenome ERZ650302 (study PRJEB26733, sample SAMN07839298) | wastewater metagenome | biome: urban; feature: wastewater treatment plant; material: waste water | place: USA: North Carolina | collected 2016-04-28 ... | reverse complement strand
GCCAACTTTCCAAAATATGCTAAAAGGCTAAGTGGATTTCATCGAACTCAGGTTAGAGAACATAATTGAGCTTATCAAATTTTGGGGGCAGAAAAACCCAGCCAAGTTTTGACTAGGTCATAGTTTGTCGCAGTGTTTAATCAATTAAATCAATATTTTTTTAGGATTTAACCACAGGGTAAAAGGGTTTACCCCAAGTTTTGTCATTGGGATGATTCAGCATGACCTGTAGCATTTCAGGGATAATTGTAAACAGAATGGTGCAGGCATCTTTAAGTTGACTACGATTGACAGTACTGTTGAATGTCGCACCACCGTGAATAATCTGGTTACGCAAAGTATAGAGGTGATTAAAAACAGCGACCAAAATTTCAGGCGTATCTTTTTGGCTGAGCGCATTTAGGGCTTTTTGTTTATTACGTTCAAAACTTTCTAGCCATTCAGTTTCTGTAATTAATCCATTGTGATAATCCCAAAATTGCTGAAACGTAAATTTATTGTTCAGAATAATACGGATACTGCCTGAAAAGGTATTCCACACCGAATCATAAATATGGTGCTGTTGATCTAAATGGCAAATTCGATAAATAAATTGTACGAATAGTCCTTTATCTACACTACGAATACCTGCGCCTAAATCCTTGGCATAAGCTGCATTAAAGGCAATCCATAAAAAGATAAATTGAGAATCAAAATCCTGCGCCTGTTGTGCTTGTTCAGCTTGTTGTAACCAACTGAGGGAACGATGAATGCGTAAACGGAAATCTTCATTAAACTGTTCTTTGCTCTGTTTAAATTGGTGCTGGATTTCCTGTAATAGCATGATTTTTATTCCCATTTTAAAGTTTGTTTTAGTCTAACGTAGTTTACTCCAACTGGCAAAATGATGGATGGAATTACAGAGCTGCTCTAAGCCACCACCAGCATATCCAACCTGAATACCATGATAACGTGTTCCATCTTTTTTGGATTTTTCGACTATCGTTCGGATATGGGAAGAAGCTGACCATTGTCCATCACTGACAATCATGACATCTGCTTTTTTCCATTGTTCTTGATCAAGTCTTTGAATGGCATGTTCTACAGTTTCAATGTCAGTTCCACCGCTAAATGAACAACCTAAAAACTCCAATAAGCTTTGAATGCCTGATTGGTTAAGTTTGAGTTCATATTCAATCTTGTCACCACGTCCACTAAATGCAAATAAGTAGCAAGGTCGTTTTTCAGCATGGGCAGTTTTGGCTGCCTGTAGGGTGAGGGCTTTTGCGACCAGTTCAGGTTCGCCACTCATTGAGCCAGAAGTATCCAACACCACTAAAATAGGTCCTCGATCAAAACGTGGGCGAGGTTTTTGGACTTCAACTTGTTCATTGATTTCTGCCCAAGTTTTACTAATCTCTGTGCCTTGCACCCGATAACTAAGCAGGGCTTGTTCATAGCGACGTGCATGCCATAGCATCTTTAATTGTGGATGTCCAAGGAATAAAGCCTCCTGTGGCAGCATGCGGGCAATATTGCCACTGCGTTCAATTCCAGACATTTCTTCAGGAATATAATGAACAACTTTTTCCTGTATTTCTTCAACAACACGAGAAATACTTTCAAAAAAACTTTCGAGTACTTCATCATTAGCAATACTTTCTTGCAAACGACCTAATGAATCCACAATCTTTTTAAACTCATCAATGCGTTTGAGGAGTTCCTGTAGGCGTTCAATATGTCGCCAGTTTTGATGTTTTAAAATGCCTTTGGTGAGATTAACATCTCGACCCAACATATTGCTTAAATCACCAAATACATCATCCAATTTTTTCCAAGCCTGAACTTTGTCATTCCATGCTTCATTGATTACAAGCTCACCTGAAAAATTAAAATGATCTGTAAAATCAGTATCATCAATTGGTTGATTTATACGTTTCAGGTTTTTAAATTTTTCTCGTTGTTGCGCCTGCCATTCTGCAAGTTGTTGCTGATATTCATATTGAACTAGATGCCATGTTTGCATGACATCCTGTAAAAGCTGTACTGTTAATTCATGCTGATCTTTCATAAAACGGGCAACATCTGCCTGCTTGAGCTGTTTTTCAACGTTCTCTGAAATATAAGAGGGTAGCCAATCAGGTTTTGGTGGTAGTTCTCCAGCCATGAGGTATTTATACCATTGCTGCATGGTACGGCTACGCTGTTCCAGTGTACCTACGGTAGAGCAAATCACATGCTCCAATAGTTCCTGTGGACAGTCATCCAAAAATGCATATTGGTCTTCTAGATAATCAGCAGCAATGGTTTCAGCCATCATCACAATCCTTAAATTTATAAATGATCTTGATATGTCAATTTCAAAACTTGCAAGCGATTTTCCAAATCTTGAATCTGTGTAAGACTTGCTTGTAAAGTTTCAGTTGCAGGCTCAATAAAATCGGTATCAATCCATAAATGTCCACCATTCTGACTTTGTAAATCTTTTAAGTTTTTGGTGAGTTGTAATTTCATTAAGGCAATGTGCTTGAGATGATTTTCAACTTCTTCGGATTTCTGCTTAAACCATTGTGGATTATGATTTTTGTTGATTGTTGTGGATTGATTTTTTTGTACTGTAACTTTTGAATTTAGGTTATCAAGAAATTCCATTGCTTTATCAATATAGAAATGAGCAGGGTATTTTGTTTGTTGGCTATCGTAAGCATAAATTAATGCACTCAGTAGATTTCCATACAGCGTTTTTGGATGTTTTACATCTACTCTAGCTATAAATGTATCAATATAGCGTAGAGTTTGTTGATCAGTAGATGTCGTTAAATAATGTTTAGCTAAATCTTTTGCTAACCGTCGTGCTTCATCACTAAAATTTTGTGATGAAGATGAAATGGCAGAAGAATTAATATTACCAAATTGTGTAAGCCAACCCATGCTATTTCTCCTATAACTTAATTATTTCATTTGTGCTTTGATTAAATCGCCAATAGTTCGTGCAGCGGAATCTGACATGGTGATATTTTTAGATGCAATAAAATAAGCTAAGGTATCTGCATTGCTAATTAAATCCCCAGCTTTAAATTTACGCTGCTTAATATGCCCATCCTCTGGAGCAGTAATCTGAATAATCCAGTCATCAAGTTGAATATCACATAAAGGATCATCTTTTTTACAAACGGTACTTTCCAAAGCATACCAAGTCTGGATAGTTGCTTTTTTATGTCGTAAATTTTCAGGAAAAACAGGCGCATTAATTAATATTTTATCTTGTGCATAAACATTATTTTGCTTTAACTGGCTGAGTTGTTGATTCAGCCCTGTACTTTGATTGGTTGTTTTAGCTTTAGGTAACTTACCAACCTCTTTCTCTAAAACCTCAACTACTTTGACTAGATTATCAACATTAATCACCGCCTTACCGCAATACTGCTCATACATTTCTGCAACCAATTCAACCTGTTCAGGTTTTTCCCAAATACAATGTTGCACCAGCCAGCAATCCCAAATTGAAACCGTACTTTGACCATTGGTAAAGGCAGAAACTTTTAGCATATGAACAATCTTACGCCAACGACGATCAGAGACCTGAATCTGATTTTCATGACACCATTTTCTTAACTCAACCAGAAAATTCACCACTTCGGCAGATAGCTCAATGTGATTGGCATTTTTTTGGATAAACTGTACTTCTTCAAGACTAAGCTGTTCGATATTTAAATCCTGATCATTATTTTTTAAAGTCAGGAGTTGTTTAAAACCTTGCCGACTGACAGGGGCAACATATTGACGAAACAAGAAGCGGTCAAATAAAGCACTCAATTCTTCACTTTCAGGAAGTTCATTACTTGCACCTACCACAGAAAGTAGAGGCGCTTTTTCCCGAATAATTCCATTATCAAATTCACGTTCATTTAATAAGGTGAGCAGGGCATTTAAAATGGCACTATTGGCTTTAAAAATTTCATCTAAAAAGGCAATTGATGCTTGTGGTAAATAGCCTTGTGTTAAACGGGTGTATTGATCTTGCTCTAAGGCTTTAATGGAAAGAGGACCAAACAATTCTTCAGGTACAGAAAAGCGGGTCAGTAAACGCTCAAAATAGGGTGTTTGCTTAAACATGAGATGGATGCGACGAGCCACCATACTTTTGCCTGTGCCAGGCGGGCCAATCAATAAAATGTGTTCGCCTGATAATGTTGCAAGAAAGGCAAGTTTAATGGTTTGCTCACGCTCAATTAAGCCTTGCATCAACTGTTGTTGAATACGCTGAATTTTTTCAAATAATTGCTTTTGGTTCATGGTGTTATACGCAATATAAATTATACATAGAGTGTAAGTTTAGGTTTGATAAAAAGATAGTGATTAAAACTATGACCAAGTCATAGTTTGACGTGATGAAATCATCAACTTATGAGCCAAAGAATATACCGAGTCCGACTAAAACAATGAGCCCCAATGCCAAACGATTGAGCAGGGTAATAAAATTCCAGCCCTTTTTAATGGTCGCCCGATGTTGATAAACACGTTGAAGATTATAAAACACAAACAGTACATCAATAATCAAGGCAACTGGTAAACCAATCATCGTGAGAATACCCAGCCCATTAATCAAAATAAGCAGAATGACTTTTTTAATATTGCTTTGGCTAAAAACCAGATGTTTAAAGAACAGACGTTTAATCATTTCCATATCGAATTCCCCCAAATCTGTATAAAAGAAAAGGTGTACAAAAAACTGTACACCTATATGGCTTTAAGCTAGGATTTTTTTAAGCTGTTGATATTCTTCTAAGGTTTTTTGTTTTTCAGCAAAATCCTGACGAACTTGTTGCAACTCTTGTTCAAGTCCTGCAATTAGGGTTTGCAGTAAAGAATCACGAGTTTGTTCTAAGCTGTGCTGTAAATCCTGAGAAGATGTTTTAAAGCGTTGCGATAACATTTCAAAAATTTTCTGCAATGATTGATTAAGCTGTTGTTTAAGTTGCTGAATATCACTACTTGAACGAACCTGACCGCTAAAATTACGGCTAATCAGCTCACTTGGATTGCCGATATCCAAATTTAGCTCAGGTAAATCTAGCTGATTGATGACACGATCTAGCGTATTTTTAAATTGTTTAGGATCAAAATCCTGACTGGATGTATTCAGTTCATCCACCAGTGCCTTGCGTAACTCCAGTTTTAATTGGCTTGGGCGAACTAAGTCGTTAAAGTGATATTGAATATCAACTGTGCAATCACGGGCATATTGGCTGACTTGCTCTACTGCATCGGAAGCATTGAGATATTCATAGGTTGTGGTGTAGCTACGATAACGTGTTTCAGTGCTTCCCCAACTAAATGGGTTATACCATTTTGAGGTACTGACTTCATACGAGCGTTCTTCTGTCTCTGTCCCTGTATGTGTGGTGATTTGACTATATTGTTGAATCCCTTTTTGCAAGTCACGGGTAATATCTTGAGTCGTGCTTTGCAGTTTATTAATTTGTTGATTAATCAGATTTTCCAGCTTCCCTGAAATGCGCTGAATCTGTTGTTCACATTTCTTTTGCTGCTGTTCCAGTTGCTGAATATCTTGCGTGTTCAAGGTATGGATACGTTGATCAATCATTGCAGTCAACGCTTGTACTTTATCTGTTAAATTTTCCTGAGCTTTGGGCAAAAGTTCTTGTTTCTTCTGTTCTAAAAGTTGGACTTTATTCTGGCGAGCCTGTTCATATTCTTGGCTAAGCGTTTTAAAGTTACCAATTCTTTCCCAGTCTGCTTGAGTAAATTGGTAATCACCCCATTCTTCCCCTAAACTTTGTAATTCCTTATAAGTATGCTGCATGGCCTTATCCCATTGAGATTGTTCCCAATGTGAAAAACCATAGGCAAAGGTACTGGATAGAATAGGTTTGGTCAGTGAGCGTAATAATTCGGCAACTTGTGGGCGACCTGCCTGTTCACGTTGTTCAGCAAGTTTTCCAAGTTCAGTTTCCGCACGACGATTGACACGTTTTTGAACATTGGTTTCACATTCTGCTAACGAATCACGGTTAAAACCATCATCAATAATCACAGAATCATATTGTGCAGCCACTAAAACCATTTTCTGTACGCCACCTTGAGGGAGTTGGCTTGAGAGTAATTCAATATCAGATTGATCTAAAAACTGACTAGCACGGGAAAGGAAAAACACAACATCACAGCGTTTCATTTCTTCCTTGGTCTTTTCAGTACGGCTGAGCACAGGATCGTTCATTCCTGGCGTATCAATAATGTCAAAGCCTTTCAGTTCTTCATTGGGTAAATAGAGGCGTGTCATCTTGACCAAAGGCGTATATTGACCACTGTTGCCTGCATAGCTGTCTAGAACCTGCATCAGCTCATCTAAAGAATTGGCTTCAATCAGTTGTTTTTGTTGCTGCAATACCTGAGTAACATCCAAGCCACTTTGCTTCACCATCGTGGTCAGTTCTTTTGCCACTTTAATTTGGTCATAATCGCCTTGTTGTTGTGCCAGTTGCTCAAGGTCTTGCCATTCCTCTGCTGTGTAGTATTCAACTTCCAGTACAGGTTTTTCACCGTAGGAAATGCGTGTTAGGTTTGCTGTTTTAGGTGTGGCTGCTGTAGGCAGAACAGGTTTGCCATTAAAGAGGAGAGCATTTAAAAAGCTACTTTTACCTGCCTTGACCTGCCCCATAATCGCAATATTCAGTGTTTGCTCTTCCTGATTAAAACGCTCGACCTGTTCTAATAACGGTTTTTTTAGGCTTAGAATATCCTGAATTTCATTAAAGCGTCCCTGCCAAGGTTGTAATTGCTTAGAAAGTTGGTTCAATTTTTCTAGGTGTTGCTGAATGGTCATAAGACACTCTTTTTTATGATGAAATAAACTATTTCATGGAGTCTACCTGAATTCCTATAAAAAAATAGAGTCATTTCATCGGTCTAAGTCATAGTTTGACGTAGTGTTTTTTGAATTTTATGATTGATCTTTTTGGTCAAGCAGATCCAATAGCTCTAAACCATCCTGAGCTGTCGCTTTTTGTGAACGTGTGATAAAGCGTGTTTTTGCATCGTATTCAACCAGCGCAATTGTTGCCAATTCATCTATCAATTTATTGATACTGATATGTCGGGAAGCTGCCAATGCTTTTAAACGTTGGTGTTTATCATCAGGGAGTCGGATTGTTAAACTACTCATGTTTTCGTCCTCCATATTTGCATAAACTGTTGCGGTGTATAAATTTTAAGTTGTGGAAATGAAAGTTCACCATGCTGTAAATCTTTTACATTTTTACTGATGATGGCTTGGGCATTTCCAGCGATGGCGAGTTCGATTAAAAAATTGTCGCCCTCATCTTTTAAATTAGGTCGCCAAGCATAATAAATATCGACCCAGACACAGACGGAGAACAACGCATTTAAAAATTGTTCAGCTTGATCAGCGTTAAAGTGACAATTTCGCATGACATCTGCTCGTTGGGTCACAGCTTCATACTCCAAAAATAATGAAGTTGAAATCAATGGTGTAATTTCGCCTGTAAATGCTAACCGTAATAACTGGCGATTAAGTTGATCGCCTGCCTGTATAGCACTTACGATGATGTTGGTGTCTAATACAATTCTCATGCTTAATTGATAGCATATATGCTATCAAAAATAAAGTGAAAAAATATTTTTACACTCTAAGTCATAGTTTGACGTAGTAATTTTCATAGATTGTTTTATATTGGATTTCAATTGTATATGATCAACACATAATAAAATTTCAGGACAAGAGAATGTCATACCAAGAAGACTTTGATATCGCACAGCGTTATGATTTATTGTGCCGTGCCAGTCAGTCACATGTTGAACAGGATGGGCAACGTTTACAACTTGCAGCCGATCTGGATGTATTGGACAAAATCATTAATCATGATTTGCCTGAACTGGCTCGTTCAGGTAGCCCTGATCATTTTGCGGATATTTTAAAAAGTCTCAATCTGGAATTAGAACATTTTAGGGAGTTTTGTGAATTTCCAGATTTGGCTCAAAAAGTGGTTGTGGGTGTTGGTGGGGCATTTAGTGCAGGAAAATCCAGCTTAATTAATACACTTTTGGGGAAAAAGCGTTTAGTGGTAGAGATTGATCCAACAACTTCTTTACCGACTTATTTGTTGTATGGTGAACAGGAACAGATTACGGCACTTAATTTATTTCGCCGTCGTGTAATTTTATCTCAGGATGAATTTGCCAGTCTGACCCACGAAGAAAAAATAAAATATGGTAGTCAGATTGCAGGGCTATTGCGTTCAGCTTTTGTCAGTGATCCAGATTTTGCTTGGAAAAATATCGCCTTGCTTGATACCCCAGGGTATAGCAAACCTGATAGTGAACAGTGGAGTGAGCGAACAGATGAATCTGTGGCACGTTCACAACTTAATTTGTCTAATTTCATAATTTGGGTGGTTTCTGCGACACAAGGGACGATTTCCGAAGATGATTTAAAGTTTTTGACAACTTTAAATGCCGATATTCCAAAGTTGATTGTGGTGAGTCGTGCTGATGCGAAAACACCTGAAGATATTGCCAAAATTGTGGCTTTGGTGAAGCAGACGACAGCAGAACGAGGAGTTAATGTGCTGGATGTAGTTCCTGTATCTGCACGGAAGAAAAATGATTATCCAGTTCAGCCTGTAGTGAGTTTTTTGGAGAAGTGGGATGAGCAGAAAAAGGGCTTAAGTTTTGCTCAAAATTTTAAATGGCAGTTTTTGGAATATGCTCGGTTTATTGATGTTGAGCAACGATTAGCACTTTTAAAACTTAATCGTTTAAATCGAATTTTGGCTTTAAGTGATATTACCGAAATTGAAAGTGATACAGAGGAATTACAACAATCTGCACAGGCAGATTTACAACAGTGGGAAGATATCAGACAGAAAATTGATAAAATTTATATGAGATTTATATCTGATTTTAGAAAGATTAATAGCATTAATTTTTCAATTACCAATTTAGGAGAAGAAACTATGTCTTTAAATAAAGAAAATTTAAACAGTAATGCAAGTAAAAATCATCATATTATTCAAAATCTTGTTGATGTGATTGATCAAGATGATACTCTAGATGAACTTTCTAAGGGAAAAGTATTGGCGAACTTAAGAAAGCTAAGGGAAACTAAAGTCAATGTATTGGTAACTGGCGCAACGGGTTCAGGAAAGTCTTCGACAATTAATGCGCTTTTTAATACAGAGAAAGCAAAAGTAGGTACTGGCGTTGATCCTGAGACGATGGATATTGCTAAGTATGAACTTGAGAATATAGTATTATTCGACTCGCCAGGACTGGGTGATGGTAAAGAAGCTGATATACGTCACTCTAAAAATATTACAAACAAACTCACAGAGCTTGATAAGGATGGAAATCCTGTAATTGATTTAGTGCTAGTAATCCTTGATGGTGGTTCACGTGATTTGGGTACATCTTTTGAATTAATTAATCATGTAATCATTCCTAGTCTAGGTAAAGATACTTCGAGATTGTTAATTGCTATTAATCAAGCTGACATGGCAATGAAAGGGCGTTTTTGGGATTCTGATAACAATAAGCCCGAACCTAAACTTGTTGAATTTTTAAATGACAAAGTTGCATCAACACAAAGACGTATTTTTGAAGCGACTGGAGTAAAAGTACAACCAGTTTATTATGCGGCAGGATATAAAGATGATTCAGGTGAACAGTTGCCTTATAACTTGTCAAAGCTATTAGCTTTTATTTTGCGCCATACAAAAGAAGAAAAAAGAGCAATTTTTATTCCTGATATTAATCCAGAAGAAAAATTATGGGCACATGATGAAAATCTTAAAAAGCATCAACAAGAAATTAAAGAATCTTTCTTAGACTCCCTGATTAAGAATGCTTCTAAGGGTGTTGAGCATGTTATTGATACTGTTTCAAGTGTTGTGACTGGAGCTGCTCGTGTTGTTGGCAATGTTGTAAGTGGCGTTGCTAGTGCTGCTCGCTCATTTGGCAGTTGGGTTAGTAGTTGGTTTTGATTTCAGCACAGATTGATTGTCCTCTTAAATAATATAAATTGGGCAATCAATAAGATATAGCAATATAGAATTTTTAATATGAAAAATTACAGTGTAAATAAAATTAGACAGGTTTTGTCTGAAAGAGGTTTATTATATCCACTTGATGTAGCATTGGTTGGAGCAACAGGCGTTGGTAAAAGTTCAACATTAAATGCGATTTTTGGTGAGGATGTTGCAAAAGTTGGAACTGGGGTCGATCCTGAAACTCAAAATGTCCAAGGGTATTTAATAAATGATGTTTTTCGTGTGCATGATAGTGCAGGCTTGGGAGATGGGTTATCAGCAGATCAAAGACATAAAAAAAATTTGACAGATTTATTGCTAAAAACTATTACAATCAATGAAGATAACACACCTGATGGCTTTATAGATTTGGTATTAGTAATTCTTGATGGAGCAAGTCGAGATTTGGGTACAAGTTACCAACTTTTAGAGCAAGTCATTCTACAATGTATTTCATCTGATAGGGTTATTGTTGCAATTAATCAAGCTGATGTGGCAATGAAAGGACGGCATTGGGACAATATTCAGAAAAAACCTGAAATAACTTTACTAAATTTTTTAGAAGAAAAGGCATTGTCAACTCAAAGTCGTATTAAGGAAGCAACTGGTTTGAATATTAAAAAACCAGTTTTTTATAGTGCTGAATATAATTACAATATTGATAAATTACTGGATCATATTGTATCTCATATTCCATCTGAGCGTCGTCGTGAATTAACTTAGTAGGACGTTAAAAATTTGCTAAATCCTATATATACATAGGAGCATAGCAAATTCAGGCAATTACACAATTTAATTTACAGTCTCTAAACATGCTTAGTTCTGTTTCTATAAAGAATCGTTTCCAAGCCATACGTTTTTAAAGAAAATTAGTTGAATTGAAAAACAATTCGACAAGTTCACTAACCTTTCGGTGGCTGAGCTTGTCGAAGCCAGAAGCCAAGCCAAAACTCTACTGATCCAAATACTCCTTAACCGCCTTAACCAAAGCCATTATTGGTTTTTTTAGGTTATCTTGCGGAACATACAGTCGTTCATCACCATTCACATAGAGCTTAGACTCATCCCGATCAAAACGAATGCTACGGATTTGATTGAGCCGAGTCACAAAACGCTTTCCAAGCATGTCTTTGCAATAAAGTTCACTATGGGTGAGGAATAAACCATTTTCAGCATTTTTAAAAATGGTGGTAGTATCCATTAACACCAGTGGATCATCATTATACTTACCGTACTCACCATCACCCTCAAAAGCATAAGCTTTGATGGCTTTATCAACCTTTTTACGCACACCGTAAATATCATCAATCAAATAGCTGCCTGCACTTGGGCGGCTAATTTCATCTTCATAACTTTCTAAAATACTTTCCAATGAACGACGAGTAGGTTGTACAGCTTGAGCTTGGTTTCTAATTTGTTCAGCTCGTGCCAATAAATCCTGTGCTTTCTGCATTTCAAGGGCTTGGCGTTGACGTTCCTGTTCATCAGCAATTGCTTGGGCTTCTCGTTCAAGTTCGGCCTGATATTGGGCAAGTGCTTCCTGACGTTGCTGTTCAATCGCAAACTGTTGCGCTAAATAATGTTGCCATTGTGTTTCAATATCGACATTTGCCAGTTGCGCTAATTGATAAATTTGTTCAAATAAATTTTTCTGGAAACTATCCAAATCCACCTGATGATGCAGTTCAGAAAGATGGGTTTTAATTTCTGCAAAATATTCAACAAAATTATCCAGTACCGATAAAATCTGTGGCTGAGCATTCCAGTCTTCTAAATATTGATTTAAAAGAGAACGATCAAAGCCTTGGGACTGTCGAGCAGAATAGGTGAGTACTGCTTCCGATTGAATGCCGTGTTGAGTGAGTGTTTGAGCCGTCACAGATTGAATCAGTTCTAAATCAATTTCAGTCTTTTTATCAGCACGGCTAATAATAATCAGTTTGGGAATATCGGCTTTTAGTGTTTTTAGAAATTGTAGGTCACTTTCAGAAATGACACCTTGATCCGCAGAAATCAGCCAAATAATCCGTTGTGCATCATTGAGTTGAACTTTGGCGATGTGGGCATCACAATTTCCTTGCTCAGAGCTTTCAGTATTACTATAGCCTGGCGTATCGAGGAAAGATAAATTTTGCCAAGGAAAATGAGCTTGCTCTACAATAATTAAATCAATACTGTCGATTAAAGCCCTATCATCCTGCTCAGCATGATGGGTTAAATTTTTAAATTGCTCGGTTGAGAGCGTTTGATTTTCTCCTGACTTTAGAATTGCAGTAATCCGATTGTCTGTACCTTGTACCAAATAAGTTGGAATAGAGGTTGTTGGATCAATTTCCACACTCAGTAGTTTTTGTCCCAATAGCCCATTGAGAAAGCTGGATTTGCCTGCACTAAATGCGCCACCAATACCAATAATAAAACGATTGTTGAGCTGAGGTGAGACACAGAGTTTATAGAAATGGTCTAACTCATGCTGAAAATCCAGCCCCAATTGATTTGCCTGATCCAGAGGTAAATGGGTTTTAAATTGGGTAATATTCTGTTTAAAGTATTGCTTAAGCTGTTGGTATCTGTTTTGAACATCGGTAGGTATATTTGACATTTTAAAGTCCAGTCTATTGGTTTTTATAATAGGTTGTCTGACAGATCTTATTTATACTGCAAAAATATAAATAAGATCTGCTGGTTAAAAATTAAGGATTCAGTGCTTGAAGAACCTGATTCAGCGTTGTGAGATCCTGTTGATAGATAGCACGTTGTTGTTCCTGTTCAGCTTCACCTTGTTGTAGTTGTTGCGCCAATTGAGCTAAGGCAAGTTGAGCCTGTTGATATTTTTCATCAATTTGCTGCTGCACATTTTGTTCAACCTGTTGTAACTGTGCCGTTAAAATTTGACGCAAATTTAATTCTACTTGTGCCATAACTTGTGGAATGAGGGTTGCTTGCACATAAGAGCGAGCTTGCTCACGTTGTTCAGCCCGTTGCTGTTCTTTCTGGCTATCAGAAATAAATTTTCCTAAAATTGTGGTAATAATTGGAATAATCACCGCAGCATAAGGGAAGCTTCTTAGCACAATAGGGAGTAGAGTTGCTGCACCAGTCAAGATTGTTGTATTCAATCCATCATTGTCAGAAGCTTCAAAATTAAAATTTTGATTGATTTTAAGTTGTTCAGGTAATTCTGATTCAATACGATGTAAATATTTTTCCACCAACGGTTTAAAGTAACGCTCCATACCCTCGGTCATGCCAATACGCACAGAGTAGGTAATCTGTTGTTGAATGTCGCTACCTTGATGAAGCACACTATTAGCGAAACTATCAGTTTCACCTGTTAAACGACTACGGATATGTTGAGTAATCTGTGACAATACATCATTAAAACGGCTGTTAATCTGTTGATGCTCTTGCTTTAATTTTTGCTGAAAGTGCTGCATTTCCTCCTGCATTTCAGTTTGTTTTAACTTCAAACTTTCGAGATCAAGGTTGTCCTGATTATTTAAAACTTCAATATGTTGTTGCAAAGTCGCAATCGTATCTATGGATTGCTTGACCACCGTTTCTTTAAAACGTTGTTCACTACGTTGTTCCAATTCCTGTAAAGCAGGGATAACCGTATCAAAATTTTTACGAGAAGCAGCGACTACATTCAGGTAATTATCGGGTGGTAGGATTGCTTGCACCTGTTGTTTTACCTGCTGTTTAATTGCTTCTATATCTTTGGCAGAACGTTTGTCACTTTTAGAAATAATGACCAGTACAGGCGCTTGATGTAGGGCTAATTCTGCAAGAAAATTTTTAATACTTTCCTTGAGTGTACCCTCCTCAGAACTCACCATAATGCAGTAGGCAAGACTACGTCCGAGATAATGATGAATTGCCTGACTATGTGCCTCTGATTTAGAGTCCAATCCTGGCAAGTCTGCTAAACATAAATGGGGTAAAGACTGGAGTAGTGGATTATTGAGTTTGACCTCAACATGACCATTTGCCCCCAAATCGTCAAAATCTTGAGATTTTAATTGTTCAAAGGATAATTCCTTAACAAACTGATTATCTTTAAACCCTAAAATTTGATCTGTTTCTGCAAAACTGATTTCTGTTGCCAAATTACTGGCTGGGTCTATTTCAACCGCTAATAGTTTTTGAGCCAGTAACGCATTAATTAATGAAGATTTTCCTGCACTAAATGCACCAATCAAAGGAATGCGGACTTTAAAGTTCTGACTATTTTTTGTCAGTTCTTGAAATTTGTTGCTATCAAGCTGGTATTTTTCATACAGGTTTTGAATTTTTGGTAAATCCTGAATGAGTGTTTGTTGCTGTTGAAACATCTTAAACCCCTGATTGTATAAGTATAACTATTTATAACGAATTGATTTTTAATCTAGTGATGATTATAGGAGATAAATCATTTAAAAAAAGACTGAACCAAAAGGAGTCAGTCTTAGTTTGACGCACTGGTTGGATAAAAATATTCAATTACCTGAAATCTGTACTATTCTTTCAGTGCTTGTGCCAGTTCGGGCATTTCATACTGTTCCAGTATTGTTACCAACTCTTGAAGAACCTTGCGAGTCTCTCTTTCATCAATATTAAAAGTATCCCGATAAATTTCTGACACTTTATTGCCAATACCATGAATAAGTTCACCAATGATAGAGGGTTCAACCATACCGTATCCACCACCACGAGGTCGATTAAATATGTCTGAAAGACTAGTATCGTTATTGGACATTGTTGCATTCGATGTAATTAATTTTGCCTTTTGCAATAAAGGAGCCAGTTCAGCAAGTGTGTGCTCAGGCAAAAGATCGCTGAGTTCCTCATCGACTAACCGTAAAATAAGGGCTTGAGTAATGCTGAGTCCCTTGACTGTAGTCTCAATCCGTTTCCAACGCCAGCTATACGGCATACAGTCACGACGACATTCCAGAGGAAATAACTTTTCCAGTAAATTTAAGTCACGCTGTATAGTACGCTGCGTAGCATCAATTCCTTGATTTCTTAAATGAGTTTCTATATCTGCGGTACTCACATATTTGCTATCCAATAAAAATTGAATAATTTTCCATTGTCGGCTGATAACTTTCGATGATTCTTGACTCATGATGTACTCAAGTAATTTTTTGCCAAGTGTAATCGTCTTTTTTAGGAAAATTAAGAGGATAAAATATATAGTAGGTCGTAGTTTGACGTACTTAATTGATTGTTTTCTTTTATAATAATCAGCATGTAAAAATAAATTATTTTTAAAAAAGAACACAACCTGTCCCGGTAGCAGGATAAGATGACTGATTATTAATCTTCGGAGGCTGATTCAGCAGATGAGGATGAGTTTTTCATTACAGCATCTATACCTGTATGAGGATCAACACCGAGGGCAGTACAGTACCAAATATATTCAATGACATCTAAACGGCGTTCGCCTTGTTCAACTTTATATATAAATGAATGAGGTCGTGCCATACGTGTAGCAAGATTGTGCATGGTGAGATTTTGTGACTTACGCTGGCTTTTAAGCCAGTCCTGTAAGGCAAGCATTTCGTCTGTATAGATACTTCTTGTCATCACGCATATTTATGATATATTTCATTTTTGACCAAAATAGGAAAATATATTTTGTTCAAATAAATATCGTTGAATAGACACAACCTGTCTCTTGAGAACTGGATAATTGTTGTAACGTTAGAAATAAGAAATCGCAGGTTGTCATGCAAAAGGATACGCAAAATAAAAATGAGACTTTAGCCAATCGTTTGATTGATATTCTTACAAGGCTAAACTCAGGGGAAAAATTAACCATCAATATGCTTGCAGAAAGCTATGATGCCCACCCAAAAACCATTCGACGTGATTTAGTACGGTTGGAAAGCTGTAATTTGCCTATTCAAAGAGAGGGCAAATATTTTTATTTAGACTCGACGTACTTAGGTAAGTTAAAACTAAAAGATATTCAGTCTTTTGCTCGTATATCTGGGATTCGTCATTTATATCCAAATCTTGATGTTTCCTTTATTCGGGAGCTTCTGGATAGTCGTGTTTATGATGCCAAAGGTTATTTTGTTGAAGATGCTTCACAGTTTAAAACCTTATTTGAAGTATTTGGTGAAGCCATTCGTAAACATCAACAAATAGGTTTCCTTTATAAAGGTGAACCTCGTGTCGTTGAACCTTATAAATTAGTTCATCATCATGGCTGTTGGTATTTGGCAGCAGTGCGTAAAGGTGTATTGCGTGCCTATCGTTTAAGTCGGATTGAATTATCGCCACACCCTCATGAACTTTTAAGCTTTAAACCTGATTCAACAATTTTGACTCAACTAGAGGATGAAAAAAGTATCTGGTTTGGTCAGGAGAAGCAGGAAATTATCTTAACGGTTCATGCTGATGTCGCTTTGCATTTTCAGCAAAGACCACTTTTGCCTGAACAGCAAGTCATTAAAAAACTGGATGATGGTGGGCGAATTCAAACATGAGGTGCGACAGTTTGAAAAGTCTTATGATAATCAACA
>ERZ650302.926-NODE-926-length-16592-cov-8.240854_pt1 | contig 16592 bp, 17 predicted proteins | sample MGYA00376238_ERZ650302 | MGnify/ENA primary metagenome ERZ650302 (study PRJEB26733, sample SAMN07839298) | wastewater metagenome | biome: urban; feature: wastewater treatment plant; material: waste water | place: USA: North Carolina | collected 2016-04-28 ... | reverse complement strand
CCCAAATCAGCAAATTTAAGCGCAATTTGGGTAATTTCAGACCTAATTGCGTACATCTGTAGAGGACTGATACACGTGCATGAATCTCTTTGACTTGGCGATCAAAACGCCTTGCACTGAGTTTATCTCCTCATCATTTGATGCAATGCATCTTAGTTTCAACCCAACTTCAAGGATTTAATCATTAAGCAGCCTTGGATGGCTTCGTCGGAGTAGATTTGATTTCGTCTTTGTTTGCCTTTTGATGGAGCATACCATTGCGTAGTTGGATCGAACCACATAGCCATATTTCCGCGATTAACGAGTGCTCGGTTATATAAAGACCAATGGGTTGTGCGGTAGATTTTGTGTGTAGGCTTCTTCATTTGAAATTCATACTGCTGAAAAAGCCTTTACACATAGGTTTATGCAACAAAGCCGAAGTGAGTGCATCACAGCAATGATCTATTTTTATGATAAATAGTTCATGTTTTATTGAAAGATAGGCATATAAATCACAATTCAAATGCAAAAAAACGGCAACGACAAACGATAAAGTCTATAATAATCTGCTTTCTCATTTCTCTCGGTGCAACATGGCAACTGCAAATCAATATGATGTTTTGGTATTAGGTGCGGGTGCATCGGGGCTGATGACTGCTTATATGGCAGCACAACGTGGTCGTAAAGTATTGGTGTTAGAAAAAGCCAATAAAGTGGGCAAAAAAATTCTGATGTCTGGTGGTGGCAAATGTAACTTCACCAACTTAGAAGTCGAGCCAAACCATTATATTTCACATAATCCACATTTTGTCATTTCTGCTCTCACCCGTTATACCAACTGGGATTTTATTGGTTTGGTTTGCGAATACGGCATTGAATATGAAGAACGTAAACACGGACAATTATTCACTTTAAACGGTGCTAAAGAAATTTTAGCCATGCTCTTGGCCGAATGTGAAAAAACCAATTTGGTCAATATTCAAACCAATTGTGAAGTCAAAGCAGTGAATGCCCTAGAAGATCAAGGTTTCCAAATTGCAACGACTTTGGGTTATTTCCAAGCAAGCGCAGTGGTCGTGGCAACAGGTGGTTTATCTATTCCAACTTTAGGTGGCTCTGGAATTGGCTATGAAATTGCTAAACAGTTTGGTCATCGTGTTTACCCGACCCGAGCAGGCTTAGTGCCTTTTACCTTCTCAGACAGCTTTAAAGAAGTCACTACACGTTTAAGCGGTAATGCGGTGGAAGCGACTTTAACAAATTCATTGAATAGTTTTACCGAAGCTCTGCTATTTACACATCGCGGTTTGAGTGGACCAAGTGCCTTACAGCTTTCTAATTATTGGGATGTCGGGCAAAATTTTAAAATTAACTTTTTGCCTTATTTAGAACTCTACGACTTTTTTAAAGATAAAAAGCAAAAAAGTCCTAAAGTCTTACTGCGCACCTTGCTCAGTGAACATTTGCCAAAAAGTGTAGTAGTAGAGTTACAGCAACTAATTTGGCCAGAGCTTTCTGAAACTGCAGTTGGCAATATTAGTGATGACAAGCTAGAACAGATTGCAGCACGTTTAAATGCCTTTGAAGTTAAACCATCGGGTACAGAGGGTTATCGTACTGCCGAAGTTACTTTAGGTGGAGTGGATACCCAAGAAGTTTCCTCTAAAACTATGGAAAGTAAAAAACAAAAAGGCTTGTATTTTGTTGGTGAAGTTTTAGATGTGACAGGACATTTAGGTGGCTACAACTTTCAATGGGCATGGTCATCTGCACATGCAGCATCGGAGTATGTTTAAGCAGCTTTTATATGAAACATTCAATTAAAGCATGTGATAGCAATGCTTCGAGTCAAAATGAATCAATATTGATGTTGCGAATCAAATTTTAAAATAACAAAAGCCAGTTTTTCTAAACTGGCTTTTTCTTTAATGAACAGCATCACGCACTATAAAACTGAGCAATACGTGAATCCTGTTATTTTATTCTAAATAATCGGTACGAAATAATACCAATTTTGGCGTGTTTGCCAAACGTGATTCAGTTTGCTGCATTTTGAGGACTGCACTTTGCTGATGCATAGGTAACGAATTTACCACTTGAACTTTTAAACTGATACGGAGTTTATTTAGCATATTGATTTCTCTCATTATTGTCATCCTTGCGCGAATTTTAAGACTTAAATATTTCAGCTCGGTTAAAAACCAAATTTTATATTTTCCCTTTAAACGCTCATTAAGCCTTCCAAGCTATTAATCTGATTATCCAAAATCAGTCTTTGACTTATTCCTGTCAAAGTTGATTAATTTTTAACATAATTTAAGAGCTTGGTCTATCCTCTTTTAGATAACTTTTTTCAATATTTTCAGTTGATTTTTCTGTTGCTGCTGGCTTAGCAAAGACAAACTTATAAGCTGCAACAAAAAAACCGATGGTGATACCAACAATCACGATTGGGGCAAAAAACTTATTAGGTGCTGATTTAGACATTATCGTTTCCTCTTTTTTTTAATGAATACCGAAAAGAAATCGACCAATACGGTGATTGGTCGATCATCTTATTGATTCAAATCAAAATTTGAACAGTTTATTTCGGGTCATTTTTTGGATGTTCATCGACATCTGGCTCAGTCTCACCTGTCGAACCAAATGGGTTATTGACTGGTGGATGTTCAGGATCAACCTTTAAAGTATCTGGCACAGCATGATCAGTTGCCGCTTCAGGTGTTGTAGTCACATCACTTACAGACGTTTGTGGCTGCTCAGATACAATAGGCGTCATCACGTTTGATGCTGACGTTGCCGTTTCTGTTTTGTGTAAAGGATTCGGTTGATTCGCTTCACGTTTGGCTTTATCAATCAAATCAGTTAACACACGCTCTGCAGGTTGACGACCACCTAAACCAAAGGCAAGTGCGAAAGCCACTGCAACAGAACCGAGGGTTAAACCAAAGGCCAAGTTCACAATCGAATCGGCAATACCCATCGCGCGTAAGCCCATGGCAACCACCAAGCCCATAATTAAAATACGGACTAAGTTTGCCAACCAACGTGAGCTGTTATATTCACCGCGCTGTACCACTTTGGCGACCAAGTTCGCGAGCCAGAAACCCACCACCAAAATAACAGCACCCAACAGGATATCTGCACCAAACTGGATAAACATGGCAATCAAGCCGCTGACTTGATCAAAGCCCAAACGGTTTGCCGCTTCAGATACCGCAAATAGCATGGTAAAGAATACGATCAGATAACCAACCACACATGAAATTTTAGTCATACCTAAAAAGCGCTGTAAATCGAGTTTGGCAGGAATATCATCTACTCCTGTGCCTGCAACCACTTCCACCACAATATTGGCTACAAAACGTGACACCACATAAGCTAAAATAAGAATCAGACCTGCCGCAATAATATGCGGGATCGCATTCATAATTTCATACAGCATGGCAGTCGCAGGCTGAGAAATGGCTTCAATTCCAAGTGCTTCAAAACCAATGATTAAGGCGGTGATGATCACCAAGGCGAAAACAAACGAACCGAGTAATTTAGGTAAATTTGAGTTTTTGAAGATACCGACTTTTTCAGCATGCTGTTGAATATTCAGGCTGCCCAATAAACCTTCGACAATGCCACGCACAATTTTTGCCAGAATGTATCCAACAAAAACGATCACGCCTGCAATGAAGATGTTCGGTAAATACAGCACAACTTCATTCACCATGTTCTGCACAGGGAACAACAGACCGTTTAAGCCTAAAATTGACAACACAATTGGCAAGAACAGCAATAAAATCAGCCAATAAACAATTTCACTGATATTTTGACTTAAGCCACTCACACCGACATCGGCACTGAGTTTTTCATCCAACTGGGTACGTCCCAACAGTTTTTGCATCCCCACTTTGACCAGATTTGCCAAAATCCATCCAATAAAAGCAACGGCTACAGCAGCCAGTAAAGAAGGAATAAACAGTAAGAACTGCTGAATCATATTACTGAATGGCCCACTGACACTGGTCAGATTCAACACATTCAGCGCACCAATGACCGCAATAATTAAAATCACCCAAAACACGACCCGTGACACAATCAGTTCAATATTTGAACGATGCCCCGTTGCATTTGATAACTTTTGATCGGTGCCTAATTTTTGTAGAACCTTTTTAATTCCACCCGCAACCAATAATGCAATCACCCACCCGACAAGTAAAATTGCGACTGCAGCTAAAATGGGTTGAAATTGCTCCCAATAATACATGGCATTAAAACCTCTACCATGTAGGTTGCCATTAAAATAATCATTCATCTTGTTTAATCCTCATGGTGTTTAGATTCATTTTTTGGTTTGCGCCGCAGCGCAAAACTGCTTTTTATCGATTCAAATTATTGAGTAAAGCTCTACCCACCATAGAATTTGCATATTTTTTATTCAACCTTGAGATGCAGAATCGCAACAATTCTACAAAGGAGGGATAATAAACCTTGCGAAAATCCACAAAAAAGCCCTGCAACTAGGCAAGGCTGAATCAGTAAATACGATTTTTTGACACTTAGGCTAAACTACTGGTCTGTTGCTGTTGCAGTATTGCTGTCATCTGCACGTGCTTCATCTCCAGCTGTGCCCGTAGTCGTGCTATTTGGCGTTGCTTGTTGTACGGTTGGATTAGGATGCCCAGGAGGCGCTTCATTTGGACTCGGTTTGCGATCCGCCAACATGTAAACCAACAATGCTAATAAAAAAATACCTACCAGTAGAAGCATATAGACGGGAATACGTTTTTTACGCTTGATGTCTTCAGCTGAGTTTACATGAGGTGGTTTATTCAAATCATGTGGCATGTTCCCCTCACTTATGTATTTATCTGATGAATTTTTATACTAACAAGCTCCTCACACTTATTGTGTGAAAATACATAGCAAGATGGTGAAAAGATGTAATATGCCTTAAGTGACACCAATTCTTCCTCTTATGGACAAAGCTGCCTCTCCCACAGAAATGCGCTATAATCATGTACCATTTTTTTGTGTACTTTGAATTTTATGGCGTATCGTCAACAAAGTGTATCGCTTGATCTTGACACTGACGTCACTCATCAATGTGCCTTGCACTATACTCGTGATGGGCATCTAATTGGTATTATTGAATTTAGCAAGCCAAGCTATCTGCTTAACTGGAGCGATTTAGAATATTTTCGTCGTCGTACCGAAGAATTTTCGGTCATGCCATTTCCAGATTGTGTAAATGCCATGATCATTGATATTCGCAACATTGCTGCATTTTTGGATAATGAAGTGCCAATTTTGCCGTGGCGCTTACTTGAAGAAGAATGCCCTGTGCGTTTGGTGGTTCCTCAAGAACGCTTAGAACATTATGCAGGCTTTTTCGAACCGACTTGGCTGAGTAGTGATGTCGATAGCGCGATTCAGGAAATCCGTGAATATATGGATATGTTTGTACACTAATCTCTTTCAAAAAATCACTTTCAAGCATTGCCCTCAAAAGCTTTTTCCAAACTGGAATCGTACAAAGCAAAAACCTCATCTGCAACGTTGTAGTTGAGGTTTTTGTCTGGATGATGAAAGTTACATCAACACCTAATTTTTAGCGAATTGTGAAAATACATTTATTTTTAAACTTGATTTAGGCATCCAAAAACAGCGTAAAACGCACCTGATAGTTACAAAAATTTGTATTTTATTAGACGTATAGCACCAAACGTCCCAGCGTTTTATTTTTCATATTCAAGCGCCTGCCTTGCAATGGTTTAGCTTTGCTGAACTTTGAATTTCTGAAAAAAGCGGTTTCTTTCGCAGATTGAGCCAATATATTCGTTATACATTTGCTCCATTTCGGCACTGTCAAATTGCATTTTTTTAAAAATCGCCACATGCCACCTAGTGGGCTACGCAAGTTTAAATCTTTTACTTTGCCCGCAGCAAACACATAATTGGCACAAGAACAACAGCAATACTATCCAACTTGTACATCAAGTTGATGATCATAAACCAAATTACCCAAATCAATGCGAAACCGATCTCACCACCACGACTATTGATTGTTAAGGTTTTAATCTTGTCGGACTGTTTAAGTAATTCAGCTAATGGTGCACTGGTTTGACAGCTAATTGGTCCATCTTAAATTGAGCACATGATCTTGCACAGATACCTGAGTTTCCAGAATTTCAGCCTGTATGGTATATGCGACTATAAATATGAAACATGAAGCCTAGATTGGCTATAAATTTAAACAGTGGTTATTTAAATAGCTGCATCCCATCCTCACCAATAATTTTCAACTGCAATATTGCCTTCCCCGCGGCGATTCATACTTAAACCACGTGCTTTTAAGGCTTCTTTGGTGTCATCGACCATAGCAGGGTTACCGCATAACATTACATGGCTGGTTTCAGGGTTAAATACACTGCCTGCAACCTGCTCCAGTTCACCATTTGCAATTAACACAGGTAAACGATCATGCAAAGCAGCTTGAGGGTCGCGGGTGATAATTGGGATAAATTCAAAGCCTGTATGCCCTTCGCCAAAAGTTTCGGCAATTTCGTGAATTTTATCGACATAAGCCAATTCGGCTTCGGTACGCACGCTATAAACCAAATAAATGTGTTGATATTTCTTCCATGTTTCAAAGTCTTGCAGCATGGATAAAAATGGGGCAAGACCTGTACCTGTGGCCAGTAACCATAAATCGTGTGGTGCAGGCAATTGATAACGCGCCAAAGTCAAAAAACCATACGGAATTTTTTCCAAGTACAGCTCATCGCCCACTTGAAGGTGCTGCAAGTTAGAAGTAAACGCACCATCTGGCACAACAATCGAAAAAAACTCCAAAGTTTCAGCAAATGGTGATGACACCACCGAATAAGCACGTACCACCAATTCATCACCCACTTTTAACCCGATACGTGCAAACTGCCCTGCGGTAAATTTAAAATGTGCAGGACGGGTCATAGTGAAGCTAAATAAGGTGTTGGTCCAACGATGAACCGAAAGCACTTTTTCTAAAGTAAATTTTTCAATTGACATGATTTGAGCGTGGCATGAAAGACTGTGCTCATGTTAGCATGTCGGGGTAATTTATGAATATTTTTTAAATGTTAAGGCTTGATTCATGCGCATGACTTTACGCCAGTTGGCGGTTTTTGTAGCAGTTGCCCAGGAAGGGACAGTAACTAAAGCCAGTGATGCCGTTAAGCTCACCCAAAGTGCTGCAAGCATGGCCTTAGCAGATTTGGAAGATGGCTTAGGCGCTCCACTGTTTGACCGTTTGGGTAAACGCCTACAACTGAACGATTTAGGTCGTTTTTTATTGCCACAAGCCTTAGAAATTTTGGGTCGTTGTGAAGCTTTTGAGCAAGCTGCTAAAGGCGAGCTACAAAGTATTGATTTGCGTTTAGGCGCAACGCTGACCATCAGTGACTATTTGATGCCTGATTTAATGGCAGACTTTTTGCAAATTCAACCTCAGGCGCATTTACAATTACAAGTGGGCAATACTCGCCAAATGATTGAAGCTGTGAACCAGTTTCAACTAGATTTAGCACTGATTGAAGGTTCTTGTCACTTACCACAACTGCAATGTATTCATTGGCGTGACGATGAACTTGCTGTGTGCTGTGCACCAAGTCATCCTTTAGCACAGTTAAACCGTTCCTTAAGCATTGCAGATTTTGAAGATGCCGAATGGATTTTACGTGAAGAAGGTTCAGGCACCCGTGAAGTGTTTGACAATGCAATTTTAAAAGACCTGCCTGATGCCAATATTCGTTTAACTTTGGGTCATAACGAAGCGATTTTAAAAATTGTCGCAGGTGGAATTGGTGTGTCGTGTATTTCACGATTGGCGATTGAGCCTTTACTAGAAAAAGGTCAATTGGTGATTTTGGATACACCTTTCTGGCAATTGACGCGCCCGTTATTCATGTTGGTACACCGTCAGAAATACCAAGGACCTGGTTTAAAAGCATTTATGAAGTTTTGCGACGCGAAATAGTTCATAGGAGTACCAGTCAAGGTACTCTTTTTTAACAATTAAAACTGACTCTCACATGGTATGCCGTCACCATCACCGTCCATTTTAGTATTTGGACAATTTCGTATAAAGAATAACGCCTCTTCGTAAGACGTCATTTGACTACAGTGCTCACGCCCATCACAAGTAAAGTTCTGTTCGACTACTGGAACTTCTACTGCTTTTTGTACTGATAAAGCTTCAGGCTGACTATTTTGCCAAGCTTGATACTTATTAAATACTGCATAAGACAAGCCGAATATAATCAATATACCCATAAAAGTCACAAAATTGGATGAGTTATTTTCAGACTTCTGCTGTCTTTTATGATTCTGCTTTGTGGTATGAATTGCCCTTGATTGAGGAGTATGCCTTTCGACTGCAACTTTAATATCTAGACGGACGATATTATCTGCTTTGAACTTGCCATTTTCTTCTACTTTACGAAATTTTAGATTTTCTCCAACCTTTAGTGGAATATTTTTATTGGGAAAATCTTTAATATGAAAAAACAAATCTTTAGGCTCTCCTTCTATTTGAATAAAACCAAAGCCTCGTTCTTCGTTATAAGTTTTTATTTTCCCTTCTATAAACATAAATTACTCTTTTCACGTTAATTTTTGATTATTCTACAAAAAAAGAGGCGGAAATGCCCCTTTTCTGTTCATGAAAACATTTAAATTAACGCTTTAAGTTGGATAACAATGCAGACGTAATCGACGTATTTGCGGCAACTGCTTTGGCTTTTTTCGCTTTCTTGGATTTATCTTCTATAGGTTCAATATTAATGGCTTTATAGCGATCACCATTTTGAACCACATTAAATTTAACCCGATCATTGCGCTTTGGCTCGCCTACAGCCGCAGGAAAATCCGAAATATGGAAAAACACTTCACCTTCAGGTGCGGCAATAAATCCATAGCCTTTTTCGGCATTGTATTGTTTGATTTTCCCTTGATATTGTTCAGATTTCATGGCTTAACCTTTTACGAGCTGCACTTTATATGAGTATATAAAAAAGAGGCAGTTAATGCCTCTTTTTCACCAACATTCAGCTTAATCTTTTTGTACCGAACCAAAGATTTTATCGCCTGCATCACCCAAGCCAGGCACAATATAACCGTCTTGGTTTAAACCTTCATCGACCGATGCAGTAAAGATCACCACATCTGGATGTGCGGCTTCTACACGTTGAATGCCTTCTGGTGCTGCAACCAAAACCATCACACGAATGTCTTTACAACCACTGGCTTTAAGCAAATCAATCGCTGCCACTAAAGATGAACCTGTGGCAAGCATAGGGTCAATAATCATCGCGATACGGTTTTTTACATCTGGCACTAATTTTTTGTAATACGTACGCGCTTCTAAAGTTTCTTCATCACGTTCCAAGCCAAGTACAGACACTTTGGCACTTGGAATTAGGTTCAAGAAACCATCTAACATGCCAATACCTGCACGTAAAATTGGCACAACCGTAATTTTTTTACCCGCAATACGGTCTACAGTGACTGCACCATTCCAACCCGAAATTTCGTGCTCGACCATAGGCAAATCTTTGGTCGCTTCATAAGTCAGCAACATGGTGACTTCTTGTGCCAATTCACGGAAGTTTTTGGTGCTGATATCAGCACGACGTAATAGCCCTAATTTATGACGAATAAGCGGATGTCGGATTTCATGAATAGCCACGGGAGAACACCTAAAAGGAAAGAAAAGCAAATATCATTTTATTATATGCTGTTTTTATTGTGTATATAAACCAAAAAGCCCTCAATTTATGAAGGCTTTTTGACTGAAAGTTAAACTTCTTTCAAATTATTGCTGTGACAGCATGAAATGGATTGGTGACAAAATTTCAGCTTCAAGTGCAATTTTGATAATTGGGTCTGGATAAACACCAATCACCAATACCGCTAAAGCTGCAGCCAATACCATAATACCGCCCACTTTTTGACCCCAATGATCGACAGCGTCCATTTTTGGTTCGTCTGGTGGTGTCATATACATCACCACCATAACGCGCAAGTAATAGTACAAACCAATACCTGAACCCACGATGATCATCACAGCTAAGAACCAGTGCTGAGTCGTTACCGCAGCCATCACCACCAAGAACTTACCAATGAAGCCTGCAGTGAGTGGAATACCAGCTAGAGAAAGCATCATCACGGTTAGTACAGCAGTCAATACTGGACGACGCCAGAACAAACCACGGTAGTCAGCCAAGCTTTCTGCTTCTGCTACGTTGTTGTATGGGCTAGACATTAATGCCACTGTACCAAACGCACCAATAGTCGTCAAGACATAGGTGATCACATAAACGCTGACATTGCCCAAGCTTGCATAAGTCATGCTGATTAAACCAATCAACAAATAACCAAAGTGTGCAATTGATGAGTAAGCTAAAATACGTTTCAAGTTCACTTGACGTACAGCAAGGAAGTTACCCACCAAAATTGAAAGCACGGCAATAATGCTCATGATGGTTACAATCGAGTCGATCAGGATTGCACCTGAACCCAACATGTAACGCACAAACAAACCAATGGTTGCTACTTTAGCTACAGTCGCAAGGAAAGTTGCGATTGGTGCAGGTGCACCGTCATAAACGTCTGGTGTCCATTTGTGGAATGGTGCCAAAGACAGTTTAAATGCCACAGCAAAGACAATTAAGCCTAAACCTAAAATCACCAATGGCTGTTGGATATTTTGCATTAATGCTTGTACAGAGTCATAGAACGACAATGAACCTGTGTACGCATAAACGTACGCCATGCCCATAAGCAACATTGCTGATGCAGTTGCAGACAATACCAAGTACTTCACGCCTGCTTCTAAAGATTTAGAACGCTGGTGGGTATATGCCAATAAGCCATACATAGGGATTGACATTAACTCAAGGCTGATGAAGAACGATGCATAGTGCGAACTTGACACCATTAACATAGCGCCCACTACAGAACATAACATTAAAATGTAGAGTTCTTCGCGGTTGTCTTTATACGTTTCAATATACGCATGCGACAAAGTAGAACATGCCAATGCTGCGATCAGAATCACCAGTTGATATAACAAGGTGAACGGATCAATCATAAACATGCCCATCACGCTGGCAGGAGCAAAATTCCCGCCAAACATCATGAGTAATAAGTAAGCAGCAGCGAGGTTCAAACCCACTACTGATGCTGTAGCAATTAAGTTATGGTTACGCTTAATTGCAGTAAGGATCATCACGACAATCGCAGTTAAAGCCACGATCATCACAGGAGCTAAAGGCATAAGCTCAGAAAATGACATTGTGAAGTTCATGGCTTATTGGATCTCCACATTTTCGAGTTGAGCTGTTACTTCTTGAGTAACTTCAACTACTTCTTGAACAGGGATGTAGCTATTTGCTAACCACGCCATACTTGAATTTGAAATATCAAGGAAGGTTTGTGGATACAGACCAAGCCATACTAGACCCAGCGCACAAATTGAAAGGATCACAACTTCACGTGCATTTAAATCTTTTAACGGATTTGCATAGTGCTGTTTTTGCTCTTCATTTGGTACACCAAATAAGGCTTTGTGAATCAGGATTAAACCGTAAACACCTGCAAAAACTAAGCTGATTGCCGCAATAATTGTGAAGGCTGGAAACTGTTCAAATGAACCCATTAAAATTAGGAATTCACCAATAAAGTTACCTAAACCAGGAATACCGACTAACGCAGCCACAAAGAACATGAGGAAGAATGAAAGGTATTGGAATTGACCACGAATACCGCCCATTAAACGCATGTCACGTGTGTGTACACGCTCGTAAATTTGACCACACATAATGAACAATGCAGCAGATGACAAGCCATGTGCCAACATCATGATCATTAAGCCTTGGTAAGTTAGGATATTACCTGCATAAATTGCAAGTAATACGAAGCCCATGTGCGAAATTGAGGTATAGGCAAGTAAACGCTTCATATCGGTTTGCTGGAAAGCACACCACGCACCGTAGAACACACCAATTAAACCCAAAATAATGGCAATGTCAGCAAACTGAGCAGAAGCCGCTGGGAAGAATGGAATTACGAAACGTAATAAACCGTATGCCGCAGTTTTAATCAAAATACCTGCAAGATCGACAGAACCTGCTGTAGGCGCTTGTGCGTGTGCATCTGGTAACCAACCGTGTAAAGGGAAAACTGGAAGTTTTACCGCAAAACCGATGAATAAACAGATCATGAAGGCATAAGCGACTGCTGGTAACTGTGCATCAAGTGTATTCGCTACAGCCAATAAATAGTTGTAGTTGAACGAAATCGTACCTGACATCATGTATCCGTAGATCACTAGACCTAAGATACCCACCAACATGATTAAACCAGCAACTTGCGTGTAGATGAAGAATTTGGTTGCAGCATAAACACGTGAACGACCATTTGAACCTTTATGACCCCATAACGCAATCAGGAAGTAGATTGGTACAAGCATCATCTCCCAGAAGAAGAAGAACAGGAACAAGTCAATCGCAAGGAATACACCAATTACCCCGCCCAAAGACCATAAAAGGTTCAGGTGGAAGAAACCAACGTTCTTTTGAATCTCACCAAATGAACAGCCTACCGCCAAAATACCCAGTAATGCAGTTAAACCCACCATGAGTAAAGATAAGCCATCCACTGCTAAGTGAATGTTGATGCCTAGTGTTTGAATCCAAGGCAACATAAATTCAGCCGACCAAGTTGGAACTTGAGCGCCTAATTCATAGTTATAGCTAGCACCTTGCCACAATGCGACAGTTAAGCCCAAAGTAACGAGCATGCCCACTAAAGCAATGTAACGCGGCAATTTATCGTCGAGTTTATCGACCAACCAGCAAATAAAACCTGCAATGAACGGAACAAGGATCAGCGCGGGTAGAATTAAATTGTTTGGAGTATCCATCTTATTTCCCCACGACCTGAATCACGATCAAGATCATTAGTAAGACCACCACACCAAGTGCCATACTCGATGCGTACTCACGTAATGAACCAGTTTGACGTGAACTTGTAAAGCTATGACCACCTTTCACCAGTGCAGGCAGTACTAACCACATACCATCCACTGGATCACGACCTAATAGTTTGGCAATCAGCAAGTATGGTTTTACAAATACGATGTCATACAACGCATCGAAACCAAGTGCATTACGGCAAATATTGGCAAGACCTGCACCCAATGAAGTTTGTGCGAATCCTTTTACCGCATTGTAAGCAAAGGCAAATAACACAACACCTACAGCTAAACCTGCCAAAGCCACACCAATTGCAACATACTCTGCACCATGTGCGCCTGCTTCTAATGCTGGGGGAATCTCAAATGCTGGGATTTTTGCTGCATTGAGAATGCTCATCACTGGCGCTTTTAAAACAATTGCTAAACCAGTTGAAAGTACGGCAAGTACTGCCAATGGGAACCAATAAGTTGCGCCTTTGATCTCGTGATACGGTGTGTTTTCTTTACCGAAGAATACAACCCAAATTAAACGGAATGTATAAATTGATGTTAAGAATGCACCAGCTACACCCACCCAATATAAGCTGTTATATAGCGGAATACCTGCGATATGACTTTGCGTCCAAACTGCTGCCAAAATAGCGTCTTTTGAGAAGAAACCAATGGTCAAGAATGGAATCGCTGCCAATGCACCGCCACCAATTGCGAAACATGCAAACAGGAATTTGTTCTTGTAGAACAAGCCGCCCATTTTGAAAATGTTTTGTTCGTGATGGTAAGCCAAAATCACCGCACCAGAAGACAAGAATAATAATGCCTTGAAGAATGCGTGAGTGAGCATGTGGAACAAACCCGCTTGGTATGCTTCTGCACCAACTGCCATAAACATATAGCCTAGCTGACTCATGGTTGAGTAAGCCAAAATACGTTTGATGTCGGTTTGAACCAATGCTGCAAAACCAGCAACCAGTAAGGTCACAGCACCTGTAATTGAAATGAATAACATCACTTCAGGCGCAAGTTCAAATACGCTGAACATACGGCAGCATAAATAAACACCCGCAGTGACCATGGTCGCAGCGTGGATCAATGCAGATACAGGTGTAGGACCTGCCATCGCATCTGCTAACCAAGTTTGTAACGGAATTTGCGCAGATTTACCCGCAGCACCCAAGAACAACATTAACGCTGTCCAAATAGTGATAGACGAGCTTTGAGTCATTACATTGGCTGCATTTTCTACGATGTATTGTGTGTTCAAAGTACCAAATTGTTGATACAACAAGAACAACGCGATCAGTAGGAAAACGTCACCCACACGTGTTACGGTAAATGCTTTGATTGCGGCAAAACCATTTGCAGGGTTTTGGTAGTAATAACCAATTAGCAAGTAAGAGCACAGACCTACACCTTCCCAACCTAAGAACAATAACGCCAAGTTATCGCCAAGTACCAACAGCAACATGCTCGCAACGAACAAGTTGAAGTAAGAGAAGAAACGTGCGAAGTCCTCTTCACCACGCATATACCATGATGCAAAGATGTGAATTAAGAAACCCACACCCGTAATCATGCCTAGCATGAGCAAAGATAAACCGTCTAGGTGCAAGCTAAACGCAGGTGCAAAACCACCCACATTGAACCAAGTCCATAAATGTTGAGTCGTTGCAACCGAACCGTGGTTTACAAAGTCCATGCCTGCAATTAACGCAAATAATGCAGACAGACCTACTGAACCTACGCCAATAATCGCAGCAACTTTTTCAGGTAAGTTGTTACGCCCTGCCGCTAAAAGGATAAAACCAATGAGCGGAAACAATACTGTTAGATATAAATAACTCATCCGCGCATCTCACTAGCAGCATCCACATCCAAATGATGGAAGCGATGATAGAACTGAAGGACGATCGCAAGACCGATACACGCCTCTGCCGCAGCAAGTGTCAAGATCAAGATAAACATGATCTGACCATCTGGTTGTACCCATGCACTACCAGCCATGACAAACGCAAATGCAGCAGCGTTCATCATGATTTCAAGGCCCATTAAAATAAATAGTAGGTTGCGTCGCACCATTACACCGTAAAAACCAAGTGCAAAAAGAATGGTCGCGACAATCAAACCATGTTCTAAAGGGATGTTGCCCATTATTCTTTTTCCTCTTCTGCACTTGGTTCACGTTTACCGATGTGGAAGCCTGCAACCAAGGCTGCAAGTAATAACATTGCGGCAACTTCAACCAACAATAAGTACTGAGTAAAGAGTGCTTGACCCACTGCTTTTGGACCCACCATCTCTGTGCCCATAAGCGCGCTTGGTGCAGTGTAGTCTGAGCTTAATGACCACACTAAAACCAAACCAATCAGGAAGCTCATCAACGCTGGGTAAGCCCAAGTTGATGAAGTCAACCATTTACGCTCTTGTTCAACAGTTTGCTGACCGAGGTTGAGCATCATCACCACGAATACGAACAAGACCATGATCGCACCCGCATAAACAATGATTTCCAAGGCGCCAGCAAATGGTGCACCCACGATCATGAACATACCTGCAACAGCAAGTAATGACACGATCAAGCTTAGTAAAGCATGTACTGGGTTCGCGTTAGTCACTACACGAACCGTAGAAACAATGGCCACGAGTGCCATCAAATAAAACGGCCACATCATGGTAATAGACTCCGTACATCAATAGGTGCGCTTTCACGTTGCGCTTGACCTTTGTCTTTACCTGTAACAGCCATACCGGTTACGCGGTAGAAGTTGTAGTCAGGATATTTACCAGGACCTGAAATGAGTAAGTTTTCTTTCTCATACACCAAGTCTTGACGAACGTATTCACCCAACTCGAAATCTGGAGTCATTTGAATTGCAGTCGTCGGACATGCTTCTTCACACATACCGCAGAAAATACAACGTGAGAAGTTGATACGGAAAAACTCCGGATACCAACGACCATCTTCTTTTTCTGCTTTTTGTAGTGAAATACAGCCAACAGGACATGCAACTGCACATAAGTTACACGCAACACAACGTTCTTCACCATCTGGGTCACGTGTTAACACGATACGACCACGGAAACGTGGTGGAACAATTTGTTCGGCTGGCACTTCTGGGTAAAGAATGGTGTCACGTTTACGTGTCACGTGTGAGAAAACCATCCACAGTGAACGTACGATTGACCCGAACCCAGCTAGAATTTTATACATTTTATTCTCCCTGCCCTTACCACAGAATCACTGCGCCAGTAACTAATAAGTTAACTAACGCTAATGGTAAGCAAATCTTCCAACCAAAGTTCATCACTTGGTCATAACGCGGACGCATAAGTGAACCACGAGCCAAGACAAACATCATCACAAAGAATGCTGTTTTGATAATGAACCAGAATACTGGTGGAATGAACGGAATATCGATGTTAAATGGCGCTAACCAACCACCGAAGAATAGCGTTACGATCAATGCAGAGATCAGAACTACGTTGACGTATTCCGCAACGAAGAACATCCCCCATTTCATACCGCCGTACTCGACGTGGTAACCTTCCGCCAATTCTTGTTCTGCTTCTGGTTGGTCAAATGGGTGACGGTGAGTTACCGCAA
>ERZ650302.925-NODE-925-length-16620-cov-35.472080_pt1 | contig 16620 bp, 16 predicted proteins | sample MGYA00376238_ERZ650302 | MGnify/ENA primary metagenome ERZ650302 (study PRJEB26733, sample SAMN07839298) | wastewater metagenome | biome: urban; feature: wastewater treatment plant; material: waste water | place: USA: North Carolina | collected 2016-04-28 ... | reverse complement strand
GCGCGAACCAGAAGTATATGGTTCTCTAACGCTGAACGACATCAATCAGCAACTCATTGCACAAGCTGAAAATGCTTCAATTTCTCTCGACACTTTCCAAAGTAATTGGGAAGGTGCCATTGTCGACCGTATTCATCAAGCCCAAGCGGATGGCGTCCAATTTATTATTATTAACCCTGCTGCACTCACGCATACCTCTGTTGCTCTACGTGATGCCCTGCTTGGTGTAGCCATCCCATTTATTGAAGTTCATTTATCGAATGTTCATGCGCGCGAAGCGTTTAGACATCATTCATATTTATCAGATAAAGCCGTTGGCGTTATTTGTGGCTTAGGTGCTCAAGGTTATAGCGCTGCGCTCAATTACGCTCTCACTAAAATTCAACCCTCTACGCAATCATAATTAGGAATACTGTCACATGGATATTCGTAAAATCAAGAAACTCATCGACCTGATGATTGAATCTGACTTACAAGCGATTGAAGTTAAAGAAGGCGATCAATCGATTGCACTGACTCGTCGTAGTCCAGTTGTTGCAGCTGGTGCTCCTGTTGCTATGGCAGCTCCTGTTGCTCAAGCTCCAGCGGCTAAAACACCACGTGGTGCTGTAGAAACATCTCCAATGGTTGGTGTGTTTTACGCGGCTCCAAGCCCAGGTGAAGCGCCATTTGTTAAAGTCGGTCAAACCATCACTGCTGGTGAAACACTTGGTATTATCGAAGCAATGAAAATCATGAACCCGATTGAAGCAACGCAAAGCGGCGTGGTTGAAGAAATTTTAGTGAAAAACGGCGAAGTGATCCAATTCGGTCAACCATTATTCCGCTACCGCGCGTAATAGACGGGGACTTATAATGTTGCAAAAAGTTTTAATTGCAAACCGTGGTGAAATTGCCCTGCGCATCACCCGTGCCTGCAAAACTTTAGGGATTAAGACTGTAGGGATCTATTCAGATGCCGACAAAGACTTAATGCACCTACGTTTTGTAGACGAAGCAGTATGTATTGGACCAGGTGCGAGCAGCGAAAGCTACTTGAATATTCCTGCCATTATTACAGCAGCTGAAATTTCAGGTGCAGATGCCATTCACCCAGGTTATGGCTTCTTATCAGAAAATGCTGAATTTGCTGAAATTGTAGAAAACTCAGGTTTCATTTTTATTGGACCACGCCCTGAACACATCCGTTTGATGGGTAACAAAGTTTCTGCGATTACAGCAATGCGTAAAGCAGGTGTTCCAACCGTACCGGGTTCTGCAAATGCGGTTACACCGCAAAATGCGCTGGCTGAAGCTAAAGAAATTGGTTTCCCATTGATCGTGAAAGCTGCTTCTGGTGGTGGTGGTCGTGGTATGCGTATTGTAGAACGTGTCGATACCCTGCTTGAATCCGTTCAAGCCGCACAGCGTGATGCTGAAATGTGGTTTGGCGATGACACGGTGTATATGGAACGTTTCCTACAAACACCTCGTCACGTTGAAGTCCAAGTTCTTGCCGACGGTAATGGCCACGCGATTCACCTCTATGACCGCGACTGCTCTTTACAGCGTCGCCATCAGAAAGTGTTAGAAGAAGCGCCAGCGCCAAATTTACCTGAACAAGCACGTGCTGACATTTTAGAAGCTTGCGTAAATGCTTGTAAATTAATGCAGTACCGCGGTGCAGGTACATTCGAGTTCTTGTTTGAAGATGGTGAATTCTTCTTTATTGAGATGAATACACGTGTTCAAGTTGAGCACCCTGTAACTGAAATGGTGACAGGTATCGACATTATTGAACAACAGCTCCGCATTGCTGGTGGCTTAGGTCTTGAAATTGAACAAGATCAAGTTGAAGTCAAAGGACATGCGATTGAATGCCGTATCAATGCTGAAGATCCAACGACCTTCTTGCCTTCACCAGGTAAAATTGAGAATTTTTATGTGCCAGGTGGTGCAGGTATTCGTCTTGATTCGCATATCTATCAAGGCTATAGCATTCCGCCATACTATGACTCGATGATTGCAAAGCTGATCGCACACGGTAAGGATCGTAAAACATCACTTGCTCGAATGCGCCAAGCGCTTGATGAAATGATTTTGACCGGTATTAAAACCAATATTCCATTGCATAAAGATTTGATTCTTCAAGATGAAAAATTCTGTGAACAAGCGATGGATATTCACTACCTTGAAAAGCATTTATTAAAGCAAATTGAAGGAAATCAAGATAAATAATTGTCTTGATCCTTAAATAAAAAACCGCGATTCATCGCGGTTTTTTATTTATAAAAGAATTAATTAAGGCAATACACGACGTAGCGTTGCAAAGCATTGTTGTGCTTTATCATTGGCACAAAAATTAATAGTCGATGGACTTTGCCATTTCACAAAATACTGAGACATTTCACCAGTCTGATCTTCTTGTGACCCAGAACAATCCACTTGGTTATTGTCAAATTTGACCTGTAAAATCAAAGCAGGCAGTTGCACATTTTTATCGGTAGATGGCTGGTAATCATAAATTCCCGTAGACCATTCTTCCCCACTTTTAATCACAACATCACTATTACTTTTAAAATTATAGTATTCAACGCATTTACGATTATTTGGAATTTCCATTCCCCATAAGCCCACAATTTCAGGGCGAGTCGTTACACGAATATTATTTTGATTTGATGCTTGAGTATCCTCAGCCTGACTTGGCGTATTTGCCATAAGCACTGATGAAGTTAACATGAATAACATGCCGAGTAATGTTTTTTTCATACAAGCCATAATGTTTTTAAGCGTCTCACTAAATTAGCATATTTTGATTCAAAACATCATTTTATAACCATTTCATAACAATCTATTTTTTGTTATGGGTTGCAATCTCGATTTAACAAAACGATTTATTGTCAGCACTAGATAAATCCTACTTTCAGAATCGAAAAAAGACCGCTTAAGCAGTCTTTTTTGTATGTCGTGATATTTGAATTTAGGCTACAGGTGCCAGTGTAAACAGCACCTGACCTGTTTTTACCGTTTGCCCTTTTTCAATGGTAATGGCTTCAACCTTCATCCGCTCAGGTGCAATAATGGGAATTTCAATTTTCATGGCTTCAATCACGGCCAAAGTTGCCCCTTCTTCCACAATGTCTCCAGAGGTACATTCAATTTTCCAAATAGAACCCGGCATATGCGACTCTACTGCACAACCACCTTCAGGAATTTGAATTTCACTGTCATCTAACACCGTATCTAGACTTTCAGAAACATGTTCAGCCAAACCTGCCTCATGCCAACGACGGCGTTCCTCTTCAAAGTTCGTTTGCTGTACCGCTTTAAAACTTGAAATGGATGCTGCATTTTCAATGAGGAAGTCATTGTATTCTTTTAGATTTAAAACCCCATCTTCTACACGAAGCTTTAAGCGCCCCGCTTTAAAGTCTTCCCGCATTTGCATCAGTTCTGTTTCAGACACTTCATAAAATTTAATTTGATCAAAGAAGCGCAGTAGCCATGGTTTTCCTTGTTCAAAGTCTGGATTTTTGCGGTAACGACTCCACATTTGTGTTGTACGCCCAACAAACTGATAACCACCTGGGCCTTCCATGCCATAGACACACATATACGCTCCACCAATGCCGACTGCATTTTCAGGCGTCCAAGTGCGTGCAGGATTATATTTGGTGGTCACTAAACGATGACGTGGGTCCAGCGGCGTTGCCACAGGTGCACCCAAATACACATCTCCCAAACCCATCACCAAATAATTGGTGCTGAATACGATATCCTTCACTGCTTGCTTTGAGTCTAAACCATTGATACGACGAATAAACTCTACATTGTCAGGACACCACGGCGCATCTGGACGGACTGTTTGCATATAACGTTCAGTCGCCAACTGAGTTTGTGAGTCCTCCCAAGCCAAAGGCAAATAGACTGTGCGCGAAGGCACTTCCATTGCTGTCACATCAGGCAATTCACTTTCTGCTTGCTGTAAAAGGCTTAATAAATGTTTTTGATCTAGCACCAATGAATCAAAATGAATTTGCAGCGAACGAATACCCGGTGTTAAGTCTATAATCCCTTCGATACTTTGGTCTTTAACCCATTGCATTAAAGCATGAATACGGAAGCGTAAATTGAGATCTAAAACCAACTCTCCATATTCAACCAACAGATAGCTATTACCTGCAGGACGATAAGTCACATCAGGTCTAGCGTTCTCACCTTTTAATGTCGCTAAAACGGCATCTGATAAGGTCTCCATTTCAGCATGAAAGCTTGGAGAAAATTCTACATTTTCAGTCGTATCCGCTGTTAACGCTGCGCTATATTTTTGATTTAATACTTGTGCTTGATCATAAGAAATTGGGATAAATTTAACTTTATCGCCCGCTTTAAGCTGACCAATTTTCCATAGTTCTGAGCTAACCACCACCGCTGGGCAAACGAAACCGCCCAAGCTTGGACCATCGGGTCCTAAAATAATTGGCATATCTCCAGTGAAGTCAATCGCGCCAATGGCATAAGCATTATCATGAATATTCGAAGGATGTAGTCCTGCCTCACCACCATCGGTACGTGCCCATTCAGGTTTTTCACCGACTAAACGAATGCCTGTACGACTTGAGTTAAAGTGAATTTCAAATTCTTGCTCAAAGAAGCGCTCAATATCTCGTTTGGTGAAAAAGTCTGGCGCACCATGCGGTCCATACATCACTGCAATGTTCCAAGCCTGGCTAAAGCTTGGCACCTCTGCTGCACTGAGTGCAACAGTTTCTACCGAGCTATAAGCCGTAATAGGCAACATATCTCCAATGAGTAAATTGCGTCCTGCATGACCACCAAACTGACCTAAAGTAAAAGTTGCTTGTGAGCCTAAGTAGGCAGGTACATTGAATCCGCCTTTAATGCCAATATAACTGCGACAACCTGTGGTGATTTTACCTGTTTTAAGAATTTGCCCTTTTTTAACATTAAGGGTCTGCCACATGGCAACGTCGACACCATCCAATGTCGCAAGCATGTCGCCACCCGTAATCACGATTTGGCTATCACAGTGAAACTTTAAAGTTGGGCCTTGTAATGTACATTCGAGCCCTGCGGTATTAAATGGATTTCCCAATAGTTGATTAGCAACATTTAACGATAGTGGATCAATCGCACCTGATGGTGGCACTCCAACATCCCAGTACCCCAAACGACCATTGACGTCTTGTATTGACGTTTGAATACCAGACTGTAATACCTCAACTTTTTGGGTTTTCCACTCAAAAGTATTTAAGAAACGTGTAGTCTGTGTCCCTGCTTTAAACACTTCACAGTCAATAATATTTTGTAAATACTCAAGATTGGTTTCAATTCCTGCCACTGAGGTGTTTGCCAAAGTATCGCTCATGGCCTGAATTGCACTTTCACGGTTTTCGTGAGTCACAATGATTTTGGCAATCATTGGATCATAAAAGGAAGACACGTTTGAACCTGTTTCTACCCATGTTTCATTACGCGCTTGCGGATCAAACTCGACATAAGTCAATAAGCCAGCACTGGGTTGAAAGTTTTTAATTGGATCTTCAGCATATAAACGGACTTGGATCGAATGGCCTTTAGGTGCAAGTGTATCTGTTGGCGCAGTCCAGTCACCGCTACCTAAAGTGACCATCCATTCCACAAGGTCTACACCAAACACTTGTTCAGTCACGCCATGTTCAACTTGTAGACGTGTATTCACCTCTAAGAAATAGAATTGCTGGGTGTCAGTATCCATCACAAATTCAACTGTACCTGCCGAACGGTAATTCACTGACTGCATCAACTCAACGGCAACAGCTTGAATATAAGCACGTTGTTCATCATTTAAATGTGGTGCAGGAGTTTCCTCGATTACCTTTTGGTTACGGCGCTGTACTGAACAGTCCCGCTCTCCCAAAGCCAGAACCAAACCTTGGCCATCACCAAAAATTTGGACTTCAATATGACGCGCATTTTCCACAAACTTTTCTAAATACAAGCCTGCATCTTTAAAGTTAGCTTGGGCCAAATAAGATACCGTTGCATAAGCATCTTTAAGCTCTGTTTCGTTCCACACCAAACGCATACCAATACCACCGCCACCTGCGGTACTTTTCAGCATCACGGGATAACCGATACGCTTTGCTTCGATCAGTGCTTCCGCTTCGTCTGCTAAAAGTTGGCTACCCGGTAACAATGGCACATTCGCCTGAATGGCAAGTTCACGCGCAGTATGCTTTAAGCCAAAACTACGCATTTGTGCAGAATTCGGCCCTAGAAACACAATGCCCTGTGACTCACACAAATCACAAAACTCTGCATTTTCAGACAGGAAACCATAGCCTGGATGAATGGCTTCAGCACCTGCTTCTTTCGCGACCTGTAAAATTTTTTCAATATTTAAATAACTTTGACTGGCTGGGCTATCACCAATAAATACCGCTTCATCAGCCAAAGTCACATGTAAGGAATCACGGTCTGCTTCTGAATACACCGCAACAGACTGAATGCCTAAATTCTTTAATGTACGAATTACTCGGCAGGCAATTGCACCACGGTTGGCAATGAGAACTTTTTTAAACATGCTGATTACTCCTTGCCTTCACGTACAATCAGTTGAATTTTAGTCGGGTTATAGGCATTACAGGGGTTGTTCAGTTGTGGGCAGTTAGAAATCAGCACGATGAGATCCATCTCTGCTTGAATTTCAACATATTTACCCGGCGCCGATATTCCATCGTCAAACTTGAGATGCCCATCACTACTCACGGGTACATTCATAAAGAAGTTAATATTCGGCCCAATATGACGAACATTTAGTCCATGCTTTTTTGCGATAGGGTGCAAAGCTAAAGCTGTCATAAAGTTATTACGGCAACTGTGCATCGGAAATGTGTCGTGTGCATAACGTACGGTGTTACTTTCACATGAACAAGCACCGCCTAAGGTGTCATGGCGACCACAGTTATCATCATGGATCGTGGCGATTTTGTTGCCATAGTTGGTATATAGAGCTGTGCCTTTTTCTAGATAAATCTGCTGATTAATGGCTAGAGTATCGGTTGCGCTGTAACGTTCTTCAGGATTGCTCGCAGAAATAAATAAAGTATCGACTGCTTGGTTGCCTTCGAGGTCAATAATGCGGAAATATTGCCCTTTCTGGACTTCACACATCCATGTCTCACCCGCTGGACAGACTTCATTTAAAACGGTTTGATCAAATGCTTGTAAACTGGTCATGCGTATTCTCCTCGGGCTTAAGCAGCATCAAATGCGTAATAACGTGCGTTGTTTTGAAAACCGCGTTGGTTTTGTGGGCATGAATCACGACAGACATCGTGTATTGCTAAAGCAGATGCTTTGAATAAACGCATTTGAATATCGGCAGGCTGATACTTTGTTGCTTGACTCAAACTATGTGGCGCGGCAGATAAGAACACCAGACAGTCCATCTCAAAACGCAGTTCAATAGTTTGATGGGTATTATCGACATCGATATAAGATAAGTTGCCTGCATCATCAGGGCGAACTTTAGAGAATAGGTTGACCGTAGCTGACAGGTCGGCTTGACCTAATGAGAACTTGGTCATTTCAAGTAACAGGCTGTCGCGTCCACTCCGATACATCTCATTTCGTGCATCTTGGAAAGTTTGAGTGCCGAATTGTTTTTGAATTTGTTCTGTGCGGCTCGGACCACACAAGGCATCATTCCAACCATGATCATCGTGAACAATTGAAGCCATAACCCGACCTAAGTCTGAATACAACACATGTCCTGTACTTAGAAATGCCGTATGCTGTGCCTTTAGGCTATCTGGCATATTAAAACGTTCGAGCTTATCTTCGCTGTTGACACAGAAAAGAGAAACGTTGGCTTGTGCCCCCAAGGCTTTAAACTGTAAGACTGTGCCGCGTTGAATACGTCCAGACCAGTGATGCCCACCCGGTAAAAGTTCAGTCCATAGTGCGTTATCGTCGTGATAAGTTATTGTGCTCATGCGCCTCTGCCTAAATCGTAACTGTTTACCTCCCGGGCTTTTATCCCTCCGTGTAGCTCTTTCGAACCGTGAACTCTCGGTCGCAGACATACATAAAATAGATATGTATCGGAACCCTAGATCACTCTTTCAGATTAGACGATGCAAAGGCTGTGCCAATTTAGTATTACGATTTTTAAACTTCGTAATACTATTTATGAGCAATAAATGGGCACTTTAGATTTCAAGCACGCATATTTTCGCTATGCGCACTAAAAAGCATCAAATTTTAAGAATTACTTCATTAAAATTTCATGGAACATGTGACGCAGCCACTGATGACTGGTTTTGTGATGACAAGACATATGCCAATACTGTTTCACCCCATAACTTGGGAAGGCAATTGGTGCATTGAAGATCTTTAAATTGCCACGTGAAAGCAGCACTTCACTTAAATAATACGGGACTGTCGCAATTGCATCGGTTTCTTGTACCACCAAGCCTACCCCTAAATAGCTCGGTAAACGCATTAAAATGTCACGTTTTAGTTCTAAATTAAGCAGTTCGTTTTCAATATGGTAATGTCCCATGCCCGCATCAATATCGATATGTGACTCAGCCAAGTACTGCGCTGTGCTGATACTGTCACCTGTCAAACGCGGATGATCTTTGGCGGCAATCACCACATAATACTGCTCGAACAGTTGCTGTTGATAAAAGCCATTTTCCAATTGAGGTAAAAAACCCAGCGCCAAATCAATCTCACCATTTGCCATTTGATAACTGGTTTCAGAGGTGATCGGACGGATATTCAAACGAATATGCGGCGCATGTTTCTTTAAGTATTGCGAAATTTTCGGCAATAACACCAAATGCGAAACATCGGTCATGGCCAAACTAAACTGTTGCTGCGAAGTGGCTTGGTCAAAATCAATCGTAAAGTTATTGATGATTTCAACCTTGTTTAAAGCCTCACTGACCAATGGAAATAACTGTTTCGACAGCTCAGTCGGCACCATTTCATTGCCAATCCGTAAAAACAGCGGATCATTATAATGTTGGCGAATTTTATTCAGAATGTTACTCACCGTCGGTTGACTCATTTCTAAATGATCAGCCGCCAGTGACACACTTTTAAACTTATAAACGTAAAAAAAGATACTGAGTAATTTACAGTCCAGTTCAAACACGAAAAAAATGTTCCTTATATGTATGTGATGGTAGACGATCCATCATCTACCCATTATAGCGATGATCCAATGCTCAAAACTTACTTTTATAAGCATCTAGGTCTAATATCTGCATATTCTTGTCCAATTGGACACTTAATAGTATATCGTACTTGACATAGATTCTTCTTTTAATTGGACACTCTGATTTTCAGGCACTCTTTGTATCTAAAACGAAATTTAAATGAAAAAAGTAAAATGATTCCTATGAAAAAAGCAGTTATTGCACTGAGTTGCTTAAGTATACTTTTGACGGGCTGTTCCTCGCTTCTTAATCCAAGTATTCAGAATTCACTAAAAGAAGTGAGAACATCGAAGTTCCTAAAAAATGAAGATAAAACGAAAACCATCGGTGGGATTGATGCAAACAGTAATGGTGTGCGCGATGATATTGAGGGATACATAAATCTCAAATATGGAAATAACCCCGAATTTGTTAGCGTATATATGCAGTATGCAAAAGCATTACGAAGAAAGCTAACTTTGGCTAGTGATGATCGTGAAGTCTATCGCAGAGAGTCACACAAAGTTAGTAGGCAAATGGTTTGTGCTTCGAAAATTGACTATGAACTTGAGCCTGAAAAAATGTATCAGGACACAATGATCATCTATGCTCTGTCAGTGAATACTAAGCAGCGTATGGCTGAAAGTAATCGTATTAGCTCATTGGTGAGTGGCATGGCCTTCACATTGCCAACTGTGGAACATTGCAAAAATTAACGAATACGTTGATTAAAGTGTTCAAGTTAAAGAAGAATGGGTGTCCAAATACTTATTGATTTTGCATAATATCAGACGTTTCAGCAATAAAAGTACATTAATTATACCTTTAGCTGTACTGAACAATCGATGCTTTCCCTGAAAATTTATGTCGCTTAATCTGCATGTATTTTACATAACAAAAAAGGCCCGAATCAATCGAACCTTTGATGAAATCAACCATGCCGAATTATAGCTATTTAAATCATTTTCTTCACAGGCATAGCTAAGAGTATTTACAGTTTTAGTCCAGCAACTCGACGGCAATAGCAGTCGCCTCACCACCACCAATACATAAAGCAGCTACACCCTTTTTCCCACCAGTACGTTTCAAGGCATGCAGTAAAGTCACGATAATACGTGAACCAGATGAACCCAATGGATGACCAAGTGCACAAGCGCCACCATTCACATTGACTTTTGCAGGGTCTAAATGAAAACCATCAATTGCAAGCATTGTGACCATCGCAAATGCTTCATTGACTTCCCACAGATCTACATCACTCGCAGACCAGCCTGCTTTGGCTAAAACTTTCTCAATGGCACCTACAGGGGCAATGGTGAACTCAGATGGATGCTGGGAATTACTTGCATAAGCCACAACTTTTGCCAATGGCTTAAGACCACGTGCGTCAGCAACTTCGGATGAAGTTACAACCAATGCCGAAGCACCATCCGAAATAGAACTCGAATTTGCCGCGGTAATCGTGCCGTCTTTTTTAAATGCCGGACGTAAAGTTGGAATTTTATCCACTTTGGCATTGAGCGGTTGTTCATCTTGATCAACCACAACATCGCCTTTACGGCTACTCACCGTCACAGGCACGATTTCATCTTTAAAGAAACCACCTTGAATCGCAGCAACGGCTTTATTTAAAGAACCAATGGCATACTGATCCTGCTGCTCACGGGTATAGCCTTTTTTATCTGCCATTTCTTGAGCAAGTACACCCATCGACAGACCTGTTTCAGCATCTTCTAAACCTTCTTGGAACATGTGATCGGTGGTTTTACCATGCCCCATACGGTAACCCGCGCGTGCTTTTTCAAGTAAGTACGGCGCATTTGACATCGACTCCATACCACCGGCCACCACAATTTCAGCTGAACCCGCTTTAATCGCATCAGCTGCTTGCATGACGGCTTTCATACCAGAACCACAAATTTTATTGATGGTTGTTGCACCCGTTGAGTCAGGTAGACCCGCCATACGCATTGCTTGACGTGCAGGGCCTTGTTTTAAACCTGCTGGAAGTACACAACCAAAGATCACTTCATCCACATCGGTCGGCTGTAAGCCAGAACGGTTTAACACTTCTTTAATTGTCACCGCACCAAGTTCAGGCGCGGTACAGCTCGACAGTGAACCTTGAAAACCACCCATTGCTGTACGTACACCGTCTACAATAACAATCATTTTCTATTTCATCCTTTTTTGCGGTTTATTTGCTTTTAGCCCAATTAAGAGACTTAAAAACATTCCCTATCTATTTTTTCATATTACAAAGGGGTTAATCGTTTCAGATCTTATTTTAATGTTTTTCATAGTGCTACCGTCTCAAAGCGAGTCATCTATAAAGACATTAAAATAAACACACATGAATAATAAGACATCTATCCATATGATAAATGATTCATTTATCAACCCGCACTGCATTCGAGGCTTTAGCACTAAAGGTTCTCGTCTCTAAGAACACAGTGGCTATACTGACAATAGTGTAAAAATCACGAAAAAGGAATGCAATGGCCCAAATTTGATCTCTAGAGATCAAATTTATTGACAACGAAATGCGAAAATGCACCTGTATTTATTTCTATTGTTGAACAAGTGGATATTTTTAAAACGATTGTAGTAATATCCAAGACCTTAGTTGCATTTTCATTTTCAACCAAGTTCAATAGCCTCTCTATAGTTCTCATGGAATACACTGGAATAAGCCAATGACTTCAGTACGCCAACAAAATTTTCTATTACGCAAAGAGAAAATTTTAGCCATGGCTGAGACTTTATTATTAGACAATAATCAAGACATCACCTTAAGCGAATTAGCAACGGAACTCGATATTGCGAAGGGTACGATCTACAAGCATTTCAAAAGTAAAAATCAACTTTATTTAGAGCTGATTATCTTGAATGAAACTCGCCTGCTAGAGATTTCTCAAAAGCATAACAACGATATTAAAACGTATGTTTCCGAATACATGCTTTATAATATGTTGAACTCGAACCGTACGATTTTACTGCACGTTATTGAAGAACGTTTAACCAATAATGAACGTAAACTCAAAGAACTTTTTGAGAAGCTCTACCAAATACGTGAACAACGTATTATCGAAATTAAAGACATGACCTCTGACTACTTAAAGTCTTTAGACAGTGCAATGTCCATTCGTGACTATTTATCTTATGTATGGACAGTGACCTACGGTGCGTCATTGTTACTCAATTCAACGCATTATCAAAAATCAATCGGTTCACGTGAGCGTCTGATTAAACTGTATGTCAACCAAGCCCTCATGACACCCGATAAAATTTCACACGCAGCACTTTAAGTTTCTAAACGGCATAAAAAAAGCTAAACATGAAATGTTTAGCTTTTTTTCATACAGTAAATTAGTCTACAGAAATATCTTCAAACAAAACTGAAGATAAATAACGTTCACCACCGTCAGGTAAAATCACTACAATGGTTTTACCTGCATTTTCAGGGCGTGCTGCAAGTTCAGCTGCTGCTGCCATCGCGGCACCACTTGAAATACCCACCAAAATACCTTCTTGACTTGCTGTTTTTCGCGCCCAATCAATTGCTGTTGCAGCATCAATTGGCATCACTTCATCGACCAAGTCGAGGTCTAAGTTTTTAGGAATAAAGTTAGCGCCAATGCCCTGAATCTTATGTGGTCCAGGCGTCAAAGTTTCACCACGTTTGGTTTGACCAATAATCGGCGACTCAGCAGGTTCTACCGCAACTGAGTACAGGGCTTGTTTTTTTACTTTTTCAAAATAACTTGAAATCCCTGAGATCGTACCGCCCGTCCCGACACCTGCAACTAAAATATCAACTTTACCACCTGTTGCGTCCCAAATTTCTGGGCCAGTCGTTGCTTCATGAATAGCTGGGTTTGCTGGGTTTTCAAACTGTTGTGGCAAAAAATAAGTGTCTGGATTTTCATCCAACAAACGCTGTGCTTCTTCTACCGCACCGCGCATCCCTTTTGCAGGGTCGGTGAGAACCAAGTTCGCGCCCAAAGCTTTCATCACTTTACGACGTTCGATACTCATGCTTGATGGCATAGTCAGGGTTAACGCATAACCTTTTGCAGCAGCAACAAATGCCAAAGCAATGCCTGTATTGCCACTGGTTGGTTCGACAATGTGCATTCCCGCTTTCAGCACACCGCGTGCTTCCGCATCCGCAATCAGCGCAGCCCCAATACGACATTTTACTGAAAATGCAGGGTTACGGCTTTCAACTTTGGCTAAAACGGTGGCTGGACTTTGTATAATTCGGTTAATACGAACCAATGGTGTGTTACCAATCGCTTCTGCATTATTACTATAAACCGCTATCCCTAAATTATTAGGCGTTGGAAAAGCTGAGTCAGTACTCATACCAATGTTTCCTATGTTGTTTTTAATGATCCACTCATTATCATACCCTGATTTTTAAATGCAAACTGACATTTGGTCGGGCTTATGTTTTTATTTGATAAATAAATCACTTAAACAGAAAAAGCATGAGTTTTCCCATGCTTTTCTCCCGCGCGACCAGCTTAAACGAGCCTTACACTATTCCACTTTTCTAACTGTGTAACGGCCACGCTAAAATCCACTTGCATAGCCTGTTCTCGATTTGTTTTTAAGAACAGTTCTTGTGTCACTTGAAAAACAGGTGTTTTCATCTGTCCTTCTTTGACCAGATCCATCGCAATACCAATGTCTTTTTGCAACAGGTTTAAAGCAAATGTTTTTTGAAAAGTACGGCTCAAGACTTTTTGCGCCATCACCGTTTCAGACATCGTACTTTTACCGCTAGAGTGATTGATACAACTCAACGCTCCAGCCAAGTCAACGCCTCGATTCTTCAAAATAGACAACCCTTCACACAGTGCCCATAAATGCGTTGCCATGAGCGTATTGTTCACCGCCTTAACCGCAAAGCCTGCACCACTTTCCCCAACGTATTCAATCAGTCCTGCAAATGCCTGAATAATAGGCTTTGCCCTTTCAAATCCAGCGATATTACCACCCACCATAACCGTCAAAGTACCGCGTTCAGCACCAATGGTTTGACCCGAAACAGGTGCATCTAAGTAAGTCACTCCACGTGCTGCCAAATCAGTGGAAATGCGCTGCGCAGATTCAGGCACGCCACTGGTACAATCCACCCATAAACTTCCAGATTTGGGTGGATGTAACGCAATTAAAGTTTCAACATCTGCGCTGGTCGGTAAGCATGAAAATATAATATCGGCTTGCATCGCTTGTTGAAGTTCAACCTGCAAAGTACCAAAGGTTTGCGCATGTGAAGACGCTTTTTCCGCTGTGCGATTCCACACCCAAACAGGATGCCCCAGTTTTGGCAAATGGGAGGCCATGTGCCAACCCATTGCCCCAAGTCCTATAAATGCAATATTCAGACTCAAAACGTACTCCTAACTTTGAGCAATAGTGCTATTGATTTGATCTTCCGACTTTTCTACGACTTGCTCTTTTTCACTGCCTCGGTTCAAGAAAAGATTAAGCAGAATGGCTGCTAGTGTTGCAGTGCCAATACCACCTAGGTCAAAACTCCCTATTTGTAAGCTGTAATTACCAGTTCCCATAATCAGACACACGGCCCCAATCATTAAAGTACTACTCTTGGTGAAATCAATTTTGTTATCGACCCAAATTTTTGCGCCAGCAACGGTAATCAAACCAAAAACCACAATGGATGCACCACCCAAGAGTGCAACGGGAATTGTGCTAATCACTGCGCCAAACTTAGGCGAAAGCCCCAGTAAAATCGCAAATACACCTGCAAAAACAAAGATTGTGGTTGAATAAACTTTAGTGACTGCCATCACTCCAATGTTTTCAGCATAGGTGGTCATCCCTGTGCCACCAACTGAAGCAGACAGTGTGGTACATACCCCATCTGCAAAGAAACCGCGTCCCATATAAGGAGACAAATTTTTCCCCGTCATCGCCGACACAGCTTTGAAATGTCCTAAGTTTTCAGCCACCAAAATAATCGCAACGGGTGCAATCAACATCATAGCGTTTACATCAAAGGTTGGGCTGTGAAAAGTTGGCAAACCAAACCATGCTGCTTGACCGACTTTTGCAAAGTCAATTGCAGTGCCAAAACCCATGACATTAGTGAGTAAGAAGTAAATAAAATAAGATGCAACTAAACCTAAAAGTAGCAGTAAACGGCGCACCATACCTTTGGTAAATACCGCAATGACACTAATACAAATAATCGTGATTAACGCCATCCAAGAGTCAAACTGATTGGCTGACACACTTTTGATCGCAACTGGTGCGAGGTGTAGGCCAATAATCATTACGATGGTGCCTGTCACAATAGGTGGCATCAACTTTTCAATCCATGCCGTACCAGTGCGTATCACAACTAAGCCAATTAACGCGTACAACACTCCACACGCAATGGTTCCACCCAGTGCTAAAGAAAGATTTGGGTTTGCTCCAACACCTGTATAACCCGTAACTGCAACCACTGCACCAATGAAGGCAAAGCTTGACCCCAACTAACTTGGCATACGTCCACCAGTCATGAGGAAGAAGAGTATCGTACCAATGCCTGTAATGAAGATCGTTAGATTCGGATCAAAGCCCATCAGCAATGGGGCAAGTACGGTTGCACCGAACATGGCAAAAGCATGTTGTAACCCCAAAATAATGCTTTTGCCTGCGGGTAAGTATTCATCTGTTTGCACAGGCGTTGTATCTAAATCGCCTTGATAAGGCTTAAATTTTGGAAACCACGATTCTTTTGTTTGCATGGGTTTCCCCTCCTTGTAAAAGTAGGAATTTTTGAATTAGCACATTGGTAATGGCTCACAATAACCACGGTTAAAATACATCAGCGCATTTAGTCCATAACTTTGCTTCATGGCTTTGACTTGGCAAAACAGCACGTCATGGCTACCCACAGACATGGTCTGTACCACTTCACAATCAAAGCTCACCAATGCATCCTCCAAGACCGGTGCATTGGTTAACAGTGTGGACCATGTGCCCTGAGCAAAACGTTCAAGCATTGGAGTTTTACCTCCAAACAGATTAGATAAGTGTTGTTGCTGACTCGACAACGTATTCACACATAACACTTGATTGCTTTTAAATGTCTCAAACACAGAGGATGCACGGTTTAAACACACCAACAACGTTGGCGGTGTATCGGTCACACTACATACTGCCGATGCCGTAAAGCCTGCCTGACCAGCCCTCCCATCTTGTTGTAATCACATTGACCGCAGCCCCTAGATTCGCCATACCTTGACGAAACGTGTGTTGATCCAAGATTGCCTCTGGTGCTTTATGATTCAGCATGGTTTCAACTTGATCTTGATTCATCAGTTTTGCATTCATCGTATTCTCCATGCCCTAAAAAAAAATCGTATATCAGGGCATTAAAATTTGATTATTCCACTTAAGCCACATG
>ERZ650302.921-NODE-921-length-16656-cov-5.563882_pt1 | contig 16656 bp, 17 predicted proteins | sample MGYA00376238_ERZ650302 | MGnify/ENA primary metagenome ERZ650302 (study PRJEB26733, sample SAMN07839298) | wastewater metagenome | biome: urban; feature: wastewater treatment plant; material: waste water | place: USA: North Carolina | collected 2016-04-28 ... | reverse complement strand
CTGGTGCAATTTTCGTGCGTTCGATGACGATTTACTTGGTCGAAAAAGGCACCTTGGATGCCTATATTTACCTTGAACACGGTGCGCACTACGCAATTGGTGCGTTGGCCTTTATTATGATTGCCAGCGGTACAGGCTTGCATGTGCCAGAAGTGGTGACAGGTTTAATTGGTGTTGCCTTTATTGTGTGGGCGGTGATTGCCTCCATTCAATTTAAAAAACGTCAGGCAAAAGCGGGTTAAGGCTATGGTGATGCCCGTTACTGTATTGCCGTGAAATCTTAGGGTAATACAGTGACGAAGACTGTATAAAATATAAATTTGGGTGCACAGCGTTGCGCCCTTTTTTATTGAAAAAGTAGGGTTGTTGAATAAACATCGGGAAAAATCAGCATCCTTAAGCTGAATGTTGTAGGATATCTGCAAATTCAAAATTATTTAGTTTTAGTCGGTTGATATGATGAATGCCTTAGAACGCCGCTCGACCTTTGCTTTAAGCAGTATTTTTGCATTGCGCATGTTGGGTCTGTTCATGATTATTCCTGTATTTTCAGTGGCAGGGCAGTCATATCAATACGCAACTCCTGCACTGATTGGTCTTGCCGTTGGTGTTTATGGACTCACCCAAGCCATTTTGCAAATTCCATTTAGTTTAATTGCAGACCGTTATAGCCGTAAGCCATTGGTGGTTTTTGGCTTATTACTGTTTGCTTTAGGTGGTGCAATTGCAGCCATGTCTGACACTATTTATGGCGTGATTATTGGACGTGCCATTGCAGGTGGTGGCGCGGTATCTGCTGTGGTGATGGCCTTACTGGCCGATGTGACCCGTGAAGAAAACCGCATGAAAGCCATGGCGGTGATGGGGATGAGTATAGGCATGTCCTTTGTGGTGGCCTTTAGTTTAGGGCCGTGGCTGACAGGTTGGGTCGGTATTTCAGGACTGTTTTGGGTGACTACAGTGATGGGGTTGGCAGCGATTCTCATGCTGTTATTGGTGCCTAAAGTCACGCGCCATCATCGTAATTTTCAGCAAGGCTACATCACTCAGTTAAAGCAAGTCCTGAAAATGGGCGATTTAAACCGCCTGCATGTATCGGTATTTACCCTACATTTATTGCTTACTGCGATGTTTATTTATGTACCTTCGCAATTAATCAAATTTGCTGATATTCCTTTGCAGCATCATGGTTGGGTGTATTTGCCATTGTTGTTGGTCAGTCTGTTCGTGGCATTTCCAAGTATTGTTTTGGCAGAAAAATACCGCAAAATGCGTGGCATTTTCCTGACTGCGATTGCAGGTATTATTTTAGGTCTGTTGGTGCTGATTTTTGGGTTTGAATCGAAGTACATCCTTTTATTGGGTTTGGGCTTATTCTTTATCGCTTTTAACGTTATGGAAGCGTTATTACCTTCGTGGTTGTCAAAAGCTGCGCCAATTCAATCTAAAGCCACCGCGATGGGTGTGAATGCGAGCAGTCAGTTTTTGGGCGCATTCTTTGGTGGGATGATTGGTGGGCAATTATTGATGCTCAACCACACTGCAATGGGTTGGAGTATTTTGACCGCGATTGCTATAATTTGGCTGCTTGTTAGTTTTGGATTGGCGCAGCCGCGCTATCTTTCGTCTTTGGTGTTGCGCTTGCCTGAGAATCGAGAAACAGATGAATGGACTTCTCAGTTATTGGCAATTCGTGGTATTGAAGAGGTCGTGGTGATGTCTGACCAACAAGTGGCGTATGTAAAGGTTGATAAACAGCATATTGATGATGCTGCGCGACAACAATTAACGCACTTGTTTGGGAAAGAGGTAGCCATTTAAGCATAACTCTTATAAAGTAAATAATAGAAACAAATAGGAAGAAAACATCTAATGCGTGGTGTAAATAAAGTCATTTTAGTGGGTACTTTAGGTCGTGATCCTGAAACAAAAACTTTCCCAAATGGGGGTTCTCTCACTCAATTTTCTATCGCAACCAGTGATGTCTGGACAGACAAAAATACAGGTGAGCGTAAAGAGCAAACAGAGTGGCATCGCATTGTTTTACATAACCGTTTAGGCGAGATTGCACAGCAATATTTACGCAAAGGTTCAAAAGTGTATATCGAAGGTTCATTGCGAACGCGTCAGTGGACCGATCAAAACGGTCAAGAGCGTTACACCACTGAAATTCGCGGTGATCAAATGCAAATGCTCGATTCTTCGAACCGTGGACAATCTGACCAACAAGATGGCGGTTTTGCTCAACCACGTTTTAACAATAACCAAGCTCCAGCCACAGGTTATGCGAATCAAAATCAAGGCGGTTCTAACCAAAATCAGGGTGGCGGCTATGCCAACAATAACCCGAGTGGTTTTGCACCGAAGCCACAAGCTGCGCCTGCAACTGCACCAGCAGATTTAGATGATGACTTGCCGTTCTAATCTATCCATATGATTAAAATGGAAAATCATCATCCAAACCCTTTGTTTCTACAAAGGGTTTTTTAGTACCAATATTCAGCAAATATCTGTTTTCTCAATGAAATCTTCAACTATAATAGAATTTCCAATTTATAAAACCGATTATTTTTATAAAAAAGTACTGTTTTACCGATTCTTTGGTTTTTCGTATTCTAGCTACACAAGATAAGCAATCCCCGAAACGAATTGAGGAATCATCCATGAGTTTAATCAATACCCAAGTCAAAGCATTTAACGCAACCGCTTACCATAATGGTCAATTTATTGAAGTATCTGAGCAAGACTTTATTGGTAAATGGTCAGTGGTGTTTTTCTACCCTGCAGATTTCACTTTTGTGTGCCCAACTGAACTTGCAGATTTAGCCGATCAATATGCTGAATTCCAAAAAATGGGTGTGGAAATTTACTCAGTTTCTACGGACACGCATTTTACCCATAAAGCGTGGCACGACACTTCAGAAGAAATCAAAAAAATTCAATATCCAATGATTGGCGACCCAACTTGGACTTTGGCTAAAAACTTTGAAGTGCTGATTGAAGCAGAAGGTTTGGCAGATCGTGGTACTTTCGTGATTGACCCTGAAGGGAAAATCCAAATTGTAGAAATTAATGCAGGCGGTATTGGTCGTGACGCGCAAGAATTGTTGCGTAAAGTGAAAGCAGCGCAATATGTGCATGCACACCCCGGCGAAGTTTGCCCTGCTAAGTGGAAAGAAGGCGATGCAACCTTAGCACCATCTATTGATTTGGTCGGAAAAATCTAATCGAATCATCACACTCAATTTTAAAAATCCAGAACTTCGTTTCTGGATTTTTTATGCCCATGATTTGTTTGACCCTGTGTAGCCTCAGTTTCAACACGATTATTCCATTCTTGCAATGCTGTATGCCAAATTTGCACTAGGTTGTGGTGCGATGAGCGATTAAGATTAAAGCATCTATTCTCCTAGCAATAGGTGTGACACATGAAAAAAATAATCGGTTTATATCGCAACCAAAATATGCATTGGGTGGGCGATGGTTTTCCCGTTAAAAATCTATTTTCTTATGACCGTTTAGGTCAGGCGATCAGTCCATTTTTACTTTTGGATTATGCAGCGCCGTATCATTTTGATGCAACTACGGCACAGCATGGTGTGGGTTCACATCCACACCGTGGTTTTGAAACGGTGACGATTGCCTATCAAGGCGAAGTGACGCATAAAGATTCGGCAGGCGGTGGTGGCACCATCAAAACAGGTGATGTGCAGTGGATGACAGCAGGTGCAGGTGTGGTGCATGAGGAGTTTCATTCCAAAGACTATGCAGCACAAGGCGGATTGTTTGAAATGGTACAGCTTTGGGTCAATTTGCCTGCCGCAGATAAAATGACGACACCACGTTATCAAGCCATTGAATCTCAAAATATTCCGAAAATTGAGTTTGAAAATCAGGCGGGGCATTTACGCATTATTGCAGGTCAGTACGCTGAGCAATTTGGACCTGCTAGCACCTTTAGCCCTGTTAATGTTTGGGATGGGCAACTGAAAGCCGCACAGACCCAAGTGCTGCATGTGCCTGTAGACCACAATACTTTATTGGTGGTGTTGGCTGGTGAAGTGCAAGTTAATGGCAGCCAACTTGTGCAAGATCATTCAGTGGTCTTGTTTGCTCAAGATGGCGAAGCGTTAATTCAGCTTGAAGCACTGCAAGATACGCATTTTTTAGTGCTGACAGGCAAGCCACTAAATGAACCTATTCAAGGCTATGGTCCATTTGTCATGAATACCAAGCAGGAAATCATTCAAGCTTTTGAAGATTTTAATCAAGGTAAGTTCGGTGAAATTCCCGTTCAACATCAAGCGGGTTAAGCTTTAAAAAATCTTAGCCAAGAAAAAAGCCTCATGTCGATATTCCGACCGAGGCTTTTGTTGTTCTGGCGCTGTCAAATTTCTAGTTTTAGCGGATTGATCATATTCTTTATGATAATTATCTGTGATGTAGTTATTATTTTTGTGCTTGCTATCATAGCGTTTAGACATTTATTTGTAAAACGAAATTATGAAATTGGTGAATTTATCTACATGGTTTAGAACGCTATTTATAAAATTTATCGAATAATTTGAATGAATTATAAAGCTTATTTAAGCTGTTTCTGATTGTTAAAAATTGTCATCATATTGCCAATGTACTTTGTGTTGTTTCTCTGTGAAAAGTACTCAATCTGGTAGTTTTTAATAGCTTATTTTCCTTAGGCATGGTTCATAATTTCATAAAGTATGTAAAAAGATGGATGATCGGTTTGAATATCGCAGTGATCGGTAGTGGTATGGCTGGACTGGCTACCGCAAGAATTCTTAAAGATGCAGGGCATAACATTACAATTTTTGAGGCGCTGCCTGGTCGTGGAATGGACAGTCATAGCATCGAATTTGAAGGTGGTTTAATTGATGCGCCGTTAAGGGTCATGAATCCACATTTGTGGAAAAATACCCTCAGCTTAGCTACACATTTAGGTATTAAAACTTATCCTGTACGTACATATATGGCGTGCAGTTGGTTATTTGAAGATCGTACCGAAACTTGGTTGACCACAAGCCGTACTCGTATTGGTAATTTTCCCATCATTAATAACCGTAAAGGAATCCAACAATACGGCTGGCGTTTGGTGAAAGGCATGTTGCAGTTAAAAACGGCCATTGCTAAATTTTTCAAATCTAAAAACCAAGACATGACCCTTGCGGAATTTATCAACCGTAACGAAATTGAAGAAGTGTTTTGGCATGGCGCAGTGATGCCAGTGCTTTACACCATTTGTACTTGTGACCCTAAGACTATTGGCGAATGGCCAGCAAAACCATTGTTGGTGTTTTTACGCCAATTAACTGATGGTGATGCGTTATTGCGTTTACAAGGGGGCACGCCCGCATTAGTTGATAAGTTGATTGAAGGCATTAATATTCAAAGTGGTGCAGCGATTACTCACGTTCATCAACAAGAAGATGGTGTGGTTGTTGAAAATTCTGCAGGTCAGTCGCAAACATTTGACCGTGTGGTGATTGCAACGCCAACCACTAAAGTTCAAGACTTCTTAGATAATCAACAATTTGCTGAAGATATTGAATTGCTTAAACAATTTAAATTCGAGCAGGGTGATTTAGTGATTCACACCGATCAAACGGTGATGCCGCCAAAACGTAAAGACTGGTCTGTTTTAAGTTATATGATGGATCGTAAATTTACCCGTCAGCAATTTACGGTGTGGCTTAACTCGATTGAACCAACGTTGGTCGGCAAATCTCCAGTATTCCAAACATGGCGTCCAGTCACACCAATTGATCCGAAAAAGATCATTTCAACGGTGACTTTAACCCGCGCTGTAGTGGATTCAAAGACGGTGGCATTAAACAAAGAGTTGCAGCAACGCCATCACCAAGACAATCGTAAAGTATTCTTCTGTGGTTCATGGTCTTGTGATGGTTTGCCAATTTTAGAATCTGCAGTGACTTCAGCCATGCATATTGCAGAAATTTTTGGCGCACCATTACCGTTTATTGATTTGAAACCACAAGTTGAGGTTGCGCCACAATTAGGGTATTAAGTTTAGGGTCTGTTGATATTTCATAAATGGTTTGTGCTGTAGGCTAAAACTGAGCAGATCAGGCATGAAACGCAGGGAATAGTGGGTCTATTGCCAAGTTTCATAACGCAATCTGAGAAAGTTTTAGCCACAGCCTTTCAGGACAAGCATATTTTTTGCTGCTATTGCGTTATGTGCCAGTCATTTAGAATGACTAAATTTCCTGTCCCATGCCTTATATCAGCTAAAAAATATGCGTAGTCGCAAACATAGACGAATTGCCAATAGTCCCTTATTCACACAAATTTTACTGCCTAAATGAGTGAACACATGTTCACTTAACTGAGGTTCAATTCGCACATAATCTGTCGACTTTGTGCATTTAACTTCAGGGCCATTCAGCGCATTATTGCATCACGGCAAAGGGACAGTCAGGACGACACAAAAGGATTGGAAGCCGATGGATGGAAAAAGTAAACTTGATTCAAGTTGCTTTTCAAGGATGTAACAATGGACGTTAAAATGAGACCCGCATAATCAGGATGATTAAATGCGGGTTTTCTCTTTTTATCGTCTTATTTTCTGTTTTGCGCTGTTACTGTTGTTCTTCACTGTATTTTTTATTTTCACTTGAGTCTATTCTTAGCAAGTTTTTCATTTTGTTCCGCTTATGCATCCCATTTTAGAGTGATCAAGTGTCAATTTGGTGACATTGGTATGACGTATTGATGACACATACAATTTAAACAGCCAATCATTGTTCACTGCAGGTTTCTAGCGCTTAACGCTATTTTGGGCTAGGCTATAGCCAATTTGATGATATTAACGTGAAAAAATATGTTAAAAATTTATGGTATTAAAAACTGCAACTCAATGAAAAAAGCCTTCGATTTACTCAATGAATTGGGGCTAAGTTATGAGTTTCACGATTATAAAAAGCAAGGGATTGATGCCGACACTGTCAAAAGTTGGTTAGATGCACTTGGGCAAGATGTGGTACTGAATAAAAAAGGTACTACTTGGCGCAAACTTAGCGAAGCAGAACAGCAAGCCGCTTTGGCCAGTGAAGCCAACTTAATTGAGGCACTTTGCACTCACACCAGTTTAATTAAACGTCCTGTCTTAAAAACCGAATCAGGCTTTATTGCGGGTTTTGATGAAGTGGCTTATCGTGCTTTGGGTTAAGTTGTAAAAATACCAATAAAAAAACCTGCTCATATGGAGCAGGTTTTTTACATCCAGTGCAATATGATTTCAATTGCAGAGGTTGGAATACAGACTTAGTTCGCACGAACCCATGTTTGGTTACGACCCAATGCCGCTACACCAACGAAACCACGCAATTCAAGTTTCTTACCACCATCGGCAAGTTTACCTTTGAGCTTGTAGGTTTTACCTGTTTGGGGATCAAGGATTGAACCACCATCGTAGCTCGTGCCACCTGTATTTTTCAGACCGCGAACAATGGTCAAACCTTTGAGCGATTTGTTGTGATACGGACCTTCACATTTTGTACAGGCATTTTCTTCACCAGGCGTTAAAATTGACTGAATGCTGGCGGTTAAAGTTCCATTTTTTTGCTCAGTAAATTTTACCGTGGCTTTGGGTTGTTTGGTTTTGTCGTCAATTGTTTTCCAAACTGTGCCGTTAAGCGGATCTGCAGCATTGGCCAAAGCGCTTAAACCTAACAGCCCGAATGCAAGTGCAATTTTTTTCATTGTTTTGTTTCCCTAGTCTACTATTAGACAACTTTATTATTAAAAAGTCACAACAAATTTGCAATTTTTGAATGTGACCGTTTAGTGTACCCTTGTAAATTATGTTGGTAAATACACAAATATCCGATCAAATAAAGAACAAGATGGAAAAATCATGAAGATAAGCCCCATGTGGAAACAAATTATTACAGAGCAGTTTTTAAAAACCACCATTCGCAAACCAAGCCAATTTAATTTACCCCCCAATTCTATACGTTTTGCATTGGAGCAAATGTGTCGTTTATTTCCCATGCAAAAGTCGGTGCAAGTACGCGCACTTCGTTTAGCAGGTCTGCATGCCGAAGAATTAAAACCACAGAATGCTGCGACACAACTCATTTTTCATATTCATGGCGGGGCTTTTTTTCTGGGTTCGTTAAATACCCATCGGGCATTTTTGAGTCAAGTTGCGGCACGTACCCAAATGCAAGTGATTCATGTCGATTATCCACTTGCGCCTGAGCATCCTTTTCCAAATGCTTTGGAAGCTATATTTGATGTCTATCAGAGCCTGTTAGCGCAAGGAATACAAGCCAAAGATATTATTTTGTCGGGAGATTCTTGCGGTGCAAATTTAGCATTGGCGTTGGCTTTAAAAATACGTGATGAGCAATTGCCGCAAGTGAGTGGCTTAATGCTGCTGTCACCATTTTTAGATTTAACCCTCACCAGTGAATCGTTGCGTTATAACAGCAAGCATGATGCCCTGCTGTCAATTGAAACGCTGGAAACAGGTATTGATTACTATGTACCGCCTGAACTTGATCGGGCAGACCCGCAAATTTCGCCATTGTTTGATGATTTACATGAATTGCCACCAGTTTTAGTGCAAATTGGTTCTAAAGAAATTTTGCTGGACGATGCAACACGTTTTAAAGAAAAAGCCGAACAAGCAGGCGTAGAAGTGCATTATAAACTCTACACGGGTATGTGGCACAATTTTCAAATGTTTTCACCGTGGTTTGAAGAAGCTCAACGTGCATTGGCAGATTTGGCAGAGTTTGCACATCGGCAAGATCAGAGCTAAGTTCAGCCATAACAAGGCTTTGCTCACCTGCTCTTTTAGCCGATCCATGTTTATAAAAAAGCTCAGTACCTTAAAGCACTGAGCTTTTTTGTTGCAATGATACGTTAAATCGCCTGAATTTTTTGCATTGCATTGGCAACGGCTTGGTCTTTACATTCCGGCATGCTCACCCCTTCAGCGCGAATAATTTCTACATCATTCACCCCTGTAAAGTTGAAGATGGTTTTTAAGAAATCTTCCTGAAAGTCGGCAGGGCTGTTATCACCATACACACCGCCACGGCTACTGGCGATATAAGCTTTTTTCTCACCCGCCAAACCTACAGGCCCTTGCTCGGTATATTTAAAGGTTCTTCCCGCCACACTAATGCGGTCAATCCCTGCCTTTAAGGTTGAAGACAAACCAAAGTTATACATGGCTGCAACCACCACCACGACATTGGCATCAATATATTGTTGGATGATTTTTTCACCCAAAGCCGCTTGTTCTGTATCTTGTCCCATTAAAATTTCGGCAGTTAAATGTGGAATTGGCTGTTGTGCCAAATCTAAATAACCGATCTGTGCATTGCTATGTTTTGCAGTCAATTGTTGCACAATCGCTTGGCTCAACTGACGTGAAACTGAGTTTTCACCTAAAATACTTGAGTCGATGTGTAAAATTTACAGGCGAATGTTCCACTCTCGTATTCATTTAATAACGCTATTTTAATCTTGTAGCGAAAATAGAATAATTAGCAAAAATAAGACACTCGGTTTTATTTTTTGGAACAAAAGACCTTTTTACCGCACGAAAACTTCTGCAGGATTTTTTCCTGATCCTGCTTTTTCCAAGTTATTTTGCTTGGCTTTGATAAGGCTCTAAATAATTGACCCACATCGGTTCTTGTAAAGCTGCCTGCACCCAAGCCTGCATGGCTGGATGTTGCATGACCCGCTGCATATAGTGTTGGCTTTCTGCGCTCACAGGCAAAGCATAGCTCATAAAACGTGTCACCACAGGAGCATAAAACGCATCGGCAATGCTTAATTCACCACACAAGAAACCATCTGCTGCAGGACGTGCCGACCAAATGTATTCAATGCGTGCCACATCCTGTCTTAAACCCGAATGTTCTTGCCATAATTTTGCACCCACATCTGCTAAATTGGCGCGAATATTCATGCCACATAAACTGCGTAAATCGGTAAAACCGCTGTGCATTTCTGCGCTGATGCTACGCGCCCAAGCTCGTTGCTGTGCATCACGTGGCCAAAGTGCCTGTTCAGGATATTGCTCTGCCAAGTATTCGCAAATGGCGAGAGAATCCCAAACCAATCTACCCCGATCTAATAAGGCAGGCACTTTACCATTGGGGTTAATTTCTAGGACACGTTGTTTAAAATCACCCTCGCCACGTTCACATGGAAAGTTCAGTTGTATTTCTTCAAAGGCTAAGTCAAATGCCTTTAGTACCAACCACGGGCGCATCGACCAGCTCGAATAATTTTTATTGGCAATGTACAGCTGCATCATGGCGATGATTCCTGTGTGGTTTGAAGTTGCTGCAGTTGATTTAACAAAGTGCTTTCGTTAAATGCACCCGTTAAACGTAGGCTGCGAATTTCTTGTTGTCGTGCATCCAAAAATAAAAAAGTAGGTGGCCCTAAAATTTCCCATTGATTCAGCAAGGCTTGATGACTGGCATCGTAATGGCTTAAATCGAGTTTAATTAAATAAAATTCTGCAAGTGCCTGTTTTACGGTGGAGGATGTCAATACCTGCTGTTCAATCGGACGGCACGCCACACACCAATCGGCATAGACATCTATAATCATGCGCTGATTTTTCGGAGCTTGGGCAAGCACCTGTTGTAATTCTGTTGCAGTCGTTGCTCGGTGCCATTCTAAGACGGCATCGTTTTCCTGCTGCCAAAAACGCTGACTGTGTTGATATTGGTTATAAATCAGATACGGCACCACCACCAATAACGCACTCAGATAAATCGCCCGCAGCGCACCATGATAGCCACTCAAACGATGCAGCACATAGCCGACAAAACCCAGTCCAAGTGCCAAACTAAGCCATTGCATCCATGCTTCACCCAATAAAGGACGAATAAAATACAATGCCAATGCCAACATAATAAAGGCAAACAGCACTTTGACTTGATGCATCCACAAACCTGCGCGTGGCAAAGCTTTTGCACCAAGCACACTGGCCAACAATAACGGCGTGCCCATACCAAAACCGAGCGTAAATAGCAGCAACGCCCCCTGCATCTGACTTTGGGTTTGTGAAATAAACAATAATGCCCCTGCCAGTGGTGCAGTCATACATGGGCCAACTAAAAGTGCCGACAACATGCCCATGAGTGCCGCACCTGCCAAATTACCACCTTTTTGCATGGATTGTGCCTGATCGAGTCGATTGACCCAAGCACGCGGCAACTTGATTTCAAACAGCCCAAACAGATTTAAGGCAAACAGCACAAACAGCAAACTAAAGGCAATTAAAGTAGCAGGTTGCTGCAACCAACGCTGAAAATTCAAACCAGCCGATGACGCAATTAAACCCAATATGGCATAAACCATTGCCATGCTACAGACAAAAACCAGTGCAATCGTCCACGCTTTGACGCCTTTATGTTCACGCACCAACAAAGAGGTCAAAATCGGTAGCATCGGCAAGGAGCATGGGGTAAAAGCCAATAAAATCCCTAAACCAAAAAAAAGTAGTAATCCATAAGCAAACGAACTTTGTGCCAGTTTTTCTGACCACATTTGATCTTGTGCGGTGATGGGTTGCGCTATCGCAGCACTTGTTGAAGATGCTTGCGTGGAGTTGCTCTGAGTTGTCGAAAACACATTCTGGGGTGGGTTACTGTGTCCGCCCCACAGATTTTTTTGTACTGCACTTTGATTGTCTAAAATCACCAAACCCGTGCTGTCGGTCTGAAATTCAATGCGCTGTGGTGGATAGCAAAGTCGATCTTGCGCACAACCTTGCCAGCTCACTTGATAGCGCTGCGCAGCCTGTGTAGGAATTTTAAAACTGACTTGTCGATAATAAACCTGAGTGTGTCCATAGTTTTCATCATAGACATCTTCTGCGGGAGGCAACTCTAAAGCCAGTATTTGCTGTCCATGCTCAACCTTAAATTGATGCTGATACAAATAATACTGTTCAGGAATGTTCCAGCGTAGTTCGGCTTGTTGCGAATTGACCGATTCAACACTAAACTGAAAAGCTTGTTCGGGTGGAAGTAAAGGCGCTTCTGCGTGCAGGCTTAACGAACACAGCAAAAATAGACTTGCGAGCAGACAAGATAAACCCTGTGTCACATAACGCAGAATGTCAGCCATGAGATCAACAGCAGCTTGCCAAAAGGTCTGAAATAAGGACTGCTTCATGTTCTGCTCGCCTCGGCATGAACTTGATTAGGATGAAAATGGATCTGCAGCAAGCTTGATGAGTTTAGCCTGCTGCAGCATACAATGTATTTTAAAGCTTCAAATGGTTTAAATGGCTTAGAACAAGAACGCCATCCCTAAACCTGCACGGTAACTTTTATCTGCACCGTCTAAATCGACACCGACACTAGCATCCAGTTGAGTGCGGTCATTCAGTGCGTAAATCACCCCTGAAGTTAAGCCATATTCATTATCCTGACTTTCAGCTTTACGATAGACCAATTCTGAAAAACCCGACCATTGATCGTTTAGACGGTATTGAATATTGGGAATCGCTGTAATCGCCCAATCGCTATTTTGCACATCATAACGCATGTTAATGCCTGTTTTTAACAGCTCGCTGTATTGATAGTTGACTGCTGTAGCCAAGCTATAAATATCATCTTCTTCGCTAAAGCCATCATTGCCTGTGGCAATTAACGCTTGCAGCAACACAGCCATAGAAAGTTTGTCGTCATTTAAGTCAATGGCTTGTTTCAAACCAATGCTGACATCGCCTAAACCATCCTCTTCAACTGATTGACCTTCCGTTTTACTTTTGCTCCATGCAGGACCTTGCCAGCCCAATTGCAACTCTAAATCTTGCGCCAAACCTGTACGTAACAGCATGTCAGCATTGAGGCGAGTGGTTTTAACTTTTTCACCCAAAGCATTGTTGCTTTCCTGATAACTTGCACTTGGCAAAGCTTGTTCCCAAGCCAATTTCCCTACAGGTGTAATACCCGTACTCATTCCTGCACCAGGACGATCAAATTCAAAATCTGCCGCGCTCACCTGCATGCTGATGCCTGCCGCCACGATTAAACCAACTGTTTTTAATGCTGACATATTATTATCTCTGCTCTTAGGCCAATTCTTTGCTCATTTTTGCGCCATAACGACGCAACAATTCTAAAGTCTGTTGTTCTTCTGGCAAAGCATCCGACCACTGTATTTCATCAAAATCACAATCAAACAATAAATCACTAATTGAAGATAGAATAGTTAAACCATCTTCATCTTTGCTGTTCGGATCGACTTTTTCATCCAATAAACGCTGTACTGCAGGAACACACGCTGCAGAGGCTGCATCCCATAACGGGCCGTAAATTTCTTCGGCATCCCATAAATGCAAATTCACTTTAGCTTGAATCAATGCCTCTAAAATATCTAGATGCACTTGTAAATCTTGCTGTTTTTGCTGCTCTGTGAGTGGTTGACCTGCTTCGTATGCTTCACAGACTTTTTCCCACCATTGAAATAAACCATCTGACCAAACTGAAATCACAGGGCCTTTGTCGGCATCCATAAAGTTAGGGTCTAAACCGTCTGCCAATAGGCGTTGCACTTGGGCAAGGTCTAATTCTTCTATTGCTTGCACCAAGACTTGTTGTTGCGCAGTTAACATGCAGAGAGCTCTCTTATTCAATGTTTAATTTAGAACTATTATGCCCAATAAAGCGACATTTGTATGAGATAAATGTCAGCAAATCGTGAATTTTGTGGATTGGCTGCGTGCAAACACTAAAAAGCCTCGCAAAATTTGCGAGGCTCCTAAATACAGTACCTAAACGGTATGATTCTTATTCGTCGTCACCGCCAACATCTGTATCTACAAATTCTGGGCGTACACCACGAGGATTCTCATTTTTCTCAAACGTATGTTCTAGGCTGCGTTTTAAGCGGTCAATCGCACCATGAATGGCTGTATCAATATTATGACCACGGTGATTCACAACCACTGGTTTTAAACCTGCTGGACGAGCTTCAATCATACAACGAATGTCGTCATCACCGCCTTTTTCACCATTTTCATCACTAAAATGGACTGAAAAATGAGTAATACGCTCACTGTGGCGTTGGAATTCATTATTCAGTTCTTCACGAACGTAACTAATTAATCGATCACTGTTTTGAATGTTTTTATCGGTACGGATTTCAATGTTCATGATTTCATCCTCTTGCGTTCGTTATTTCTGAATCTTGTTGTGCCAAAATCTTACATATATACGTTTTGGCGTGTTTATAATTTGCTGTTTTTACAGCATAAAGTACATCTTCAACTGAATTTGGAATCACTTCCTCCTACATGAATGATGAACACTTTTAATTCTGCAGAACTGTGTCCCTATACTTTGAATATCGGGCCTATATGAAAAATATGCAAGCGATATTTATACAAAAGCAGCAAAACAATAACCCTTTTATCATCAATTTCAGCTTAGATGCTCAATAAGCGATCAATTTGGATAGCACCATGTTGTTCAATCTATTGCCAATAAGCAACTTGATGCTTTTAAAGAGTTTAGTTACATCTGCAATATTCGCCTTTGCATTTTGACCATTGGTTTTAAATCGTTTAAAAAACACTCAACCCAAAAACTGATAAAAAACACCCAAAAATGACCCGTCAATAATCGAATTTTGCTTTATTTTTGCTAAAGAATCTGTATCCTTGAAACGCTTTTCTTGGGGTCTTATTTTATGAAATTTACACATATTGCTGCGCTATGCGCTCTCTCCACTGCTGCAACTTTTACGCAAGCGAATCCTATTGTATGGCAGGATTTCAGCTTGACTGGCCTTTATGGCGAAAACTATGAGGTAGGTACTGTAGATCGTACCACTCTTACTGCTGAATATGCAGCTAAACTCAAATATTCTGATGTGTTCTTCTTCGTTGACCAACAGTGGGATGGCAATGATGATGACTCAACCTATTTTGAATTAGCACCACGTTTAAGCTTGGGTGAAACTACAGGTCAAAACTTATCTTTTGGTCCAGTGAAAGATGTTCTCATTGCAACCACTTGGGAACATAATGCTGGACACGGTGCCAATACTGAATTCAATAACTTTTTATACGGTATTGGATTTGCTTTAGACATTCCAAATACGCAATATGTAAATGTAAATTTCTACAAAGCAGACAACGATCTCACTGAAGATGATTATCAAATGACCATCAATTATGCTGTTCCATTTAAAATTGGTTCAGAAGAGTTCTTGGCTGATGCCTTCCTAGACTGGTCTACGGCAGAAGATGACCATGCCAGCGAATTGAACTGGACTTCTCAATATAAATGGAATGTGGGGCAACATATTTCCCCAGATACACGCCTGTATGTAGGCGTTGAGCATTCAGTTTGGAATAATAAATATAATATTAAAGGTAAAGATGAAAATAACGTCAGTGCGCTAGTGAAATATCACTTCTAATTGATTCGTTAAAACCGTACATCGTTACACAACATACTGCACAAGACTTAAAAGCCCCACGGATGGGGCTTTTAATTTCTGAGACAATTTTAAATTGAGGTTTCAATTTCAATGATAGTTTAAATTTATGCCACGATATTGAGTACTTCATTAAACTGATAAACATCACAATTATGTCCAATACCAATACGATCAACCACGGCAAAGTTACTTGGCGCCTCTAAAGTTAATAGAGGGTGATGCCATGTACCTGCATGGTAGTTAACACCTTGTGTACCATCTGAAATAAAAGCACAGAGTTTTGAAATATCAGGCGTTTGATCATCCAATGCAGGTGCCACCACAATTAAAAAAGCCTGACCTTGCATCGGGATAAAAGCTTGTGAGCCATTCGGATGTCGCTCAAGCATCGAAACCGAAAAAGGAATTTCTGTCTGTTTAATATTACGAAAAATACTAATACCTGCATGTGCTTCACCGAAGATTTCAGTGGTTACAAGGGCATGATAACGCTCGGTATGTGCATCATTGATATGAAAAAAATCATGTCCTGCACAGCCGATCACTTCGCCGAATTCGGCGAAGCTTTCAATGCTTAATGGTTCAATCTGAACGGTGATTTGACTCATCTTGTGACTTTACCCCATAAACGAATACGGCTAATGCCGCCATCTGGAATCATGTTGACGCGGATATGCGAGATTTTTTCGTGCGCTAACACTTCATTAATATAGCTATGCACATGATCCATTTGCATGTCTTGTGCTTCCAGTAAAAATGGCCAGAACATGCTTTGTGGAATCAGTTGCGGATCGGTGGCATCTTGTACATACACGGCTTGAATCGACACTTGAGCAGGGAAGTTACCTTTAAAGTGAGCCGTATCAATCTCGATCTTTTCAATAGTGCCTGCCTGTCCTAACGCCAACACACACCAGTCAAAACCAGGGGCGCGACGGCGCTTGGTTTCCCAGCCATCCCCCATATTGACACCACGACCAGGGTTAATCAGGTTACGTGGATGACCATAGTGTGCATCACTAAACGCAATCACACGTCCGCCATTTTCCAGTGCCAGTAAATCGAGAGTTTGCTCACTGTCTTTAAGCTGGATTTGCACTTCACCATACACACGCAAACGTGCCACACCACCGTCAGGGAAAATGTTCAGGCGAATATGGGTAAATACCTGATCTGATG